>Ga0308158_10000241_pt1 | contig 113260 bp, 98 predicted proteins | sample PhyBR2_FD_201038 | JGI IMG/M metagenome (GOLD analysis project Ga0308158, IMG submission 201038) | Phyllosphere microbial communities from UC Gill Tract Community Farm, Albany, California, United States - DLSLB.R2 | ecosystem: Host-associated > Plants > Phyllosphere > Unclassified | place... | reverse complement strand
AAAGTTTTGCCAGAAGCATCAACAACATACCAGTCGTGTTGAACTTCAGCTGGCTTAGCGCTGAGAGTTTTCATTAAACCACTACCTATTATAGTTGGTTTGGACTATGGAATCTGTCCAAACAAAAAGGAGTGCGAATTCTATCTGAAAAGAGTTAGAGTCGCAATTGAAATATTGAATTTCAAGCGCATCATTATATGGATAAACGTACCCAAAAGCAAAGCTTAGTTTGGATAAAATGTTGTAAGGTTTTCTGATTTATATTGGAATTGTGACGGACTTCATGAATAATTAAGGCGGTATACAGAAAATAAGTCAGGCAAAAATGAAAATAATAAATTCAATAAAATTCGTTCTACTGCTATTGGGTATAGGTAATTTAAACCTGAGTTTTGCTCAAGCGGATTTGCTGGATCAGAAAGCCCAGTTCAATCAATTGAATTCAAAGAACATACTAGAAAATGAAAAAGCATGGGAAAATGAAAAAATAAAACAAATCGGAAACACCAAGGAAGGAAAAGCAGCAAGAAAACAACAGCGAGAAGAACGGGATACGATTCTAGATGCCAAATGGATGACGGTCGATTTTAGTGAAGAAATTCAATCCGCATATCCTTGCCAAGCGGTTGGACTGCTTATTCAAACGCAACACATCCCTATTGGTGAAGAAGTCGATGCTGTCGTGCAATGGAAGGATGATGATGATAAAAGTCAAAGTGGCGAATATACAGTCTATGGAAAAGTTGAACCAGACCATCGAGTCAGAATAATCTTTGATCAACATATTGATCCAGCCAAGTGTGGGAAAGAGGTTGAATCGATGTTTGATTTCTCTGAGATTGATCAAGAGCAAGCTCAACCAGAAACTCGGCCAGCGTCTAAAAGTCAGCTCTAAGCATTCTGTTTACGATGTGATATTCAATCCGTTAATTTTTATAATTGAGTCGCATAGTTTTCTTGAGAAATTGTTTTTGGTTTATTTTTTACATGTTTCCGTTATATTCGATATAAAAATGAACTTGAATTGGAAATGATAATTTAGAACCGATGTATACTGTCTATGCAAGGTCTGTTAAAAGAGTTCTAGATGCTTCCTTTATATATAACCAGTGGTGAGCCTGCTGGCATTGGCCCAGATATTTGTTTAGATTTGGCAGATCGTATTGATGATCGTCCAGTTGTTGTATTGGCTGATATCAATATGTTGAGGGATCGTGCCAAAATTTTAAACAAAAGCGTTCAGCTTATTGAGTATCAAGGGCAGACGGAGTGTTTGGCTCAAGGTCAGCTCTATGTGGAACATGTTCCTTTAGCCGTGGATGTTGCTTTAGGGACGTTAAACTCGCAAAACTCTGCATATGTGATCGAACAATTACGCCGTACTGCATACTATGCCATGCAAGGCCTCAGTGTTGGTGTTGCTACAGCGCCAGTACAAAAGTCAATTATCAATGACGCAGGGATCCACTTCAGCGGTCATACGGAATATTACCAAGAGTTTGCAGGCGTGGAACGTGTGGTCATGATGCTTGCAACAAAAACCTTAAGAGTCGCTTTAGTGACCACACATTTACCATTGCGGGATGTTGCAGATGCCATTACCAAACAGCGTCTCCATCAGGTAATTGATATTCTTATTCATGATTTAAAAACAAAATTTAAAATTAATCATCCGCGTATTTTAGTGTGTGGTTTAAACCCGCATGCTGGAGAGGGTGGCTACTTAGGTCATGAAGAAATTGATACGATCAATCCAGTGCTTGAAAGTTATCGAGTCCAAGGCATAGACATGAGTTTAAGTATGCCTGCTGATACCTTATTTACTGTGGATCATTTAAAAGATACTGATGCTGTTTTGGCGATGTATCACGATCAAGGTTTACCTGTGTTAAAATCGCAGGGATTTGGTGAAGCCATCAATATTACTTTAGGGTTACCTTTTATTCGTACCTCAGTTGATCATGGTACTGCGCTCTCCCTTGCCGGCACAGGCCTTGCAAAAAGTTCAAGTTTGCATGTCGCTGTTGATTTAGCGCTTGATCTCGCTCGCTCGAATTAACTTTATTGAATAATAATTATTTAAATTTCAAACAAATGGAAAATGAGTAATGACAATCATTAAGCATAAGAACAACCATATAAAACCACAATCCATGAAGCGTTGCATAAAAAGTAGCATAGCGGCTGTATTGATCGCCTCTATGCTATCTGCTTGCTCGAACCTTGCAATAGATCACAGTGTATGTGATTTACGGGTTTTGTCACTGCAAATTCCAAGACAGTCACAAGATGTTGTGCAATATGCTGGTTCACTCACTGTAGATAATTTAAAGAACAGCCAAGAAAAATTTAATCAAGCATTGGCAATGGTGCATAAAAAATATGCGAATCATAGTGGCATGGATAAAATGTTTAAAGACGGAGAAGCAATCAATGCTAATATTGATCTTTTGGTAAAGCATAAAAGTAGTATAATTGCCATACAAGACCTCAATATCATCATTCAAGACACTATTCTTGATATTCAAGCTGAATACAATCTGTTAACGGATCAAATGATTCGAGCAAATTATCCCTCAGCTCAAGCCATCATCTCGAAAAATCAAGCTTCTATTGCTGATCGTTTTGCACGTTCAATGAAGAAAATATCAGAAGGTGATGAAAACGTTGTCTATAATATCGAGGATTTTTGGTCTGACCTTGATACATTTGATACTTATCTTCAAGCACAGCTTAAAGGTAATGCTGAATTAGGTATTGAACGTGTTAAAGATGCAGAGATGCGTCAGAGCTTACAATCTATTCAAGAAGATTATGCGAAGATCTTAGAACATCATGAGGCACTCGACCTGCTTAAAAAACGAGATACCTTAGTTGCTATATATCAAGCAACAAGGGAAAATTTAACTAAATCTGATGAAATCTTTAATAGCCTAAGCAAGTTAGAGTCGAATACGCAATAGTGGTCATCAATCAATGTGGAGAATTTTATGTATCAAATTAATGCCCTAAACCCTAAAGATGAAGGGCATCATACGCGTAAGCGTTTTGGACAAAACTTCTTACATGACCAACGTGTGATTGCCAAAATTGTTCGTTCTGTTGCCCCACGATCAGGGGAAAATATTGTTGAAATTGGACCGGGTTTAGCCGCTTTAACTTCACCTTTAAATGGTGAATGTGATGCTTTGACAGTGCTAGAACTGGATCGTGACTTGGCAGCAGGCTTGCCAGGTCGAGTACCACATCCTGAACGCCTCACCATCATTGAAACTGATGCGTTAAAATATGATTTTACTGAATTATTTCAGGAAGGCCGTCCTTTACGTGTGGTCGGAAACCTACCTTATAATATTTCAACGCCTTTGCTTTTCCATCTCTTGGAATTTGGTGACAAAGTCAAAGACATGCATTTTATGTTGCAAAAAGAAGTGGTTGATCGTATTACCGCATCTCCAAACACCAAAGAATATGGGCGTTTGTCGGTGATGATTCAATACTTTTGTAAACCTACTTTCTTGTTTGAAGTACCACCGGGATCATTCAATCCACCACCAAAAGTAACATCTGCGGTATTTCGTTTAGAGCCTTATGCGACTAAACCAATTGTTGCTAAAAGTGAAAAAGCCTTGGCTCGTTTGGTATCGCATGTGTTTACACAACGACGAAAAACACTACGTAATAGCTTAAAAGGCATGTTGGTGGAAGACGGTTTTGAAAATGCTGGTGTAGATCCAATGGCACGTCCAGAAACCTTAACATTGGCTCAGTTTGTTGCATTATCTGACCAAATGGTGGCTTAAATGGCACTGGAGAAAGTCAGATATAATTATGTGATTGGCGATGTACAAGGGTGTTTTGAAGCACTGAAAGCACTACTCAAAGAAATCCAGTTCGATGCGGATCAAGATTTTATTTGGTTTGCGGGCGATTTAATCGCGCGTGGTGAAAACTCAGTGGGTGCATTACGCTTTATTAAAAAATTATGCGAACAAGGCAATGCTGCGACAGTCCTTGGCAATCATGATTTAAATCTGCTGGCGGTTGCACGTGGGATCAAAAAACTTAAAGAAAAAGACCATATTGATGATGTTATTCATGCTTTAGAAAGTGATGAATTGGTTGATTGGTTGCGTAAACAGCCTTTGTGTTTATTTCCCAATGAAAAGACGATTTTGACCCATGCGGGTATCCCGAATATTTGGGATGCGGAAAAGACTGCCGCGTTGGCCAAAGAAGTGCAAGCAGTCTTAGCGCATGATGACTTTGCTGTACTGGATTCATTTCTGAAAGAGATGTATGGCACTGAACCAGATTTATGGGGTGATGATTTACAAGGTCATGCTCGCTTACGTTGTATTACTAACTATTTAACCCGTATGCGGCTGACAGATGCACAAGGTCGTTTAGAGTTTAGCTTTAAAGATGCTTTAGATGAGCCGATGCCAGTCGGTTTTCAGCCATGGTTTAAATTTGAATCACAGACAGCAAAAACTCATCAAATCGTTTTTGGACATTGGGCAGCGTTGCAAGGTGAGCGTATCAATGCGCAAATCCAAAATGTAGATGGTGGCTGTGTCTGGGGGCATCAACTGCTGGCTTATCGACTAGAAGATCAAAAACTTTTTAGTGTCGATAATCCTGTTTTTTGAGATGAATAAAAGCCACAACATGTGGCTTTTATTTTGGATAATGTCACGAGATTCAAGCATAGTGTTAATGTGCCATTTTCAATGATTTTAATCTTTTAAATGGCGGGTTTGTCTATCAATTAAAAAGCAAATTATTCTTGTCGAATCCATGTCTGACTTCGACCAATCAGAGAAATACCAAGATAGCCACGTAAGGTTAGGCGGTTTCCACTCGCATTTAAGCGGGCTTTACCGTGATAAATTTTTCCTCCACGAGGATCCAGAACTTCACCACCAATATAGTTGTTTGGGTTATTTGGATCAGCTTTTAACTTTTGTAAAATGGTTAAGCCAATAATTGGTTTATTGGTAAAGGGTGCGGGGCAATTGCGACATTGTGTTAAAGCGGTTTCACCGGGTGCAGGAAAATCTTTAATGATTTTCCCGACATAAGTATCATCTTTTAGTTTCTCGATTTGAATATGTGCACGAACATAACCTGTTTTATCATCAACAGTGCGCCATGTGCCAGTGATGTCAGCTGCATGTGTCCAGCTGATCATTCCCAGTAGCATACAACTGAAAATTCCTTTTTTCATAAGCATACCTATTTTCTTTTAAGTTTAAATGTTGTGATTAGTGAATAAAACCTTATTCACGAATCCAAGTTTGACTACGACCAAGTGCAGACACCCCCACATAACCTCTTAACATCAAGCGATTACCGTTTGAGTTGAGTTTGGCTTTCATGGAGTAAATTTTACCTGTAAGTGGGTCAATAATCTTTCCACCGACATAATCTTCTTCACTGGTTTGTTTGAGATTTTTAAGAACATCCATACCTAAAATGGGTTTATTGGTATAAGGCGCTGGACAGTCTATACAGGTTTCTTTTGGGGTATAACCAGGACGTGGGGTAATTTTGATGATTTTACCGGTATATGTGCCATTGGCTTCTTTGCGTATTTCAAGCACAGCTTTAGATGAGCCAGTTTTATCATCGATATTTTTCCAAGTACCAGTGATATCTTTTGCCATACTGCTACAGCTTAAAACAGAAAATAATGTCCCTAAGATGAACTTATTAAACCTCATTTATTGATTCCTTATCAAAATGGGGGAAAGAATAGTTCATCTTAAGCTGAATAATTACTCTAGGCAATCATGTGAAAAGTAAAATAAATCACATTTATTTTATAAAAAGTATGAAGGTTGGCAACCAGATGGCTGTGAACACCGCATTTACTGCCATTCCAAAGGCTGCATAACGACCTGCAACAGCGCCACGTTGCCATGCTTGGGCCGTTCCGATGGCATGTGCAGCCAGTCCTAAAGCCAAGCCAGACGCGCGTTCATCATTAATATTGCGTAAAATAATCGATGAAAATGCGGCCCCAATCACGCCCGATAAAATGACGATCAAAATCACCAATGTGACTGGTGAGTGCAATAAAGTTGCAATATTGATTGCAATTGGCGTAGTCACGGCACGTGTAGCAAAGGCCATAATGGTCGGTTCCGACATATGCAGTAAATAAGCCAAGCTCATGGGTAATGCGACAGCACTGATACTGGCAAACACCAAGATCCCCACAACAGATTTCAGTGGTAAATCATCATAACGCATTGCCGCTAATGGAATAGCCAAGGCCACAGTGACATAACCGAGTAGGTGGCTAAATAGACCATTCATATCGGTATTGTATTTTTCATAAGGAATTTTAAAGATCATTAAAATTCCAATCACAAAAAACATGCCAATGACCAGAAGCGGAATTTGAGGAAAGCGTTTATTAATTGGTTTCGCTGCCAAATAGGCAATTAGCGTGATTAAAAACCCAGTGAGTACACTTAACATATCAGCCTCCTATAGCCACTTCTTCGCCATTTTTGCATAAATCCAGAGTGGAATTAGTGTGCTGACAAACATCACAACCAGAAATAAGGGGATCTCTTTTCCCATACTGACCAGCATGATTAATGAACCCGCACATATCGGTAGGAAGGCAAAGCCACTTTCTCTCATTAATTTATTATTGGTATCGACCAGACGGGCAGGGATTTTTTTGAATCTACGCCATATAACCAGCACAAACAGTAGGCTGAGTAGACCTGTTAAATTGCCCAATTCAGGATGATTAAATTGTGACATCACCAACACAGAAGCTTCACGAAAGAAGATGATAAGTCCTATTGTGAAGATCCATGCTTGCCAATCGATACCTTTTAACTGATCCATGTGTGTTTATTTATAAAAATTGATCTTTCACGTTTTAACCGATTTAGCGCTTTATTTCAAACTCTTCTAACGGCCTTTTAAATTGTTCTGCCTTATTTCCAAGGATTTCAACGAGGGGTAAATGTGCCTGATTGATGAGCTGTTCCAGTTTTTGTGGTGCCATGGCAACCACCAATTGTAAGTTGCCTTCATCATCATAATGCTCAGATTCGATGACGTTAAGATCGTAAAGTTGATTTTTTAACTTGCCATAAGCGGGTTTTAATTGCAGTTCAAAACGTTGAATTTGGCCCATCAAACATTCATGGACCGCTTTACGTAACAAGTCTAAACCTTGTTGTGTATGGGCTGAAACATAAACACGTTCAGGTTGGTGCGGTTTGGCATAAATGATTTTGGCTTCTTCGCCGCTTTGATCGATCTTGTTATAAACTCTTAATATCGGAACATCTGCGCCAATTTCATTTAACACCGTTTCTACAGCATCAATCTGTTCCATGACATCTGGACTACTCGAATCGATGATATGTAACAGTAAAGAGGCTTCTAAAGTTTCTTCCAAAGTTGCCTTAAAGGATTCGACTAAAGAATGAGCGAGATTGCGCACAAAACCAACAGTGTCTGCAAGAACAAGCGTGCCAATACCATCCCAATCTAAACGGCGTAAGGTTGGATCGAGTGTGGCAAATAATTGATCCGCTGCATAAACATCACTATTTGCCAAAATATTAAAAAGTGTTGATTTGCCTGCATTGGTATAACCGACCAAAGACACGGTTGGGATATTGGCTTTTTGGCGAGCAGCACGACCTTGAATACGGGTTTTTCTGACTTTTTCCAGACGATCTTTGAGCTGTTCCATACGGATGCGTAATAGACGTCGATCTGTTTCAAGTAAGGTTTCACCGGGTCCACGTAGACCAATACCGCCTTTCTGACTGTCTAGATTGCTACGACTGCGGACTAAACGTGATGAAAGATGATCCAACTGAGCCAATTCAACTTGCAGCTTACCTTCATGGGTACGGGCACGCTGTGCAAAAATATCAAGAATCAAACCCGTACGGTCAATCACACGACATTTTAAAATACGTTCTAAATTACGTTCCTGAGCGGGTGAAAGCGCTTGGTCGAAAATAACCAACTCCACTTCATCTGCCTCAACTTGTTCAGCAATTTCTTCTGCTTTACCTGAACCAATAAAGAACTTAGGATCGGGTTTAATCCGTTGTACGCTTAAATGCTCTAATATATCCGCGCCCGCAGATTTAGCCAGTAATCGAAATTCTTCTGCATCAAGATCTTCTAAGATTTGAACATTCACACTGACTAAAATGGTTTTTTCACCACCTTGATTTTGATCAAAGTATTCCACAGATTGTAAAACTCAGACATTAGATTAGAAAAATCATTCTAAAGGATATTCCGTGTGAAATCCTAAGCCGTATGCAAAGTATTGCAATAAAATTATAAATATATGAATTTATGGTGAAATCTTAATTTGGGTTTTCCTGTTGTTTTAACGGGGGAGTTAAAATTTAGTAAAAATGTATAGCTGCTTGATGGAGCGCAAATTTTGCTACAATTTAGCGTTGAGGTGATTTGGCTATTCATTTCGCACAGTAAATCAATGTTGTTGTCTTTATGATGAATGCAAGTTGATTTAGATATGTATACAATAGTGTCAGTTTAATATGACATACATTTTGTTTAGTGAATATCTATGACTCAACAACAAGCAATCAAAAAGTCAAAATCATCGAAATTAAGTGCTTTATCTAAAGTCTTTTTGTACAGTAAAAAACTGGTATCAGGAACATCTGCTGTTGCAGAAGGCTTTTATCTGGTTTACCGCCATCAACTCTATAAAGATCCGAATAATCCTAAAAATACCCGTTATGTTCAGTATTTTTGTCGCCGTTTAAGTGAAGTATTTAATGTCGACGTGCATGTACATGGCGATATTCCGCGTGAACCAGCATTGTGGGTGAGTAATCATATTTCATGGTTGGATATTGCTGTTTTAGGTTCAGGGGCACGGGTATTCTTTTTAGCGAAAGCTGAAATTGAAAAATGGCCAGTTTTTGGCAATTTGGCTAAAGGTGGTGGAACCTTATTTATTAAACGTGGTTCAGGGGATTCGGTGCGTATTCGAGAGCAAATCGCTGAGTTCTTAAGTAAAGATATTCCAGTGTTGTTTTTCCCTGAAGCAACCACCACAGATGGTTCAAAAGTTAAAAAAGTACATGGTCGGATCTTAGGTGCGGCAATCGAAGCCAAGAAACCTGTACAAGTATGTGTGATTTGCTATGTAAATCAACACGGGCAATTAGATACCGTAGTGCCTTTTATTGGCGAAACCACATTTGTCGAACATGTCCAAGCTGTGCTAGAAATGCCAAAGGTTGTGGCGCATCTCAAAACCTTTCCGGCGATTGCAACAGAAGGGCATACGGTTGAAAGTCTGACGCAACAAGTGCAAGTGATGATGCAAAAAGGTTTGGAAGATCTACAGAAAGAAGTTTTGCAAGGCTAGGCTTTGCTAAGGATCAAAAGCTTTTAGATTATTTTAAGTAGAAGCGAAACTAGCTATGTCTCTGTGGTAAATGAGTATAATCTTTTAAGCGTGCATCATTTACCACATGAGATGATGATCATTTAAGGCAAAATGATCAGCTTACATAAAGCCCTCAATCGGCAACCAAGAAATCACCTTAATTCCTGCTTTTTGCCACCACTTCATTTTTGGCTCTTTTCTTAAAGTGACAATGCCTTGAGGCGTTTCTTTGAGCCAGTTGATTTTATTCTGTGAATCTAAAACCAGCTTATAAGCATATTTTTTTAAATTATCGTCCATAGTTTTATGTACAGCAATCGCCAACGGTGGACTATTGATAATGACCCCAATCTCAGTATTTAAGTTGGCTGAACGTGGGTCGAAATTAAATGAGCCAATAAACACTTGTTTATTATCTACAGCCATCAGTTTGGCATGCAAGCTAGAACGGCTTAAGCCTTTTAAGCTAACTTTGGCTTTCTTTGAGATTTCTTCTGAATTGGCATAGAGATTCTCTTCAGAAACGGCAGGCAGAAACTCATAAAGCTCGACACCATTTTTTAATAAATTATCTCGATATTTTGCATAAAATGCATGCACCAACGCGACATCATTGGCTTTAAATGAGTTGGTCAGGACACGTACTTTAACGCCCTCATCTGCCAACTCAACCAGTTTCTTTGCCCCTTTTTTTTGCGGAACAAAATAAGCAGAAATCAGATCGACATTTTGAGTCGGGATATCTAAGCGCTTCACCATTTGGAAGTTAAGATGCTGTTCTTTTTTGGCCTTGGCCTGAATTTTATCAGGAGCATCTTTGACCACCTCTGCTTTGACCCAATCCAGTTGAATATTCTGATTGAGCCACTGATCAAAAGCATGGGTGCGATTACTTAAATTCAAATAATTTTGAACCGTAATTTCTTGGTAATGGTGGGTTAATTGTTCTTTTAGGCTGTCATAACGTAAGGTGTAGGTACTGTGATTGACAATATTTCTCACCGGATAAGCATAGCTATGATTCCAGTATTCATCAAAGGAATGGGTAATATCATCTACCGCTTGCCCCACCAGCATGACATCTACATCTGAAAATTGGTAATTGTCACTGACGTTATAATATTGATTACTCATATTACGTCCGCCAATTAATGAAATTTGATTGTCAGCAGTAAAGGTCTTGTTATGCATGCGACGGTTGATACGTTTTAAATCCAGTACCATGTCTATGGGGCGAATACTTCTAAAACGGTAAGGGTTAAATAGTTTTACTTCTATGTTTGGGTGTTGATCTAAGGCGAGATAAACCCCTTCCATTTGTTTGGCATTATTATCATCAATCAGTAAACGAACTTTAACACCGCGATCTGCGGCTTCAATAATTTTGTATAAAGCCAATGAGCCAATTTTGTCATTGTCCCAAATGTAATATTGCAAATCTAAAGTTTTTTGTGCTTTTTCAATCAAGTTGATGCGTGCTGCGATTGCTTCCAGCGGATCATAAAGAACGTGATAACCGGTTAATTCAGGGTTTTGTGCTTTTAATGGAGAAATAATTTGTGCCAAAGGGGTGTCTTTGGTGTCTATATCGTAGGCATATTCGGGTTTAATATTTTCTTGTCGAGGTAGGGTTGAACAGGCAGAAAGGCTGAGTAATAGGCAAGAACCGATCATCACCCAGCATTTTGAAGCATGGTGATTGTGAGCTTTTTGCTGTAATTGGGTATTACGATTGATCGTTCTTTGCATAATATTTTCTAAGATTTCTCAGAGCTAGAGTATAATTGCCTGAGGATATATTGACAATTCGTCGATGTTTGCCGAAATGCAATCCATTTATGAAATGCCAATGTAGCCTTTTCAAAAGATAAATAAAGAGATGACAAGTACACGCGACTTGCGAGATTGAATATGTTTCCAACCCTAACTGTTACATCAATTTTTTATCTCTGCTTCATTGTGCTTGCGATATGGGGAATAAGCCAAGCATGGTTAAGTCAATCTAGAACTGAAACGATCCATCCTTTTAAGTCTTTCGTCCATTTACTGGCATTCTACCTGTCTTATTTATTAATTCCGTTGTTATTTTTTAGCATTTATGCAGGTTATATCGGAAAATTCTCACTACATGAAAGTATTTTTATTTTCTTGCTCAGTGCATTGCTGATTTATGCACGCTTTATTGAACCACATCGAGTTCATGTTCAGCATATACAATATTCGTTGGGGCAGGAGAAAACCTTCACTCAACCGATTAAAGTTGCGTTGCTTGCTGATTTACACATTGGTCTGTTTTCTGGACATGAGCGTCAGCTTAAAACAATTGTCAAAAAAATTAATTTGGCTCAACCCGATTTTGTCGTGGTTGCAGGGGATTGGACCTATGAACCTGAAAATAAATTGGTTGAAGAACTGGCGATTTTAAAACAGATCGAAGCTCCGGTTTATTCGGTAAATGGTAATCATGATGAGCAGTATCCGGGACCACCGATTCAAGCCTTATTGGCCAATGCCTTAGAGGTCAATAACGTGATGGATATTGAAGGTAAAATTGTTGAATTTGATGATTTTCGCTTAATCGGTGTCGGGGATTTATGGGCAGGCAAGGCGGATATGCGTTATATGCCCGATTTACCTCAAGACAAGCCGTGGTTAATTTTGTCACATAACCCTGATACGGTAGATATGGTGCCACAGTTGCCTACACGTCCGTTGATGCTGTCAGGGCATACACATGGCGGGCAAGTTGAATTGCCGTGGTTGACCAGTTATGTGATGAAAAAAGTTTCTATCCTTGGTCATAAACGAGGCTTGTATCAGCATGAAAATGCCGATGTATTTGTCAGTGTCGGTACCGGTATGGTGGGTGTACCTTTTCGGTTTAGAGTACCACCAACCATTGATATTATTGAGCTGAGTTAAATTTCATACTGATCAATCATGTTTTAAAATAGTAAAAAGCTGCAATCCCAATCAAAACAAGAAACCCAATCAATAACAGCATGCTGCTGGACTTATTCTGATGACTCAAGTCTTCCACCCCTGAGGTTTGAACCGAAGCGTGAGTAGGGCTTGTTGAATCATAAGATGAAGACTTTGCTTGTGATGAGGTATTTTGCGTCTCTCCTTGCATAAAGTTTTCGGCAAATTTGGATAAAGCATCTGGTTGAGTCAAATCGATTTGGAATTGTTTTTTGATCTCTTGCCAGTCGGGATGTTGATCATTGATTTCAATGGTCTTACCATCCTGATTGGTCATTTTCACCGTACTAGATGAAAAGTTGAATTCAAAAGATTTGCTTTCATTTTTTATATTCGGCATTTCTCCCGATAAAATTTGAGGGTTTGCTTTAAAAGCCTGAAGCGCATCTGGTGATTCATGCAGGATGCGGACTAAATTTTTTGCTGCGGTTGGATCTAGCTGAAGGTGTGCAATAAGGAATTGTTCAGCCTGTTCTGTTTGATGGTGTTCAAGCAGATCAAGCAATGTTTGTAATTGTGTTTGATTCAATTGGTACATACGCATCTCGAATAATTTAAATGATGAGAACAATAGCGTTTAGTTGAATGGCTTTCTTTTGACTGTTTTAAACTTTATTAATCATCCTGCATTGCACATTCAATTTTATTGCCGTGTTAAATTTTATCGCGGTGTTGCATCTTATTGCTTGATAAAAAATTGATATGCAATCACAGCAACAATCACAATAACAACAATGCGTATAAAAATAACTAAGCCTTTTTTCTTGGTTTGATCTTCAATACCGACAGGTTGGGTTGTTGCGCTGGATGGGCGGGGAATTGGCTGAATATTGTGTGTCGAATTGACAGCGCTATCACGTGCTTTGGCTTTCATCGCAGCAATGTAGGCAGCAGCCGAATCATATGTTTCACCTTGTGTAAAATGACGCATAATTTCATCCCAGTCAGGATGATGCTCATCAATCAACACTTTTTGATGATCTTGATATAATACATAGATTTCACCAGTTTCAAAATTTGACTGAATTGCCTTATAGCGAGGATGCTGACTGTCATAAAAATCATCATCGAACTGAAACTGATTGATTGCTAAATTGGGATTTTCAGTGAGCTGTTCTACAAAGTCTTTGGCATCTTTTAGCCCAAGGTTTGAATTTTCCATGACCAGTTTAATCGCTTCAATTTTACGATTTTGTTGGATCAGGGCAAGGATGTCTTGTTGAGGAATTTGCAAGTTTATATCACGGGAACTATCACTTTGAGCAGTATCTGCAAATGCGAAGTTGTATGCGTTTTCTGTCAGATTTTCTACATAATCCTTGGCTTCTTTTAAACCTAAATCTGTGTGGTCTTTGACCCATTTAACTGCTTCAACTTTACGACCTTGTTGAATCAGTAACAGAATTTCTTGTCGTTGTTGTGGGTTAAAGTTTGGCATCATGCACCTTTCATTATTGGTTTAATCATCAATGAATATTGATCAACAACAGACCCTAATCATAGAATTAATTCAATTTTTATTACAAATTGATGCCAAATAAAAGTAGTAATTTGTGTGCGAATAGGCAATATTTTAAAACTGTCATAAAACTTTGCTATTGTAAAAGTCATAATATTTATAACCTTAAAAGAGGGCTTGGCCATGACTCGTGATTTTGAAAAATTCCCAGAAGATGATAACGGTAATCTACTTTGGCAAATGCACGAAGATGGTGATGATTTAGAAGAGGTACATGAAATCGAGTTTTCTGTGTATTTTAAAACACAAGAACTCGCTGAAAAATGTGCAATCTATCTTTTACACGAAGAGCAAAAAATTTCACTGTATTTGGATGAAGAAGTGCAGCCCAATGAATGGGTGATTACGGTTTATGTTCATCTGATTCCAGAATACGAAGATGTTGTTGATTTAGAACAATGGTTTAGTAAAATTGCTGAGCAGTTTGAGGGTGAATATGATGGTTGGGGATGCACAACCTATATATTTGATGACGAAGACGATGAAGAATAATGGTCTTTAGATGATGAATATTGTTTTAAAAGCATATCCTTGTTGATATGCTTTTTTTTTAAGTTTCAGGCTACTCAAACCATACAAATGATAGCTTTATACAGCGCTAAACTTGATTTTCAACAAGAATAATAGTCAAGGATATGAGTATGAGTAATACGGTAAAGTTGCATCGCGTTTTTAGTGCACCACCAGAGCGAGTCTATAAAGCTTTCTTAGACCCAGATGCAATAGTAAAGTGGATGCCTCCGCATGGTTTTACAGCAAAGCTTCATCAGATGGATGCAACGGTTGGTGGTTCTTATCGAATGTCTTTTACCAATTTCTCTACAGGTACAACCCATTCATTTGGTGGAACTTATGCAGAGCTGATTCCCAACCAACGCATACGATATTTTGATCGATTTGATAATCCTGAACTCGCTGGAGACATTGAAGTAATTATTGAAATAAAAGGTGTGCTTGTCGGAACGGAAGTCAATATTACCCAGTCAGGCATCCCTAAAGTGATTCCTGTTGAGGCTTGTTATTTGGGATGGCAAGAGTCTTTGCAATTACTTGGTCTCTTGGTCAATCCAACAATTCCAGATCAATAAACTCGCGTGAGTGACCTATAAACTATCGCTACAGGCTTGCTGTGGTATTTATATCATTCACCTATCATCCATTAAGCGGGCAATACAATTCAATCATTGATTGCCTGAGTAAGCACCAAGCCTCGCCTTTGTTTGCAGGCTAAGCTGTGATGGGGGACAAGGTGTTTTTATTCCCACATTGTCACTTTACACAACCATAATTCTCATCATTTGGAATAATTTTAGAATAACTTCGGTTCGGAATAACAATGACGATTTATAGCAAACGAATTTATGATGCGGTTTCAGAAACAGATGGTCAACGAATTTTAGTTGACCGCTTGTGGCCACGTGGTATTAAAAAAGACGATGCCAAGATTGACTGGTGGCCGAAAGAAATTACCCCGTCAAATGAACTCAGAAAATGGTATCACGAAGATATCGAAAACCGTTGGGATGAGTTTCAACAACGCTATCGTGTTGAATTATCGCAGGTTACAGTACCGTTAGAAGAACTGCGGAAACTGATAGCACAAGGTCCTATAACCTTATTAACGGCGGCCAAAAATCAAGGGCGAAATCATGTCAGTGTTTTGTTGGATGTTCTAAATCATAAAGCTTAGTTTTAATGATCGCAGTTGATTTTAGATTATTCCTTATATTTATTATGGTTTTTAAGTTGATGAAAAATCTTAAAATGCTATGATTGTGATTTGAACCGAAGTTGAGCTTATTATGTCTTTGCCACATTGTCCAAAATGTAATTCAGAATATACCTATCAAGATAGCGATTTATTGATTTGCCCAGAATGTAGTTATGAATGGAAAGATGGCGAGCAAGTAACAGCAGATGACAGCGTGACGATTAAAGATGCTGTTGGCAATATCTTGGCAGATGGCGATTCAGTGACGGTGATTAAAGACTTAAAAATTAAAGGTTCTTCTGCAGTGGTTAAGGTAGGAACCAAAGTCAAAAGTATTCGTTTACTGGTAGACAGTAATGATGGACATGATATTGATTGTAAAATTGATGGCATAGGTCCCATGAAGTTAAAGTCAGAATTTGTGAAAAAAGCTTAATTTTTTGAGGTTCATCAATGATCACAGGAGAACAACTGTGATCATTTTTTTGTCTATATTATTTTTCTCGAATAATAATTTTTGAGGTCAGTTCTGCTTTGGAGCGAACGCCCAACTTTTTCATTAAATTTGCTTTATGTACTTCTATGGTCCGATGCGACAGCTCTAATTTTCGTGCAATTTCTTTACAGGTAAATCCATTGACAATCAATTGGGTAATTTCTGATTCACGTTTGGTCAATTTTTGCTTAGAAGACAGCACCTGATCTTTACGTTCAAAATGCCAGACCATCAATTTAAAGGGATCTTCAGGTGTTAAGGTTTGCCCATGGGTATGTGTCCAAAAGATTTCGCCATTTTTATGCTGCATAAAGCGCTGATCAGAATAGTAATGGCTTTTTTTTAACAATAAGCTTTGCAATGCATCATTCCCGACCTTTTCATAATCTTCAAGGCTAGGAAAAATTTTGACTATGGATTGCTCAATTAATTCACCACGCTCATATCCAAATAGATTGGCAAATGCAGCATTCATTTCCATCATGTGTCGATAACTTAATACAACAATCGGTGCAGGGCTAAAATCAAATGCGATTTTATTATAGTTCATAATAAGCATCCTTACTTAGTATAATAATGAATATAACGCGATAGCGAGAAATAACAAGTATTCGATCGTTGATTTTTTATAATATGATGAAAATTAAATAGATTATTTTTTTAATGTGATGCATATAAATTTAGAGTTTCGAATAGTTTGTAATGGATCACATTTTTTATATTTAACTTTAGTCTATATTGGTAGAGTTTTGTATAAGTAATTGTATTTTATTTATTTATTGAATTTTAAAAACTACTTAAGTAATTAAGGGTGTTGACTGAAAAAAGCAATTGATTCACATTGATGATAAGAAGCACTCAGGTTATTTAGAATTTTTTATCAGGATAAATCAATATTAATCTTGGCTTCTTATTTTAAGTTATTTGTGTAAAAAGAATTAGATCACCTTAATAAATATAATCAGGATGGATTATCTCTAAGGTGATGAATGGATGACAATACTAAGAATTGGGCGAGGTAGCGATGGAGCATATACAAGGATCAAGTCCTCAACAACCGAAAAAGTCTTCACACCGTCTGGCGGGTATCTCCAGCATGGTCGGAACGACAATCGAGTGGTACGACTTTTTTATTTACGGTGCAGCCGCAGCATTAATTTTCAATAAACTGTTTTTCCCCAATCTTGATCCATTAACAGGTGTATTGGCCGCGTTTGCCACATACGCTGTTGGCTTTATTGGACGTCCGTTGGGAGGCATTATCTTTGGTCATTTTGGGGATAAAATTGGTCGAAAAACCATGCTGCTAACCACGCTGATTATGATGGGGATTCCTACCGTTTTAATTGGCCTATTGCCAACCTACGAAAGTATTGGATATTGGGCGACATTTTTTCTGGTGATTTTGCGTTTTGTTCAAGGTATGGCAATGGGCGGCGAGTGGGGCGGTGCCGTGTTGATGGCTGTGGAGCATGCTCCTGAAGGCGGTAAAGGCTTTTGGGGAAGTTTGCCGCAAGCAAGTGCTGGTGGTGGTTTAATGTTGGCCTCTATCGCATTGGGTTTGGTTTCACTTTTACCCGAAGCAAGTCTATTTAGTTGGGGTTGGCGTCTGCCTTTCCTTGCCAGCATTTTATTGTTAGGTGTGGGTTGGTATATCCGTGTCAAAGTGCCTGAGTCACCCGATTTTGAAAAAGTAAAACAACAAGCACAAGAAGTTAAAGTTCCAGCAATGCAGGTCTTTAAAAATCATCCACGCGAATTACTCACGATTATCTTTGCCCGTGCTGCTGAAAATGCATGGTTTTATATTGCCTCTACTTTTGCCTTAGCCTACACCACAACCAAGTTGGGTATTCCTCGCCAAGACATTTTGTTTGCAACGATTTGTGGTGCAGGCTTAATCATGGTGATGACGCCATTGTGTGGACATTTATCCGACAAAGTTGGGCAGCGTAATATGTTTATGTTTGGTCTAGTGGTCCTTGCATTGTATTGCTATCCGTTCTTTAGCATGTTGGATACCAAGGACCCAGTCTTGGTATGGACCGCAATTGTTTTAGCAATCGGCGTGGTGTTTCCGATCATGTATGCGCCACAGTCTCAGTTATTTGCTCGACAGTTTCCTGCCGAAATTCGCTACAGTGGCATCTCGATTTCAGTTCAATTCGCAGGTGTATTAGGCGGTGGACTTGCACCATTGATCGCCACCAAATTACTAAGTATTGGTAATGGTAGTCCTCATTTGATTATTACCTACATCATGAGTATGGCGATTTTCGCAATCTTCTGTAGCTTCTTTATGAAGCGTGATGATCTTAGCCCCGCGAGACAGCGTAAATCAGTGAAAAGCAAATTGTCTGTTTAATGCAAAGTAGTGATTCAAAGCAAAGCATTGCAATCAATCATTCAATTTACCACGCTTAATTTTCAGGAATGAATATGAATATTTCCTTTATCAGCCTTGGGAATATGGGGTTTTCTCGCCAAAGTGGTCATGGAAAGACCGTCTTCAGTAGCATTTTAAATTTAGTTTCAGTATCAGCGTGAAGGAAAAATCAGGATGAACACTTTGATCGGACATTATATTTCAGGCCGTCATATCACTGAAACTCAACATTCAGGCCCAGTATTTAATCCCTCTACGGGTGAAGAAATTGCGCGTTGTGCTTATGGTGATGCAACAGTGATTGATACTGCCGTGAAAGCCGCCACATCAGCAAATGCAAAAAAATGGGCAAAAGCTTCACATGCTACACGTTTGCAAGTTCTGTTTAAATTACGTGAATTAATGATTGCCAAAACAGCTGAGTTGGCAGAAATCATTGGTCGTGAACATGGCAAAACCATTGCCGATGCAATCGGTGAAATTGGCCGTGCGATTGAAGGAATTGAATTTGCTTGTAATGCCCCACAGATTACTAAGGGCGAATATGCACGTAATGTTGCAGGCGACATCGATGTGTTTTCTGTACGGGTTCCTGTGGGTGTGGTGGGCTGCATTACCCCGTTTAATTTTCCCATCATGATTCCTGCTGTCATGATAGCCATGGCTGTTTCTGTGGGGAATTCAATAGTTTGGAAACCGTCTGAAAAAGTGCCTTCGGCTGCATTATTTTTTGCAGAGTTATGGAAAGAAGCGGGTCTTCCAGACGATGTATTTAATGTTGTACAAGGGGATAAAACAGCAGTCGATGCATTACTTGAACATCCTGAAATCGCGGCTGTGAGCTTTGTGGGCTCTACACAGATTGGTGAATATGTTTACCAAAAAGGCACCTCACATAACAAACGTGTTGCAGCATTTACTGGCGGGAAAAATCACATGGTGGTGATGCCTGATGCCGATCTTGAAGCGGCTGCAAATGCCTTTGTTTCAGCAGGGTTTGGTTCAGCCAGTCAGCGTTGTATGGCGGTATCACTGCTGATTCCCGTAGGTGCTGAAACGGCAGATCACTTACGCCAACGTATCGTAGAAAAAATCAAAGCATTGAAAGTTGGCGCATACAATGATCCGACTGCAGATTTTGGTGCGGTGATTAGTGCGCAATCGCAACAATCTGTTTTAAAGGCAATTGATCAATGTATTGCAGATGGTGCTGAGTTGGTGGTGGATGGTCGTGATTTTAAACATCCAGAGTATGCCAATGGCTATTATATCGGACCAACTTTATTTGATTATTTATCTATGGATATGGATTTTTATCAACAAGAGGTTTTTGGCCCAGCGCGAGGAATTTTACGCGTCAATAGTTTAGATGAGGCAATTGCTGTGACCAATAGCCATGAATATGGCAATGGTTCGGTGATTTTTACCCGTGATGGAAAGTCAGCACATCGCTTCTTTATGGAAGTTGAGTCGGGCATGATTGGTGTTAATGTGCCTGTACCACTCCCAGTGAGTTATTTTAACTTTGGTGGTTTGCGACGTTCAAAATTTGGTGAGTCGCATTTATATGGTCCAGATGCCGCTCGTTTCTATACCAAGTTAAAATCTGTTTCACAAAAATGGCCTGATCCTGAACAACAAGATCAAGCCATTTCTTTGGCATTTAAAATCACTTAATTGATTCCATGTCGATGATCAGCCAGCAGATGCTGGCTTTTTTAAGTGTGAGTGAATGCCAAATATATCGAGTGTTGTGTTCTTTATAATGTTGCACTATGAATAAATCGTCCCGAAAGATTGCATAGATCAAGGACTCAAAGCTGCAAGTCGATTGCACTGTGCAGCTTTGTTCATCCCTTAAATATTATTGGCTTGCTGCAATTCCGATTTTTTTAACATTTAATCGTTGCGCGGCTGCCATCACCATTGCCACATCCTTATATTCAGTCAGTTTATCGGGCTGCACTTTAATCGGATCTTGATCTGATTTCTGTGCAACACCCGCAAATAAAACTTCTAGCGCTTGTTTATTTTCAACAGCTTGATCATTCCAAAAGATTTTACCTTGAGGGTCAATACGTAAGGTGACTGGCTCAGGTGGCTTCTCATTGGTAGGTGGTGGTGCGCCATTGGGCAAGTCAATATTGATCGCATTATTTGGAATTGGGATGGTGATAATAAACATAATTAACAACACCAACATCACATCAATAAGTGGCGTCATATTGACATCTAACATCACATCATCATCGTCTTTATTGGCACCTACATTCATACCCATAAACTGTTCCTTCTCCCGATTATGGTGCGGCAACAGGTGTCGTGACAAAAGCGATTTTGCCGATACCTGCTTGCTTGGTAGCACTAATGACTTCATCAATCGCTTCAAATTTTGTCACTTGATCACCACGAATATGTACCTCTGGCTGTGGGCGTTTTGCTGCCTCAGCCTGTAAACGATTGATCAGTGTATTTTTATCTGTGATATACTTTTCGTTCCAAAAAATATCTCCCGCTTTATTGACCGCGATTTGCACATTAATTGGCTTAGTGACATAAGGTGTATTTTTTTCCTCAGGCAACTTGACTGGAACCGTGTGAATTGCAACGGGGACGGTGATTAAAAATATAATCAGCAGAACCAGCATAATATCCACCAAAGGTGTGGTGTTAATCGCTGAAATTACATCATCTTCGTCACTGCCTGAATTGACTGTCATGCTCATAATAGATACCTCATTTATTTCGCATCACCACTGTTTTTGATCTCGCCACTGAGTAGAACAGTATGTAAGTCAGAACCAAAAGTACGTACATTATCCAATACTGCTTTATTACGGCGGGTGAGCCAGTTATAACCAAGTACCGCAGGCACGGCTACAGCAAGACCGATTGCCGTCATGATCAGTGCTTCACCGACAGGTCCAGCAACTTTATCAATAGAGGCCTGACCCGAAATGCCAATTGCAGTAAGTGCATGATAGATTCCCCAAACTGTACCGAACAAACCAACGAATGGTGCGGTAGAACCGACGGTTGCAAGAAATGCTAAACCACCACTTAAATGACTTTGAATTTTATCAATTGCACGTTGAATTGACATTGTGACCCAAGTATTAAAGTCGATACGCTCGAGTAGGTTTCCGCCATGTTTTTTGGTTGAGTTAATGCCTTTTTCAGCAATAAAACGATAAGCACTTGCTTCGCCTAGCGTTCCCGCAGCGCCGTCAATTGATGCAGCATCCCAGAATTTGGCTTCAACTTCTTTACCTTGGCGTTTAATTTTTGCCTGCTGAATAAACTTGGTCACCATGATGTACCACGTTCCAATCGACATCAGGACCAAGATAAATAAGGTTGATTTAGCCACAATATCACCTTCGCGCCATAGTGCTTCTAAACCGTAAGGGTTGTGAACAGCTTGTGTTGTTGCTGGTTTAGGTGGTGGTGTATGTGTTTCACTGGTTGCTGTATTGGTCGTCGTTACAGTCGCAGGCGTTGCAGTGGTTTCTTCTGCAAATACACTAGATACAGGCAGTAGGGTGCTTGCAGTTAAAATCCCAACAGAAGCAAATAGTCGTACAGATTTCAGCGTTTTATTCATCATTTATCTCCAATTTTTTATTTAATTGATTACTGCAATACAAATTCATAAGGTATGTCGTACCAAGAATCTTGAGGTTCGCCATTCTTTAACGCAGGTTTAAACGTACATAAGCTATAAGCTTTCGCAGCCGCTTTATCTAAGCTTTTACTCCCACTCGATTTTTTAACTTTGGCCTCTTTAACTTTTCCATCACTACCCACAAATACCGAAATAAGAACTTCACCTTGCTCTTCATTTTGTAAAGCTTCACGCGTGTACCCGGGTGTTTTACAACCTGCTTCTCCACTCGATACACCTCGTGTTTCACCTGCTGGTTTGGGTTTTGCAGGTTCAGGTTTTGACGTCGTTTCTGGCTTTGGCGTCGGTGTCGGCTCAGAACTTTCTGAGGTTTTTGGCGTTGCTGTGGGTGTAGGTGTAGCCGTCTGCTTTGGTGTTGCTGTAGGTTTTTCCATTGGTTTTTCGGTCGGCTTTGGATCTGGTGTTTTCAACACTTTCTCCACCAACTTTGGCAGTTCTGGTGGCTTTTCAATGGGTTTAGGTTTTTCTGGTTCAGGTTTTTTGTCCTGAATAATCAGTAATTCAACAGGTTCATCCGCTGGTTTTTCAACTGTCTTGGATAAACCCGTAATCAAGCCATAGAGAATGATTAGATGCAGTAAGATGACTGCTCCAATCCCGATCAGGCGTTTGGAAGAATTATTTTCTAATTCTGAAAAATTCTTGCCCATTGCTACTCCTGAAATGAGAGACAAACAATAAATAGTAAAAGAGAGACGATAAAAAAATTCTGTTCAATTCTTTTGTTTGGCTAAGTGAATGAATCAATTTCGCAAACACCATGACTTGATTAGGCCTAGACAATGTTTGCGAAATGCCCAATTAGAATTTGTAAGTTGCTCTGACGTAATATGCGCGACCGGTTGGGTCTGCATAACTAGAGTCATAACCGTATTGGAAGTTATCAGTCACGTTGGATGCAGGCGGATCTTGGTCAAAGATATTTTTGATCCCACCAGTGAGTTCTAAGTTCTTGAATCCGCTATAAGTGCCCGCAATGTTATATAGAATGTAGTCACTGACACGATGGTTATCATATTTGGCCTCACCAATAGAATTTGAGTCTTTATAACCACGGCTAAACTGTTGCTCAAAGATCATTTTCCAGTTGTCGTAACTCCAATTGACATTGGCAACATGTTTCCAGCGGGAATAGACTTGTTGGTTATAATAGCTACCTGCACGGCTGATCCATTCACCGCCTTTCTCTTCTTGTTTGTCATATTTAATGACATAGGTCCCATCAATACCAAAACCAAAACGTCCTGTTTTAGTCACAGGCGTGAGATAGTTCAAACTTAAATCAACCCCTTGAGTTTTAATTCCACCCATATTGATCAAAGTGGTACTCACATATTTGATTCGTCCATCTGCATCTCGGACAAATAAACTTGAATATTTACTTGGGTCAGCAAAAATAATTGAATCGGTAATTGTATCAATCAGATTGTCTACTTTGATGTTGTAGTAATCTGCTGTAAATACCAGATTTTTGATTGGCTCAAACACAAGTCCAGCAGTATAAGATGTTGACTCTTCAGCTTTTAAGTCGGGATTTCCACCTTGCATACGTTTAAATTGAATATTACATTCAGTTTGGTATTGTGGTGCAGTTGCAGTACCACCGGGGCAGAGCACAGGGTCATTGTATTTCGAACCTGTGAAGGTTTGGCTTTGCGGTGAGTTGATGTCATATAAGCTTGGTGCACGGAAACCTGTGCTGTATGAGGTACGGAACATTAATTGCTTTAACGGTTCCCAACGTAAAGCGACTTTTGGATTGAAGGTATCGCCAAAGTCACTATAGTCATCATAACGTGCTGCAAGCTGCGCTTCTAAATTGGCTAAAATCGGGATATGTAATTCTGTGAATACCGCTGAGATATCTCGATCACCCTTACTCACAGGTTTATCTGGATCTATACCGCTACCAGGCACTTGTCTGACGATCTCAGCATTAATTTTTTGATCCCAATTTTGTTTGGTAAAACTACCGCCTAAGGCAAATCCAACTTCACCTGCAGGTAGTGTATAGATTGGACGAGATACAGTAACATCAAAAGAAGTTGAGTCTAAACTGGCTTTGTTGGTATCCCCATTGACTTCAAAGGATTTCCAAATATTAGCATCGGCGGAAGGGCCAAATGGATTGAGTGAACCGTCATTTAAAGCAGCTTGAACTTTACTTTGATTGAGGTAACCCGCATTAAAGCTATCGGTTGCTTCACTTTTTGCATAGGTTAAACCGGCATTGATATCCCAACCATAGGCTTCACCTTCAATTCCTGCAAATGCACGATGTGAGTCATTGGTTGTTTTGCCTGAACGGTTACCACCTTGTGAACGCAGATAGAGTTGTAAATCTCCATCGCTGAGTCCATTCACTGCAGGAACAATGCCTTTGCCTGGATAATATTGACTTGTCGAGGGTAAGGTGACTGAACGGCTATATACATCAGGCGCAATCGAAGTGGTAACTTCGTTACGTGAGAAGATATATTCGCCAATCAGATTAAATTTATCTGAAAGTTTAAAGGTTCCGCGACCAAGTGCTGAAATTGTTTCAACTTCTGGGGTAATCCCAATCAGTGCTTGGGTATTGAGATAACATAATCCACCATCTGCAGCGACATTTGGTGTGTTATTACAATTTGTATTGCCATATGGATTTGCTAAAATATTGTTTTTAGGATCAAAAATGTTTGCAGGGAAGGCATTTGCTGAGCTGGCATCTAAACCGAGCTCAGGAATTACACCACCACGGCGACTGATTTTACGGTCTTTTGCCATGATATTGTTGCTTCTACGATAATCGACCACACCGTAAACGTTAAAGCCTTGTTCATCTAGATTGCCATAGCCCCCAAAGATGGAAATATCTTGTTTATCACCACCACTGGCTTCGGGTTGAGTTGCACCCACACTGATGTTGAGACCTTCAAAAGATTTTTTGGTAATAAAATTGATGACACCACCAATTGCATCGGCGCCATAAACCGCAGATGCACCATCACGGAGGACTTCGATACGTTCAACCATTGCCATTGGAATAATATTGAGGTTGGTGGTTGATGTACTAAACGGGCTATAAGCCAGACGACGACCATTCAATAAGACCAGGGTTTTATCTGTACCTAATCCACGTAAATTGGCTGATGAACCTTCGGTATTACTTGCACCCACATTTTGAGATGTAGAAAAACCAGCTTGGTTGGAACTGACTTTGGTCAGTGCTTCTTCGACAGTGGTTACCCCTTGTTTGGCTAAATCTTCACCTTTAATAATGGTAATGGGTGAAGCACTTTGAGCTGCAACCCCTTTAATTGAAGACCCTGTAACGGTGACTTTGGCTACTTTTATTGGCTGTGTTGTTTCTTCAGTTTCTGCTGCATGCGCTAGCGATAGGCACATCATACTTAGACTAAGCGTACTTAATTTTAGTAATGTTTTCCCCATCGTTGGCGATCCCAAAGTGCAAACATTTTTGTTTACTTTCATATTTTCAGACATCCGTTTTTTTTTGTACTTAGCGATATTGCTGCATTGCTTTCTAGCAATTCAAGTGCCAACTATCTAATTATATGTTTTAAAAATATACAAAAAAATGATAATAATTTACGTGACTAGTGTTTAATCTCCTTATTCATCCGTGACTTGATAGTAGAAAAATAAGTTTGGAAGTTGCCCTGATTAATGTTAATACAATATGAAGATGTGGTTAAAAAATACTCAAAATGTTTTAGTTTTTCTTTATATTTAGTTGTTAATTAAAGAGTTTAACTATATTTAATGAGTGGTATAACTATTAATTATGGCTTTATTTTTGCTATTAATTATTTTAAATCAAATGATTAATTTGATATTTATAGTGTTTGATAAAATAAGTGATCAATTTTGGAACGTGTGTGTACTTAAATTGTGCATTATGAGTAGTTCTGATAAATGATATCTGAATTTAATATTTAGATTGAGACAGAAGATGACGCTAGGATGTCAATCACAGATAATCATTGAATAAATGCAATTTTATTACGGTAAAAATAAACAAAATTTAGAAGGGGTAAGTGTAGTGGCATGATATTCGCTTTGTATTTAATACTGTTATATCGTTCAATTTTTCACTATTGTTAATTTAACGTTCTGGTTCGGCACCAAAGCAGCAATCGACAGGATGATGGTGCTGCCAGTATTCTGTTTAAATAATTTGATGAATAAAAATACATAGGTGTGAATTTGGAATCCAAGCTTTTACAATTTGCGTTGTTGGTCGGTGCAATGGGTTGTGGGGAAATGGCGATTGCGAAAACGCCTGCACAACCGAATAAAATCCTGAATTTGGCTTTTGAAGCACCAGATGATGGTTTTGATATGGTGAAAACCTATAATTTCTACAGTGGAAATATTGCAGAGGCGATATTTGAACCCTTACTCAAATATGATTATCTGGCTCGTCCCGTGGTATTGGTGCCCAATACGGCACAAGCATTGCCAAAAATAGAACAAGAGGGCAAGGTCTATACTTTTAAAATACAACCCGGCATTTATTTTACCGATGATCCTGCGTTCAAAGGCAAACGACGTGAGTTGACTGCCCAAGATTATATTTATTCGATTCAACGTGTGAGTGATCCGAAAAACCATTCGCCTACCTATTCTTTTATTGATGGCAAAATCCAAGGCTTAGAGCAAGTGGTTGCCAATGCGAAAAAGACAGGCAAGTTTAATTACGATGCGCCCATTGCAGGGCTTAAAGCTTTAGACAAATACACCCTACAATTCACCTTAACCCGTGCAGATTATAATTTTCCTTATATTTTGGCCTATGTCACTTTTAGCGGAACAACGCGTGAAGTTGTTGAGTTTTATGGTGATCGTATCGGGCAGCATCCTGTAGGTACAGGCGCTTATCAACTGAGTAAATACGTACCACGCAGTAAAATTGAGCTGGTGGCAAACCCTGATTATCGTGGCTTTATTTGGAATTATAAATCGACAGGTACGGTATGGGATAACCAACTTGTCAAAGAGATGTCGGGTAAAAAAATGCCCCAAGTCGGTAAGGTTGTCGTGAGTATTATTGAGGAAGAACAGTCAAGGTGGTTGGCATTTAAGTCAGGTCAATTGGATTTTGACAAATTAACTTCAAATGCGGTTCCACAGGCTTTAAACGGCACACAATTAAAACCAGAACTTAAACAGCAGAGCATTCAGCATTTTCCCAATAAAGACCCTGAAATCACCTATACCATGTTCAATATGAAAGATCCGATTGTGGGGGGGTATAGTCTAGACAAAATAGCACTACGCCGTGCCATTACATTGGCATATAACCAACAGGAAGCGATTAAGCAACTTTATAAAGGTCAAGCGGTTAGAGCTGAAATGCTGGTACCAGATGGGGTGCAAGGGCACAATGCTCAATATAGAAGTAGTGTTGCCTATAACCCGTTATTGGCCAATAAATTACTGGATCGATTTGGTTATAAGAAAGGTAAAGATGGTTATCGAACTTTACCCAACGGGCAGCCATTTACCCTGAAATATAATACTGAAAATAGCTCAAGCTCAGTCATTCATTCTGAGTTATGGAAGAAAAACTTAGATGCTATTGGGGTACGTGTTGAGTTTAAGGTCAGTAATTTTGCCGATAATTTAAAAGAAGCCATGCAATGTAAACATATGATTTGGGGTGGGGCATGGATTGCTGATTTTCCTGAAGGAGAAAATTTTGCCCAATTGCTTTATGGTCCAAACTCAGGCAAAGGAAATTTAAGTTGCTATCAATCCAAAGCTTATGATGCACTGTATCAGCAAGCGTTAACTTTACCGCCACAACAACGAACGCCTTTTTATGAAAAAATCAGTCGGCAGATAGAGGCAGATAACCCTTGGATTATTCATAGTACCCGTATTCGCAATTGGCTGTTGCAACCACAAGTTCAAGGCTATAAAGCACATCCAATGATCAATACCGTTTGGCAATACCTTGATGTTCAGCCAGTTAAAAAATAACCAGATGAAGTTGAATAAAATGATGAAGGATGATTTAAAGCAAAAGTTAAAGCAGATTGGGGGCAGTGCATTCTTGGGCGGTATGCTCCTGACAGGCACGATGAGTGTAATTGCCAAAAGCCCGGCAGATCCAAATAAAGTTTTACGTTATGTTTTCCCCGTTGCAGAAACGGGTTTTGATCCAGCAGGCACCCAAGATCTTTATTCTGCGCATGTGCATAATTCAATATTTGAAGGTTTATATACCTACGATTATTTAGCAACACCTGCCAAATTAGTACCCCGTACCGCGGTGAGCTTGCCTGAAGTCAGTGCTGATGGTTTAACCTATACTTTTAAAATTCAAAAAGGAATTTATTTTGCCAAAGATCCTGTATTTAAAGGCAAAGCCCGTGAATTAACCGCGCAAGACTATGTTTATTCTTATAAACGGTTGTTAGACCCAAGTTTGCATTCGCCCAATAGTTGGTTGTTTGATGACAAAATTCTAGGCATGGACAAAGTGCTTGAGCAAGCTAAAAAAACAGGCAAGTTTAATTATGATCTACCTGTTACAGGGCTTCAGGCCACAGATCGTTATACCTTGGTGATTAAACTAAAACAAGTTGATCAAAACTTCCCAATGCTGTTGGCACATCAACCAGCTGGCGCAGTGGCACGAGAAGTGATTGAACACTATCGAGATCGGTCTGGTTTTGCCATGGCCCATCCTGTCGGAACAGGTCCCTATGTCTTGGCAAAATGGACACCTGGCTCACGGATTATCCTGAAAGCCAATCCAGATTATCGTGGTTATGTTTGGGATTTCAAAGCATCCACGCCAGAAGATCAAAAAATTGTCGATGCGATGAAAGGCAAAAAAATGCCGCAAATCGGTGTGGTCGATATTCAAGTGATGGAAGAATCACAATCACGCTGGTTATCATTTAGTAAAGATGAAACTGACTTATTTGTGTTGGATGGTGATCTCAGTGTTCAAGCCATCCAAGATGGTCAGCTTAAACCCGAACTTGCTAAAAAAGGTATTCAACTTTCCCGTATTGCCGATCCTTCAATTGATTATTATTACTGGAATATGCAAAACCCTGTTGTTGGTGGTTTGAGTAAAGAAAAAATTGCTTTACGCCGTGCCATGGCAATGGCCTTTTCACCTGATAATCAAATTAAGATTTTGATGAAGGGTGATGCACAACGCTTACAATACCCCATTCCTTATGGGGTGATTGGGCATGATCCAAACTATAAAACCAGTATTCCTTATTCCGTTAAAGCGGCCAATCTACTGTTAGATCGTTATCACTATAAGGTTGCTGCCGATGGCTGGCGTACCTTGCCGAATGGCAAACCCTTGCTGATTGAATTAACTGTTTATGGTAATAGTACACGTAGTCAGCAAAGTGCTGAATTTTGGAAAAAGACCTTAGACAATATCAAGGTCAAAATGACCACCAAATCCTTGCCTTTTGCGGAAGGTTTAAAAGCTGAAAAACAATGTAAAACCATGTTTAAGGGATCAGCTTGGATTGCAGATTATCCCGATGCAGATAACTTTATGCAGCTGTTTTATGGAAAGAATATCCATGCAACCAATAGTGCATGCATGAAAATTCCTGAATATGATCGCTTATATGAACAAACCCAAAAATTGAAACCGGGTCCTGAGCGTGATGCTTTATATCATAAGATGGCGCGTATATTAGAAGTGTATATGCCGGTACAAATGGCATCAACGCGTTATCGCAATGCTTTGGCGCAACCGCGTGTCATCGGCTTTAAAAAGCATCCGATTATTCCATCGGAATGGATGTATTTTGATATGAAAAAATAACCTCTATCAAAAGCTTAAAAATAAACAGATTGAAATTTGAAAATGAATAAATGAAAGATTGGAGAAAATGAAAATGAAGCGATTTAAATTAACCACACTCTGTATGTTGTCAATGGGTATGGGGCAATGGACCTTTGCAGAAACTGAACGCAGTACTTTACCCAAGTTTCAGGCCAAAGATATCCCTGCCCAATGTGATGCAAAAATTGCAGATGTTAAAACCAAGTTGGCTGAATTTGCCAAAGTTAAACTCAAAAATAATGCGCCTGCTGGAGCAGTATTGGCAAAGTGGGATCAAATTTTTGCAGAGTTTGAAGATTTTTATGGGCCAATTAATTTAGCCAGTAATGTTGACCCAAGCGCAGATTTACGTAAAGCCGCAGAAGATTGCGAAGTTAAAATCAGTCAGTTCCAAACTGAAGTGTACCAAGACGGGAAACTTTATCAACAAATTAAAAAAACCAAAGCCAGTGATGAGATTGACCGTAAATATCGCCAAGATATTTTAGATGGTTTTGAAGATACAGGGGTACAACTTCCCGCAGAAAAACAAGCACGTTTAAAAGTGATTTTAGATGAATTGACCAAGATTCAACAAGAATATGCCCGCAACATTCGAGATAATCCTGAAAAATTAGAATTTACCCCAGCCGAGCTAAAAGGCTTACCAGAAAGTTATATTGCCAATCTAAAGAAAAATGAAAAAGGCAATTATCTATTGGGCTTTGACTACCCAGAATACCGTCCTTTTATGGAATTGGCAGACAGTGATGATGCACGTAAACGTTATCAAATTGCTTATACCCGCCGTGGTACTGAAAAGAATTTAGTGTTGCTTAAACAGGCGATTGATCTACGGCATGAACTTGCACAATTATTTGGTAAAGCCAGTTATGCCGATTGGGCATTGAAAAATCGTATGGCTAAGAATCCTGAAACGGTCAATAAATTCCTCAATGAGGTACATAGTACGGTTGCGCCATTAGAGAAAAAAGAAGTGCAAACACTGCGTGAATTTAAAGCCAAGACCTTAAATATCCCAGTGGAAAAAGCGGAAATTAACCGTTGGAGTGAGGGCTATTGGAGCGAAAAATTGCGTCAAGAAAAATACAAAATTGACCAAGAAAAAATGCGTGAATATTTCCCGACCCAAGCATCACAAGATTGGTTATTTGCAATTTCATCAAATCTATACGGGATTGAATTTAAGCCTGCCAAGGTTGATGTCTGGCAAGATGAAGTTGAATATTACGATGTCACAGATCGGAAAACAGGTCAGCTTTTAGGTGGTTTATATATCGATAAATTTCCACGTGAAGGAAAGTATGGTCATGCAGCGGTGTGGGGCGTTAAGGGTGGCAGTACCCTGACCCAGCGTAAACCGATTTCAGCCTTAGTCACCAACTTTAACCGCAAAGGTTTAAACAGTGATGAACTGGAAACTTTTGTGCATGAGTTTGGACATGCTTTACATGGAATTTTGTCAAACACCCGTTATGCCTCGCAATCTGGTACTTCAGTCGAGCGAGATTTTGTTGAAGCACCGTCACAGATGTATGAAGAATGGGCACGCCGTAAAGAAACGCTGTCGACCTTAGCCGATTATTGTAAACCAGCCTGTCCACGTGTCGATGATGAATTGATTGGCAAATTAAAAGCCGTTAAAAACTATGGTCGTGGCTTGTTCTATTCTCGTCAAACCTTATACGCACAATACGATATGGCACTGCATACCGCAGATGCTTTAAAAACTCAGCCTTTAGAGGTATGGAAAAAACTCGAAAACCAAACCGCCTTAGGGTATGTGCCGACCACAGAATTCCCAGGACAGTTTGGTCATATTATGGGCGGATATCAAGTCGGCTATTATGGCTATATGTGGTCTGAAGTGATGGCCTTAGACATGCTTTCTGCTTTTGGCGATAACTTAAATAATCCAGAGGTTGGAGCACGTTATCGTAAAGCGATTTTGTCACAAGGTGGACAAAAGAAAGCAGAGCAGCTGGTGGTTGATTTCTTGGGCAGAGAACCGGATAACAAGGCATTCTTTCAAGAAATTACCGGCCAACGTGATTAAAAGGAATTAGAACTATGCTGGCATATATCACGCGCCGTATATGGCAAATGATTCCGACCATGTTGGGAGTCGTGTTGCTGATTTTCTTTCTATTTAACTGGGTTGGCGGAGATCCTGCTTATATCCTTGCTGGAAAAATGGCAAACCCTGAACAGATTGAAAATATTCGTCAGCAACTTGGGGTAGATCAACCATATTATGTTCAATTGTGGATTTTTATTAAGCAAATCCTGACTTTTGATTATGGCAATAGCTGGAGTACCGGGGAATCAGTTTCAAACATTATCCTGACCCGTTTAGGTCCATCGCTGACCATCATCATTCCACTGACAATTTTACAAACCGTGATTTCAATCATTCTGGCTTTGGCTGTTGCTTCGGTACGTGGTTCGTTGACGGATCGTATGGTGATGTTGTTATGTACCATTGGGATGTCGATCAGTATTTTGGTCTATATCATCGTATTTCAGTACGGACTTGCCTATAAACTGGGATGGTTTCCTGTACAAGGTTGGAGCGATAGTCTCAGTGAAAATCTATTGCAATACGCACTATTGCCAATCTTAATCATGTTGGTGGTGAGTATTGCACCGACTTTACGTCTATACCGTAGCTTTGTCTTGGATGAAGTCAATCAGGACTATGTCCGTACTGCACGGGCAAAAGGAGTGGGTGAGGGGCGTATCTTAGGTGTACATGTACTGCGTAATGCATCTATTCCGATTATTACTGACGTGATGTCGAGCCTGCCAGCGTTGTTGATTGGGGCATTTTTAATTGAGCGATTTTTTGGTATTCCGGGGATTGGGCGAGAAGTCATTATTGCAGTAGAACGAAGCGACTTTCCAGTGATTAAAGCAATCACAGTATATGTTGCCGCTGCGACCATGATTTTTAACCTGATCGCTGATTTGATTTATAAAGTGGTTGATCCACGCGTACAGTTGAAGTAGGTGGGATGATGCTCGGAATTTTATCGAAAAAAGTAGACGCCCAAGAACAACAGACTTCTCCCGGTTTATGGCGATTGGCGATGCGACGTTTAAAAGCAGATCGTATTGCTATGCTGTCGTTATTGGTGTTGCTGTGTTATTTCATCATATTGGTACTCTCCATGACGGGTGTGATTGCATCAAATTGGAATAAAGAAGTAGCCGTGAGTTATGCGCCACCTACATTTATAGGGGCAGATCAAAACACGCAAGATTCTGCAAAGAAAGCCGCAACTGTAGAGGCCTTACCTGAAAATCCTGTTGATCCTTTAAAAGATGTGATCAAAGAGTTAAATACTGAAATTGCAACAGAACAAGCTTCAGGTGGCGCGATTGACTACTACGGTATTCAAGATCCGCTTGTAGAAGATATGAAAGCTATTGATCAGCAATTGGGTGGGCATTTACTTGATCAGCAAAGTGAACTCAAACAAACCTTGCCTTTCGGTGCAGATAAATGGGGACAGGATGTTGTACTCAAAACCATTAAAGGCGCAGAAACCTCAATTATTGTGGGCTTAATCTCGGCGTTATTGGCCGTGGTAATCGGTACATTCTTAGGGGCAATCGCTGGTTACTTTGGTGGTTGGGTGGATGATGTTCTAAACTGGTTTTATAACATTTTTACCTCGATACCTTATCTATTGTTGGTGTTGGCGATTGCCGCTGTACTCCAGCAAAAGGGCATTCTTTCCATTGTTTTAATTTTGGGATTAACGGGTTGGACTGGGGTATTCCGTTTAATTCGTGCTGAATATATGAAACATAATTCACGCGAGTATGTGCTGGCAGCCAAAGCGATTGGTGTCAGTAATACCCGACGGATGTTTGTGCATATTTTCCCCAATGTAAGTCATATTGCGTTGGTTCAGATGTCGATCTTGGTGGTTGCATTTATTAAGTCTGAAGTGATTTTAAGCTTCTTGGGCTTTGGTGTACCTGTGGGTGTGGTGTCATGGGGCAGTATGTTGAATGAAGCGCAAAGTGAGCTGATTTTAGGTAAATGGTGGCAATTGGTGGCAGCCTCAGTAGCCATGGCCGTGCTTGTGACCGCATTTTCAATGTTTACAGATGCATTGCGTGATGCATTAGACCCTAAACTAAAATAAGGAGCCTAAAGATGTCAGAACAACAAGCGACACCTCCTGTGCTACTCAGTGTTGAAAATCTGAGTGTGAGTTTTAAGGGTGAAAATAAGCAATTTATTGAAACCGTAAAAGGCATTTCGTTTCAGATTCCTGCCAATACTACTGTGGCCTTGGTTGGCGAATCTGGCAGTGGCAAATCCGTAACTTCATTGGCAACCATGGGTTTATTACCCAAAGGCCAATCCCGAATTGCTGAAAACAGTAAAATTATTTTTGAAGGCAAAGACTTACTCAGTTTAAGCAGTAAACAAATGCGTGCAATGTGTGGTAAAGACATTGCCATGATTTTTCAGGAACCAATGTCATCACTTAATCCTGTGTTTACGGTAGGTGATCAAATCGCTGAAATTATGCGTATTCATTTAAATATGGGGCGTAAACAAGCACGACAACGCACTTTAGAATTACTCACTGAAGTGGGGATTCCATCCCCTGAAAGCAAGATTGATGCTTACCCCAGTCAACTGTCTGGTGGTCAACAGCAACGGGTCATGATTGCCATGGCAATCGCCTGTGAACCGAAATTACTGATTGCCGATGAACCGACTACTGCATTAGATGTCACCATCCAAAAACAAATATTAGATTTGTTGGAGACTTTACGTAAGCGCCGTCAAATGTCGATGTTGTTTATTACCCATGACTTGGCATTGGTGAGTGAAATTGCCGATGAAGTGATTGTGATGCGTCATGGTGAAATTCGTGAACAAGGTTTAGCAAAAGCTGTTTTAGAACAGCCACAAGATGCCTATACCAAAGCATTATTATTATGCCGTCCGCAACTTTCGTATCGTCCATATCGCTTACCGGTCATTAGTGATTTTATGCAAGCTCAAGACGCACCTGTGACTGAGGCGGTGAGTTTGCCTAAGGTGGATTTTGCGGAGCGTAAGCGCGGCCTTGTTGGCGGTGAAGAAATTATTTTAGAGGTACGTGATTTAAAAAAATCATTTTTTAGCCGTAAAGGGCTATTTGGCAAAGATGAATTTCAGGCAGTCAAAGGGGCATCTTTCCAACTGGCGAAAGGTAAAACTTTGGGGCTCGTTGGGGAGTCCGGCTCAGGTAAAACCACTATTGGTTTATTGTTGATGCGTTTGCAACAAGCTTCTGGCGGCCAAGCTTTATTTCAAGGTAAAGATATTTTGGCAATGTCTGAAAAAGAGTTTGCCCAGTATCAACGTAAGATTCAGATTATCTTTCAGAATCCCTATGCCTCACTTAATCCGCGTTTTACCGTAGGGCAGATTTTGATGGAGCCGATGCAAGTTCATAAAATTGGTGCAAATGATAATGAACGTAAAAAGATGGCTTTAGAATTACTGGAAAGAGTAAGCTTACCTGCGCAAGCCTTTGATCGTTATCCGCATGAGTTTTCTGGGGGGCAACGTCAACGTATTGCAATCGCACGCTGTTTAACCTTAAAACCTGAAATTTTAATCTGCGATGAATCTGTCTCGGCACTCGATGTATCGGTTCAAGCACAAGTCTTGAACTTGCTTCAAGATCTACAAGATGAATTTGGCTTGAGTTATATTTTTATCTCACATGATTTGTCTGTGGTGAAATATATTTCGGATCAAATTATGGTGATGAACCACGGTGATATCGTTGAAATCGCAAATTCGGATGAGTTGTATCAGTCACCACAACATGACTATACCAAACGCTTACTGAGTTCAATTCCGCAAGGAACCAGACAGGTGATTTAGATTTTTGTTATGTGAGAGCTGCTGGATTCAGTTGCTGCCAGTCAGTGAAGGATTTTAAATATTCCTCTTTGCGAAGTTGATACTTCTCACCTTTGAAAAAGGAGGAGTTTTACTAAAGTTAATTAATTTAGTCTCAGCTAGCTCTCCCTTTTTTTTCTAAGTGGGAGAGCTACTGTTGGAGTAGCGTAAGGAGTATTTTTATTGATATATAACACGATTAAGCTGATGCGTTTTGTTTAGGATAAATATACTTGCGATAGATAGGCATAAGAATAGGCAATAATAAAAAATGAAATAGGCTGGTTGCACAACTGATTAGAATAAAAGTGATTATATCAGGTGGTGAGTAAATCAGTATTATTACGCCATAGACTGGAATAACAATTGGTAAGATTGAACAGACTGTATAGCTAAGAAATGGTCTGCGAATGGCTGTTTCTGAGCAAAGTAAATAGGCATAGCTCCACATCCATAGGCCATAAATTGAGCATAAAATAACAACCTGAAAAAGTGGGTAACCATAATCCTGTGGTTTCTTTCTAAGAAAGTTGATCAAATACTCTGAATAAAACAGCCCTTGATATGCTATCGATATAGACGCAATAAACCAGATAAGAAATAAGGGAATGAGGATCAGGTATTTTTTATTCATCTTGTTATTACCATATTAAGATCATATTGCTTAAAGGGTTTTGCACTGTTTTGTTTACAGCACAAGCTGAGGCATAGCCTACAGTAATATATTTAAACTTTAATGCATGATGTAGCGCATAGTTTAAACGAAAAAAAGCCACTATTTAAAAATAGTGGCTTTTGCTCTTTAAGTCTATTTAGAACTTAGAACTTTTTAAAACCTTTTGTCACAACAAACGGTTTTTTCTTTTCAGGTTGTTCACTACGTTCTTGGCGATCTGAACGATCTAGACGCTCGTTTGGATTATAGCGGCCTTCTGAACGATTACGGTTTTGTTGATTACCATAACGGTTTTCAGAACGGTTGCTATTAAAACTATTACCACGGTTGTCAGCACGCTCATTGTTGTAGCTGTTGCCGCCAGAACGTGCTTTATTAAAGCGGTTTTCAGAGCGTTCATTGCGATTGTCAGTACGATTTTCAGTGCGGTTTTGACCATATTGGTTTGCACTTGGCTGAGCATCACGACGATCATTTTGATGGTTGTGAGCTTCTTCACCTTCGCTATCACGACGTTGTTGACGCAGGAACCCACCGCGACGCGCAGCCATAGGTTTGTCTTGCATACGTTCAGTACGACGTTTTGCCATACCAAATAAACCTGTGCCTTGACGTGGTTTCAGTTCAACAGCTTTGGTTAAATTATCGATATCAGTTTTATCAAGTTCCATCCAACGACCTGTACGAAGTTCACGAGGCAAAATCACAGTACCGTAACGAGTACGGAGCAAGCGACTTACTTTTAGACCTTGTGATTCAAAAATACGGCGAACCTCACGGTTACGACCTTCTTTTACAACGACTTGGTACCAGCGATTGATCCCTTCACCACCAATTTCAGAGAAAGATTCAAATTTTGCTGGACCATCATCTAAAACAACGCCATTTGTCATGTTGTTTTTGAGTTGAGGCGTTACTTCACCCATGACTCGAACTGCATATTCACGTTCGATTTCATTTGAGGGATGCATTAAACGATTGGCAAGTTCACCATCATTTGTAAAAAGTAATAAACCTGTTGAGTTGATATCTAGACGACCCACCATAACCCAACGGTCATTGGAAATCGGGGGTAAGTGATCAAACACAGTCGGGCGAGATTCTGGATCATTACGAGAACAGATTTCACCTTCAGGTTTGTAGTAAATCAATACACGACGACGAATTTCGTCTTCGATTTGGAACTGAACTTTACGACCATCGATGCGAAGCTCATCACCTGGTTCAATACGTTCGCCCACTTGAGCAACCTGCCCATTGACACTTACACGACCAGCGGCAATGACCTCTTCCATATAACGGCGAGAGCCCAAACCCACTCGTGCGAGTACCTTTTGCAATTTTTCACTCATGACAGCATAACCTTAGAAATAATCATCAACAGTGCACCTATTTAAGACTTTGCAGCTTGCGCATCCAAAATCATAAAAGCTTCCTTGGCATCCTGTAGGGGAGGCAATTGATCTAAAGACACTAGACCAAAAGCATTTAAAAATTGTGGCGTTGTCACTAACAACGCGGGTCTACCTGGGAGTTCTCGGTAACCAGATTCTTTAATCCAGTTCCAATCAAACAAAGTCCTGAGTATTTGACTATTATTTGTAACCCCTCGTATTTGCTCAATATCAGCACGGGTTACTGGCTGATGATAAGCGATCACTGCAACTGTTTCTAACAGTGATGGTGATAATCGAGTTGGTCGATCTGGCCAAACTTGCGCAATCACGTTGCGGTATTTTGCCCGCACTTGAAAACGATAACCTTGAGCTGTTTCGACAAGTTCGATTGAACGACCATGTTGTAACACAGACAATTGCTGTAAATACTGTTGCAACTGTTGTTTAGAATACTGATTTTGAAATGCTTCTTTTAAGCGAGCAAGCGATACAGGGGCATCACTTGCAAAGATAATCGCTTCAAGTTGCATCAGAACTTCGTGATGTAATTCATCAACATTAAAGGCATTATTTTGATCAATGGTCATGCCGTTGCTCCTTGAATTGCAAGCGGGGCCTCAACACCAGAAGAAATAATTTGGACTTTTTGCTGACGGGTCAGCTCCAAGATTGCCATAAATGTAACCACCATGCCCATTCGACCTTGGTTTGGCTTGAGTAATTCTTGGAAACTGAGAACTTCTCCAGATTCAATCATATATTCGATATAAGCAATGCGTTCTTCAAGTAATACAGGTTCTTGTTCAATCTTATGGGTTATGGGTTCAGGGCGGTTAAAAATGCAATACAAGGCATCTTTTAACATCTCAACCTCATAACCTTCATACACTTTTGGAATATGACCAATCGCAACATGGGTCGCAAAAGTATCTCGGTCTAAAACAGGCATCTGACCTAAACGTTCAGCTGCTTTTTTAATCCGTAAATAGGTTTCTAAGCGATCGATTAATTCCTGTTTTGGATCTTTTTCAATATGAATAGTTTTTGGTTTTGGCAATAACAAGCGAGATTTTAAATCTGCCAATAATGCTGCCATCACCATATAGTCAGCGGTTAACTCGATATTTAACGATTTCATACCGTCCATATAAGACAAGTATTGTGTTGCAATCGGGGCAATATCTAATTGTAAAAGATCGAAACCATTTTTTTGAATCAGATAAATTAAAAAGTCGAGTGGTCCTTCGAAATGTTCAAGCAGAATTTCGAATGCAGCAGGAGGAATATATAAATCCTCTGGAATTTCTTCTTGCCATTCATCCAATACACGGATGTTGGAAATGGATTCCATAGGATGCTGAGTTGCTTGAGTCATTACAGTTTATTAGCCACGCGAATTTTCAAAGGCATGTTTTATTCGTGTTACCACTCAATAGGTACAATAGGAGAGGGTGGTGACGAATTACAAAAAGATATTTGGCTTATTTTAATGGAAAAGTTAAGAGGAATACATTGTTTAATTATAAAAACCATAAAAAAACCTGAAAATAAATAGGGAATATTTCGTTTTGTGATGATTAAAATCAACTAAGCTACTCATTTTTATTGTAAATTTTTATATATTTTTAAGGAAAAATTTATCCATTTTTTAATCGCATAATGTGAAGTGGATCAACTTTATATGCTGGGTGGGTTTGAATTGTTAGATTTTTTTACCCTCAATCTATTCTTTGCAAAATGATACTGACTCTATTATTGCATGCTTAAAATTATAATTTTGCCCAAAATATTACAATGTTATTTAGTTGATTTTGGATATAACTGGATGGTGTATAAACATCTCAGCGAAATCGTTTAAGACTATAAATATGAAAAAAATTAGTGATGAATGAGTAAATAATTTTGTTTTCAAATATATGCGGATTTTAAGTTATTAAAATCTTTGAATAGGTGACTTTTACCCAACAGCCTCACAATAAAAAAGTTAAATGATCAATCAAAATAATACTTTCGATCTTCATTTCTTCTCAATTTCCTAAGCCAAGTAAAAAGCCAAATAGCAACCAACACAATACGGCGCAACACATTAGCAATCACATCAGTTTGTTTATATACGCTTTTAACAGCATTTTTGGTTACTCATCTATTGAGTTTTGATTAAACACCAAGCCTCACAATCCATTTATTCATGTTACTCACCCCTAAACATGAATTTGGTTCACTTTTTTGTGAAATTATATCATTTTTATTCATGTACGGATTGCGGTATAAATTACACCAAGCGCTTCACGATAGACAAGATTATCGTTGATTCTGAATTGAGCGACCAAGTACAAGTCAGAAAATACGGGAAATACTATTGGCTGGATAGATCCAAAAAGAAATTGGATGGTTCAGAAAGAGCATGAAAAAAATTCAGGTTTATTTCAGAAATTAGGGTATCAGATCATCATGAGTAAAGATTTTACATTTACGATTAAGAGCATTAGTTTCGACGAAAACTATCATCCCTCTAATAATACGCGTATCACAACCAACTTTGCCAATTTAGCAAGAGGTGAGAGTCGCCATGACAATTTGCGCAATACCCTAACGATGATTGACAATCGTTTTAATGCCTTAGCGCATTGGGATAATCCTGAAGCAGATCGTTATTCTGTTGAGCTAGAAATCATTTCAGTTGATATTGATATCGAAGGCAACGGTGAGACTTTCCCTACGATTGAAATATTGAAAACCAATATTGTTGATCACAAAAATAATCAACGTATTGAAGGTATTGTGGGAAACAATTTTTCTTCTTATGTGCGTGATTATGATTTTAGCGTATTGCTGTTAGAACATAATAAAAATAAAGATCAATTTAGCCTGCCAGAAAACTATGGTGAGCTTCATGGGAAAATTTTCAACGCATTTGTAAATTCAAACGCGTATAAAGAAAACTTTAAAAAGTCACCTGTGATTTGTCTTAGTGTTTCAAGTAGCAAGGTGTATCACCGTACTGCAAATGTGCATCCAGTATTGGGTGTTGAATATCTGCAAGATGAATATTCATTAACAGATGAATACTTCGGAAAAATGGGTTTGCAGGTTCGCTATTTTATGCCGCCAAATAGTGTTGCGCCTTTGGCATTTTACTTCCGTGGTGATTTGTTGAGTGATTACACTAACCTTGAGTTGATCGGTACTATCAGCACCATGGAAACTTTCCAGAAGATTTACCGACCTGAGATTTACAACGCGAATTCTGTGGCAGGTAAATCTTACCAACCAAGTTTAAAGCATCAGGATTATTCACTTACTCGTATTGTGTATGACCGAGAAGAGCGTGGTCAGTTGGCGATTAAGCAAGGCAAATTTACTGAAGAGCAGTTCATCAAGCCATACAAACATATCCTTGAGCAGTGGTCTGCAAATTACGTTGCTTAATTTACCTAGATAGACAAGATTATTGATTATGAAAATATTATTACCGACTTCAACTGCTGGCAGCCTACCAAAACCTTCTTGGCTTGCCGAGCCTGAAAAACTTTGGTCACCTTGGAAATTACAAGATGAGCAATTAATTGAAGGCAAACAAGATGCTTTACGCTTGTCGCTGCAAGAGCAACAACACGCAGGGATTGATATTGTTAGTGATGGCGAACAAACCCGCCAACACTTTGTCACCACGTTTATTGAACATCTCAACGGTGTTGATTTTGAGAAGCGTGAGACTGTACGCATTCGTAATCGCTATGATGCAAGCGTACCAACTGTTGTGGGTGCGGTGTCTCGTCAAAAGCCTGTTTTTGTTGATGATGCTAAGTTTTTACGTCAACAAACCAATCAGCCGATTAAATGGGCGTTGCCTGGTCCAATGACCATGATTGATACGCTGTATGATGCGCATTATAAGAGTCGTGAAAAACTTGCTTGGGAATTTGCCAAAATCCTCAATGAAGAAGCCAAAGAGTTAGAAGCTGCGGGTGTGGATATTATTCAATTTGATGAACCTGCATTTAATGTGTTTTTTGATGAAGTCAACGACTGGGGTGTTGCGACTTTAGAAAGAGCGCTTGAAGGGCTTAAATGTGAAACTGCGGTGCATATTTGCTATGGCTATGGCATCAAAGCCAATACAGATTGGAAAAAGACTTTAGGTTCAGAATGGCGTCAATATGAAGAAGCTTTCCCTAAACTTCAACAATCTAAAATTGATATCGTTTCTTTAGAATGCCAAAACTCTCGTGTGCCAATGGATTTGATCGAATTGATCCGTGGTAAGAAAGTAATGGTTGGTGCTATTGATGTGGCAACCAACACCATTGAGACAGCAGAAGAAGTTGCCAACACATTACGAAAAGCACTTCAGTTTGTAGATGCAGACAAGCTTTATCCATCAACCAACTGTGGTATGGCTCCTTTATCTCGTGAAGTTGCAAGAGGTAAACTTAATGCCTTAAGTGCTGGCGCAGAAATCGTTCGTAAAGAACTTAGCCGCTAGTATTCAACGATATTGTGGTGTAAAAAGGGTGACCTGTTTGGGTGAATGGATATCCAAGACTCAACGGGAAACCCTGATCACAATTTAGAGAACATCAGTTCTACTGAGAAACTCATCCAGATGCAGTGCCTACATGACAGAATAGCAGGGTAATGCTAAATCTAAAAAAGTACGGTTCAATTTAGGAACAATGAAATGATTGAAGCAACAGACTTTAGAAATGCAATGTCTTTGTTGACCAGTGCAGTCAGTGTCATTACCACGACAGGTTTGTCTGGTCGTTACGGATTTACTGCGTCTGCCGTATGTAGTGTGACGGATTCACCTCCGACTTTATTGGTCTGTATGAATAAAGCGGCGAGTTCGCATGTGCATTTTGTTGAAAATAAAATTTTAACTGTAAATGTTTTAAGTGCGCATCATCAGCATATTTCTAAAGCGTTTTCGTCTAAATTAAGCCCAGAAGAACGATTTAAACATGGCATTTGGACGGAATTAGAAACTGGTGCACCGGTTTTAGATGATGCTTTGGTGAATTTTGATTGTGAGATTGAGCAAATTCAAGAAGTTGGAACACATACGATTTTTATTTGTCGTATCGTGGCGATTCAACAAAGTGAACATGATCAAAGCTTGGTTTATTTTAATCGTTCTTATCATCATGTTGGGCAGACTGAAGTTGCTTAAAGCCAGTTTGCTTTTGGCTTTGCGTCTTATGCCAGAGCTAAAAATAATAGGGCGTGTTGATCGGTTGAGTTGATCAAATACGCTTAGTTAATACAATCATAATCAAATATTTAATTGATTGAAAAATAATAATAATTTTAATGTTTCACACTAAATTCGACATTGACACCCGAAAAATCTCCGATTATTCTTTGCTGGCTGGCCTACATTGCCAGTCGGTTTTGACAGACCGTTTTTCGACTGCATCAGAATTATTCCATCTGAGGGATAGTTTTGCATGTAAACTTCTCGTCCCCTCTCGTTGCGGTAGGGCGGGAGAGGGACACCTTCGGGTGTGCTGGGGTCGAACCAGTCTGTCAACCTTCTTTCGTTCTGCCACCATAATTTTTATACATTGGCAGAATTTTGAATTGTTCAGGAGTTGGCCATGTATTTTATTCGCACACCTTCAGATTAGTGTTTAGTACGGTTTAACAGCCTTTGGGCTTTTAGACATTGGCTGGTTATACCTAAAAAATATCAACAATAAAATTTGAGATCCACTCTGGTTACCTTTTGAAGCCTTTGAAGCCTTTGATGCTTCTTTGCTTATAACAAGATCGAGCGTGGTTTTATCTCATTAAAACAAAAAATATTTATAGGGAAAATATATGTCAAATTTAGATATTTCATTTCGAGCTTTAAGGGTACTCGATACCTCTCGAAGACTCTTTAACCTATACGGTTTTCATCATGTTGGGGTAAACCGTATTATTGAGTCTGCCAAAATTCCCAAAGCCTCGTTTTATAAATACTTCTATTCTAAAGAGCGTTTGATTGAAATGAGTTTAACCTTTCAAAAAGATGCACTGAAAGAAGAAGTATTTGTGCTGATTTATAAAAAGAAAGACTTTACTGTTTATGAAAAGCTTAAGCATACTTTCTTTTTACATGCCAATCTGGAAGGATTTTATCATCTACCGTTTAAGGCTATTTTTGAGATTGAAAAGCGCTATCCCAATGCTTATCAAATCGTGGTTGATTATCGACATTGGCTGATTGATGAAATTTATAAACTGCTTTTAACCAGCAATGTGAATGCCTCAAAACAAGATGCACATATGTTCTTGTTTGTGATTGATGGGGCAATGGTTCAGCTTCAGGGTGAAAATAGTGTGGATGATCGAGAAAGGTTGGTGGGGTTTTTTTTGGATGGGTTGGGGTAGTGTTGTTTGGGGGGCTTATGGATATATCGTTATTTAATGTTGATAGGGGGTATTTTAGAGGCTCAATTGAGCTTTTATCGTTATTTGATTTGAGTTTATCCCAAAAAATTAAATGATTTAAATTCTAGTATTGCTCGGCTTTATTTTTAATAAAATTATGGTATCAAGTCATGCGCTCAATACACGACCCTAAGTATCAAGACCTAATTAAGAAACTTATAGAATTGTGTGAGTCTAAAATTATGACTCAGGCTGAGCTTGCCAGTCGTTTGAATAAGTCACAATCTTATGTGTCTAAAGTGGGAGTTTTAGAAAGCCGTATAGATGTGATTGAAGTAATGGATTGGCTGGCAGGGTAATACCCCCATTTTAAATTGATTTAATAGGTAGGAAGCCAAAGTCCTTATAATTGTTTAAATTTAGGTGGATTACCAGAGAAAGCATTTGAGTATGATCATGATATGTATAGATTGTTTGTGAGTATTTTTTGGAGTAGCCATTTAAAAGAGCTTCTAAATGAGGGTAATTATCAGAGAACTTGTTCATGAGCACTTCTAATTAAATTAAGTTGTATAACTATCTAAATTTTTATTATATAAACTAGTATATTGATATTTAATGTATTATATCTAATGTACATTAAATTTTTATTGAGGATAATGTGGGTCAAAAATTAATTCAGTTTGGTTTTGATATTCATAGTGAAATGTCAATAGATGAAATCATACAGGCATTGAGATTCTGCCCAATTTCTTATGACGTGGAGCAATTAGATTCCCAACGTTTCTTTTTTAAAGTTGTAGATTTCCAACAAAAAAGCCTCATTCTTAATTTCTTAAATGATTTTAAATTACGTCAAGAGTTGGATAAGCAAATTAGTCCACAACAAAAGTCTTTTGTTGATGCAATTATTTTAGCAAGTATAAGTAAGTAAAATGATTTTTAAAAATGTGGAACTAATGCCATTTAATTTTAAACGAATGGCAGATGATAACTATCTCATAACAAGTGTTACAGGCGATTTTGAGTTTATTTCTCATGATAATTTAAAAAAAGTCATTGCTAAAGATGAATCATTAGATATGGATCTCTATCTCAAACTGAAATCCAAATTTTTTCTGATGAGTCAAAATGCTATTGGTTCAAAGAGAGCTCTAGCCTCAAGGTTACATGCAAAGAAATCAACAATTTTAGAAGGAACTTCATTACACATTATTGTTGTGACGATTCAATGTATGCACTCATGTTCCTACTGCCAGGTCAGTCGCCAACAGGCGGGAGATGAGTTCACAATTTCTAGAAAAGATTTACTCTTGGCTTGCGATACTATCTTTGAAAGTACATCAAAGACTTTAACCGTGGAGTTCCAAGGAGGAGATCCTTTAATCAAATATGATTTAGTGAAACTTGCAATTGAGTACATTACTGAAAAAAATAAAGAGCTTAATAGATCTATTCGTTTTGTAGTAACAACAACATTGCACCAGTTAACCTCTGAAATGTGTTTATTTTTCAAAGAACATCAAGTGGTATTGTCTACAAGTATCGACGGTCTTGCAGACTTACATAATAAAAATAGACCAATTGCTAATCGAGATGCTTATGAAAGAACTATTACAGGCTTAGAACTAGCACGTCAAGAATTAGGTCAAGGCTCAGTTTCTGCTTTAATGACGACTACACGTAAAAGCTTGGATTATCCTAATGAGATTGTAGATGCATACGTTAAATTAGGTTTTAAGGATATTTTTATCCGAGGTTTAAGTGATTATGGATTTGCTAAGAGAAACTCAAAGCGACTTGCACCAACTCACGCTGAGTTCTTAGATTTTTATGAGAAGGCATTGGAGCGTGTTATTTATTGGAATGAAAGAGGATATGAATTAATAGAAGTTCATTCCGCAGTCTTATTAAACAAAATCCTTTCTCCATTTGATCAAGGTTATATTGATCTCCAAAGTCCATCAGGTGCTGGGCTGGGGTGCATTGTTTATAACTATGATGGATATGTATATCCAAGTGATGAATCACGCATGTTGAAAGAAACAGGTGATAGTTCTTTACGCTTAGGTAAAATTGGTGAACCTTTATCTCAATTGTTAAGCTCTAATCTACAAAGAATTATCATTACTTCAAGTTTAAATTTTAATGATCCGAGTTGCAGTCAATGTGCTTATCTACCGTATTGTGGGCCTGATCCTATCAGTGCTTATAACGAATTTAAAACGATGACTCCACCAACACATTTAACCAGTCATTGTAAGCGTTACATGGGGTTATTCGATTTAATCTTTAACAAATACCAAAATTCTGACAAGTTCAGAAAGTTAGCAAACCGATGGGCTTTTAGTAAGTAGATACGATGAGAAAAATAAAACTAGAGTCAATCACAGAGTATACACCACAAATCTTTAGGGTACTTTGTTTAGATAATTTAGATGCGGAATGGTTGCCTCATCAATCTATTCTCGTACCGATCAATTTTGTTCAAGAGGTTGAAATCTTAAACCGATATATTCAGATTGGGTTAGATAATCTTAATCCAATTTATAGTTCAGGCTTGATTAACCAAGTTGGTGAAAATAATCTCTTTATTCCAGAACAGGAATTATTAGAATCAAACGATGTAGTTGCTATTGATCCACAAAAAAAGAGTTTAAGTGTGCTTTTAAGAGCAAGTGATACTCACCATACTTTGTTCTTGACTAATAGATGCAATAACTACTGCATTATGTGCTCACAGCCACCTACAAAGCATGATGATTCGTGGTTAGTAACTCAAGCATTAGAAATTATTGATCATCTAAACTATGAGCCAATGAATATTGGCTTAACAGGTGGTGAACCATTACTTTTAGATAAAAATTTAAGGCTAATTATTGATACCATTCATAATAAATTTCCTTCAACCAAAATTGATGTATTAACGAATGGACGTTTGTTTAGTAATCCTAATATAGCTGAATTAGTGTTATCTAATCTTGGCATGAAAGTAAACTGGCTTGTTCCCTTATATGGTCATGCAGATCTATTGCATGATTTTGTAGTACAGCAACATTCAGCTTTTGAGGAAACATTAGAAGGTCTTTATATTCTTCAACATTACGAACAACCAATACAGTTAAGAATTGTCTTAGTTAAGCCAGTATTAGAGAGTTTGATTGATTTATGTGCTTATATACGTACAAATCTTCCATTTGTGAATGAAGTGGCTTTGATTGGTTGTGAACCTATCGGTTTTGCACTTGCTAATAAAGAACTTAGTCGAGTTGATATTAAAGATTGGTGGGAAGAACTTAATATCGCAGTTGATATATTGATAAACTCAAAAATTCGTTTAATTCTAATGAATGTTCCTTTATGTTGTTTACCAGAATCTTTATGGGAGTTTTCTGCAAAAAGCATCTCAGATTGGAAAAATACCTATGATAAGGTATGTGAAAGTTGTGACTTGAAGAAAAAATGCTGCGGTTTATTCACGTGGTATCAAAATGGCTGGACGCCATCTGTTCTGAATCCTATAAAACTAGTTGATAATCATTGTTAATCGCTTGCATAATGTGAATGTTCAATAATAAATAGATTTATTAGGGGGGGGATTTTTGAGTAAATTTATAAAATCACTGGCTGTTTTTGCTGCATCAGCGCCTGTTATTAATAACAAAGTAGCTGCAGCAATTAATACAAGTATAAACTCATATGAAAACTTAGAACCTGTATCTATACGACCACTAAATTATGAGTATGAGAATATGTTTGCTGGCCATAGAAGTCATTCTAGTCATTACTCAGGGTCAGGATACTCGGGTTACTCAAGCTCAAGGACTCCTGTATACTCTGTGCCAAATTACTCAAACTCTAGTTCAAGCAGATCTTCAACATCAACAAGAAATAATTCAAATATAACTGTTAAAACATACCCGAATGTTCCAACTAGAGTCGATACTCACGTTAATACTTATTATGGTAATAATTCTAATATAAGTAATATTGCAACAGAAGAAGATCCAGTTTTAATGCAAGTAATGCAGATAAAGAGAGTGCAAATGGCTCTTTTTCAATTAGGGTATTACTCTGGAAAAATTGATGGTGATTTAGGTAAGAATACACGTAAGGCTATTGCTAATTATCAAGTTGATAAGAATTTATCAATAAATGGCCGAATGACGACTGAACTTTTGAATAGTTTAGGAATTTCTGCCGTTAATTATTATGAATAGATTATTAGTTAAGGATACTTTTTCCCAACTAGCCTAAAAATTCCTGCTTTTATTCATCTACTTGAAATTTTAGACTATTAGAAAGTTATTTTAAAAACTTAAAATTTTCTTTTTCCCTCGATTTATAACAAGCTTAATATTTTGAAAAATAGAGCCAAAAGGCTCTATTTTTTATTCTGATAAATGACAATTTATATGTCACTTCTTACCAGCTCAACGCACCACCAGTTTGATAATCAGTTACACGCGTTTCAAAGAAGTTCTTCTCTTTACGCAAGTCCATCATTTCAGACATCCACTGGAATGGGTTATTTACACCAGCAAACTGTTCAGGTAAACCTAACTGTGCCAAACGACGGTTACAGATGAATTTCAAATATTCTTCCATCATCGCTGCGTTCATACCCAATACACCACGTGGCATTGTGTCACGCGCATATTCGATTTCAAGCATAGTACCTTCAAGAATCATTTGAATGATTTCTTCTTGGAATTCAGCAGTCCACAAGTTTGGATTTTCGATCTTGATTTGGTTAATCATGTCGATACCAAAGTTCAAGTGCATAGACTCATCACGTAAGATGTACTGGAATTGCTCAGCAACACCATTCATCTTGTTGCGACGACCCATAGACAAGATCTGACTGAAACCACAGTAGAAGAAGATCCCTTCAAGTACGCAATAGAATGCGATCAAGTTACGCAATAAGATTTGATCGTTTTCAGGTGTACCTGTTTGGAAGGTTGGATCACATAAAGACTGAGTATATTTCAAGCCCCAAGCAGCTTTACGAGCAACTGATGGAACTTCACGGTACATGTTGAAGACTTCGCCTTCATCCATACCTAAAGATTCGATACAGTATTGGTAAGCATGGGTGTGAATCGCTTCTTCAAATGCTTGACGCAAGATGTATTGACGGCATTCAGGGTTGGTAATGTGACGGTAAATCGCCAATACCAAGTTATTTGCAACCAAAGAATCCGCAGTAGAGAAGAAACCTAATGAACGCATCACGATGGTACGCTCATCTTCAGTTAAGCCATTTTCAGACTTCCAAAGTGCGATATCGTGGTTCATGTTAACTTCTTGTGGCATCCAGTGGTTTGCACACCCGTCTAGATACTTCTGCCAAGCCCATTCGTATTTGAACGGTACAAGCTGGTTTAAGTCAGCGCGACAGTTGATCATGGCTTTATCATCAACTTGTACACGTTGCGCACCCATTTCAAGCTCTTCTAAGCCAGGTGCAACGTCTAACTTTTCTAAGGCGTGAGATGCTCTTGCCAACGAATCGGTTGGATTTGTTGATCTTGCTGTATAGGTTCCAGCGGATTGTGTAGTTGCCACATTCTGCGATGACTGCTTTGTATCAGATACCACTTGCGAATCAGTCGTTTTTTTCTGTTCGACGGGCGCAGGCTGGTGAGCTTGTGCAGCTTGTTTCTGTTCATCATCTTCAAAATCGTCCCAACTTAGGATAGACATCGTTGTTCTCTCTTCGTTGTTAATATCTATGTTCGACATCTCACAAGGGAAGATGTCACTACTATACGCTTATTCTGTGCAAGCAAAATTAAGTTTTGCCGATAGTTGTTTTGTTCTTGTTCGAAAGAACAGATATCCACACTACTTATTTTGCTTACGCTTTTGCTGCTTACGGATCGCAAAGAATGCATAGACCGCAGGCACGTAAAAAACTAAAAAGGCTAAGATCAGCACGATTACGCCTAACTCATAGTTATGACTTAAATGGAACATTTCTTCGCCTTTTATAATTTCAGATTTTTTGAATCCCCCTAAACCCCCTTTTTTTTAAAGGGGGGACTTTATTCCCCTTGAGGATTGGGGAGGATTACTTACTGACAAGCTTCACAATCTGGATTGTCGATTGAACATGCTTGTGGTACTGGTGCTGCTTGAGCGAAACCATCTTCTTCAGCAGGTGCTTCAGGTTTAGTTTCTTGAGCAACCGCAGCCACTGGTGCAGCAACAGTTGTTGCTTTTACTGCGTTTAAAGCACCCGTGTTAATGGTTGATTTTTCCGCAGAGGTTGCACCTAATGCACGGAGGTAATAAGTGGTTTTAAGACCACGTAACCAAGCCATCTTATAAGTGATGTCTAGTTTCTTACCATTTGCACCAGCGATATAAAGGTTCAATGACTGTGCTTGGTCGATCCATTTTTGACGACGTGATGCAGCATCTACGATCCAACGTGTATCTACTTCAAATGCTGTCGCAAAAATTGCTTTTAACTCTTCAGGGATACGTGCAATTTTTTGTACTGAACCCTCGAAGTGTTTCAAGTCGTTAACCATCACAGAGTCCCAAAGACCACGATCTTTTAACGCACGTACCAAGTACGGGTTGATCACTGTAAATTCACCAGAAAGGTTAGATTTTACATAAAGGTTTTGGAACGTCGGTTCGATAGATTGTGAAACGCCACAAATATTTGAAATGGTTGCTGTAGGTGCAATCGCCATCACATTTGAGTTACGCATACCGTCTTTTTGAACTTTAGTACGTAATGTATCCCAGTCCAAACGTTGAGTACGGTCAACTTCAAACATACGCTCTGGACGTGATTTTGCAACGATATCTAAAGAGTCGATTGGCAGGATACCTTGATCCCACAATGAACCTTTGAATGTTGAATACACGCCACGTTCAACAGCAAGGTCGCTTGATGTTTGAATCGCGTAGTAGCTGATCACTTCCATTGATTCATCAGCAAAATCTACTGCTTCATCAGAACCATAACCCATACCCAATTCATATAAAGCATCTTGGAAGCCCATGATACCCATACCGACAGGGCGGTGTTTCATATTTGAATTACGTGCTTGTTCAACTGCGTAGTAGTTGATGTCAATTACGTTGTCGAGCATACGAACAGCAGTTTTAACTGTACGCGCTAATTTTTCACGGTCTAAAGCACCACCTTGAACATGTTGTACAAGGTTGATCGAACCTAAGTTACATACTGCGATTTCATCTTTATTGGTATTTAAAGTGATTTCAGTACATAAGTTAGATGAATGCACTACACCTACGTGTTGTTGTGGTGAGCGTAAGTTACATACGTCTTTGAATGTGATCCAAGGATGACCTGTTTCAAACAACATCGATAACATTTTGCGCCATAAGTCTTTCGCACGGATTTTCTTATGTAGCATGTTGTTTTCTTTTGCAATGCCTTCGTAGTAAGCATAGCGCTCAGCAAATTCACCGCCAGTTAAATCATGCAGATCAGGCGTTTCAGATGGTGTGAACAGTGTCCATTCAGCATCTTCAATCACACGTTGCATAAACAAATCTGGAACCCAGTTAGCCGTGTTCATGTCATGGGTACGACGACGGTCATCACCAGTGTTTTTACGAAGCTCTAGGAATTCTTCAATGTCCAAGTGCCAAGTTTCAAGGTATGCACATACAGCACCTTTACGTTTACCACCTTGGTTTACTGCAACCGCAGTATCGTTGGCAACTTTAAGGAAAGGTACAACACCTTGTGATTTACCGTTGGTACCTTTGATATATGAGTTCAAGGCACGTACTGGTGTCCAGTCATTGCCTAAACCACCTGCCCATTTAGAAAGAAGGGCATTGTCACGCATCGCACCATAGATGTCATAAAGATCATCTTGAATGGTGGTTAAGTAACAGCTCGACAGTTGTGGACGTAACGTACCTGAGTTAAACAGTGTCGGTGTAGACGCCATATAATCGAAGCTAGACAATAAGTCATAGAATTCGATTGCACGGTCTTCACGCTGTTCTTCATTTAATGCAAGTCCCATTGAAACACGCATAAAGAACAATTGCGGAAGTTCGAAACGTACATCATTTGAATGAATGAAGTAACGGTCAAATAAAGTCTGTAAACCTAAATAGGTAAATTGGTTTGAGCGTTCTGGTTTGATCGCTGCTGCCAATTTTGCAAGGTCAAAGTTTAAAAGCTCAGGAGAGAGAAGCTCAAGCTCGATACCTTTGTTTAAATAAGTTTCGAGTGCATCGCCTTCGATGGTATCTGTGGCTAAACCTAAGAATTTTAAACCGGTCGCAACCAAGTCATCACGTAATAAACGTGCAGTTACATATGTATAGTTTGGTTCTTGTTCGATACGGGTACGTGTCGCCATCATCATTGTGGTTGAGATGTCTGACTGTTTTACACCGTTATATAAGTTTTTAACTGTTTCATCGACAATGGCTTGAACATTGATGCCTTCTAAGCCTTCACTTGCTTTTTCAATCGTGGCTTGAAGTTTGCCCAAATCTAGAGGCTGAAGCTGACCGTTCGCATCTGTGATTTGTAAGGTTGGGTGATGATGAGCACCGGTTTGTTTACGTGCATCAGAACGTTGTTCACGATAGATCACATATGCACGTGCAACTTTTTGTTCGCCTGTACGCATAAGCGCCAATTCAACTTGGTCTTGAATTTCTTCAATGTGAATTGTTCCGCCAGAAGGTAAACGACGATTAAAAGTATTCATCACCATCTCTGTGAGCTGAGTGATGCGATCATGAATACGGCTTGAATCTGCACTTTGTTGACCTTCTACAGCCAAAAAAGCTTTACCAATTGCTACAGAGATTTTATCTGCATCAAAAGCGGCAACATCACCAGTGCGTTTAATCACTTGTAGTTGACCAGGGGTTGTAATGGCGTTCATTGTCAGCGTAGCTCCATTGTCATCATTGTTATGTTTATGGACCATTTGAATCGGACAAACTGCAAAATTTGTTGTCACGATGTTTGAGGACTAAACACAATACTTAGTGGTTTAATTTAATTTAGAACACAAGATACGGTAATTTTAAGGGTAGATCAATATTGACATTTCAAGAATATTTTATCCCTGAAAAGTAAATTTTTATTTGCATCTTTTTACCTCAAAGCGTCATTTTTGTTATATGCCTTATGAGACAAGCACATAGCATAGCAAAGACTCCGCAGAGTGCTTATAGATAAGTGTGTGGATAACTCAAAAAACGATAAACTGATGAGACAGAATATGAACAATGAAATATTTTGTATAAAAATTAGTCCAGCTATTGATTGTCTTGAAGAAATTTAAAAATGATGTGTATTGATTTTATAAAACTGCCTACAATTCAATAGTTAATAAAAATATAACAAATTGATACGCTCATGTATCAGTTTGGTGAATGAGGTCTTGTTTACATTGTAAACGTGTGTATATTGCAAAACATAGTGTGTTGAATCTGCGAGATTTGTAGCAGACTCCAAAATCAAATATAGGGGCAAATAGATGAGCCAAGAAGAAAAGTTACCAAAGATTCTGATTGTTGAAGATGACGAGCGCCTAGCTCGCTTAACTCAGGAATACTTAATTCGCAATGGATTGGAAGTTGGGGTAGAGCCAGATGGTAACCGTGCGATTCGCCGCATCATTGCTGAACAACCAGACTTGGTTGTGTTGGATGTGATGTTGCCGGGTGCAGATGGTTTAACCGTTTGTCGTGAAGTTCGTCCACATTATCATCAACCGATTTTGATGTTGACTGCACGTACTGAAGATATGGACCAAGTTCTTGGTTTAGAAATGGGTGCGGACGACTATGTTGCTAAACCTGTTCAACCGCGTGTCTTGCTTGCACGTATTCGTGCATTATTACGTCGTACAGACAAAGCGCCTGAAGATGAAGTTGCACAACGTATTGAATTTGACGATCTTGTGATCGACAATGGCGGTCGTTCAGTGACACTCAATGGTGAGTTGGTTGACTTCACTAGTGCTGAATATGATCTTCTTTGGTTATTGGCATCGAATGCAGGCCGTATCTTATCGCGTGAAGACATCTTTGAACGTCTCCGTGGTATTGAATATGACGGTCAAGACCGTTCGATTGACGTACGTATTTCACGTATTCGTCCAAAAATTGGTGATGATCCTGAAAATCCGAAACGTATTAAAACTGTACGTAGTAAAGGTTATTTGTTTGTTAAAGAGACTGGTCTATAAACGATGGGTCAGTCATCTAAGATGCTTGTCCATTACAGGACAGGCATAAAGAAGGTTAGTTTGCGTGTCTAAACACAGTATATTTTTGCGCATCTATGCAGGATTAGTCATTCTTGTTGTGTTGGTTGCCTTGTTTGGATATTTACTTGTCCAAATAATTAATTATCAACGTGCGCAGGAATATCGTGAGTCTCTCACAGATGGAATTTCATTTGTGATCAGTGAAGGTGTGGCACGTCAGCAAACTGAACAGCAGCGCCTAGATTGGATTTCAGATGCGTCTGATCTATTAGAACTTCCCATTTATTATCTCGAAGCACGCAAAGTTGACTTATCTCGTACTGAAGAAAAACGTATAGAAAGTCAAAAAGCGGTAGTGCGTTATGATGCAGAACAAGGGATTGCCTATCTGGTGATAGGGATCAGAAATGACCCTAAACACTATTTATATATCAAAGTCGATCAAATTGGCGAACGCCAAATGAAGGCGCTTCCAGTATTTATTCTAGATTACTTGGTCTATTATCCCGGTCAAGAACAAGAATATCTTAAAAAAATTCAACAACACTTTTCTTATCACGTTGGTGTGGAAAAGATTTCTCAGCTCAATCTCGATTCCGAGCAAATTGGTCGTTTAAGGTCAGATCAAAGTGTGATTTTATGGCGTGACAGTGCAACTGTACGCGGTACCACCATTTCGATTGTTTCACCCTTACCAAACTCACCTACAGATGTGTTGGTGCTTGGCCCCGTTCCAATGTTTAACTGGATGCCCGTCAAATTGGCAGCAGGAATTACATTGCTGAGTATGTTCTTACTCTGTTTGGGTGTGTATGGCTTGATTGTGCCAATGCAACGCAAGTTGAAACAGGTGAATGAAGCCTTGGATGTGATGAGAACAGGGGATATGTCGCAACGTGTACCTGTTGAGGGTTATGACGAAATGGCCAGTCTAGCCACCAGTTATAACAGCATGTCTGATCATATACAGCGTTTGATTGAAGCACAGCGTGAGTTGATGCGTGCAGTATCACATGAGTTACGTACACCTGTGGCGCGAATCCGTTTTGGTATGGAAATGCTGGCAGACGAAGATGACCATGAATATCGTTTGCAACAGGTCGAGATGATTGATAAAGACATCGAAGCGTTAAATACGCTGATTGATGAAATCATGACCTATGCGAAATTAGAGCAAGGTACACCTTCATTAGATTTTGAAAAAATTGTATTGATTGATGTATTAAAGCAAGTTGCGGTAGAAACCGAAGCATTAAAAACCCAAAAGATTATCCACCTTAACCCACTTTCATCTGATGTGATTGTCGATGCAGAACGTCGTTATTTACATCGTGTTGTACAAAACTTGGTGGGAAATGCGATACGTTACTGTGATCATCAAGTCAATATCAGTGGTGGTGTCAATCACCAGACCAATATGGCTTATGTCTGTGTAGAAGATGATGGCCCGGGGATTCCAGAGGAAGACCGTAAACGTGTATTTGAGGCATTTGCACGTTTAGATGATAGCCGTACCCGTGCTTCGGGTGGTTATGGTTTAGGACTTTCAATTGTTAGTCGTATTGCGTATTGGTTTGGCGGGACGATTGAAGTTGATCAAAGCTCAGATTTGGGTGGTGCAAGATTTACCATGTCTTGGCCTGTAGAGCGTTTTAAAAAGAAAAAAGCTTAATTGTTAAATCATGCTGTTAAATATTATCAATTAAGCGCTATTTGACTTGGTTCATCAGTCATCTTTAAAGTCATTATTTAAGATAAAACCACCCTCATCCTAACCTTCTCCCAACAGGAGAAGGGACTTTCAATACAAAAAATCACTCAAAAATGTTGGATGCCTTTTGATCTATATTTTTAGAAGATTGGAATTACTCCATCCACGGCAATGCGAGAAGTTGGGAACAGAAAATGACAAATGAAAATATTTTTCTAAGAGAATTTCCAATATATAAAGAGTCAATGATAAAAATATTGAATCTTATGATTTCTGATGACTATGAGGAATTGGTGAAAAATAAACTGGCCTATCCATCAACGGCAAATGAATATAGAGTTGCTGTAAATGAATTTGCGCATTTAAGTGGATTTGTGAAAATGACACAAATCCCTGACGATGTACTGGGGGATACAGAGGTTTTTTCTCTCAAAGGAGATCGTGTTAATAAACATATAATCGATGTCCAATTATGGTTTGATGATTCTAAATCAGATTTATATGCTGTTTTTTGTGCACCAATAAATGCAGATAAACTATTACATTTGTATGATATTCGCGTTATGTAAAAATAACGATATCTATCGGAACATCAAAACGTACTCTTTGTCAGACCTTTCTAAGCATAATTACGCAGACCAAACTGAATAGTTTGAGCATTGATATTGATAATATTTATTAAGGGAATTTGAATGGTGAACGCTAATTTTGATATTACTATTGATCATGCATTTAATGGGAATGGGCATCCTGCATTTATAATAAAAATTGCCAACCAATTTATTGAAATTAATATTTATATTTCAATTGACCAAGTGGAAGAATTGAAAAAAATAACAACTGATTCTGTTGCTTATATACAGGCAGGAGAATCTGCCAACAGCCCAGTTCATTGGAAAAAAGGTGATGATGGCGAGATTTATATTTTGATCGGCGAGGATTGTGAATCTTGGGATATCGTATTAACCATCAGTATTGATTTAATTGCAGAAATTATCACAGGTATTAATGATCTTGTATAAAATTGAGTTTTTCAGAAGATTTTGAAGTCACTATGAATGATCAAGGTTTATTTTTGTGTCTTCGGTTTCAAAGGCCATTGGCAGTGTTGGTCGATACTACCGCCAGTGAACTGATCCATGCCATCAACCTAGTACGCGATACTGGGTTCAAGTCATCAGCTTCGAGCACGACACCATGGGGCAGCGATCCAGTTGGGCTTCGTGTAGTGTGGAATACTGGATGAATAAGAACAATGCTATTGTGGACTGAAGGCTTGGTTTCAAATAAAAAAACCACCGAAAATTTCGGTGGTTTTTTATGTCTGGATGTTGCTTAGTCTAGATCTTATTGTTGAAGCGTTGCATCAGGCGCAATGATTGGCTTGCTGTCTCGCAATGCTTGTAATGCATCATGATTAAAGTCAATCAATAAGCTATTTTGTTCAGCGTCAATTTTATAACTGCTAATGATTTTTTGGTCACCTTGAATAGTATCAATACGATATTCATCTGCGATATTTAAAATCCCTTCTAGATTTGTCGTGGTTGCGGCAAGATCTTGGCGGAAAAGCTCATAAACATCTCTTAGATCAAAAATTGCATTTTGTGCATCAGCGTGTTTTTTGACGTAATTTTCAATATGACGAATCAGTAATTGTGCAAATAAAAAATAGTTTGGCTTGCTGCTGAATTCCATCTTGTTTTACCCCTAAATTATTGATTTAAAGTTGTTCATATTGAATAGCATATACATAAAAGTAGTTCAATGTGTATAGGCTCTGTAGACAATTCGTCTAAGTTTGCGACAATGAACACCTTTTACTGCAATTGGGTGTTAAATATACAATTTGCTGATTTAAGTGGCGATAAGTTACTCACCTTTCAAATGGCTTTGGCTTGGACTAGTTTAGATGAGCTTGACTGTGGTATGTGCGAAAAATGACATGATTGACAGTGCTGACTATTTTGAAAATTCAAATCAGAAAATCATAAGAGGGCACAAGGTAGGTCAAAAGTAGGCATTGAGCATTTGGCGCTGGATGGTTTAAAGCGGGTTATTTCACTGAAACAAGTTGGTTTTGATAATAGTAAAGTATAAAAAATTATAAATAACTTTGTAATATTTAAAAATTATCACAATAAGATAATTTTTATTACTTGATTGATCTAATGTGACTATTTTACCACATAGAATGTAACAAAATATTTTAGATGGTAAATCCTTATATTTGTAGAAATTAGCCAATTAAATCGCAGAAAAGCATGGATAAATCGAAGCTTTTACTTGGACTGAATCGAATTAAGCTACTGATTTGTCATTTTTAATTCATGATTAAAAAATAAACTTCGGAAAAACTAATAAGAATAGGGATAGAAATTTGATAAAACGATAAGTCAGCGCTGTATCGCTGTGAATCAGGAAAAATTATAGCTTTTGTCTAAAAAATCATCCGAAAGACTTAGAGCTATTAACTAGCAACAGATGACATCAATCGGGTACAATTGACCAGATTTATTTTGTGTTTGGTGTATTTGCAAGGCCAATACATACATTCTTTGTTAAATAATAGGCCTGCCAGGAGTTATCCCCGCATGAGTGCCATTACTCCATACGATTGGGCAATCATTGCCTTCGTGATCGGCGTGACATTTTTATGTGTCTTTATGCTCACCGTTCCTTTGCTCCTTGGGGGTAAATCATGGGGACGTGCGAAGCAAGAGCAATTTGAATCAGGTGTGGTTAGTGCTGGTGGTGCACGTATCCGCTTGTCTGCGAAGTTCTACCTTGTTGCAATCTTCTTTGTTGTATTCGATTTGGAAGCCCTCTATTTATATGCATGGGCGACATCTGTACGTGAAGTAGGTTGGGTTGGGTTTTCAGCTGCAGCTGTATTTATTTTAGTTTTACTCGTTGGTTTGATTTATGAATTATCTACAGGTGCATTGAACTGGTCACCTTCAGATAAACGTAAAATCGCAGGGATTAAACCTAAAATTGGTTCACCAAATATGGACCTTGCAGAAATTACTCGCTTCAATTCAATTGAAGAGTTGGTGATGGATCCTACTGGAACTATTCCAGCTCAATCTTCTGGTCGTGTGAAAGATAAAACACCGACCAAGTCTCTGAACAAGGAGTAACTCGGGAATGAAATATACTTTAACCCGTGCGAATCCAGAAGCTGAACAATATCCGCTTCAAGATCGTCAAATTGTGACAGATCCACTTGAAGAAGAAGTGAATAAAAATGTGTTCATGACTCGCTTAGAGGATGTGGTACACACAGCTGTAAACTGGGGCCGTAAAAACTCAATATGGCCTTTTAACTTTGGTACATCTTGCTGCTACGTTGAATATGCAACCACGTTAACGGGTGTGCATGATTTGTCGCGCTTTGGTGCCGAGGTTATTCGTGCTTCGCCACGTCAGGCAGATTTGATGATCGTTGCAGGGACTTGCTTTGTTAAAATGGCACCTGTAATTCAACGTTTGTATGAACAAATGCTTGAGCCTAAATGGGTGATTTCAATGGGTGCTTGTGCAAACTCTGGTGGTATGTACGACATCTATTCTGTTGTACAAGGTGTGGATAAAATCATTCCTGTTGACGTGTACGTTCCAGGTTGCCCACCACGTCCAGAAGCATTGATTCAAGCCTTGATGTTATTGCAAGACCAAATTCAATTAGAACGTCGTCCGCTCTCTGCGGTAATCGGTGATGATCTTCAGCCAGTGTATAAGCCAAAGATGATGCCAGAACGCGACCGTAAGAACGCTGAACGTATTGCAGTGAAAAACTTACGCTCTATGGATGAAATTGAGTAATTTTTTCTGATGAGTATTTGACATATCTGATGGATATGGTCATCAGGGAATTTGACAGAATTTGTATTAAATAGGAAGCCAAGCCAATGGCTGAAACTGAAATTGCTATGCCAGAATCGACTCCAGTTGATTCCCGCCCAGCATTTGCAATTGTAGAAGATCTCAAAGCCAAATTTGGCGAGAACTTTTACGTGCAACCGACGTTTGAAGATTTTCCGACGGTCTGGGTTGAGCGCGCACGTGTACAAGAAGTTCTAATGTACTTGCGTACAGTACCACGTCCTTATGTGATGCTGTTTGACTTATCTGCGGTCGATGAACGTTTGCGTAACAACCGTGATGGTTTACCTGCATCTGATTTCACAGTGTTCTATCACTTACTTTCATTAGAACGTAATAGTGATATTCGTATCAAAGTGGCGTTGAGTGAGAACGATATTAACGTTCCAACAGCGACCAATATTTGGCCAAATGCCAATTGGTACGAACGTGAAGCTTACGATATGTTTGGGATCAATTTCGAAGGGCATCCAATGCTTCGTCGTATCTTGTTGCCAACTTATTGGGAAGGTCATCCACTACGTAAAGAATATTCTGCACGTGCGACTGAATATACACCGTACATGCAAGACAAGGCTAAACAAGATTTCGAACAAGAACATCTTCGTTTTGTTCCAGAAGATTGGGGTCTAACACGCGGTAACGCCGATGAAGACTTTATGTTCTTGAACTTAGGACCTAACCATCCATCTGCGCATGGTGCATTCCGTGTAATTTTGCAGCTTGATGGCGAAGAAGTGAAAGATTGTGTGCCTGATATTGGCTATCACCACCGTGGTGTGGAAAAGATGGCTGAACGTCAAACTTGGCATTCATTTATTCCATATACAGACCGTGTTGACTACTTAGGTGGTTGTGCGCAAAACATGCCTTATGTCATGGGTGTGGAGCAACTTGCAGGGATTACCGTTCCTGATCGTGCACAATGTATCCGTGTCATGATGTCTGAATTATTCCGTATCAATAACCACTTGTTGTATATCGGTACTGCGATTCAGGATGCCGGTGGTATGACACCAGTATTCTATATGTTTGCGGATCGTCAAAAAATCTATGATGCAATTGAAGCGATCACTGGTTTCCGTATGCACCCAGCATGGTTCCGTATCGGCGGGACAGCACATGACCTTCCAAACAACTGGCAAAAACTGATTCGTGAAATTCTCGAATGGATGCCAAAACGTTTGAAGGAATATCATACTGCTGCACTGAAAAACTCAGTATTTGTGGGTCGTACCCGTAATGTTGCGCAATACGATGCTAAATCGGCATTGGCTTGGGGTGTAACAGGTACAGGTTTACGCGCGACAGGTATTGATTTTGATGTTCGTAAATATCGTCCATACAGTGGTTATGAAAATTACGACTTTGAAGTGCCGTTAGAGTATGAAGGCGATGCTTACGCGCGTGTAATGGTTCACTATCGCGAAATCGAAGAGTCGTTAAAAATCGTCAAACAGTGTTTGGATAATATGCCTTCTGGTCCTTATAAAGCGGATCATCCATTGGCAGTTCCACCACCAAAAGATAAGACTTTACAAGATATTGAAACTTTGATTACGCACTTCTTGAGCGTGTCATGGGGTCCTGTAATGCCAGCTGGTGAAGCCTCTGTAATGGCAGAAGTGGTGAAAGGTGCGTCTAACTATTACTTGACTTCAGATAAGTCAACCATGAGTTACCGTACCCGTATTCGTACGCCTACTTTCACCCACTTGCAGCAAATTCCTTCCGTGATTAACGGCAGTCTTGTATCTGACTTGATCATTTATTTAGCGACAATTGACGTCGTTATGGCTGACGTGGATCGCTAAGGGGTAAACGCATTATGATGATTTTGACTGATAAAAAGCCACGTGTGAATGTTGAAGGGATTCTGACCAGCGAAGAAATCCATGAAATTGAACATCACATGGGTCACTACCCATACCCACGCGCAGCGTCTTTGGATGCTTTAAAGTGTGTACAACGCCGTAATGGTTGGGTGGATGACGCGCAGTTACATGCAATTGCTCAATTATTGACAATTACAACTGCGGATTTAGAAGGTGTTGCAACATTCTATAACCGTATATACCGTCAGCCTGTAGGTCGTCACGTAATTTTATTATGTGATTCGATTGCATGTTTCTTGATGGGTGCGGAAACTTTAGCAGAAGCTTTCCAACGTGAACTGGGTATCCAATTTGGTCAAACGACAGCTGATGGTCGTTTTACTTTATTGCCGATCTGCTGTTTAGGGAACTGTGACAAAGGTCCAACCCTAATGATTGATGAAGATACACACGGTTTGGTTGAAGTGACTTCTGTGAAACAGTTATTGGAGAAGTATGTATGAATACCGAACCAAGACCAATTTATGGCGAAGGAAACCCTGAAACTCACCCATTAACATGGCGTTTGAGTAAGCAGGAATTTGTTCGTAGTGCTGATGACTATGAAGCTTTAGAAGGCTATGCAGGCTTTAAAAAAGCGCTTTCTATGCCACCTAAAGATGTTCTTGAAGTCATCAAAGCAGCGACTGTAAAAGGTCGTGGTGGTGCAGGTTTCCCAGCAGGGATTAAATGGTCATTGATGGCACCCAATGATGGTGGTCCTCGTTACCTAATCTGTAATGCCGATGAAATGGAACCGGGAACATTCAAAGACCGTTTGTTGATGGAAAAACTTCCACATCAATTGATCGAAGGGATGTTGATTGCAGGTTATACCCTCGAAGCAACTCAGGGTTATATCTTCATTCGCGGTGAATACATTGAAGCTGCACAATACTTAAATGAAGCTTTAGAACAAGTGCGTGCTAAAGGTTATTTGGGTGACAACATCTTAGGCACAGGTTGGAATTTTGACCTGCATGTGCATACCGGTGCGGGGCGTTATATCTGTGGTGAAGAAACTGCATTGATTAACTCACTCGAAGGTCGTCGTGCAAATCCACGGACTAAGCCGCCATTCCCGCAAGTTGCAGGTGCATGGGGCCGTCCGACCATCGTAAACAACGTAGAAACCTATAACAACTTGCCAGCAATTATGTTGCGTGGCCCTGAGTGGTATATCGGTTTGTCTGCGGGTAAATCTAAAGATCCAGGCACTAAAATTTATGGTGCATCAGGTAAAGTGACTTTCCCAGGTCTTTGGGAACTACCGTTTGGTACGACTGCACGTGAAGTGATTGAAGACTATGCCGGCGGTATGCGCGATGGTCTTAAACTGAAAGCATGGTTACCGGGTGGGGCATCGACTGACTTCTTGGCTGCTGAACACATTGATCTTCCAATGGATTCAGAAAGCATTATGAAAGCAGGTTCTCGTCTAGGTACATGTTTGTTAATGGTCGTTGATGAAACCCAGTGTATGGTTTCTGCAACGCGTAACTTAGAAGAATTCTTTGCACGTGAATCATGTGGATTCTGTACGCCATGCCGTGATGGTTTACCTTGGGCGGTCAAAGCACTTGTCGCAATTGAGAAAGGTGAAGGGAAGATGGAAGACATTCAACATCTTCAAGAACTGACTCGCAAATTGTGGATTGGTAAAACATTCTGTGCTCACGCACCAGGTGCGATGGAACCATTGATGGGTGCACTCAAATATTTCCGTAGCGAGTTTGAAGCTAAAGTGACAGATCGTCCTGTAGCCCAAGCCAGCCACGTAGAACAAGTTTAAGGAATTCGACTATGGCTACAATTCATGTCGATGGAAAATCGTATGAAGTCAATGGCTCGGAAAACTTGCTACAAGCATGTTTGAGTCTTGGCATCGACATCCCATATTTTTGTTGGCATCCAGCTTTAGGTTCTGTCGGTTCTTGCCGTCAATGTGCTGTTACTCAATATGCGAATCCAGAAGATACTCGTGGTCGCTTAGTAATGTCATGTATGACTCCTGCATCTGACAATACCTTTATTTCGATTGAAGACAAAGAAGCAAAAGATTTCCGTGAATCGATTGTGGAATTCTTAATGACCAACCACCCACACGACTGTCCAGTCTGTGAAGAGGGTGGTCACTGTCATTTACAAGATATGACAGTAATGACGCAACATGATCGTCGTCGTTATCGTTTTACCAAACGTACGCATCATAACCAAGAGTTGGGTTCTTTCATTGCACATGAGATGAACCGTTGTATCGCATGTTACCGTTGTGTTCGTTACTACAACGATTATGCCGGTGGTACAGACTTTGGTGTTTATGCCAATGCATCACGTGTCTACTTCGGTCGTCCAGAATCAGGCACTTTAGAGTCTGAGTTCTCTGGTAACTTGACTGAAGTGTGCCCAACAGGTGTATTTACCGATAAAACCCATTCGGCACGTTATAACCGTAAGTGGGACATGCAGTATGCGCCAAGCGTATGCCAAGGCTGTTCTTCAGGTTGTAACATCTCTCCGGGTGAGCGTTATGGCGAATTACGTCGTGTAGAAAACCGTTTCAATGGTGACGTTAACCAATATTTCCTTTGCGATAAAGGTCGTTTTGGTACGGGTTATGTGAACCGTGAAGATCGTCCACGTCAGCCGCAATTCCGTGCAGCAACAGAAGTTAAAACTGTTTCTGTTGATGTGGCGCTGGATTCAGTGATTGAAAATGTTCAAGGCAAAAAAGTCTTGGGTATTGGTTCTCCACGTGCATCATTAGAATCAAACTATGCGTTGCGTGAGTTGGTTGGCCAAGAAAATTATTCAACAGGTCTTTCTCAAAAAGAACAGAACTTGGTTGAACTTGCTGCATCGATTATGCAAGCTGAGGGTGTTTATAACCCAAGTATGCGTGAAATCGAAAGCTATGATGCAGTCTTGATCTTGGGTGAAGACTTAACGCAAACTGCACCACGTATGGCATTGTCTGTTCGCCAAGCTGCGAAAAACAAAGCCAAACAAATGGCTGCAGACCGCCGTACCCAAGATTGGTTAGCTGAACCTGTAAAACGTATTGGTCAGGATGCAAATTCTCCAATCTATATCTTGGCTGCAACACAAACACGTTTAGCTGATATTGCTGAGGGTGAAGTTGTTGCTTCTCCAAACGATATTGCACGTTTAGGTTTTGCGATTGCTGCGGGTGTAAACGGTGATGCGATTCTTGGTTTAGATGATGATGCTAAAGCATTTGCACAAACCATTGCGGATACGTTAAAAGCTGCGAAAAAACCATTAATCATCTCGGGTACTAGCTTACAAGATGCTGCCATCATGGAAGCTGCTGCACAAGTTGCACAAAACCTAGGTGGAAATGCAGGCTTAACATTGACAGTTCCAGAAGTGAACTCAATGGGTATGGCTTTGTTTGGTGGTTTAAGCTTAGAACAAGCATTTGCTCAAGATTATGAGTCAATCATTATCGTTGAAAATGATTTGTTCCGCCGTTTACCTGCTGTACAAGTTCAGGCTGCTCTAGACAAAGCGCAAAGCGTGATTGTGCTTGATCATTCTGAAACTGAAACCGTAAAAGCGGCGGATGTTGTCTTGTCTGCTGCAAGCTTTGCAGAAGGCGATGGGACAGTGGTCAGCCAAGAAGGTCGTGCACAGCGCTTCTATCAAGTTTATGACCCAAGCTATTACAAACCAGAATATGCCATCAAAGAATCTTGGCGCTGGTTACATGCCATTGAAACGGGTGTGAAAGGTAAAGCGATCTCGTGGACATTGTTGGATGACGTAATTGAGTCTGTGGTCAAAAATGTTCCAGTTCTTGAAGCAATTCAAGATGTTGCACCTGATGCGGGCTACCGTGTTCATGGCTTAAAAATTGCCCGTGAACCGCGTCGTTACTCAGGTCGTACTGCAATGCGTGCACCATTAAACGTACATGAGCCAAAACAACCTGTCGATGTCGATTCCGCATTAACATTCTCTATGGAAGGTTATGTTGGACCGCAAAATGCATCGTCATTGGTTCCATTTGCATGGGCACCGGGTTGGAACTCACCACAAGCTTGGAACAAATACCAAGATGAAGTGGGTGGTCACCTTAAAGGTGGTGATTCAGGCGTTCGTTTATTTGATCGCTTAGTAAAACGTCCTGCACGTAGCTATGTGGCGCCAACTGCGGTTGTGGCAAATCCAGAGAGTTTCCGTCTGGTTCCAATGCATCATATTTTCGCTTCAGGTGAATTTACGATTAAAACGCCGGTGATGGAATCGCGTATTCCAGAAGCGACTTTTGCCGTGGGCGAGCAAGATGCAGCACGTTTAAATGTTCAAGATGGTCAACAACTGACAGTTAAAGCAGGCGAAACGACGATTAGTCTTCCTGTGCATGTGATTGAATATTTACCAACAGGTTATATCGGTTATCCAGTCGGCCAAGCACCAACAGTTTCACTTGCTGAACCTGTATCTGTAACGGTAGGAGTGTAATCATGAATGAATCTTTACGCGCACTACCGACATGGGCACAAGACTGGCCAATCGCTTATTCAGTGATTCAAGCCATCGTAATTTTGTTGGTTGTGGTTTTACTGGCCGCTTTGATGTCATTTATTGAACGTCGTTTGCTGGGCTTATGGCAAGACCGTTATGGACCAAACCGTGTTGGTCCTGGCGGGATGTTCCAGATCGTTGCCGACATGCTGAAAATCATGTTCAAAGAAGACTGGACACCAAAGTTTGTAGATAAGTTAACCTTCCGTTTAGCACCAGCAGTGGCAATGGCGACTGCAGTACTGTCATTCATGGTTATTCCTGTTTCACCTTACTTAGGTGTTTCAGACATGAGTATCGGGCTATTGTTCTTTATGGCAATGGCAGGTATTGCAGTATATGCGGTGTTATTTGGTGGTTGGGCATCTAACAACAAATATGCGTTATTGGGTGGTCTACGTTCAGCAGCACAAACCATTTCTTATGAAGTCTTTTTAGGGATTTCATTGATGGGTGTGGTGGCAATTGCAGGTTCATTTAACTTGCGTGACATCGTAGAAGCACAACGTGATGTATGGTTTGTGATTCCGCAATTCATTGGTTTCATGATCTTCGTGGTTGCGGGTGTTGCAGTAACGCATCGTCATCCATTTGACCAACCAGAAGCTGAACAAGAATTGGCAGAAGGTTACCATGTCGAATATGGTGGTATGAAATGGGGGATGTTCTTCGTTGCTGAATACGTCAACATCATTTTAATTTCAGCACTGATCGTGACTTTATTCTTTGGCGGTTGGTTAGCACCATTTAATTTAAATATTCCATTCATTCCAGATGCATTCTGGTTCATTGCGAAAACAGCATTCTTTGTAATGATGTTTGTCTTGGCACGTGGTTCTTTAATGCGTCCACGTTATGACCAAGTTATGAATTTTGGTTGGAAAGTGTGTTTACCACTTGCATTGGTCAACCTTTTGGTGACTGGTGCTGTGATTCTGATGAATCAGGCCTAGGACAGCAGGGAGTACAAAATGTATAAAATTCTAGCTGGCGTAGGATCAATTGTTCGTTCGTTGTGGATGGTGTTTAGCCATGTCACACGCAAACGCGATACGATTTTATATCCAGAAGTGCCAGCCGAACAAATCGTACCTCCACGCTACCGTGGTCGTATCGTATTAACACGTGACCCAGACGGTGAAGAGCGTTGTGTTGCGTGTAACTTATGTGCGGTTGCATGTCCTGTTGGTTGTATTTCATTGCAGAAAGCTGAAAAAGATGATGGACGTTGGTATCCAGAATTTTTCCGCATTAACTTCTCACGCTGCATTTTCTGCGGTATGTGTGAAGAAGCATGTCCAACAACTGCCATTCAGTTAACACCAGATTTTGAGTTAGGCGAATATGTCCGTCAGGATCTTGTTTATGAGAAAGAAAACTTACTCATTTCAGGACCAGGTAAATACCCAGACTACAATTTCTACCGTGTAAGTGGTATGGCAATTGATGGTAAAGAAAAAGGTCAAGCGCAACGTGAAAGTGCGCCTGTAGATGTACGGAGCTTATTACCATGATGTGGCCATTTTATTTAATGGCTCTCGTGGCCATTGTTTCGACGATTCGTGTTGTGACCAACACCAATCCAGTACATGCTTTATTAAGTTTGATCGTTTCTCTACTTGCTGTTGCAGGGATCTTCTTGATCATTGGTGCACCATTTGCAGCTGCGCTTGAAGTGATTGTTTATGCGGGTGCGATCATGGTGTTGTTCGTATTCGTGGTCATGATGCTCAACCTTGGTCAACATACAGTTGATCAAGAACGTAAATGGTTGACTTCAGATGCTTGGGCTTATCCAGCACTCATGAGCTTCTTAGTTGGCTTATGTTTGGTTTGGGTATTAGGTTCAGACTATACCCAACATGGTGCAGTACTTGGAACTCAAGTGATTGGACCTAAAGCAATTGGTCAAGCACTCTTTACCCACTATTTATTATTGGTTGAAGTTGCCGCAATGTTATTGCTTGCAGCATTGGTTGCAGCATTCCACTTAGGCAAACGTGAACCGAGTGCAGCAGAGGATAAACAGTAATGGGCAACATTCCTTTAGAACATGGTTTGATCGTCGCAACTATCCTTTTTGCACTGGGTTTTTACGGTGTAATGGTGCGACGCAACCTATTATTTATGTTAATGAGCCTTGAGATCATGATGAATGCAGCAGCATTGGCATTCGTTGTGGCAGGAAGTGCATGGGCACAACCTGATGGTCAAATTATGTTTATTTTGATCCTCACACTTGCTGCGGCAGAGGCTTGTATCGGTCTAGCGATCGTCCTCCAGTTCTATCATCGCTTCCATCATCTGGATGTAGATGCTGCTAGTGAGATGCGCGGATGAGTTATTTATATTTAACGATTTTATTTCCGCTGATTGGCTTTGTACTTTTAGCGGCAGGACGTAATAAACTTCCTGAAAATGTAGCAGCAATTATTGGTGCGGGTTCTGTTGGCCTTTCTGCTTTATTTGCATTGATTGCAGGCATGGACTTTGTTAAGCAGGGTTCAGTTGCGCAAGCACAGCATTTATGGACTTGGTTCAATGTAGGTGGTTTTGCACCGGGTGTAAGTTTGCATCTTGACGGCTTGTCATTGTTAATGATGGGTATGGTGACAGGTGTAGGTTTCCTGATTCACATCTTTGCAACTTGGTACATGCGTGGTGAAGAAGACTTCGCACGTTTCTTCTCATACTTCAACTTATTCGTTGCCAGCATGTTGGTGCTTGTATTGGGTGACAACTTAGCATTGTTATTCTTAGGTTGGGAAGGCGTAGGTCTGTGTTCTTACCTGTTGATTGGTTATTACTACCAAAACCCTGCAAATGGTTTTGCGGCAATTAAAGCATTTACAGTAACGCGTGTTGGTGATGTATTCTTACTGATCGCATTGTTCTTGCTTTACCAACAATTTGGTACTTTACACATCGGCACGATTGTTGCCAATGCTTCACAAGTTCTCGCACTTGATCATAACTTGGCATTGATCACGTCATTGATGTTGTTCTTGGGTGCAGCAGGTAAATCTGCGCAAATCCCATTACAAACATGGTTGGCAGATGCAATGGCTGGTCCGACACCAGTATCTGCATTGATCCATGCTGCAACAATGGTTACCGCTGGTATCTACTTATGTTGCCGTATGTTCTCTGTGTTTGAAATGACACCAGAAGTGATGCAGTTCATTTCGATTACGGGTGCTGTAACATTGTTGGTTGCTGGCTTTGCGGCTTTGGTTCAAACAGATATCAAACGTATTCTGGCTTACTCTACCATGAGTCAGCTCGGTTATATGTTTATGGCTGTGGGTGCAGAAGCGTATCAAGCAGGTCTGTTCCATATGCTTGCACATGCATTCTTTAAGGCATTATTGTTCTTGTCTTCTGGTGCGGTGATCTTGGCTTACCATCATGAACAAAACATCTTTAAAATGGGTGGTTTGTTCTACAAAAACAAATTCTTATTTGCTTGCTTCGCGATTGGTGGTGGTGCACTTGCTGCAATCCCATTTATCACGATCGGCTTCTTCTCAAAAGATGCAATCTTGGGTGCTGTTTGGGCGCAAGGTCAATCTGTTGCATTGTATAACTCATTGTATTGGGTTGGTGTTGCGGGTGCATTTTTAACTTCGATTTATACATTCCGTTTAATTTGGGTTGTATTCTTCGGTGAAGAAAAAACACATTATCACGAAATCAAAGGTGCAACGTATTGGGCGCCTTTAGGTATCTTGGCTGTTCTTTCAACAGGTTTGGCTTACTTCTTAAAAGCGCCAGTGATGAACATTTTAAATGCAGCACATATCCCTGCATTTGAAGTTTCTCAAGCGATTGAAGAAGGGATGCATGGTGCAGAACACCTTGCAGTCGGTATCGCATTGGTCGGTTTAGCTGTAGGCGTGGTGTTATTTGCTTTCGCTTATAAAGCGGTGCAAGGTTTTGCAGCCACTTCATTTGGTGCTGGACTTGCAAATATCTGCCGTAATGCATTTGGTTTCGATTCTTTATACAACCTTGTATTTGTTCAACCTTATTTACTCATTGCGAAAATTTTAGGTCGTGACCCAATTGATGGTTTATGGCTGGTATTACCTGCAATCGTAAATAGTGGGAATAAATTTACAAGTACCCGTCAAACAGGTTCATTACGTGAATATGCATCAAGTATGTCACTCGGTGTAGTGGTATTGCTGATGATCTTGATCGTGATTCAGGTAGTGGGGAAATAAGATGGAAATCACAAACAATTGGATTTTACCTGCACTGATTCTTGTACCTTTTATTGCAGGTTTCGCGTGTTGGTTGGTCGATAAACTTGATAAACATTTGCCACGTTATATCGCATTAGTCGGTATGCTCGTTACATTGGGCTTAACACTGATTTTGTGGAAACAAGGTGGCTTTAGCTATGAGTTGGGGGCGAAGACTCCAACTTGGGCAGCAGAATTTTATTTACCTTGGATTAAATCACTTGGTATTAACATTCATTTGGCTGTAGATGGTCTTTCATTGCTGATGGTGGGCTTGACTGCATTACTGGGTGTACTTGCAGTTGGTTGTTCATGGGGTGAAATTCAAAAGAATGTCGGCTTCTTCCACTTAAACCTGTTATGGTCTTTGGGTGGGGTAATCGGGGTTTTCCTTGCAATTGATATGTTCTTGTTCTTCTTCTTCTGGGAGATGATGTTAGTCCCTATCTACTTCTTGATCGCACTTTGGGGTCATAAAGGCGCAGACGGTAAATCACGTGTTTATGCTGCAACCAAGTTCTTTATCTATACCCAAGTCGCAGGCTTGATCATGCTCATCGGGATCTTAGGCTTAGTGGTCTACGGTTCTCAGATGTCAGGTACGATTAGCTTTGACTATAACTACTTACTTGCTGTTGCAAACACTTTAGATGCTCAGGCACCACATATTGCCTATGCATTGATGATCTGTTTCTTTATTGGTTTTGCGGTCAAGCTTCCAGTATTTCCATTACACGGTTGGTTACCAGATGCCCATGCACAAGCACCTACAGCAGGTTCTGTAGACTTAGCGGGTATCTTGATTAAAACTGCTGCGTACGGTTTACTGCGCTTTGTATTGCCATTCTTCCCAGCAGCATCTGCACAATTTGCTGATATTGCGATTATTTTAGGTTTGATTGGTATTTTCTACGGCGCTTGGTGTGCTTTCCAGCAAACAGATATGAAACGCCTGCTTGCTTATACTTCTATTTCGCATATGGGTTTCGTATTACTTGCACTTTATGCCGGTAATATTCTGACATTCCAAGGCTTAATGATCATGATGTTGGCACATGGCTTGTCATCTGCTGCATTGTTCATTATGTGTGGTCAAGTGTATGAACGCTTACATACCCGTGACTTACGTTTGATGGGTGGTATTCGTGGTCAATTCCAGTATTTACCATTCTTCTTGATGTTCTTTGTCTCAGCGCTTGTGGGTATTCCAGGTCTAGGTAACTTTATTGGTGAATTCCTGATCTTGATGGGTTCATTCGCTAAGTTCCCAACATTTACCATCATTGCGGCGATTAGCTTGGTCTTTGCTGGTCTTTATGGTCTGATCCTGATCCACAAAGCTTTATTTGGTACGCCAAATGAAGAACAGAAAAAGCATTATGAAAGTCCATTAAAAGACTTGAATGTACGTGAAACAGTAATTCTATTGATCTGTGCATTTGGCTTATTATGGTTAGGTGTGTATCCACAAAGCTTCCTTGATATTTCTCACTCAAGTATGGCGTGGTTATCAAATAGCTATATTCCAGTTCAAGAAGTTGTTGATGCGGCACAACAAGTCGTATCTCAACAAAATGTGGAGATCCAATAGTCATGAACTTCACTATGTCATTTTCGGGTCTCATGCCTTTAGCACCAGTTTTTATTGTTGCTTTAACCGCTGTAGTGGTGATGATCCTAACCTCGATCAAGCGTAATCATAATTTGATTGCAACTGCATCGGTGGTGGGTCTAAACCTTGCTGCAATTGATATTTTATTCATGATGTTTGGTGGTTCATTTGCACCATCAAATGTGATGAACATGTTTGTGGTTGATCCATTTACATTGTTTTATCAATTTATTGCAGTAGTTGCTGCACTCGCATGCTGTACGTTATCTCACGCTTATATTGAAACGTATAAAGATAATCGTGAAGAGCTTTATATCTTGATGTTGATCTCTGTAACAGGGGCAATGTTAATGGTGGCAAGTTCTCATTATGCATCGTTCTTTATTAGCTTAGAGCTTTTGTCAATTCCTGTGTATGGCTTATTGGCATATACGCATCAGCGTGGAAAATCGCTAGAAGCAGGCGTAAAGTATTTGGTACTTTCAGCAACAGCTTCAGCAATCTTGTTGATGGGTATGGCATACGTCTATGCTTATACAGGGACATTGTCATTTACTGACTTCCCAGGTTTGTATGGAAATCAGTTAGCACAAGCGCAACAAATTGCGTCTTTGGCTGACTTTATTGAACAGTTAAAAGGTTTCCTTGCTCAACCGATGATTTTGTTGGGTTCAGGATTAATCGTGATTGCGATTGCGTTTAAATTATCGCTTGCACCATTTCATAAATGGACACCAGATGTTTATCAAGGTGCGCCTGCGCCAATCGCGACCTATCTTGCAACTGTTGCTAAAGTTGCAACCATTGGTTTATTGGTACGCTTTATTTTAAGTTCAGGTTTCATTCTTGTCCCGTCTATCGTGACTGTATTAACTGTGATCGCTGTACTTTCGATTTTAGTCGGGAACTTCCTTGCATTACGTCAAGTCAACTTAAAACGAATTTTGGGTTATTCATCAATCGCCCATTTTGGTTATTTATTGATTGCTTTGATTAGTTTAGGTTATGCAAGTTTAGGTAGTGTAAGTGTGTATGTGGTGACTTATACCTTAACTACGATTGGTGCTTTTGGTGCTGTCGCGTTAATGTCAAGCCCATATAACAATGTTGATGAAGCCGAGTCGCTTGCGGATTACCGTGGTTTATTCTGGCGTCGTCCAGTACTGACTGCGACGTTAACAGTGATGATGCTTTCTCTTGCAGGGATTCCATTGACCGCTGGTTTCATCGGTAAGTTTATGGTGGTGATTGCTGCTGTAACCACAGAACATTGGTTCTTGGCGGCGATGGTAGTGGTGGGTAGTGGTATTGGTTTGTATTACTACTTACGTGTGATGATCGTGATGTATATGACTCCACCAGATAATCCTCGTATTGATGCGGTTGATCACTGGGGACAAAAAGTGGGTGGTTTGATGGTGCTCGGCGCTGCTGCTTTGGTATTGATCATTGGTGTTTATCCAGATCCAATCATCAACTTGGCGTTGAAATCAGAAATTTTATCTCCTTTACATTTCTTGATGAGCCAACAACACTAATCGCAATAAAATCCTGCTATTAACAAAAAAAGCCCTCATTCGTTGAGGGCTTTTCTTATCTCTGATATAAAAAACATTTATAATAATGGAAATTTACTTTTATCCTTTTAGGTGTCCTCCCGTGTCTATTCAAGAAATTCGTCATCCACTTATTCGTCATAAATTAGGTTTATTACGCCGTGCTGACATTAGTACTAAGAATTTCCGTGAACTCGCTCAAGAAGTAACCATGCTTTTAACTTATGAAGCAACCAAAGATTTACCTGTGTGTGATCATGAGATTGATGGCTGGAACGGTAAAGTCACAGTAGACAGAATTGCGGGTAAAAAAATCACTGTAGTGCCGATTTTACGTGCTGGTATTGGCATGTTAGAAGGCTTTTTAAATCTCATCCCAAGTGCTAAAGTTTCAGTTCTCGGTTTAGAACGTGATGAAGAAACCTTGGAAGCACGTACCTATTATAAAAAATTGGTTCCAGATGTACAAAATCGTTTAGCCATGATTATTGACCCGATGTTGGCGACAGGGTCTTCTTTAGTTGCTGCAATTGATGTATTGAAAGCAAGTGGATGTAAAGATATCCGTGTTATGGTTTTGGTTGCAGCACCTGAAGGGATTAAACGTGTTGAAGCCGCACATCCAGATGTGACGATTTTTACCGCTTCAATTGATCAAGGTTTAAATGAACAAGGTTATATCGTGCCAGGTTTAGGTGATGCTGGAGATAAAATTTTTGGTAGTGTGCAAAAAGATTAAAATTTAGTATGATCAAAGGAGGCTATAGGGGGCCTCCTTTTTAATGAGAAGAGAATAAAAAATGTTTAGGAAAGGGACTGTTACCTTTTTCGATAATGATTTAGGGCGAGGTCTAATTGAATTAAGTGATCATCATCAACAAGTTGTTTTTAAATTAGAAGATTTCTCAAATCAATTGCTTCTTCCTCAAATTGGTGAGCGGATTAAATGTGTCGTTTTAGAGCAGAGTGATGGTTTATTTGCTAAATTTATCGTGCGTTTAGATCATAAAAATTATGTGAATGATAAAAATAAGTCCTCTATTCCATATCTTTATTCAGAAAATGCCTATGAACATATTAGAAATGTTCGCAAAGCGCTGAAAAAGAGAAGGGGATTGGCTGATGAAAGCTTATTGAACCCCCAAACGAAAACTCAGGCTGAGCAAGCCGTTTTACCTGACACTATTCTAGATATTAACTTAGTTGTAGCAGATCAAAAAGTAACAGTTATTGAACCCATTCAAACAATAATCAATGATCCTGCAATCGAAGAATGGAGCGGAAACTTAAATCAAGCCAAAGAGATTGAACCTGTAACGCAAACACAAGTTGACCTTTCTGTTAAAGTTATCCAGAATACTGAATTGAAAGACGAAACTCATACATTTGATAACATTAAACCCGTTGAAGAAATTCATGCTATTACTGTTGTTGATGTGGGTGAGGCGAATCAAAACATTGAAATCACTGAGGGTAATCAGAGCGCAGTGTTGCTTAGCCCCTTAAAGGTGATAGAAGATGGTCAAAATTTTAAAGGGGATGATTTATATTTTAACAGCCAAATTGATCGGCAGTTGCTTGAAAAGCATATGGATTTAACGGCATTTCAAAGTTTGATTCAAAAGTTGAAAGTTAAATTTTTATATTCCAAACGTAAACAAGCTGTAAAGAAAATTCGATCTGAAAAACGCAAGACTTTGAATCCTTGGGTGGCGATCGTCGCTGTGGTGATATTCATTGCGGTAAGTTCTGTGATGTATGCAATGGATCGTTATAAGCAGTACAAAGTTGAGGCTGAAATGAGACTTCAACAATATCAACAAGAACAAAAGGACAAGATTAAACAGCAGAAACGAAAGGCATATTCACACTAAACATCTGAAACGAGTTGAATATATTTTACGATTCATACTTATTTTAAAAGAGAAGTTATATGTTTTATTTGGGGCAAATCATTGAATATCATCATGATAAAGGTTACGGACTTTTATTGGATCATAATTCAGCGCAATCTGTAATATTTTACATCGCTGATTTTCCAAAAGAAGGTGGTCAACCGAAAAAAGGCGAAACCATAAAATATGTAATCATCAATGCACATGGAACATTGAAAGCGCATCAAATGATTCGTTTAGATGTTGCGATGAGTAATGACTTAAAAAATAAAAAGATCAATATTGATAAGCAAAAAAATATTTTAAGACGAAGTAAAAATGAAGGGCAGAAATTCGGTTTTATGTCTGTGGTGATTTTGGTGATTGTTTTTGGTTTCGTTTATTTTAGCTTTGCCACATGGAATCAATACCAAACCTATCAGGAAGAACAACATGCTAAATTTGCCCTGTTAGAACAACAACAGAAGCAAATCGTTGAGCAACAGCGTAAAGACATTGGTTATGTCAAACCTGTAAAGTTTAGTGAAAAATCTCAAAATGCGTTAAATAGCCATCATCACTCAGCGCAAAAAGAGGATGAAGCAGTATCGGTACAAAGCAACACAACTGTATCGACAACAGCATCAACGGAAAAATCACCTTATCAATGCGATGGTCGTACCCATTGTAGCCAAATGACATCTTATGATGAGGCGGTATTTTTTATTAAAAATTGCCCCAATACGCAAATGGATGGTAACCATGATGGTCGACCATGTGAACGGCAATTTGGTAAATAGCTTTTAAGTTAAGAATGAGGGGCTGATGATAATTCGTATACGTTTGCGACTGGGTGTGTTTTTTAGGCGATACTAGGCGCGAAGTATGAAATTTAGTCATTCTAAATGAATAGTTCGCAACAACGTAGCGGCAAAAAATACGCTAGTCCCCCGCTGCGCCTTGCGCTGCAAACAAAGCAGTGCTTTGTTCTTGCTCAGGGTTGTGGCTAAAATTATCTCAGCCTAAATTGAAACTCGAGAATAGCCTCACTATTTTCATTCAAGCATTACGACGTATACATCTCCTACTTAATTTTAATCTACAACGTAAACGATTTATGAAATGTCAGCAGACCCTATAAAAGCTCCAAGAGGAGCTTTGGTTTTAACCATTTTCACAAAATTTTAGGAAGGCTCTTAAGCCCGGTCCTTGGTACTTTTGACGATGTACCAGCATATATAGCGGGCGAGCAAGTTGCCAGAATGGTGTATTTAAAATCACCAATTGTCCTTTGTCGAGCAAAGGCTGAATTGCCAATTTAGAAATACATGACATTCCTAGACCACCAGCAACGATTTTTAAAATCGCTTCATTATGACCTAGGGTTAAGCGGATATTGGCATCTTCAAGATCTTTTAGAATGGCATTGTCAAAGACTTCACGTGTTCCAGAACCTTCTTCACGTAAAATCCATTCAACATGCTGGAAGTCAGACTGTTTTAATTCACGATGTAAATTTGCCAGTGGATGATTAGGTGAACAGCATACCGCGAGTTCGTCATCGCGCCAGTGAATACATTGAAGTTGCGGTAAGAAGCATGACCCTTCAATCAATGCCAAATCGAGTTGGAATTGGTTGACTGCCTCAATCATTTGGCGGGTATTACCGACTTGGAGCTGTAAATGCGCTTGAGGTTGAACTTGTAAAAAGTTTGCCATTAAGTCGGGCATTAAATAATCACTGATGGTCAGTGTTGCACCAATCCGTAAATCAATACTTTGTAGTTCACCCTTGGCTGCTTGTTCAAAGGCTTCACAGCGACCTAAAATTTCTAAAGCTTGAGGAAGTAAGAAGCGACCAAGATCATTAAGCTGTAAGCGCTTACCTAGACGATCGAAAAGCGGAGCACCCAGTCCATCTTCTAAATCTGCCAAAGCCATACTTGCCGCACTTTGAGTCAACCGAACCGCATCACTTGCTTTGGTCACGGTGCCTTCTTGAGCGACAGCAACAAAAACCGCCAACTGGCGTAAAGTCATTCGCATAAGTAGAGCCTTAACATTTTAATATTCATAGATTATATAGTCATGCTACCATGAGGACTATGTTTCATGCCACGAAGAAATCATGTCAATTGAAAAATTTAGCATAGAAAAGGTTTTGTCTGTTCAGCGTTGGACCAATACACTTTTCAGTTTCACCATGACTCGACCTGCCCACTTTAAGTTTACCGCAGGGCAATTTGCTCGCATTGGTTTAAAAGTGGGTGATGATTTGGTGGTAAGAGCATATTCCGTGGTTTCATCCCCATTTGATGAAACACTCGAGTTTTTTTCAATCGTTGTTCCTGACGGTGCATTTACTTCCAATTTACAGCATCTACAAGTCGGTGATGAGCTTTATTTGGAAAAAATCCCCTATGGATTCTTAACTTTAGCACGTTATCAATTGCCGCTACCTAAAGATTTGTGGTTGTTGGCAACTGGCACAGGCCTAGCACCTTTTATTTCGATGCTACAAGATTTTGAAACTTGGTCAAAGTACGAAAAAATCAACTTGGTGTATAGCGTAAGAACTGAATCTGAATTGGCTTACGTCGATCGGATTCAAGAGATAGCCCAGCTTTTTGGTGAGGGGCATACAGGTTTTAAATTTATCCCGATTGTTACGCGTGATCCCAATGCAGCCTTGCATGATCGCTTACCAATTTTGATTGAAAATGGTGAATTGGAAAAAGCCGCTGATTTAAAATTCAATGCAGATACCACTCATGTCATGCTATGTGGAAATCCACAAATGGTAGATGACACCAAAGCCGCATTAAAAGCCCGTGGTTTGACGATGAATCGTCGCGGTGAAGGCAATATTGCTGTAGAGAATTATTGGTAAATCACTGGATCGGCATCAGTAATTGTATCAATCATTTTAGATGAGAGAAGCGGCTAAGCATCTTCTCTTTAATTCTTTCATGTCAGAACCTAACACTTTTTAGCTAAATGAGGATTGCTGAGTGAGTGGTGCGTATGCTGTTAATCGCTCGGTTGAATAAGCTTTTGCATCAACACGTATATCTTGATTGAGCATCAATTGTCTTAATAACTGTGCTGAAGCAGGTCCCATACATAAGCCATTACGGTAATGTCCAAAATTTGCCCATAAATTATTCAGTTCAGGCATTTTTCCAATATATGGAATGCCTGTTGGTGAACTTGGACGTAATCCTGCCCATTGCTTGACGATGGGGAAGTTTGCCAATTCAGGGACCATTTCGATACAGGCTTTATAAATATTTTGTTGTGTTTGTACATTTGGACGCTTATCAAATCCGATATGGTCCATGCTTGAACCGCATACGATATGACCATCTAGGCGTGGGATCAAATACATGACATTGTTCATACACATGGTGGGTAACCAGTTTTCAGGGGTTTTAAATAACATCATTTGTCCCTGAACAGGCTCTACTGGGATCGAAAGCTGTAATTGATCTGCCCAGCAATTTGACCATGCACCCGTTGCAATCACAAATTGGTCTGCGACAAAATGTTGTCCATTGGCACTTTCAACAGACTGAATTTTTTGATTTTGAATATTAAATTTTTCGATCCATGTATTTTCATACACTTCAACTTGAGGGTGTTGTTTGAGGTAGCTAATCAGTGATTTAAGAAGTCGCGGATTTCTAACATTGGCTAAATGTGGAAAATAAATTGCATGTTGAAACTGTGCTGAAATATGGGGATTGACGGTTTCAAGCTGCTCTCTTTGCAGGTATTCACAATGCTGCATAGGGTCTTGATACTGGTCTTTATAATTCAGTCCAAGCTCAAAATCTGCTTCGTCAAAAATTAACATTCCCGTGTCATGGATTTGAAAGTCTATCCCTGTTTTAGGTTGTAGTTTCTCATTCCATTGTTGGTAAAGTTGTTTGCCGTGTTGTGCCAGATGATTGACTTCATTGGGATATCTCCACGGATACATGGGTGACAGAATACCGCCACCCGCCCATGAAGCAGCATGTCCAGCATGTTGTTGATCGAACAGGGTGATGGTGCAGCCTTGTTCAACAAGCTCAAGCGCGCTGAGTAAGCCACTTACTCCAGCACCAATAATGGCGATATGCATTGTGTATTCTGTACCAATTTAGATTTTTAATCCCCACCTGCAAAAGCAATACTGCTTATCTTTTGAAAGAGGGGACTTTCCATTCACGACTGAATCAGTAATGGGCAGCTCCCTTTTTAAAAGGTGAGGAACCATGAGTTCAATAAGGGAGGGATGATTTACTTCATCTCTTTTAATTGACGTGCTGCATCTTCCGCATAATAGGTCCAAATACCATCTGCCCCTGCACGACGGAAGCACATCAATGATTCCATAATCACGCTTTCAGATAACCAACCATTTTGGATAGCTGCTGCAAGCATGGCATATTCACCACTGACTTGATAAACAAAGGTCGGGACACCAAAAGTATCTTTAACTTCACGTACTACATCCAAATATGGCATACCCGGTTTAACAATCACCATGTCCGCGCCTTCTTGAATATCGAGGGCGATTTCATGCAGTGCTTCAGCACGATTACCGACATCCATTTGGTAGTTATACTTATTACCACCTTTTAGGTTGGATGATGAGCCAACTGCATCGCGGAAAGGGCCGTAGAAACTAGACGCGTATTTTGCAGAGTACGCCATGATGCTGGTATAAATAAAATCGTTACTTTCTAAAGCTTGGCGGATTGCACCAATACGGCCGTCCATCATGTCACTTGGCGCGATCACATCTGCACCTGCTTCAGCATGGCTTAAGGCTTGTTTGATCAGGCATTGAACTGTTTCATCATTTAATACATAGCCTGTATCATCAATAATGCCGTCCTGACCATGTGTGGTATAAGGATCTAATGCACCATCCGTGATGAGTACCATCTCAGGTAGTTCTTTTTTTAACAAACGTAAAGTATTTTGAACTAAACCGTCTTCATGCCATGCAGCTTCAGCTGTTAAACTTTTGTCTTGTTGTGGTGTAACGGGGAATAAGGCAAGTTTTGATACACCAAGTTCTAATAGGGTTTCTGCTTTTTTCAACAATAAGTCTGCTGACAATCGTTGAACATTTGGCATACTTGGTACATCTTGGCTTTGGTTTTGTCCCGGAAGTACAAATACTGGATAAATGAGATGATCTGCTGTGAGTTGAGTCTCTCTTACCATTGCTCGAAGCTTATCGTTTTTACGGATACGGCGCATACGAGTAGCTGGAAAAGCAGGACGATTGAACGTATAAGTCATAACAATCTCGATGTTCAGTATTAAACTAGGCATATATTGTAGCCCTTTCATATATTTTTTGGGAAAAAGCTGAAAATTTTTCTCAATATTGGTTTCGAAATGATGATGAGTGATTCTTCTAAAACTGATTCTGCGCCTAGCGAATCGCAAAAAAAGTGGACTGGTAATTTACATTTAGGTGCGAAAGCAGATTTAAATGTGGTGCTTAACCAACTCACTAAAGCGTTTAATGGTTCGCCTTATTTTTCACATAACAATATGCAAATGCGTGTTGTCAATGATGAGATTGAAGGCTATATCGAAATGAAACCGTATTTGATTGGCAATGTCGCATTTCAAATTTTACATGGTGGTGTGGCCGCGACATTGCTGGATAGTATTGGTGGAATTGTGGCAATGGGGGAGCTGTATAAACGTGCAGAGCCAGACCAATTGCCAGACACGTTAAAAAAAGTTTCTCGTTTAGCAACAGTCGATATGCGTGTGGATTATCTTGCACCTGGGCGCGGTGAATACTTTATTGCCAAAGCTGAAACCTTGAGAATGGGGCGTAAAGGTTGCACCATGCGTATGACGATGTTCAACAATGAAGGTAAAGCGATTGCAACAGCCATTGCTTCTTATGCCTATTGATCAAGCTGACTAAGTGTACTAATCAGTACACTTTTGTATTTATTGTGTCAATATAAGCCAGTAAAATACATATTTTGCTGGCTTATTTTTTCTTAAAAAAATATGAATATCAATAAGATTGACCTCTTTTATAAAGATAAACTATAGAGTAATATTTTTATTCTCATAATATGATTTTTACCTGTAAAATTGGGCACCACAATTTTAAGAAGTTGACTTATTCAACCATCAAGCAACGTCATATAGATATGATTAAGCAGTTTTTCAGTTTATATCTCCAAAATGCAAAGATGTTTTGACAAGTCCAAGTAAGCTAGGAACATGCGATGACTGACGCGCAAACGACGAATGCCTCTCCAAATGATGAAAATCAAGCGCAAGCGGATTTGGAAGCCAAACAAAAACGTAAAAAAATGCTGAAGATTTTTGCCATTATTGTTGTTGTAGCTGCAATTCTATATGCAATTTGGGCTTTTATTTTTGGCAACATTGTTGAAACGGACAATGCCTATGTCGGTGCTGAAACTGCTGAAATCACCTCAATGGTCAGCGGACAAGTTGCTGAGGTTTTGGTCAGTGATACTCAACAAGTGAGAAAAGGCGATGTACTTGCGATTATTGATAATCGTGATGCAAAAATCGCTGTTGCAGAAGCTGAAGCGGCGTTGACCAAAGCCAAGCGTCAATATACACAAAGCTCGGCAAATAGCAGTTCATTGTCCTCACAGATTTTAGTCAGTGCAGATGATATTAACAGTGCCAAAGCACAAGTGGCGCAAGCCGATGTGGCGTATCAACAAGCACAGCAAGAGTTTGCCCGCCGTCAGCAGTTAAGCGCGACAGGTGCAATCTCTAAAGAAGAATTTAGCAAAGCACAAAGTGCTTTAAACAATGCTAAAGCAAATGTCGATGTGGCAAAAGCAGCATTGGCGCAAACAGAATCTAAACGTAAAGCTGCACAAAGTAATTTAGATGCCAATGAAGCTTTAATTCGGGGGACCTCACAAAATTCAACCCCTGACGTATTGGTGGCTCAAGCCAAACTTGATCAAGCACTTTTAGATTTACAACGTACAGAAATTAAAGCCCCGTTAGATGGTGTGATTGCCCGTCGTAGTATTCAAGTGGGGCAACGTATTGCACCTGGGACAAGTTTGATGAAAGTGGTGCCTTTGGCTGAACTTTATGTGGATGCAAACTTTAAAGAAAGTCAGTTGCAAAACGTGAAAGTTGGTCAGAAGGCAACCCTCACTTCAGACCTCTATGGCAAGAAAGTAGAGTATCACGGTACGGTGATCGGCTTTTCTGGTGGTACAGGTTCAGCATTTGCGTTGATTCCTGCACAAAATGCGACAGGTAACTGGATTAAAGTGGTTCAACGTCTACCTGTACGTATCAAACTCGATCCTAAAGAGTTGGCTGAGCATCCATTACGTGTGGGTTTATCCATGAATGCTGAGGTTGATACCTCTTCAGCGAAGTAATCACTTATGAATACAGCAACGTTTCAAAGTGAGCTTAAAGGTGGGCGTTTACTTCTTGCCGCCTTCTTTTTAGCACTTGCCAATTTTATGGTCGTACTGGATATGACCATTGCCAATGTTTCTGTGCCCCATATTACCGGAAGTTTAGCAGTATCAAGTTCTCAAGGGACTTGGGTGATCACCTCCTATGCCGTTGCTGAAGCTATCTGTGTACCTTTAACCGGTTGGCTTGCAGGACGTTTTGGTGCTGTTCGGGTATTTACCATCAGTTTAATTGGATTTACCACATTTTCAATTCTTTGTGGTTTATCCAATAGTTTGGCGATGTTAGTGATCTGTCGTATCGGACAAGGTTTATTTGGTGGTCCAATCATGCCACTCAGTCAAACTTTGTTGATGCGTATTTTCCCACCCGAAAAGCATTCCCAAGCAATGGGGATGTGGGCAATGACGACCGTTGTTGGACCGATTCTAGGCCCTATTTTAGGTGGTACGATCAGTGATAACTGGTCATGGCATTGGATTTTCTTTATCAATATTCCAGTGGGTGTGATCTGTGCTGTTGGGGTGATGCGCCTATTAAAAGTTGCTGAAACACCAATTGCTAAACTCCCGATTGATACCATTGGCTTAACGCTGCTGATTGTTTGGATTGGTGCATTACAGTTAATGCTCGATTTGGGGCATGAGCGGGATTGGTTTAATAACAGCTTTATTTGTATTTTGGCAGTGATTTTGGTGGTTGGATTTATCGCCTTTTTCATCTGGGAATATTATGAAAAACATCCTATCGTCAATATACAAATTTTCCGATACCGTGGTTTTACCATCGCAACAATCTCATTGGCTTTTGCCTTTGCTGCATTCTTTGGCAGTATTGTGCTTATTCCACAATGGTTACAGATTAACTTGGGCTATACCGCATCTTGGGCAGGTTATCTGACTGCGACAATGGGTTTTGGTAGCTTGATGATGTCGCCTGTGGTTGCCAAACTTGCGACTAAATATGACCCGAGAGCCTTGTCGAGTTTTGGGCTGATGATTTTGGGTGGCGTCACATTAATGCGTTCATTTTGGACCAGTGATGCTGACTTTATGGCGCTGGCGTTACCACAGATTATCCAAGGTTTTGCGGTACCGTTCTTCTTTATCCCACTGTCTAATATTGCTTTAGGTGTGGTACGTCCAGATGAAGTGGCTTCTGCTGCGGGTTTGATGAACTTTATGCGAACCATGGCAGGGGCAATTGGTGCATCTATTGCGGTGACCATTTGGGATGATCATACCAAGCTGGCACGCAGTGAAATCGTGTCGACCATGCATGTTGAGGAAACTCAGCGTAATTTGGTCAACAGTGGTTTTAGTCCTGAAATGGCGTTGGGTACCATTTCCAACTTGGTGGATAAAGAGGCTTTAACGCTTTCGGTTAATCATGTGTTTTTGATCTTTGCGATGATCTTTATTTTTGCAGGATTGATTATTTGGTTATGTCCAAAACCGAAAGGGAATGTCGGCGCAGGGCATGCACATTAGAATTTAAGTTGTATAGAAGCCTACTGAAAAGTGGGCTTTTTTATGGCTGCAATGACAACAGATCAAGACTATTTTTTGCTATTTTATCTATTGATCAAGATCAGGGTATAATACAGCGATTGTGTACCGCGATGAGTAATATGTATGAAGCCTGAATTCCAGCAAGGAAAAATTAAACAATACGATGCCGATAGAGGGTTTGGCTTTATTGGTGGACTTGAGCAAGATATTTTCTTTCATATTTCGGATTTCCCGCTTGCAGAGGGTGAGCCAAAGCGAAATGAAAGAGTTAAATTTATCGTTGTTGAAAATAACGGCAAGTTAAAAGCAACCAAAATTGAGCGTGTTGAAGATCAATCAGCAAAAGCCAAAAAGACTAGAATTGTTGAGAATAATAAGTCGATTACCAATAATTTGTTGTCTAATTTTAGAAAGTAATCAATGTTGAGAATTGAGGGCATTTGATTTAAATGCCCTGTATCTCTAAAAGACCAATTAAATTTAATGTCTTGCCAGCTATATATTGGTATTTGTGTATGAACAGAATCAGAGTAAATAATTGGACCATCCTATCTTGAATGATCCTAGGAATTATTCTGGATAAGGTTTCCCTCTTAAATTCCTAAAATCATCTGATAGGGTTTAAACCCATCCAATACGACATCAGCAATCAAATGAATAAATGGTCCAGTATTATCATTCGCCATCCATTGATCTAAAGCTTCATAGTAAGCTAATCGATTTTCTACAGTAATTACACTTGGTGGATAACCCGCTTTAAGCAATTCAAGGTTCATCAATAAGCGAGATGTGCGACCATTTCCATCAACAAAGGGATGGATCGCTACGAAATCTGCATGAACTTTGGCTGCTCGTTCAACTGGATGTAATTTATGAGCATCACGATTATACCAATCAATAAACTGAGCCATTTTATCATTGAGCAATGTGTGGTCTGGTGGGGTAGTCGTAGCACCTGAGATTAAGACATTTTGTTGACGGTATCGCCCAGCATTTTCATCATCAATATTTTTTAAGATGAATTGATGAATATTACGAATTTGCCATTCTGAAAAGGGTTCTTGTCTTTTGATAATATCTTCAACATACAAAATTGCATCACGATGATTGATCGCTTCAAAATGCTCTCTTAATGCCTTACCACCTATCGTAATTCCTTCAAGGACAACCTTGGTTTTAACAAGGTTAAAGTATTACCTTCAATGGCATTGGAGTGGTAAGTCCAACGTAATATGAGATCTTCGTGTAGATTTTTGACAATTGTAGATGAAAGAGGTCGATGCTGATCTAATTTAGCTTTTAAATCATCAATGATCTCAAACATGTTTTATCTCTACAGACGAAATAAAATGATCATACATGAAAAAATGATTGCAATAAAATCTAACCGCTACCTCTATCATTCGCTGTATGGCGAGCAGATCTATTGTAGGCATTAGAGTCGTTAATTAAAGTATTCTTTGGGTTCTTTAATCATTATAAAATTCAATTATTTAAAAATTTTTTAATAAATTGTTAAGGATTTAAAAGCAACTTTTTCTTGAAGGGAGGAATCTATCAAGCCTCCCAATTTATGTACAAGTCCCTCTTTAATAAAAAGGGACTTGCTCTTATTTTATAAAAGGGTTTCGAATTAAGAAACTGAATCATCCAAATTCGGTGCTAACCAACGCTTCGCTTCATCCAAAGTCCAATTCTTACGCTTTGCATAATCTTCTAGCTGATCTAACGCGATTTTACCCACGTTAAAATATTCAGATTGTGGGTTGGCATAGTAGAAACCACTGACACTTGATGGCGGCCACATTGCAAAACTGCTGGTCAATTGGGTACCAATCTTATCTGTGGTGCCTAACCAATCAAACAAAGATGCTTTTTCAGAATGCTCAGGACAAGCAGGGTAGCCCGGCGCAGGGCGAATACCGACATACTTCTCTTTGATTAGTTCTTCATTAGAGAGTTGTTCATCTGCCTGATACCCCCAGAACTCTTTACGAATACGTTCATGCAAGTGTTCTGCAAACGCTTCAGCAAAACGATCACCCAATGACTGAGCAAGAATGGCGGAGTAATCATCCCCTTTGGCTTTATACTCATGCGCCATTTCTTCCGCACCAAAAATTGAAACGGTAAAACCACCCAAGTAGTCTTCGGCTTGTGCTTTGGTTGCAACAAAATCAGCCAAAGACAAATTCGGTTTACCTGTGACTTTATCCGATTGCTGACGAATATGATGGAAGGTATGGGTTACAGATTGACCATCTTCGCTAAAGACCTCAACAGAGTCTGCGGCTGAACGGTTTGCAGGATAAATCCCAAAAACGGCACGCGCATCGAAACGTTTATTGTCAATAATGTCTTTTAGCATTGCCTGAGCTTGATTATATAAATCAGTTGCAGCTTCACCGACAATCTCATCTTGTAAAATTTTCGGGAATTTACCCGCCAAACTCCAAGAAATAAAGAATGGCGTCCAGTCAAAATATTCCACCAACCTATCAAGTGGATAATGGGTTAAGGTTTGCAAACCAATGAAGTTAGGTTTTACTGGTGGATTGGCGGCAAAGTCAATTTTTAGACCATTTTCAATAGATTCTGGATACGACAATTTAGCTGCCTTTGGTTGCTTATTGGCAATACGTTCACGTACTTTTTCATATTCAGCACGATGCTCATCGACAAATTTAGGCTTCATTTCAGGAGACAGCAGGGTGGTTGCAACACCCACCGCACGAGAAGCATCTGCAACATAGATCACCGCATCATTTGAGTATTGCGGATCAATTTTTACTGCCGTATGTGCTTTCGATGTGGTTGCACCACCAATCAACAGTGGGATTTTAAAACCCTTGCGTTGCATTTCTTTTGCAACAAATACCATTTCATCAAGCGATGGGGTAATCAAACCTGATAAGCCGATAATATCGACTTTCTCATCAATCGCAGTCTGTAAAATTTTCTCGCAAGACACCATGACACCAAGGTCAACAATGTCATAACCATTACACCCAAGCACAACACCAACAATGTTTTTACCAATATCGTGTACATCGCCTTTTACAGTCGCCATTAACACTTTACCTTTGGATTGGCTTCCTGTTTTTTCAGCTTCAATGTACGGGTTTAACCATGCTACGGCTTGTTTCATCACGCGTGCAGATTTGACCACTTGAGGTAAGAACATTTTACCTGAGCCGAATAAGTCACCGACCACATTCATACCGTCCATCAATGGACCTTCAATCACATCAAGTGGACGTTTGGACTTTAAGCGGGCTTCTTCAGTATCTTCATCGATAAAGCTAGTAATCCCTTTGACCAATGCATATTCAAGACGCTTTTCAACAGGTTCATTACGCCATTCAAGGTTTTCAACCTGTTTTTGAGCAGCACTTTGACCACGGTACTGTTCAGCAACTTCAAGCAATTTTTCTGTTGCATCTTGACCGCTGTCACCTTGATTCTGGTTGAGAATGACATCTTCAACAGCAGCTTTCAGTTCTTTAGGAATATCATCATAGATGGCCATCTGACCCGCATTGACAATCCCCATGGTCATGCCTTGTTTGATGGCATAGTAAAGGAATACAGAGTGAATGGCTTCACGAACAGGTTCATTGCCACGGAAAGAGAAAGACACGTTAGACACACCACCAGAAATCATGGCATGTGGTAAGTTTTGTTTAATCCAGCCTGTTGCTTCAATAAAGTCCACAGCATAGTTATTGTGTTCTTCAATCCCCGTTGCAACAGCAAAAACGTTTGGGTCAAAAATAATGTCTTCCGCAGGAAAACCAATTTCATTCACGAGCACATCATAAGAGCGCTTACAGATTTCACGCTTACGTGCGGCAGTATCTGCCTGACCGGTTTCATCAAATGCCATCACAATGACAGCTGCACCATATTGACGACACAAACGTGCTTTATGGACAAACTCGTCATAACCTTCTTTTAAGGAAATCGAGTTGACGACAGGTTTACCTTGTACACATTTTAAACCTGCTTCAATGATTTCCCATTTAGAGGAGTCAATCATGATTGGCACTTTAGAAATTTCAGGCTCAGATGCAACCAGATTTAAGAAATGTACCATCGCATTTTGCGAATCGAGCATTCCTTCATCCATATTGATGTCAATGATTTGTGCGCCTGAAACCACTTGTTGCAATGCAACATCGAGTGCTTCGGCAAAGTTTTCTTCACGGATTAAACGGAGGAATTTTTTAGAACCCGTGACATTGGTACGTTCACCGACATTGACGAATAATGAATCGTCATAAATATTAAATGGCTCTAAACCACTGAGGCGACATGCTGGCTTGATGTCAGGAATTTTACGTGGTGGGATGTCTTTGACCGCATTATAAATGGCACGAATATGGTCAGGCGTAGTACCACAACAGCCACCAGTGATATTGATCAAACCACTTTCAGCAAATTCTTTTAAGAAGGCTGCTGTTTCTTCTGGTGTTTCATCATAGCCACCAAATGCGTTAGGTAAGCCAGCGTTTGGATGCGCTGAAACAAAAACATCGGCAACATCTGATACAGTTTTGACATGTGGACGCATGGCATCTGCACCCAAGGCGCAGTTAAATCCAATCGACAATAAATCGCCGTGACGCACAGAGTTCCAGAATGCTTCTGCAGTTTGTCCTGTTAATGTACGACCAGAAGCATCAGTAATTGTGCCGGAAATCATCAGTGGTAATTCACGACCAAGCTGTTTAAAGACTTCTTTTACCGCAAAAATTGCTGCTTTACAGTTTAAGGTGTCAAACACCGTTTCAATGAGAAGGATGTCTGCGCCACCTTCAATTAAAGCATGCGTGGCTTCAATATAATTTTCTTTGAGTTCATCAAAGGTAATGTTACGAAATGCTGGATCATTCACATTTGGTGAGATAGAACAGGTACGTGATGTTGGCCCCAATACTCCAGCAACAAAACGTGGTTTGTCAGGGGTTGAGTATTTTTCACAAGCAGCTTTGGCAAGACGGGCTGCTTCAAAGTTAATCTCATGGACTAAATCTTCCATGTGATAGTCAGACATTGAAACCCGTGTGCCGTTAAAGCTATTGGTTTCAATAATGTCAGCACCAGCATCTAGGTAAGCTTCATGGATGCCTTGAATAATTTGTGGCTGAGTTAAAACCAAAAGGTCATTGTTGCCTTTTAAATCAGATGCCCAGTCAGCAAAACGCTCACCACGGTAGTCAGCTTCTTCCAGTTTATGGCGTTGGATCATAGTTCCCATTGCACCATCAATAATTAGGATGCGTTTGGCAAGAAGCTCTTTTAACGTGGTAAGCGTGGACATTAAAACTCTCAATAAAATCGGATTTTAAAAATAGCCGATATGTTATCAGAATGTAGACTTTCAAGGTACCAATCTTGACACACTTCCTGATGACAGATTTTTGATCTAGGCAATTTAAAAAAATTCAAATAATTCATTCTAAAAAATCATGCATTTAGGGGAATACATGATTTTTTTGCACAAGCGTAAAAAAATGTTGAAACTCTAAACTTAAGTGTTAACTTAATCACATAATTTATTATAAATGTGAGATAAGAACATGAATAAGGTCTATAAAATTGTTTGGAATGAATCTTTGGGCACTTGGTGTGCTATTTCTGAGGTATCCAAGACACGGGGTAAACGATCTTCTGCTAAAACAACTGTTGCAGGTGTTTTATTGGGCATTTCAGCATTGACTATGTCGAGTATGGCTGGGGCGGCTGATCACTATGTCAGTATCAATGATGGTGGTACTCAAGGGGGGAATTATAATAATGATGGAGCAACAGGTCTAAATGCGATCGCTGTGGGTGTAGGTGCTAAGGCAGCCGGTGAGAATGCGATTGCTATTGGTAATGTTAGCGCTGACGCTATAAATAGTATTGCGATTGGTAACAATAATTCGCTAAGTAATATCGCAAGTTCTAGTACTGCAATTGGTCACAATAATAATGTTACAGGCAATGACGCTTTAGCTTTAGGTGCTAACAATACTGTAAAAGATTTCTCTGGTGTTGCAGTAGGCAGTTATAACAATGCAGAGGGGTATCGTTCTATTGCGGTCGGTGCGGAGAATAAAACTAAGGGTCAATGGTCTTCTGCATTTGGTGTTTGGAATATAGCAGAGGGAGAGCGAGCTACAGTTTTAGGTGCCAATAATACAATCCAAGGTACTCGTGCTCTAGGTGTGGGTGTCGCCAACGAAATTTCAAGTGCAAGTGAATATAGTTCAGCTGTTGGCGCATTTAATAAAATCACTGATAACACGAAGTCTTTGACTGCGGGTTTTCGTAATACGGTTATTGGCGGTGAGAAAAATAGTGTTCTTGGGAACGAAAATACACTGAATAATGCTAAGAATACGACTGTATTAGGCAATAAAAATACAGTTGCTCAAGAGAATACTCAAGTCCTCGGTAATAATGTCACAACGACTCAAGCCAACAGTGTTGTGTTAGGTAACGCATCCACAGATCGTGCAGCGACTGCTGTAGATAAAGTCAGCATTAATGGTGAGGATTATTCATTTGCAGGTGTAGGTTCTGCTACCGATGGCGTGCTGAGTGTGGGTAAAGTGGGAGGTGAACGTCAAATTATCAACGTTGCTGCAGGTGAAGTCAGCGCAACCAGTACAGATGCAGTGAACGGTTCGCAGTTATATGCAACCCACAAAGCCATTGCTGATAGTCAAACCCATTATGTCAGTATCAACGATAGTGGTACTCAAGGGGGGAATTATAATAATGATGGAGCTGCTGCAAGTGGTTCAGTGGCAATTGGAGTAGATTCGAGTAGCTTTGGTACTTCGGGTGTTGCAATAGGTCACAATGCAGATGTAAGCGGTTTACAAGGTATCGCTATTGGTAACAATGCTCAGGCTGGTTACCAAAGTATAGCATTAGGTTTTGATACTGTAGCTACAGCTTTTAATAGTATGGCACTCGGTAATCGAGCAATTGCCTATACTGACGGTACAACTTTGGGGCAAGGTACTTATGCTAATAAATTAGCCACAGCAATGGGCAATGGTGCATTGGCAGTCGGTCAGGAAAGTTCAGCTTATGGTTATAGTGCCCTAGCAGGTACAGACTCATTCAATCAGCCTTCAGCAGGCACAGATCCAGACACAATTGGTAAAGCATATGCCACAGCTATGGGATCCAGAGCCAAAGCTAGTGCTCAAGGTTCTACAGCAGTAGGCGCTGGAAGTGTGGCTGAAGTTGATAATGGCATTGCTCTTGGAGCAAATTCAGTAGCAAATACAGGAGCTGGTGTTGCAGGTTATGTGCCGATCAGTGCAAATCAGCCACAAAAAGATGCAATAAATGCAACTCAATCTACATTGGGTGCAGTCAGCGTAGGTAGTGTGGGTAATACACGTCAAATCACAAATGTAGCCGCTGGTACGATAGATAGTGATGCTGTAAATGTAGCACAACTTAAAGCAGTTCAGGCTGCGACAACTACACATTATTTCAGTGTTAATGATGAGGGTATTCAAGGTAACAATTATAACAATGATGGGGCGACTGGTAAAAATGCTTTAGCTGCAGGTCGTGCTTTAGCGGGTGGTGAATCCTCAGTTGCTATTGGTGAAGGTGCATCTGCAAAAGCCGATTTTTCTACCGCAGTGGGCTTTTTGAATACTGTAACTGGTAAAAACTCTACAGCGATTGGTGCAAGTAATAACGTTGCTCAAGAGAATACTCAAGTCCTCGGTAATAATGTCACAACAACTCAAGCCAACAGTGTGGTCTTAGGTAACGCATCCACAGATCATGCAGCAACTGCTGTAGATAAAGTCAGCATTAATGGCGAGGACTATAACTTTGCTGGTGTAGGATCAACAGCCAATGGCGTTGTCAGTGTCGGTAAAGTCGGTGGTGAACGTCAAATCATCAATGTAGCTGCAGGTGAAATTAGTGCAAGCAGTACAGATGCCATTAACGGTTCACAATTACATGCGACAAACCAAGCGGTTGAAAAGCTATATGCAGGTGCCGGGGATACGACCCACTATGTAAGTGTCAATGATAAGGGTATAAAACAAGGTAATTATAACAATGATGGTGCAAGTGGTGCGCTTGCTGTAGCCGTAGGTGTTAGTGCAAGTGCAAAAGGAGATGGTGCTACTGCGCTTGGCCTTAATTCATCAGCCAAGAGTAAAGATGCGGTTGCGATTGGAACGGATACGCGTGCCGAGCTGGAAGGTAGTGTTGCTCTTGGTAAAGGCTCAGTTGCAAATACTGCGGCGGGTATAGCTGGCTTTGATCCATTGACAGGGTTTGGTTCTAGCAATACTGGTAGTACATGGCGAAGTAGTGCAGCGGCATTTTCCGTGGGAGATGTCTCAAGGGGTATCACTCGTCAAATTACTGGTGTAGCAGCGGGTACAGCAGATACAGATGCGGTCAATGTTGCACAATTAAAGGCTGCAATATCTAAAACCAATGAAGCTAAAGGTTCTACAGAAACTGTAAGTGCAGGTAAAAATACTGAAGTAACAAAAACCACTCAGGCTGATGGCTCAACTGATTATCAAGTTGCAACCAAAGATGATGTAAGTTTTGATTCGGTAACAGTGGGCAATATTAAAGCTGATTCACAAAGCAATACCATCAGTGGTTTGGCTGATGGTAAGGTGAGTGCTGATTCTGATCAAGCCATTAATGGTAGTCAATTGCATGACACCGCTGAAAGTGTTGCAAATGCATTGGGTGGAAATGCAAAAGTTAATCCAGATGGAACGATCAAAACCAGTAATATTGGAAATACAGGTAAAGACAATGTGCATGATGCAATTGCTTCAATACATGGACAGGTTGCTGGTGCCAAAACCAGCGTGTCTGCAGGTAAGAACACTGTTATAAACAGTAGTACCAATACGGATGGTTCAAATAACTATCAAGTGGCTTTGGCAGAGGATATTCAGTTAAATTCTGTTACTGCGAATCAAGTCACAGCAAAGCAAGTTACAGCGAATAAGGTAAATGTGGGTAAAGTCACGATTGATGGGACAACAAATAAAGTTAGCGGTTTAGCAAATGGTGAAATTACTTCAACCTCTACTGATGCCATTAACGGTTCACAATTACACCAAACCAATAGCAGTGTGGCGCAACATCTAGGTGGCGGTTCCACACTGAACAAAGATGGTTCGATTGGTGCACCTACCTACAATGTCGCAGGCGGAACCTTCCATAATGTAGGGGATGCCTTGGGCGCTATAGATACTCGGGTAAGTAATCTGGAACAAGCTTTCTATGACACCAATAAAAACATGGATGACTTGCGTAACGATACTTATGCAGGTATCGCAGGTGCGATGGCGGTAGGTAACTTACCACAACCTACTGAAGCGGGTATGAGTATGGTTAGTGCAGGTGTCTCGGGTTACCGAGGGGAAACTGCTGTGGCGATCGGGGTGAGTGCGATTACAGACAGTAATAAGATCGTTTGGAAAATGGGTGCTTCTGCTGACAGCCGTAGCAATATTGGTGGTGCAGTGTCTATGGGCTATCAGTGGAAATAGTTTTAATTAAACATAAGTATTAACTTTATATTCAAGATCGACTTTCAGGATGATCTTCAACAAAAAAACTCAGTGTTTGCAGAATGCTGAGTTTTTTATGCACATTAGAAATTGAAAAGTAAACGATTACTTGATCTGTTAGAGCAAGCTGTTAAAAAGTGTGTAAAACATTGCTTGGATGATCTCTTTATTTTTTGCACATTATTTGTCTAACATATGCAATTCAAGATGATTTGTTGATGAGGCAGAGTACTTTAGTGAAAGGAAAATTGTTGGCCTTAAACTTGCATAGATTCGGTAAACGGAATTTATTGGAACATATATAAAAATAAACTTAAAAGCATGTTTGTTTTTTCATCAATTTGTCATAAATTTCATGAAAAATAGGCATACCAAATGATAAATAGTTCAAATTGGTCTGAAATATTACAAATATTATTTCAGCCTGAAATATAATATTTTGCTCAAGTTGTATTGATTTTATTGGTGTAAGATACTAATTATAAATAATAAAAATATTAATTTTGTCGCTTGTGTAGCGAAACACTGAGGTGAAATAATTATAAATTTCACTTCATATGACCTCTATTTGTCATATAATTGTCACAATTTAATTGAACAATAAGCGCATTCTAATATTCGCTAACTTTCTGCATGAATTCGAATTTACCTCCCGTCTCAGATTCTGCACAATCGTCTCAAGCTGCTAAATCGACGAATGTCCATGTACCTACACCGAAATTTTTTATGCCGGTGTTTCTGACGATCATTATTGCTACCTTGATTTATATTGGGGTGCAAGTTAGTGCAGATTTAGCACATGTTCCACCGTTAAGTCTTTATTCAGTGATCCTTTTAGCGACAGCGTTATTTATCGCTTTGGGTTTTGAGTTTGTAAATGGTTTTCATGATACAGCCAATGCTGTAGCAACCGTGATCTATACCAATGCATTGCCTGCACCTGTAGCAGTCATGTGGGCAGGCTTTTGTAACTTTCTTGGGGTAATGGTTGCCAGTGGCGCAGTTGCGTATGGAATTATTGCCTTACTTCCTGTTGAATTGATCATGAATGTAGGCAGTGGTGCTGGTTTTGCTATGGTTTTTGCCATGCTGATTGCGGCGATTCTGTGGAATTTAGGGACTTGGTTCTTAGGGATTCCGGCATCAAGCTCTCACACTTTGATTGGCTCAATTTTGGGTGTAGGCATCATGAACTACATTTTGCACGCTTCAACGGGTGCAAGTGGTGTAGACATGGATCAAGTGCTTAAAGTGGGTAAAGCATTACTGTTTTCTCCTTTGATTGGTTTTGCATTTGCAGCAGTTGTATTTTTGATTGTTAAAAAAATATTTAAGAAACAACTTGAGTTGTTCCAACCCCCTGAAGGCAATAAACCACCACCACCTTTGATTCGTGCGATTCTGATTTTCACCTGTACCGGTGTAAGCTTTGCGCATGGTTCAAATGACGGGCAAAAAGGTATGGGCTTAATCATGCTGATTTTGATCGGTATTGTGCCTTTGGCTTATTCGTTGAATAGAGGATTAGACCAACAGCATTTACAGTCATTCTCACAATTGTCTGGTCAAACTGCGACGGCAATTTATGCACAACATGCTGATATTCCAGATGAACAAGCGCGTGTAACCATTACTAAATTTATCCAAACCAAAGAAATGAATCCCGAAGTTGTTCCTGCGTTGGCCAGTTTGACTGATCATTTGGGAGAGCGCGTTGGAAAATTTGGTGATCTCAAAGATATCCCAGAAGCTGAAGTATCGTCATTACGCAATGATATGTACTTAAGCACCACGGCTTTTAAACGCTTGGATAAAGCGGATCAGCTTCCAAAAATGGATGAAGCTCAGGGCAAAGTGGTAAAAGAATATCGCAAAAACTTAGATTCTTTCCTCCAATATATTCCAAACTGGGTAAAAGTTGCTGTGGCATTGGCACTGGGTTTAGGAACAATGGTAGGCTGGAAACGTATTGTCGTGACAGTAGGTGAGCGTATTGGTAAACATCATATGACCTATGGTCAAGGGATGTCGGCTGAACTTGTGGCAATGACTACAATTGCTGCCGCAGATGGTTTTGGTTTACCCGTTTCAACCACACATGTACTCAACAGCGCGGTTGCGGGAACCATGGTTGCCAATAAAACGGGATTGAACTTTGCAACAGTCAAAACGATTCTTTCCGCATGGATTTTTACCTTACCAGCAACGATTTGTTTATCAGGTGGTTTATTCTGGTTATTTTTAAAAGTATTTTAATTTAAAAGCTAGAGATGGCGATTGTTTTAAAAGTTGAATGATCGCTGTTGCTTGAATTAAAAAGAAATTGAGTGCACTCCGGTGCACTTTTTTTGATTTGGATAATGAAATTTTAAATTATGAATAACACAATTTCACCATTGAAAAAAACTTATAAAAAAATTAAGGTGTGGTTGTAAATCAAACTTGAGAAAAATGAGCATGTATTTAAGAAAATCACTTTGTGCTGCTGTATTACTTGGAATGTCTTTACCTGTATTTGCACAGGGAATTGTATTAAATAATGAAGATCTTCGCACAGATTTGAACTGGTTAAATCAGCAAGGTGTGATTCAAATCAGTACATCGACTTGGCCAATGAGTGGGGATGAAATTCAACGTGCCTTATCTCAAGCAAAAGTTTTAAACAATACTCAACAAAAAGTTATTGATTCAATTCAAAATGTACTAAAAGCAGATAATCAAACCGCAAAATTAGGTTTATTTGCCGAAACTGATCAAAAAAATATTCCTCAAGCTTTTGGGGATAGTGCAAAAGCACAATATGTGGGTTCATTAGAATTTAATGCGGGCGGCGAAAACTGGGATGCAAAGCTTCGTGTTAATGGTGAAAAAGATCCACAAATTGACAATGGTCAAGATGTCAATGTGGAAGGTTCATATATTGCAGGGAAGTTATGGAATCAATGGGTTATTGCGGGTCAAATCCCAACATATTGGGGGCCAGGACATGATGGTAGTTTGATTCGTGGTGATGCCAGCCGTCCAGTTTATGGTTTTACTGTACAACGTGCTGAACAAAAGGCTTTTGAATCTAAATGGTTGTCTTGGATTGGTCCTTGGCAATATCAAGCATTTGCTGGGCAGTTAAATGATTATACGGCTGTGCCTGATACACGTTTAATGGGATTGCGTTTAACTGCTCAACCATTGCCATATTTAGAAATCGGGGCATCACGTGCTTTCCAAATTGATGGAGAAGGTCAACCAGGAAGTGCAAAAGCTTATTGGAATGCTTTTATTGGGAAAGACAATGAGTGTGCAGATAGCACTTGTACAGGGGTGGGTAATCCATCCAACCAGCTTGCTGGATTTGATGCGCGTTTAAATCTTCAATCTTTGCTGAATGTTCCTATGAGTTTTTATGGGCAATATATTGGTGAAGATGAAGCTGGTTTACTACCCTCTAAAAAAATGTATTTAGCTGGTGCTGACTATTCGTCAAGTTTTAAAAATTTGCCATACCAGCTGTATGTTGAATGGGCGAATACAGAAACAAATGGTGATCCATTAGGTGTTTCTTATAGTCATCATGTTTATAAAGATGGTTATTACCAGCAAGGTTTCCCATTGGGGCATGCAATGGGTGGTGATGGTGAAATGATTTCTGTCGGTGGTGATATTCGCTTTGATGTGATGAATCGTTTATCTGGTCGTGCACTGTATGCCAAAGTCAACCAATCTGCTGCTTTCTTTGGTGATAAGCAAATCAACTTAGCCTTCCCAGAAAAAGACAAAATTAAAGCATTAGATTTAACTTGGACACATTATATTAAACCGACCATGCCATTAAAAATTAATGGTTGGGTCAGTGATTCTGATCTACATGGCAATGATGCAGGTGCTTCTGTAGGGATTGAAATTCCTTTAGATAAAGCATTGTTCGGTCATTAAATCTATAGTTTTCGGCTGTATATATTCAAGTTTCGGCATATACAGTTTGATAAGCTGGGACTAAGCTAAAATCGCTTCTTTAAATTCTAGAAGCGATTTTTAGTTTTAAATTGTTGATTGAATTATTTGATATGCAGATCTTCAGTTTTTTTAAAGGCTGACTTGAAAAAGGTGAGCCTTTTTTATGTTTAGACTTGATCGTTCTCAAGTGTAAGCGTTTAACGGTCATTATTAAATGAATTACATCTATAGGTTATGCTAATGCTTTTTTATATTGGATAAATCCTGTTTTACTCGCAATACGATCGTATAGATGTTGGGCAGTAATATTGGATTCTTGAGTAAGCCAATAAACGCGGTCAAACTTTGTTGCGCAGACCTGATAACAATGCTCAATTAATTGTCGTGCTAAACCTCGATTCCTAAAAGCTTCATCCACAAATAAATCTTGTAGATAACAATAGGGTAAATCTGTCCACATGCTCATATGTGCAATCAAATGTACAAAGCCAACCACTTGACCATTTACTTTGATGGTAAAACCAAACATATCCAGTTGTTCAGGATTTGTGATTCGCTTCCAAAATAATCTTATTTGTTCATCACTGAGTTGTGATTTATAAAATGTTAAATAGCCGCGCCAAAGTGGAAGCCATTGCTCAAAATCAATCTGTTCTAGTGCAATAATTTGTGTGGTCATGCTGATCTCTTGTTCTTGCTTATGATGTTTTTATATATGAATATAAAAAAACAAGCAAAAGGGTTGAGGTGTAAATCACTATAATGAATATAAATTTTAATATGTGTAATAAGTACACGTTTTTGTGAGCTGGTGCTGTCAATGCCTATATCTGAGGAAAGACTTACTCATCTAAAACAGCTTGAAGCTGAGAGTATTCATATCATCCGTGAAGTTGCTGCTGAGTTTGAAAATCCAGTGATGCTTTACTCAATCGGGAAAGACTCAGCTGTCATGCTGCATCTTGCTTTAAAAGCATTTTATCCTGCTAAACTTCCTTTCCCACTGTTGCATGTCGACACAGGCTGGAAGTTTAAGGACATGATTAAATTCCGTGACAACATGGCAAAAGAACACGGTTTTGATCTGATCGTGCATCAAAACAAAGAAGGTAAAGATGCTGGTGTAAATCCATTTGATTATGGTAGCTCAAAATATACCGATATTATGAAAACCCAAGGCTTAAAACAGGCATTGGATAAATATCAGTTTGATGCTGCATTTGGTGGTGCACGCCGTGATGAAGAAAAGTCACGTGCAAAAGAACGTGTTTATTCTTTTCGTGATGCTAAACATCGTTGGGATCCTAAAAACCAACGTCCAGAGCTTTGGAATCTTTATAACGGTAAAGTCAATAAAGGCGAGAGTATCCGTGTATTCCCATTGTCAAACTGGACTGAGTTAGACATTTGGCAGTATATCTACCAAGAAAGTATTCCTTTGGTACCTTTGTATTTAGCAGCTGAACGTCCAGTTGTTGAGCGTAGTGGTACGTTGATCATGGTGGATGATGAACGTATGCGTTTAAAAGAAGGTGAAGTTCCACAAATGAAATCGGTACGTTTCCGTACTTTGGGCTGTTACCCGTTGACAGGGGCGGTTGAATCAACGGCAACAACACTGCCTGAAATTATCCAAGAAATGCTTTTAGCCACAAGCTCTGAACGTCAAGGTCGTATGATTGACCATGATGAAGCAGGTTCGATGGAAAAGAAAAAGCAAGAAGGCTATTTCTAAGTATTTTTTATATGAATCTCCCCCTAACCCCTCTTTATAAAAGAGGGGGAACTCCAGCAAGAAAACGGAGGACTTAGGAGGATTTAAAGATATAGCAACCGATTTCAAAATATTGTGGAGCTTTGAGCAATGTCTCATCAATCAGAATTAATTAGCCAAGATATCTTGGCATATTTAAAACAGCACGAAAATAAAGACCTGTTAAGATTTTTGACTTGCGGTAATGTGGATGATGGTAAATCAACATTAATTGGTCGTTTACTTTATGATTCAAAATTGATTTATGAAGATCAATTACAAGCAGTAACTCGTGATTCTAAAAAAGTGGGTACCACAGGCGACGCACCTGACTTGGCCTTGCTTGTCGATGGTTTACAAGCTGAGCGTGAGCAAGGTATTACCATTGATGTGGCTTATCGTTATTTTTCTACTGAAAAGCGTAAGTTTATCATTGCTGATACACCAGGGCATGAGCAATATACCCGTAACATGGCCACAGGTGCATCTACCGCAGATCTTGCAATCATCTTGATTGATGCTCGTTATGGCGTACAAACACAAACTCGTCGTCATACCTTTATTGCGAGTCTATTGGGTATTCGTAATATCGTAGTTGCGATTAACAAAATGGACTTGGTTGAATTCTCTGAAGCGCGTTTCAATGAAATTCAAGTTGAGTACAATAATTTTGTCAATCAATTGGGTGAGCGTAAACCTGCCAATATCATCTTCTCGCCAATTTCTGCATTGAATGGCGATAACGTTGTAAATAAATCTGAAAATACACCGTGGTATCAGGGTAAAACCTTGATGGAAACATTGGAAACTGTTGAAATTACACATGATGTAAGCAAACATGAGTTCCGTTTCCCAGTGCAATATGTGAACCGTCCTAACCTTGATTTCCGTGGTTTCTGCGGAACGATTGCTTTAGGAGAAATCAAAGTTGGCGATGAAATTGTGGCTTTACCGTCTGGTAAGAAGTCAACAGTTAAAGAAATTGTCACTTTTGATGGTAACTTAGCGCATGCTATTGCAGGTCAGGCTGTAACGCTAACGTTAAATGATGAAATCGATATTTCGCGTGGTAACGTGCTGGTTAAAGCGGGTGAACAACCACTGATTTCCCGTTCTGCTCGTGCTTCTGTGGTATGGATGAACGATCAGCCCTTAGTGCTAGGTAAACTTTATAATGTGAAGTTTGGTACACAAACCATTCCGGCTAAGGTAGTGAAGATTAACTATCGTACCAATGTCAACACATTGGAAAAAATGCAAGTTGAACAGCTTGATTTAAATGCGATTGCAGATGTAACGATTGAGTTTGATGCACCAGTGGTATTTGACCGTTATCATGACAGTCGTTATACAGGTTCTTTTATCTTCATTGACCGTTTAAGTAATGTGACTGTTGGTGCGGGTATGGTTGAAGCTGCGGTTGAATGGATTGCACACAATGAACCTGTCACTGCTGAAGCTCGTGCTGCACGTTTAGGTCAAAAACCGGCTGTGGTTGCTGTATCTGCTCAAGTACTTAAACATGCACAATCTCTTGAAAGCTTGCTGATTCAACAAGGTGTTGTTGCGATTGCAAAAGCAGGTTTATCAAGCGATCAAGTTGCATTGCTTCGTCAAACTGGTGTTGTGGTGGTGACGGATGTTGAACAGGGTGCTGATGTAGCATTTGCTCAAGAAGCAGTTGAAGAATTGGCTGAAAAAATTGTGGAATTGGTTCGTCTTTAACAGATTGGATTAATTGAGAGAAGCCCACCATAAGGTGGGTTTTTTATGCAAAAAATTTAATATATACAAGATAATACCAATCAACATCATATAGATTAAAGCATTTTTAATTTTGCATTGTTTAATACTTAGAGCATATATCTTATTATAAATAAAAGGATTTTTAAATTTCTATTCTAAGTAAAAGTCCAGTAGTACTTTTTGTAGTGCTCAGCTAAATCTATTTAGAACTTCAATGAACTGTACGACTGTGCAAGCTTTAAAATAAGAAGAATTCACATTTATGGAATGCGATCAAAACAGACTTGCAACAGTACAAGCAATAAAATTTAGCTTTAATTTAAGTTAAGATTTAATGGTAGGTCATGTAATGAAAACATTTTTCCTGATTGGTATTGCAAGCGTATTGACAGCCTGTGCCTCAAACCAACCGAAAATACAGGAGCCGACCAAAGAATGCCGAAACTATCATGCAATGATGACGGCACCTATGGATCCGATGGCAATGCAACGTTTAAAACAAGCTTGTGATGAGTCCGAACAACAAAAATAATTTAATGATCAATCGTGTGCCGATCATTATAAAAAATGCGCTAATCCCAAGGGTTTAGCGCATTTAATTTTTATATAGTTGCGAATATTATAGTTAAAAAGCATGTTGCGTTTTTAAAGTCAAATACGCTCGTAAATCTTTTGGATAGTCTTGAATTAGTGCTAAAAACAGCGCTTGATTACCTTGATATAAAGCACGCGTGGCTTCCTCATAATTTGGCATATTGCCTGACATTGCTGACATAAAACGATCAGTTGCCTGTTTTGCCAACATTTTATTGCTTGTTGAATCGGGGTTATTTAACTCTTGGTCAATCAATTTTCGAATCACAGCAGATGCACTAGAGCTTTGTTGATCTAACCAATCCCAATGCTTTTGCTGCAAAGTAATTTCACGAGAAATCACCCCCAATTTAGGACGTCCAACTTTTTTAACAGCTTTAGGTTCAGCATAACGTTGTTGAATATCGGCTGTAGAGCCCATGATATTGACATCAATGGCTTGACCCGTTTGATCATTAAAAATCAACACAGGTGAGGAGGTGTTCTGTTGAGTCTTGATGGTTAATGCCACGTTTAACAGAGAATCTGTGATTAAACGGTCGTTGCCAATAAAGGCCGTGTAGGTATTTTCAGTATTCATTTTAAAACCTTTGGATATTTTTATCTGGGTAAAACTAATTTGTGTTTGAATATTATCAGGGTAAAATTAAATTAGCAAACAAAAAATGATCAATATAGTTTTTTGATGCTTAAAAATGGCAATAAAAAAACATGTAAATCTTTAAGAATTAAATGCTTATTTGTCAAAAATAGAATGAGTTAAAAGTGATAGCTTATTTTTAAACCATAAGTGAGTGTATGTTGTATAAATAATTGAAAATTATATTTTTGTAAGGATACTCACGCTATTTTGTAGACATTGGTGGCGAAATATTTGCACATGCACTGGTTTATGTTCAAATACAGAAAACATGAAAAGTAATGAATGGAATAGGAAAGAAAGTATGTCTACAAATAACATGCAACAGGTCATTATTACAGAACCCGGTGGTATAGAAAAACTGGCTTATGAAACGGTAGAAATTCCTCAACCCAAAGCAGATGAAGTTTTGGTTAAAGTCCATGCATTTGGCATTAATCGGCCCGATATTTTACAGCGACAAGGCTTATATCCTATGCCAAAAGGGGTGACGCCTGTTCCTGGTTTGGAAGTTGCTGGAGAAGTGATAGCCGTGGGTGAAAAGGTCACTTTATTCACTGTGGGGGATAAGGTTTGTGGATTGACCAATGGTGGTGGTTATGCAGAATACTGTGTCGTGCCAGAATCTCAAACCATTCGCATCCCAGAAGCTGTAAGTTTTGTTCAAGCCGCAGCAATACCTGAAACCTTCTTTACCGTATGGGCCAATGTTTTCCAAATGGCACATGCCAAATCAGGTGAAACACTATTGGTACATGGTGGCACAAGTGGTATTGGTACAACCGCGTTAATGTTAGCGCAATCACTTGGTTTGAAAAGCTTTGCAACTGTAGGTTCTGATGAGAAGATTCAAGCCATTCGTCATTTGACTGATGCGATTAATTATAAAACTCAAGACTTTGAACAGGTCATTCTTGAAAAGACCCAAAATGAGGGTGTCGATATTATTCTCGACATGGTTGGGGCGCCTTATCTAGATAAAAATCTAAACCTACTCCGTAGAGACGGGCGTTTGGTCTATATCGCATTTTTGGGTGGTGCAAAGGCCAAAGAGGTAAAATTAGGGCAGATTATGATGAAACGCCTCACTATTACCGGTTCAACTATGCGTGCGCGTACAACTGCTGAAAAAGCTGAAATTGCCAAAGGTTTGATGGAACATGTCGTTCCATTGTGGGCAAAAGGTGAATGTTTACCCATGATTTATAAAACATTTAAGTTTGATCAGATCCAAGCTGCACATGCAAGTATGGATACAGGTGAGCATATTGGTAAAGTTGTGGTGGAAGTGATTTAAGATAAGTTTTTTCTATTTAGCTTTGTAATTATACTATTTCTCTAAAACTTGATTCATATTATTAAAGAATTAGCACTGCCTCATCTTAGGTCGAAAAGTTTAAATTAATTTGTGTAGGCAATGCCTCACCCTTGCACTGCGAATAAAGCAGTGCTTTGTTCTTGCTCAGGATGAAAAGTGACAAAAATCCTTTGTTGAGCGAGGGGTACGTCCTGTACCCCCGCTCAACCGCGACATCCATGTCGCCACGCGATAGATACACCATGTATGATTGAATGATACAAAAAGGTTCAATTTATATTTAGTTCATTACATTGATTAGTATTCACAGGGCCGTTTAAATCCTGTTATAAAAATTTAAGCGACTTCTAAAATTAAATTTTATTCGGGTGGTTAAAAGCCCGCTAATACGATCTTACCAATGCTTTTACCTGACTCAATTAGTGTATGAGCTTGGGTTATATGTTCAACATTGATTTGGCCGAGGTTTTGTCCCAAAGTGGTTTTGATTCTTTGGTCATCAACTAATTTTGAAACTTTATTTAAAATATCACCTTGTCGGCTGAGATCTTTGGTTTGGAATGTAGAGCGGGTAAACATCGATTCCCAATGAACAGAAACAGACTTAACTTTAAACGGGTTGATGATAAAGTTTTCTGGATCATCAATTAAACCAAAATGACCTTGAGGTGCAATCAAATTTGCAATTGCTTGTGTATATCGCCCTGTACCATTAATTGAAAAAATATAGTTGGGTAGCCCAATATTTAAGTCTAGGACTTGCTGTTCTAAAGGTTGGCTATGATCCACAATATAATCTGCGCCAATTTCAGTCAGCCATGCTTTAGATTCTGGGCGGGAAGCTGTGGCTATAACAGTAAATCCAGTCAATACTTTTAACAATTGAACCGTAATAGACCCTACACCACCTGCAGCGCCAATGACTAAAATCACAGGTTTTTCAACTTTGGTGTCTTGGATTTTTAAACGGTCAAATAACATTTCATAAGCGGTGAGTGACGTTAAAGGCAAGGCCGCGGCTTCAGCATCACTCAATGATTTAGGTTTTAGCCCAACAATACGTTCATCGACCAATTGGAATTCAGCATAAGAGCCCTGTCTTTGGTTTGAACCCGCATAAAAAACTTCATCACCCACTTTAAAATTTTGAACTTTTTCTCCAATTGCTTGCACGATTCCGACTGCATCATGACCCAAAATTTTCCAAGTATCATTGTCAGGCGAAGTACGCTGTCGCATTTTGACATCGACTGGATTGATTGAAATGGCTTTAACCTCAATCAGTAAGTCATGACCTGTTGCAACTGGCTGTTCGATTTCGATTTCGGAAAAAACATTGGCTTCTGAAATTGCGAATGGTTTTTTATAAGCAACAGCTTTCATACGGTTTCACTTTTTATTGGCATATCAAATCAATAGCAAAAAAATCTCAATTAAGAAAGCAAAAAATTGTCAGTTTATGCTTATTGATAAGATTTTATCGAATGGTCTTAATCAAAAAATTTGGACAGCAACAAGCGTATAGGTAAGATAAACAATTGCCAGCATGTGTAAAGCGGCAAAATCAGCCAATTTTCATGATTCAAGGTGCGGTTAAAAGTTTGTCGTTCCTTTTGATAAGACGCTGGAGTAATTAGGTAAGCAAATATGAGTAAACTCACTGCCAATATAAGGAAAAGAGGTCGTGGTTGTTGAGCAAAATAAAAATAGATAAGATACAAGGCAGAATAAAAACTGGTACAGGCGAGTAGGGCTAAAACAGACATTAAAATATCATCCTTTATTGTTATTTGATCAGGTCGAGATACATCGCAGCAGATTAACATTATCTCTGACTTAATTTTAAAATTGTGCGAAAATAGAGTTTCTATTTATTTTTGTTTTAGGACTCCCATGACAGATTCTTCTGCTTCATTAAGTGATATTGAAATTTTAGACATTCTTCAGTCGATGAAATCGGATGAACTGAATGTTGAAGCACAAAAAATCATTCGTGATGGCGGAAAAGCAGGGCGTCAAGAAGCACATAAACAGGCACTGGTTGCTTTACATCAAAGCTTTGAAGACAAACTTGTTGAAGCAGTGACTTTGGCTTTAAATTTAAATGAAGCGCAAGCCAAGAAAATTCGTTATAAGAAAGATCGTGTTCGTATTTTAAAAGCTAAAGGTATCGATTATTTAGCCATTGATGGTGCAGAAACGGCTCAAGTGCTATCGCAAGTTGCTCAAGCGATTATTCGTGAAGATGCCACCGTGACGCGTGACCTGCATAATATTTTCCCTTTCTGGAAAGAAGGCTGGCCAATGGTGCAGTTCGATAGTGCCTATAAAATTTTAGAAGATGACATTTCAATTCATTATCAAGCATTGCTCGATGTCTTGATTCATCCTTAATTGGATTTGATTCTGAATAAATCATTGTTTTAAATAGATGATGAAAATAAACTATTTAAGATGAAAAAAAAGCCGATATAAATATCGGCTTTTGTCTATTAGTGTAGTGTTGAATAGAGTGGGAATACACCGAGCAGCATGGCTGCAACCAGCATTACCAAACAGGTCAGAATCGCCCATTTAATGGTGAACTTCTGATGCTGTCCAAATTCGATACCAGCCAATCCACATAACAAATAGGTAGAAGGAACCAATGGTGACAGTAAGTGCACAGGTTGGCCGACAATTGAAGCACGTGCCATTTCTACAGGTGTAATACCATAATGACTTGCTGCTTCTGAAAGGATCGGTAACACCCCATAATAGAAAGCATCATTCGACATAAAGAAGGTTAAAGGCATACTAATCACAGCAGTAATTGGTGCTAAGAAAGGCCCCATACTTTGTGGAATAATCGCCACCAATTCTTTAGACATCGCATCAACCATGCCTGTCCCTGAAAGAATCCCAGTAAAAATCCCTGCAGCAAAAATAATACCCACAACGTTTAAGGCACTACCTGCATGATGAGCAACCAAAGATTTTTGCATATCGACGTCTTTATAGTTCACCACCAATGCTATACAAAGTGCGATCATAAATAAGATCGGTAAAGGCAAGACACCTTTCACCAAACAGATCATCAGTACAACGGTTAATAAACCATTGAACCATCTTAAATGTGCACGATTCGCTTCTGGGTTACTTGAAATTTGAATGTCATCACCATGACTAACATCAAGTTCAATAATACCTAAGCGTTTACGTTCCATACGGCCATACATAAAACCGACAAAGTAGAGCCAAAGAATAGCAGCCAGCATTGGTAAAACCATAGGCACAAAGATTTCACTTGCCTCTACATGCAGCGCACTTGCAGCACGTGCCGTTGGTCCACCCCACGGGGTAAGGTTCATGATTCCGCTTGCCAGCATCATTAAACATGCCATGATCAACGGACTCATACCTAATTTTTTATAGAGTGGGAGCATCGCTGCTACACAAATCATGTAGGTGGTTGAACCATCACCATCAAGAGAGACGATGAGTGTCAGAGTAATGGTACCAATTACGACTTTAAGTGGATCACCTTTGACCAGCTTTAAGATAAATTTTACAGAAGGATCAAATAATCCCGTGTCAATCATGATGGCAAAATAGAGAATTGCAAAAAGTAGCATTACGCCTGTTGGTGCAAGTTTTTTCACACCATCAAGCATCATTTCACCGAGCTGTTTGATTTCTAAATGCCCAAGGCTATCGAAATAGAAGCTAAGACCGTAAGCGATTAATGCAAATAAAATTGGAATAAGTGTGAGTGCTGCAAGTGCAGTCATTCGTCTAGACATGATTAAGTACATAAAGCACAAAATCATGCCCAAACCTAATACGGTTAGCATAGTTCGATCCTTGAATGAGACTTTTTTAACAGAAGTCTTTTAGTTTTTTAAGCAGAAGCATGCTAATAGTTATTTGATTAAATTAAAATATCCTTGTAGAAATACTGAATTCAGTACTATTTTTTAAATAAATAGAGTATTCAAAACAGATATTTAAAAATGAATATTATTTTTGCACCAAAATGGTTATAAAATTTAAATTATTGATTTTTAAATTTATTATTTTTTTTGATTTTATAAATTGTGTTCATGTTAATTTTCATATTTTTAAAATTTATAAATCAAATGCCCATAATCTAATCAATGACCTTGTGAATCTCTCGATATTGAAGCACCACTTTTCATAAAAAAAGCTTAGCAAGGTAATTGCTAAGCTTTAAATACGCTAAAGAAACTTACTGTGAAGAATCGTCTGAGCTTAATGGTTCCGCTTTTTCAAGTAATCGTGTGACAAGTAGCTGGTCAATTTTAAAATGATCAACATCCACCACTTCAAATTTATAACCACCAAAAATCACTGTGTCAGCTGGTTTAGGAATTTTTCTTAACTGATACATCATAAAGCCTGCCAGTGTCTCGTAGTTCTCTTCATCTGGCATCTCATCAATGGCTAAAGCATGCTTCATGTCTTCAATTGGGGTACTCCCATCAATCAACCATGAGTTGTTATCTCGTTTAATGATTTGTAGCTCTTCATCCATTGGTGTAACCCAGTCGCCCATCACTGTGATCATGATATCTGACAGGGTAATAACACCAACCACAAGTGCATATTCATTAAATACCACCGCAAATTTTTCTTTGCTTGAGCGGAAGCGGTCAAGAAGTTCAGAAAGGGTCAATGAGTCAGGAATGGTTAATACTGTACGAATAGTTGATTCATGTAATTGATTAATTTTCTGGTTATTCAGAATACGCACCAAAATATCTTTGGCATCTACATAGCCAATCACTTGATCAATGGTTTCGTTACAAACCAAGAACTTAGAATAAGGGTATTCAGCTAGCTTTTGGCGGATACTTTCTTCAGGCTCTTTTAAAGTGAAAAACACCACATTTTCACGTGGGGTCATACTGGATGGAACATTACGTTCTTCAAGCTCAAATACATTTTCAATAAAGTGATGTTCTTGCTTTTGTAAAACACCTGCCTGAGCACCAGCATCCATTACCGCTGAAATATCATCAAAGGTAATGTTGTCTTCACGTGTTGTATTGACTTTAAACAAACGGAACAACAAATTAGCAACCGCATTGATAAACCAAGCTAATGGTTTACAGACCACGATAAAGATCTGGATGGGATTAATGACTGAAACCGCAATTTTTTCTGGTGCAATCATTGCCATACGTTTTGGCATTAAATCGGCAAAAAGAATAAACAGTGAAGTGACTAAAGTAAATGAGAGGACAAAGCTAATGGTTTCTGTCCAATTTCCAACATAGAAACGCGAGACAAATTCAAGAAAATAAGGGCGAAAGGCACCTTCACCTAAAATACCGCCAAGAATAGCAACAGCATTTAAACCGATTTGGGATGCGGCAAAGAAATCGGCAGAGTTTTGCTGTAAGTCTAGGACTTTTTGTGCTCGCTCATCGCCAGATTCGGCAAGAATTTTGAGTTTAACTTTACGCGCACCTGCAAGGGCGATTTCAGTTAAAGATAAAAAACCAGCTCCTGCGATGAGGACAGCGATGATTAGGATATTCTGGAACAGGCTCACGAATCCACCTATGGATCATCATTATTATGAGATATTTTTAACACATAAAAGGGGGTGGTAGTGAGTAACACACTACCGATCTGGAATTAGTATAAGCTTGAAATGATAAGAATTTAAGAAAATTCCTATTAATATTGAGAAAAATGCGAATTATTTTGCATAAATTCACGATTTTCTTCTTCAATCATTTGACGTGCAACATAAAGAATCAATTGGCGTAACCAACGATGTGCAGGATGATGATGAAGTAAAGGACACCATGCCATTTTTAATTCAAACTCAGGAATGTAAAAAGGCGGATCTTTAATGAGTAAATTTTGGCTTTTGGCTTGTAAACGGGCGATACGGGTTGGTAATGTCGCAATTAAATCGACATTTGAAGCCAACAATGCTGGCATTTGATAATGACGGGTAAAGACTGAAATTTTACGCTTTTGACCAATTCGTTCTAAAGCTTGATCAATCCAACCTAATCCTGCTTGTTTCTCAGGATTCACACCAAATCCAACACCCATACCTGTTTTAGATACCCAGATATGTTGTGCATCTAAATAACTTTTAAGATTTAAATTACTCGAAGCGGGATGTTTGTTATTGAGTAAGCAAGAGAAACTATCACGCCACACTAAAACTTGGTGAAAACTTTGTGGGATTTCATTAAAACGGTTGATGGCTAAATCAACTTTACCTTGTTCCATGTCACGATATGACACGTCACTTGGTGTTAAAAAGTCGAGTACAACATTCGGTGCTTCTGAGCGCAACGCTTTGACTAGACGAGGAACAAGTGTCGCTTCGGCATAATCAGAGGTCATAATACGGAATACACGGTTTGAAGTATAAGGTCGGAACTCAGTACGAGGTTCCAAAATCATTGATAAATCAGACAGTGCGTCACGGATGCGAGGTTGTAATTCTAAAGCACGTTCTGTTGGTGTCATACCTTCAGAAGAACGAATTAAAAGAGGGTCATTAAATAAATTACGAAGACGACGTAAAATATTACTCATTGCGGGTTGGGTAACACCAAGCTGTTCAGCAGCACGAGTCACATTTTTTTCACGTAAAAGAACGTCAAGGTAAATTAAGAGGTTGAGATCGACCCGCTCCAGATTCATAAAAAAAATACCGAAAATAAAATTTAGAAATCACAGGGGATTATGCCATAAGGAAATGCTTTTGTGTAAAAAGTAGATAAAAAAACAGCAGGCGATTTATTGTTGTAGAAGGATCAAGATTTATTGTCTTAGTTTTGAATAGAGATACATGCTTGAATAAATCTTAATCTCCTCATTATACCTCAAGACCAGCAGATTTTTGAGCAGTAACAGCATTTATCGATGAATGAATTAGATTATTATGCCTTGTATAATTATTGATCATTCAAGGTATTTTTATATCAAAAAAACCCAGTTCTGGTTTTTTTGTTACAAGCTCAGACTTAAGTCTAATAGTGATAAAATGAATAAATTGCCTTATATTTAAGCAAAACATGGGCGGTCGCTATTTAAATAAAATTCTATAAATTAAAGGTTTATTGGTTTTTAATATAATTATAATACGACTTTGATCTACATATTTTTTAAATAAATACTGAAAATTAACTCAGAATATTGGATTAATTTGAGGAGTCAATCTAAGCTAAGACCATAACAACGAAGTGTTCTAAATCTGAACAAACAAATACCGAGTGGATTTAGCTCTTCGATTGATGAAATCCTAATATTATTACAGGAACATATCATGACTACATACCAAACAGCGATTGATGCAATCCGTGAATTAAAAGCAAAATTCGGAAGCACATGGCGCGATATTAGCCCAGAAGATGCTGCGCGTATGCAACTGCAAAACCAATTCAAAACTGGTTTAGATATCGCTAAATATACAGCTGCGATCATGCGTCGTGATATGGCTGAATATGATGCTGATTCTAGCAAATACACTCAATCTTTAGGTTGCTGGCATGGTTTTATTGCGCAACAAAAAATGATTGCGAACAAAAAATATTTCGGTACTACAAGCAAACGTTATATCTACCTTTCTGGTTGGATGGTTGCTGCACTTCGTTCAGAATTCGGTCCACTTCCTGACCAATCTATGCACGAAAAAACTTCTGTACCTGCTTTAATCGCTGAAATCTATACATTCTTACGTCAAGCTGATGCGAAAGAACTTAACGATTTATTCCGTGCGCTTAAAAAAGCAAACGAAGCTGGTGATACTGCTAAAGCTGCTGAAATCACTGCTCAAATCGACGGTTTCCAAACTCACGTTGTGCCAATTATTGCGGACATCGATGCTGGTTTCGGTAACGAAGAAGCGACTTATTTACTTGCACGTAAGATGATTGAAGCTGGTGCTTGTGCACTACAAATCGAAAACCAAGTATCTGATGCTAAACAATGTGGTCACCAAGCTGGTAAAGTAACAGTTCCACATGAAGACTTTATCTCTAAAATCCATGCATTACGTTATGCATTCTTAGAAATGGGTCTTGATGACGGTATCATCGTTGCGCGTACTGACTCTGAAGGCGCTGACTTGACTCAAAAAATCCCAGTGGTTAAAGAGCCAGGTGATATTGCTTCTCAATATATCAGCTACTTAGACACAACTGAAATTGATATTGCTGATGCTCAAGAAGATGAAATCTTGATTAAACGTGATGGTAAATTACACCGTCCTAAGCGTTTAGCTTCTGGCTTATATCAGTTCCGTGAAGGTACTCAAATTGACCGTGTTGTACTTGACTGTGTGTCTAGCTTACAAAACGGTGCAGATCTTCTTTGGATCGAAACTGCGACTCCAAACGTTGAAGAAATTGCACACATGGTTAACCGTGTACGTGAAACAGTTCCAAATGCGAAGCTTGTTTATAACAACAGCCCATCATTCAACTGGACTTTAAACTTCCGTCAACAAGCTTACGATCGTTGGGTTGCAGAAGGTAAAGACGTTTCTGCTTATGACCGCGCTAAATTAATGAGCGCTGAGTACGATGCTTCTGAATTGGCTGCTGATGCTGACTCGAAAATCCGTACATTCCAAGCAGATGCTTCTCGTGAAGCTGGTGTATTCCATCACTTGATTACACTTCCGACTTACCATACTGCTGCGCTTTCTACTCATGAGCTTGCACAAGGTTACTTCGGTACTGAAGGTATGTTGGCTTATGTT
>Ga0308158_10000237_pt1 | contig 113988 bp, 118 predicted proteins | sample PhyBR2_FD_201038 | JGI IMG/M metagenome (GOLD analysis project Ga0308158, IMG submission 201038) | Phyllosphere microbial communities from UC Gill Tract Community Farm, Albany, California, United States - DLSLB.R2 | ecosystem: Host-associated > Plants > Phyllosphere > Unclassified | place... | reverse complement strand
CTTTAAAGTTTTTAAGGGAATTGTTAAATGCCGTGATCGATTCAAGATCAAGGTGGTTTGTAGGCTCGTCAAGCATAAGTACGTTCGCCCTGATCATCATCATACGCGAAATCATACAGCGAACTTTTTCTCCTCCCGACAATACAGAACCTTTCTTAAGGGCTTCCTCACCCGAGAAGATCATTTTCCCTAAAAATCCACGTACATAAACTTCATCGCGTTCTTCTTCTGTTTTGGCCCATTGGCGCAACCAGTCAACCAGCGTAAGGTCTTCCGTAAAAAACTCATGGTTGTCTGCCGGCAGGTAAGACTGCGTTGTGGTGATTCCCCATTCAAATGTTCCGGCATCGGCTTTAAGGTTGTTGTTCAAAATTTCATAGAAGGCCGTTGTTGCACGTGAATCTTTTGAAAACACCACTACCTTGTCACCTTTAGCCATGTTAAAGTCCACATTCTTAAACAAAACTTCCCCGTCAATAGAGGCTGCAAGCTCTTTTATGTTCAATATCTGGTCTCCTGCTTCACGTTCCTGTTCGAATATAATGGCAGGATAACGGCGCGATGAAGGTTTGATTTCATTTACGTTGAGTTTTTCAATCATTTTCTTACGTGAGGTAGCCTGTTTTGATTTGGCTACGTTGGCAGAAAAACGACGGATGAATTCTTCGAGCTCGGCCTTTTTCTCTTCGGCCTTTTTGTTTTGCTGGGCACGTTGTTTGGCAGCTAACTGGGAAGACTCATACCAGAAAGTATAGTTACCGGAAAAATGATTGATTTTTCCAAAATCGATATCTGAAATATGCGTACAAACGGCATCGAGAAAGTGACGGTCGTGGGATACAACCAGAACGGTATTCTCATAATTGGCAAGGAAATTCTCCAGCCACCCGATCGTTTCAAAATCAAGGTCGTTCGTAGGCTCATCCATTACAAGTACGTCCGGATTACCGAATAAAGCCTGGGCCAATAATACCCGAACTTTGAGTTTTGGTTCTACCTCCGCCATAAGTGTATAATGCAGATCTTCTGAAATACCAAGACTCGAAAGCAGTGAAGCGGCATCAGAATCGGCATTCCACCCGTTCATTTCATCAAACTGCAGCTGCAGTTCACCAATGCGGTCTGCATTCTCATCCGAATAATCGGCATACAGGTCGTCCATTTCCTTTTTAACAGCAAACAGCACCTTATTTCCCATTAAAACAGTTTCCAGAACAGTATGCTCGTCAAACATATTGTGATTTTGATTCAACACCGACATACGTTTTCCCGGCTCCAGAATCACGTGCCCCGAAGTAGGATCGATATCTCCAGCTATAATCTTTAAGAAAGTGGATTTTCCCGCCCCGTTTGCACCAATAATTCCGTAGCAGTTTCCTTGCGTAAAGGTTGCATTTACTTCGTCAAACAAGATGCGCTTTCCAAACTGAACAGATAAATTTGAAACTGTTAACATAATTACATTTTTTAATGAGTTGCAAATTTAAGAAATTTTATCTAATTTATACCTTGTATCGGAACTGCTGTTTTTTAAAATAATCATAAGATCCATACCGGTTAAACCAGCTATAAAATGAAGCATTTCTTTAAATTAACGTTTATTGCCCTCTCAGGCTGCCTCCTGCTTATTTCGTGTAAAAAGAATGACGAAAAACCCGTGAACAACTTTGGAGCCTATTTCGGGGGAACCTTCCGGGGAACCTCCTATCCTTTCGTACTGCTCGCAAAAAATCATAAAACTATTGATACGCTGCCCGTAAACGAGCATAAGGAATTCGGAAAAAAGTTCGACGCGCTCATACCCGGTATGTACACACTTATTTACGGACCATACTGTGAAAACATCTTTTTTTAAAAAAACGACCGGATTTTCATAAAAATTACTTCCGGAGATTTCGGAAACAGCGTCGAATATACCGGAAAAGGAAGCAATAAAAATAATTTTCTCCGGGAACTCCTCAACCTGGTAAACGATGAACAGCACGACTGCTCCTTCCTTTACAATAAACCCTATAGTACTTTCAAAACAAGTGCAGACTCACTGCGCGACCACCGCAGGGCTCTTTACCTTAGAAAGAAAACAGAATTCCGCTGGGATAAAGACTTTGATAAATATGCAAGATCTGTTATTGATTATGCCTATTACACAACACTGGAACAATATTCCCTTTCGCATCCTGCTAAAACCTCAGAAACAAAAACCGACAGCCTGCCCTCCGGCTATTACGATTTCAGGTCGAAAGCTGACTTTAATGATGAAGCACTCAGCTGCCTACAACCCTATACAGGTTATCTGGCCCTGTTATCGGAAGCATATACACGAAATTCCAAACATCATGCGCAATCGGAGGCCGCACTCACTGCCCTGCATGTTGCCGATTCACTTATCACCAATCCCACAGTAAAGAACAGGGTTACCGAACAGCTGGCCTATTCTTATATTTTATCCGACCTTATGGTACAACCTTCACATGAATACCTCGTAAACCTTAAAAAGATCAATACCGACTCCGTTCAAAAAAATACTTTAACGGATTTTATTAAAACCGCAGCTGCTTTCAGAAAATTAAAACAACTTCCTCCATTTGAACTCTCTGCCCCAGACGGAAAACGCTTTGTTTCTTTTAAAGGTAAGGGAGAAAGCCTTCTCATTTTCTGGTCTTCCTCGTACGATGGTCTTTACAGAAAGATGCTTGATCAGGTTGAAAAACTCAAAGAAGAACGACCGGAACTCAACGTATACGTCATAAATACCGACCTCAATGAAAAAAGCTGGAAAGAAAGAAGGGATGCGATCCCTTCCATCACACATCTGAGAGCGGAAAATTTCGGGGATCTCAGGGAAAAATGGCTTATATTCTCGCCTAAAAGAGCCATACTGCTTCATCCCGACGGTACTATTAAAACACCTTTTTTCAGGCTGTTGCCCCTGAAGGATATAAATAATTAACGCAATGCAGATGTTTTCTTAAAAATTTATTAAATTTAACTGTTGAACGGTCATGTCATCCGTAAAAGTTACCTTAATTTTGAAGGTATGAAAACAATAAACATCATCGGTTTGGGAAACGTGGGATTTCATCTTGCCGCAGGGCTAAAAACATCATCCCGTTTCAGGCTGCAGCAGATTGCCGTACGTTCATTGGAAAAAGCAGAAAACGAGGTTCCAAAGGAATTGCTGGTTACGGATGTAAATGCCTTAAAACCCGCAGATATAACCATTATAAGTGTAACCGACCAGGCTATAACAGAAGTATCAGCGCGGATACCCTATGGGAACCATCTTGTTGTTCACACATCCGGAACTTCGGATATGGGAATTCTCAGCGATAAAAACCGTAAAGGTGTACTGTACCCGTTACAGACCTTTTCCAAGGGCAAGGAAATCAACTTTGATACGGTTCCGTTTTGCCTGGAAGCGCAACAAGCAGCAGACCTGGAGCTTTTAAGAACACTGGCTTCTTCGTTATCGAGAAGCGTTTACGACATTACATCAGAGCAAAGAAGGAGTTTGCATGTTTCTGCTGTTTTTGTAAGCAATTTCGCAAACCATATGTATACCATAGGCAGTGAAATCTGTAAAGAACACAGCGTGCCCTTTGAAATACTGCTGCCGCTTATAAGGGAAACGGCAGACAAGGTGGGTTACATGAGTCCGAAAGAAGCACAGACTGGACCTGCTGTAAGATTCGACGAAAAAACCCTGAGGGCGCATGAACATTTTTTAACGAATAAAACCTATAAAGAAATATATCAATTAATTACCGAATCCATACAAAATGTCTAAAAATTACAAGGAGTACATGAACGACATCAACACCTTTATCTTTGATGTTGACGGTGTTCTTACCGATGGAACCATCCATGTTACGCAAAATGGTGAATTATTAAGAAATATGAATATAAGAGACGGCTATGCCATGAAAGCCGCTCTTGAAAAAGGATATAATGTCTGTGTGATCTCGGGAGGATCCAGCGAAGGGGTCCGCATCAGGCTCAGAAACCTTGGGCTTTACGACATCCATCTGGGCGTATCGGACAAGGTGGCTGTTTTTCAGGAATACATCGATGTAAACAACATCAGACCTGAAAATGTTTTATACATGGGCGACGACCTGCCCGATTATTGGGTAATGCAGAAGGTAGGACTTCCAACCTGCCCTCAGGATGCGGCCCCTGAAATAAAAAGACTGTGCAGATACATCTCACATGTAAACGGTGGTAAAGGCGCCGTGAGGGATGTCATTGAGCAGGTGATGAAGGTTCAGCACAAATGGCTTGAACACTTCGAAGCAAAGTTTGACTAACAGTTAATAAATAGGCTTATGAAAGTTTTGAAAAAAGATCAGGCGCAAATGATGTTACAAGTTTTGGTTACGGTACTGCTGTTCCGCTTTGTACTTTTTGAACCTTTGATACGTATCTTGGGGCTGTCAGTTTTTCATTACTTTGCCTATCTCGCTGCACTGGGAGTTATCATGTATGGAGGAGTTTTGCTGTACAAGGTTGTACTGCAGGAAGAATTCCCCGAAAAGAAAATCCAGCAGAACATTGAAAAGGAATACTACAAATATCTAGCTGCCAACGTAGTAGGTATTTCCATCAGCTTCCTCGTATCGAGTGCTATTGACAAAACCTATTATTTTGGTTTTTTCCTTGCTTTGGCAGCCATATTGTACCTGTATATTACGCAATGGCGGAAAATACTGCTGTTTGACAACGTCGTATATTCGTTTATTATCTCGTTTCCTTTCTTCATACTTGTGCTGGTCGACCTTATGCCGTCGCTGCAAAGTCCGGAAGTGCTGAACCCTTTAAAAAAACAGCTGCTTAACATATCGTTGCAGATCTGCATATTATTGTGGCTTCTTTATTTCGTTAAAACCATCCTTACTGACCTCAGGTTTATGGAACTCGACATTAAACACCAGCGGAAATCACTGGCTACCATCCACGGAAGACCCGTTGGAGCCAAAAGAACGGTTTTCCTGTCTCTCATTCCACTGGCACTCATTGTCTTGTTCTGCTTTAACCATCCCAATCTCACCTATCTCATCGGCTATATTGCCGTTGCCGTGGTTCTGCCGTATTTTTTCTATCTTCAGAAGCTGTGGCGGTCCAAAACCACGGAAGATTTTAATTCTGTAAACAATATTTTAAACATAATCATTTGGTTAACTATTTTTTCTATTGTAGTTTTATTTTTCAATTTGAAAATAAAATGATCCTACAACAGAAATTCAGTTCTTACCATATAATATTAGCTTCCAATTCTCCGAGGAGAAAACAGTTCCTTACCGATCTGGGACTTACCTTTACAGTACAACCCGCAAATGTAAACGAAGAATATCCTGCCGAACTCAGGGGAAAAGACATCGCACTGTTTATTGCCGAGCAAAAAGCTTCGGCATTTACCGAGGTAGGCGAAAATGAACTCGTAATTACGTGTGATACCATAGTCTGGCTGGATCATACGGCATTCGGGAAACCATACGATAAGGCAGAAGCCGTTGAAATGCTGCAGCAGCTTTCCGGAAAGACACATGAGGTTATAAGTGCCGTTTGTCTTAAATCAACAGGGAAAAACCATCTTTTCTACGATATTACGCAGGTTACGTTTAACAGCCTGCGCCCGGAGGATATTGCCTATTATGTAGAACAATACAAACCATTTGACAAAGCCGGGGCCTACGGGATACAGGAATGGATTGGTCTCATCGGTATCGAAAAAATTGAGGGATCCTATACGAACGTCGTTGGAATGCCAATGGAAAAATTGTACAATGAACTAATGAAGTGGTAATGTTTGAAAATTTTCATCTCTCTGATTATTACGGAAAAATAATAGCAACTATTATTTTCATCATCATCGTTTATGGACTTAGACTGCTTATAAACAAAGTAGTTGTTAAATTTTCATCCTATTCTTTAAAGACAGATAACCGCAGCAAACTCATCATTAAATACTTTAATTCGCTGCTGAACATTCTTTTTGTCATTTTCCTTATCATTTTATGGGGAGTAGATACAGACAGCCTGTTCAGTTTTGTAGGTGCTACGATCACGTTTATCGGTGTGGCATTTTTTGCACAATGGTCGGTACTGAGTAATTTTACTGCAGGCGTTATCATGTTTTTTGCTTTTCCGTTTAAGATCGGGGACCGGATCAGGATCCAGGATAAAGATTTCCCTATTGAAGCAGAAATCGACGACATCAAGGCTTTTCACACCATCCTCATCACTGCTGACGGAGAACGCATTTCATACCCGAACAATCTATTTTTACAGAAATCTGTTGTGATTTTATAATCAATGAAAAATAAAGCCCTTTTATTATTTGTCCTGTTATTTGCCGCAAAAGGTACTTTTGCCCAAAAACCGCAGACACCTACACCATCAGAAATTTATTTCAAGATGGAACAGCTTAATGTACTGGCAAGCGCCCTGTACATAGCAGCGCATCCCGATGATGAAAATACCAGGCTCATTACCTACCTTACACACCATGAAAAAGCCTATACCAACTATCTGTCGCTGACGCGCGGAAACGGGGGGCAGAATTTAATAAGCAATGAACTCGGGACCGACCTCGGTGTTATCAGAACCAACGAATTATGGAATGCCCGTTCCATAGACGGCGGGCGTCAGTTCTTTTCTACAGCCAACGATTTCGGATTTTCCAAACATCCAAAAGAAGCGTTTGAAAAATGGGATAAGGAACTGTTGCTTAAACAGGTCGTATACATGATGCGCAAGGAACAACCCGATGTCATTATCAACCGTTTTGATCACAGAACCGAAGGCACAACTCATGGTCATCATACAGCTTCGGCTCAGCTTTCCAAACTGGCCTTCGGATTAGCCAATTCTGCTTCGTATAAGGCCCTGGCAACGGAAACTCCGGCCCCGTGGCAGCCAAAACGCCTGTTTTTTAACGTATCATGGTTCTTCTTCGGAAGTAAAAAAGCGTTCGATGCAGCCGACAAATCCAAATACATTCCTTTGAATATCGGAACGTTTTATACACAGCTTGGAAAAAACAATCAGGAAATTGCTTCCTTAAGCCGCAGCCAGCACCAGTCCCAGGGATTTGGCGATATTTCATCACGCGGGGAAGAAATTGATTATGTGGAACTTGTTGACGGTTCTCCTATAAATACGTCCAACCTGTTTGAAGGCATTGACACCAGCTGGAACAGGATTAGCGGTGGCAGGGACATACAACCGCTCGTCACCAAGCTCATCGATGAGTACGATTTTAAAAACCCTTCTGCATCCCTGGACCTTTTGGTACAGATTTATTCAAAGGTAAAGGAGCTGCCAGAAGGAATATGGAAAGACCGCAAGCTCAACGAACTCAAAGAACTTATAAAAGACTGTTCGGGACTTTTTCTGGATCTTACTTCTGATACCGCCTTTACCTCTCCAGGCAATGAAGTCCAGGTTAAACTGGAAGTCGCGAACCGGAGCACGCATCCTGTTGTGCTAAAAGATGTAAAGATCCATAACCAGAAAACCCTTATCTCTGAAAACCTTTCCAATCAGGAAGTGTTTTACGATTACTATCCCGTTAAATTTGATGAAAAGGACTTAACAAACTTCAGGTTTCTGAATAGCTTCAACGATTTCAAATCGCAGTTTTCCAAGGACCAACAAAACGAAATCGGAATCGAAATCAACGGAATCTACATCACCTATCCCGTAAATATACAATATCATTATAAAGATGTGGCAAAAGGGGAAATTTACCAGAATTTCCATGTCATTCCCGCAATTTCGGTCAGGTTTGCACAACCAACGTATATTTCGAGTTCGAATCAGCAACCGGAAACAAAACTTCTGCTCGACAACTATACGGCCGAAAAGCAGACCGGGGTATTGTCTGTCCTGGACGAACGCAAAAACAAAGTTTTTTCGCGCGATGTTACATTGGGTGAAAACGAACGGAATATCACAGTTTCCATTCCTGAAAGACTCGGGAACGGAATATATACAGCCTCTTTCAGCAACTCAAAAGCAGATTTTACAAATGAGATCAAATGGATTGATTATCCGCATATCCCGTTAAACTTTTATCTCAGAGATACCGCAACGAAAATAGTTTCGTTTGATAAGAAAATGCTTAAAAAGCACCTCATTGGCTATATTGCCGGTGCCGGAGATGAAATCCCCCAGACCTTACGCGACCTTGGATATGATGTAAAGTTTATCAATATGGAAACAGCTGTTTTGAGCGACCTGGAAAAATTTGAAACCATCATTGTGGGTATCAGGGCCTTCAATACGGAAAAAAGCCTTGCTACCAAAAACCACGTACTGTTCGACTACATAAAGAACGGCGGAGTGGTAATCACGCAATACCAGACCAACACGAACCTGCAGACCGAAAACATTGCCCCGTATAAACTTAAAATAGGAAAAACGCGTATTACTGATGAAAATGCTGTGGTCCGGTTTATCAATCCTAAAGATGCAGTCTTAAATCAACCGTTTAAAATTACCCAGGAAAACTTTAAAGGCTGGGTACAGGAACAGGGACTTTATTATGCCGATGAATATGCCGATGAATTCAAACCGGTACTTACTTCTCATGATTTTGATGAAAAGGATACGGAGGGAGCCCTGCTTATTGCACAATACGGAAAAGGCTATTATATATACAGCGGACTAAGCTTCTTCAGACAGCTTCCCATAGGAAATACCGGTGCACTGGAATTATTCGTTAACCTAATTGAACTGAAAAATGAGTGATTTTAAATGGATAAAATGGCGGAAGAGCTATACGATAGTACTGCTCATCAACTTGTTTTACATTGTTTTGTTTTACTTTATAATGCATTTTTTCGATTAATATGGAATTATTAGACTGGATCATTCTCATCACCACGCTTTCCTTTATTGTTCTTTACGGGACGTATAAAACCAAAGGAAGTCAGAACATTCAAGAATATATTCTGGCAAACCAGTCCACCAACTGGTTCACCGTAGGTTTGTCGGTAATGGCAACACAGGCCAGTGCCATTACGTTTTTATCTACACCGGGACAGGCCTATCACGACGGAATGGGCTTTGTACAGTTCTATTTCGGACTGCCTCTGGCCATGGTGGTCATCTGTATGGTCTTTATACCGGTATTTCACCGTTTAAAGGTTTATACGGCCTATGAATTCCTTGAAAACCGCTTTGATTTAAAGACACGTACCCTTGCTTCGGTTATTTTCCTCATACAGAGAAGTGTGGGAACGGGGTTAACCATCTACGCACCTGCAATCATTCTCTCTTCTATACTTAACTGGGATTTAACCGTGATCATCGTTTCCATAGGTATCGTGATTATCTTTTATACTTATTTTGGCGGTACAAAAGCACTGAACATTACGCAGAAACAACAGGCTTTCGTTATCATGGCCGGTATGCTCCTCACCTTCTTCATCATCCTTTTCAGGCTGCCTGCCGAGGTAAATTTTGCCAACGTTTTTGATGTTGCCAAGGTGGAAGGAAAACTAAACCTTCTGAACTTCTCCACCGATTTCAACGAGCGCTACACCGTATGGAACGGGCTTACTGCGGGATTCTTCCTCATGCTTGCGTATTTCGGGACAGACCAGTCGCAGGTAGGGAGGTATTTATCTGGCAAAAGCATTAAAGAAACACAGATGGGACTGCTCATGAACGGTATTCTTAAAGTTCCCATGCAGTTTTTTATACTTCTTGTTGGGGTAATGGTTTTTATATTCTTCCATTTTTATCAGGCACCCCTGCATTTTAATCCTGTAAATACATCAAAAGTACTGCAATCGGAATATAAGGGTGAATACCGAAACCTGGAGATCGAACTCAAGAACCTCCTCAATGAAAAAAAGGAAATTACACAGATTTATACAGGACAGCTGAATCAGGGATACGAAAATGAATTACTTGAAGAAAAACTCATTTCCCTGAACGAAAACGAAACCAGAATCCGCAAAGATGCCCGAACCATTATTGCAAAAGTAGACAAAGATGCGGAGCTCAACGATAAGGACTATGTATTTATCTACTTTATTTTAAACCATTTGCCACACGGCATCATCGGCTTCCTGCTTGCTGTGATCCTATCCGCAGCTATGTCGTCTTCAGCATCGGGTCTTTATGCCGTTGCCTCAAGTTCGGCCATTGATATTTACAAGACCTACAAACCCGGATTGTCGGAAAAACATTATCTGAAAGCAACGAAGTATTTGGTTGTGTTCTGGGGAATCATCTGTATTTTAACGGCCTGCCTCATCACCCTGTTCGAAAACCTCATCCAGCTCGTAAACATCATAGGGTCGATTTTTTACGGGACTGTTCTGGGGCTGTTCCTTATTGCATTCTTCTTTAAATACTGTAAAGGAAAAGCTACGTTCTGGGCCGCACTGCTTACCCAGCTAATCGTAATTTATATTTTCAGCCTTGATGTGATCAGTTTCTTATGGCTGAACCCCATAGGGGCGCTTATGGTTATCTGTTTCGCCTTTGTATTTCAGTTTATCATCAATAAAAGAAACCGGTCCTGAGACCGGTTTTTTATTCCCTAACAACATCAATTAAACACAATTCTTCTTGATTCTTTGTGTTTAAACCTGTATCTTCAAGTAAAGTTTAAAAGCATGAATTCGCAGGAAAAAAACCGTCAACTTAAGAAACACAAACGCCTGGCCACCGGATTGCTTTTGCTTATGGCGTGCATTTACATACTTATGATTTACCTGTTGCGGACAACCCCTCAAAACTGGATGGACTATGTAAAGGCGTTTTCCGAGGCCGGTATGGTCGGAGCACTGGCAGACTGGTTTGCCGTAACGGCACTGTTCAGGTATCCCCTTGGGGTAAGAATCCCACATACCAACCTTATCAACAACAACAAGGACGCATTGGGAAGGAACCTGGGTGATTTTGTCAGCGACAATTTTCTTACGGCAGCTACCATAAGACCGTATATCGACAAACTTTCCATAAGCGGGTATTTAAACGACTGGTTATCGAAAAAGAAGAATCAGGAGATTATCCATACCGAATGCAATAAGATCATCAAAAAAATCGTCGGTAACCTAGACGATCATTCTATTGCGGAGTTTCTGGCCCGGAAAGGATTCGAACTCACGGCTGAAATAAAACTCGAAAAACTTGCAGGTACTGCCCTGCTTTACCTGCTGGAACAGAACGAACATGAACGGCTGCTCAATATCATCCTGCCACAGGCTAAAAGCTATGTAGAGAACAACCGGGAACTCATTTATAAAAAAGTGGTTGAAAAACAACCGATCCTGGGACTTATAGGAGGAAAATCTGTTACCAACCAGCTTATCTCGGGTATTACAACTTTTCTTGACGAGATTGAACAGAATCCTCATCACGAAATACGTAAGGAACTCAATTTAAAACTGCATCAGGTTGTGGCAGATCTGAACCGCAACGATAACTGGAAAGAAAAATTCGACCACATCAAGCAGGAATTTATCACGCGCGAACGCGTTTACGAGTATGCAACAGACATCTGGCTTCGCCTGAAGAAAGACATGCTTGAAAAACTGGATAATGAAAATGCCACCTTCAACCGGTATATCCGGCAAAATATTGAAGACATGATCTATTCTTTCAGCAGCGATGAAAAAATGCACAGCAACATAGACAAATACGCCCGGCAGTACGTATATAAAACCGTTTTAAAAAACAGCAGGGAAGTCGGAACGATCATCACCAACACTATTCAGAATTGGGATGGCAATGAAATGAGCGAAAAACTGGAGCTAGAAGTAGGGAAAGACCTTCAATACATCCGCATTAACGGTACACTTGTAGGAGGTGTGGTTGGTGTTTTAATCTATACAGTTACCTCTTTGTTCCTGTAAAAAACGGAAGCTGAGCTGCTTCCGTTTTTTTAATGACTGATCTGTTCTATTTCTTTTAAATCATGCCTGTGTTTAAACAAAACCGCAAAAAATACAGCTATGATCAGGGCGTAAACAGCAAATGATATCCAGATGTCGTGCCAGTCTTTAATAAGGATAGGGTTGCTTAAAATTCCGTCTTCCGATACCGTTACCCTGAACGAATCTTTAAGAATGGTCAGGAAACGGGTGTCCTGCACTGTTGTATCAAGGTAAGTTGCAAGATCCTGTGCGGAAGAATAGGAAGTTGTAAAAAAACGGTCGATCATCCAGCCTGCGAGGTTGCTGCCCAGCACCGCTCCGAGTCCGTTGGTCATCATCATAAAAAGTCCCTGTGCAGAAGAACGGATTTTGGAATCGGTATTGGTTTCCACGAAAAGGGAACCCGAGATATTAAAAAAGTCAAAGGCCATTCCGTAAACAATACAGGAAAGAATGATCATCCATAAATTACCCGCCGGATCCCCATAGGCAAATAAACCGAAACGCAATACCCACGCCAGCATAGAAATAAGCATTACCTTCTTAATCCCGTAGCGTTTTAAAAAGAATGGGATGGCCAGGATAAATACCGTTTCCGAAATCTGGGAAATGGACATAATAATGGTAGAACGCTTTACAACCATGGAATCTGTGAATTTCGGAAAATGGGAGAACTCTGTCAAAAAGACATCGCCGTAAGCATTCGTTAACTGCAATGCGCCGCCTAAAAACATTGAAAAAATAAAAAACAACGCCATTTTGTAGTTTCCGAACAACTTAAATGCATTGAGTCCCAACTGTTCGGCTAGCGGTGCATTCTTGTCGATAAGCCGCAAAGGCGGGCATTTAGGCATAGAGAAAGCGTACAGTCCTAACAATACAGCCGTTGTTCCGGCAATATAAAACTGGCCTGCCGTTGCCTTGCTGCCAGTGAGATTGGTAAGCCACATGGCTGCGATAAACCCAACGGTTCCCCAGACGCGTATTGGGGGAAAATCCTTCACCACATCGTAAGCATTGTTCTTCAGTACCGTATAGGAAATGGAATTGTTAAGAGCTATGGTAGGCATATAAAAACACATCCCCAGCAGCATCATGTAAAAAAAAGCGGACGGATCGTTTACCTGGGGGAGATAAAACAGAACCAGTCCGTAAAGAATATGCAGCAAACCGTAAAGTTTCTCAGCATTCATAAACCGGTCGGCAATAATTCCGGTCAGTGTCGGCATGAACAGGGAAGCTATTCCCATTGTTCCGAATACGGCACCGAACTGGGTTCCGTCCCACTGTTTGTCTCCAAACCAATAATTTCCTATTGTAATTAGCCATGCCCCCCACACGAAGAACTGCAGGAAATTCATTGCTGTTAATCTCGTTTTTAAACTCATTTCTTTAATTATTGATTTGAATTTCTTAACTGTTGATACATTCAACGGCCAACTCCAGAATAATCCTGAATTGTTCTTCTTCCGTTAAATCTGAATTATCTATTTCAACGGCATCCGGGGCCTTTATCAAAGGAGAATCGGATCTTGTGGAATCAATACGGTCGCGTTCGGTAACATTCTTCAGCACTTCCTCATAGGAAATGGCTGCTCCGCCGGCCTGCATTTCCAGATAACGACGCTTCGCCCTTATTTCAGGAGATGCCGTCATAAAGATTTTAAGCTCTGCATCGGGAAATACCACGGTGCCTATATCTCTCCCGTCCATTACAACACCTTTGCCAATTCCGTAATGCTGCTGCTGCTGAACAAGCCTAGAACGGATTTCTGAAACCTCTGCCACCTTGCTTACGAGATTGGACACCTCCATGGTGCGGATTTCCTTTTCCACGTTTTCATCATTGAGATACATCTCGGCAAAACCAAGGTCAGGGTTAAATTTAAATGATAAATAAATCTGATTTAGTTTATGTATAAGTTCTTCCCTGTTAAAGGAAGTTTCTGTTATGATTTTCTGCTGCATGCCGTATAAAGTCACAGCACGGTACATAGCGCCGGTGTCTACATACACATAATGAAGTTCTTTTGCCAGTCTTTTTGCCAGCGTGCTTTTACCCGTTGACGAATGGCCGTCAATTGCGATGGTTATTTTTTTCAATACAGAAATTTTTAAACCACAAAATTATCATAGTTTGACGGACAAACCAAACAAATTTGTATTTCCCGCCAGTGTAAAGCGATTGTAGGCATATTCAAACCTGAACCGTTTTACTTTTAAACCGAAACCGGCTGTAAGTCCTGCAAAATGCCTTTGTTCCAGAATTTTCATCTCTTCTCCGTTCCGGAAATTATATCCCAGGCGGATGTTGAAATTCTTCTCGGGAAAAAGTTCAACTCCCAACACCACGTGGCGCAGTAAATTATTACCGAAACCAACTTTTTCCGGGGTTTCATTACGGTCAAGATCAAATTTTGAGCGGTTGGGATTGGAATATGACATATCCCATTTCTGCAGGTTGTCAAAAGTAACATGCCAGCGAATGGGTACATTTTCGAGTAATTTGCTGAACCCTAAAACAACCTCAAAGGGTAGCGATTCGCGCGTATCTTCAAACGTAGACAGCTGTCCCCCTAAGTTTTTAAATGTCAATCCGGCCGTCCATCCCGTCTCCTTATCGTTGTATAAACCTCCTATATCGGCAGCAACTGCCAGTGAGTTATAACTTTCAAGAGTAGATGAGATTACCTTCATGTTGGCCCCCACAGCAAAATTGCTGTTCTGTATGGGATAGGCGTATCCTACCGAAAGCGCCACGTCATTCCCCGTAAAGGAACCCGTGGGCGTTCCGTTCTCGTCATACCCTTCCATACTTCCGTAATTCAGGTAGGTTGCCCCAATGTGAAAAACACGCCCGTTTTTAAACTGGTGTGCATAGGCTGCCGATCCCAGGCTTATATCACTGTAAAAGCGCCCGAAATTTACTGCCAGCATGCCGTCCATCTCTTCATTTAAAGATGCCGGATTGTACATAACCTGGTTGACTTCATTCCCCGAAATGGTCACATTGCTGCCGCCTAAAGCGGCCTGCTTTGGAGAAGTGGCCATCTGAAGGAACTGGTAGGCATCCCTGCCTCCGATCTGTGCATATGAAGCTGAGATTGTTAAAAAAGAAACCAGGGTTACTAATTTGCGCATGTTGAGATGAATTACATGAAAACGAATATATAAATTTTAACGTTATAATAAAAAAAAAGGTACATTTTTCATGTACCTTTTTTAAGTTATTCTGCCGTGAGCAGTTGTTTTGCATTTTTTACTTTCTGATCAGTAAGAGCCAGGTCGATTACCTCCGTCATCTTATCAACATAATGGAACGTAAGGCCCGTAAGATACTCCGGTTTAATCTGGTCGATATCCCTTTTATTTTCTTTACACAAAATGATTTCCTTTATATTGGCTCGTTTTGCAGCCAGGATTTTCTCCTTGATTCCGCCAACCGGCAATACCTTACCGCGCAAGGTAATTTCTCCTGTCATGGCAATGTTCTTCTTGATTCTGCGCTGTGTGAAACTTGAAACCATAGAGGTAAGCATGGCAATACCTGCAGAAGGGCCGTCTTTAGGGGTAGCTCCTTCCGGTACGTGTACGTGGATTTTGTATTTATCAAATATCTTCGCATCGATATTGAACAAACCGCTGTTCGCCCTGATGTATTCCAGGGCAATAGTAGCAGATTCCTTCATAACGTTACCGAGATTACCGGTCATGGTTAGGTTCCCCTTGCCTTCTGAAAGAATTGATTCTATAAACAGGATGTCTCCCCCTACCCTTGTCCAGGCAAGCCCAGTCACAACCCCGGCCACTTCGTTGGTTTCATACTTATCATGATCGTATTTAGGAGCTCCCAGAATGGAAATGATGTCTTCTTCTGTGAGTTTTACATTATACTCTTCTTCCATTACCACCGATTTGGCAATATAGCGGACAATATTTGCAACTTCCTTATCAAGCCTGCGCACACCCGATTCACGTGTATATTTGGTAACGATGAACTCCATTATTTTTCTCGTCAGCGAAACCGATTTCGCGTCCAGACCATGTTCTTTGAGCTGCTTCGGAAACAGATGCTGTTTTAAGATCTCTACCTTTTCTTCAATAGTATACCCGTTCATTTCGATTACTTCCATACGGTCCAACAATGCCGGCTGTATGGTGTTCAGCGAATTTGAAGTTGCAATGAACATGACTTTGGACAAATCGAATCCCAGTTCAAGGAAATTGTCATAGAATTCCTTGTTCTGTTCCGGATCCAATACTTCCAGCATCGCGCTCGACGGATCTCCCTGATGACTGCTTGAAAGCTTATCTATTTCGTCGAGCACAAAAACAGGATTTGATGTTTTGGCCTTTTTAATAGACTGGATGATACGTCCCGGCATGGCACCGATATAGGTCTTCCTGTGACCGCGTATTTCTGCCTCGTCACGAAGCCCTCCCAGAGAAATACGCACATACTCGCGGCCTAGGGCCTTGGCAACCGACTTACCAATCGATGTCTTCCCTACGCCCGGAGGCCCGTAAAGACACAATATAGGTGATTTCATATCATTGCGGAGTTTGAGCACGGCCATGTGTTCCAATACACGTCGTTTCACATCTTCCAGGCCGTAATGATCCTTATCCAGTATCTTTTTGGCATTTTTAAGATCGAACGTATCCTTACTGTATTCGTTCCAAGGCAGTTCCAGCAACAGTTCCAGATAATTGCGCTGAATGGAAAATTCCGCTACCTGCGGGTTCATGCGCTGCATCTTGCTCAGTTCCTTCTCAAAATGATCCTGAACCGCCGCATTCCATTTTTTTCCTTTGGCCTTTTTCTTCAACTCTTCAAATTCCTGTTCGTGAGAAAAACCGCCCAGTTCTTCCTGTATGGTTTTAATCTGCTGATGCAGGAAATATTCTTTCTGCTGCTGATCCAGGTCAATCCGGACTTTGGTCTGGATATCGTTCTTGAGATTGAGCTTCTGAAGCTCCATATTCATCTTGCGCAGGGTTTCGAGTGCCCGTTCCTTTAAATCACTGACTTCCAGAAGTTCCTGTTTATCCATAATATCAAGGTTCAGGTTTGAAGAGACAAAGTTTACAAGAAACGAATTGCTTTCTATATTCTTGATGGCAAAAGCCGCTTCAGAAGGAATATTCGGGTTTTCCCGGATGATTTCCTGAGCTGTATCCTTTATTGTTTCAATAATAGTATTGAATTCAACGTCTTCACTACCGGGTTTTACTTCGGGTACTTCTTTTACCGTTGCTTTCAGATAAGGTTCTTCGCTTATTATTTCGTTTATTTCAAAACGTTTTTTTCCCTGAAGTATAACCGTAATATTCCCGTCGGGTAATTTAAGCGTTTTTAATATTTTGGCTACGGTTCCCGTTTTGTACACATCACTACCTGCGGGTAATTCTGTTTCTTCGTTCAACTGCGCCACAACACCAATTGTTTTGTCGCCCGCTACTGCATCATTTATGAGTTTAATTGATTTATCACGGCCGGCTGTAATAGGGATTACTACCCCCGGAAACAGCACCATGTTCCGCAAAGGTAAAATGCTCAGTTCCGAAGGAATCTGTTCTTTATTCATTTCATTTTCATCATCCTGTGAAAACAAAGGAATAAACTCTGCATTAGGATCCAGATCCTGAAGTGACAAATTGTCCAGTGATATTATTTTTTGTTGTGCCATATATGTTTAATAAGTCAAAATGTCATTGCTGTATCTGCAAAAACACAATGATTCCGTCTTTTAGATATAAATTAATAATGATTACATAATATGTCAATCTTTATGCCATAAAAAAACCCTTACCAAATTGGTAAGGGCCTATAGATAGTTAGATAATTCCTGTTAATACTTAACATAATAGAAGTTACCTTCTGTTAAACGCTGAGGCTTTAACACAGAACCTTCCGACGGGTACAGGATGTATTCAAAATTACCGTCTAAGAATTTTGCTGTCTGGTTTATCCCTGAAATGTTACTGTATCCGGCTTCCTGATTTTCTTCGGCATTGCTTGTTGAATACTGGTTCCAGACATCAATCCCTTCGTCGTTCATTTCCAAAATCCTTAACACAGCCGAACTTGTATAACCTGTAGGATTTTCAAGGCTTAATACAGTAGGGAAATTAGCAACTGCAAGATTGCTGAACCCTATAGAAAGAGTACCTGCCTTGTACTGGCGCTGGGGATCTCCCATATTATCATTATTTACAATCGATACTTTAGCTTCTATAGTAAAAGAATCCCCGCTCCATTCCACATTAACATTATCAGAAATAACAGTTTGTTCGTCATTTAGTTCAAATCGTAAAATAGGCTTACCTTCTAATGCTTCATCTTTTACCTTTTCATCGATTGCCTCCGTTTCGCATGAAACAAGACCTGTTACCAGAACCAATGAAGCCAAAATATATTTTAATTTTCTCATAAGACTTTAGAAAGAATGTTAAATTTATCCAAATATAAAATTATTTTTTTACATGTAAAATAAATAGCAAATTATTATGCTATTTTAACTGTTTTTGCTGTTTGCGCAATGTTAACAGCAGCAGAAAAATTCCTACTATGAAGAACAGTACCAGAAAGAGGATCGAGTTCTGCATCTTTCCCGTAATCTGGGCTATAATTCCGTATACCATCATTCCGATTACGATTCCTATTTTTTCAGTTACATCGTAAAAACTGAAAAAGGAAGTGGTATCGCGGGTTTCGGGAAGCAGTTTGGAATAGGTTGACCTTGATAAGGATTGTATGCCGCCCATGACGAGTCCGACCATTCCTGCCACAACATAAAATTCTACAGGCTTTACTACAAAATAGGCACATATACAGATAAATACCCAGGCTACATTAATAACGATGAGCGCTTTGAGGTTTCCGATGCGGTATGACATCCTCGAGGTAAGGACAGCTCCGACAACCGCAATAATCTGAATAAGGAGAATGCTTACAATAAGCCCCATCTGCCGCTGATCATCATCTTCCCACTGCACTTCTTTTTCTCCGAAATAAGCCGCAATAATCATTACGGTCTGTACGGCCATACTGTAAACAAAGAACGCTTTCAGGTATCCTTTTAACACAGGATATTCCCTGAGCTTGTTGAAAATCAGCTTCAGTTCCCTGAATCCAGACCACACTACGGTTTTACTGATCTTGCGGTCGTTTCTGAAGTCGGGAAGCCTCCGGTACGAAATCTGGCTGAAGCCGAGCCACCAGATTCCGACGAGCACAAACGAAGCCTTCATAGCCTCCAAAGCACTGGAAAAACCAAAAAGTTCACTTTTCATGATCATGGCAAGGTTGATGATGAGCAGGATTACAGATCCTATATACCCAAGCGAATATCCTTTTGCAGATATGGCATCCTGCTGTTCGGGCAGTGCAATATCGGGCAGGTAGGAATTATAAAAAACGAGGCTTCCCCAGAACCCTATCAAAGCCAGCATATAGAAAAAGAGACCGGTGTAAAGGTTTTCAAGATTAAAAAAATATAGCATCATACACGAAACCGAACCTATGGTACAAAACAGTTTAAGAAAAAACTTCTTGCTTCCCAAATAATCCGCAACCCCTGATAATAATGGAGAACAAAATGCAATAATAAGGAAACCAATCGCTGTAACGTAGCTTATAATAGATTCACTTGGCGTTTCTATGCCGAAGAAATTGGCCGATTCCTTCGATTCAAGCCTGAAAAGGGCACCGTAAAACAAAGGGAAAATAGAGGATGAAATAACCAATGCATAAACCGAATTGGCCCAATCGTAAAAAGCCCAGGCATTCAATACCTTTTTGTCTCCTTTAATAAATGTATTCATGTATGTAGCATAAAAAAAGCAGTTGTATTTAAAACTGCTTCACGTTTTTAATATTTCTTTCCAAATTTGGATGCTTCCGTTTTTGCTTCCGGAATGAGTTTTTTAATATCGGCAATACGGGTTTGGTCACTTGGGTGAGTACTTAACAACTCGAGCGTTTTACTTCCGCCCTGTGAAGACATACGCTCCCAGAACCCAACAGCTGAATCGGGATTGTAACCCGCAATGGCCATCAGGATAAGTCCTAATCTGTCGGCTTCGGATTCATCACCGCGGCTGTAGGCCAGCATTGCCAGGTTTGATCCTGTCCCGTAAATGAGTCCGAGTGCCTGTTGCAGTACTGCGGAATTGTTCGCTGTTACCTTGCCTAATCCTTCTCCTATTCCTGCCTGTATAAGTGCTTTGTCCATACGTTTGCGGCTATGGCTTAATAAAGCATGGGCAACTTCATGTCCCATTACGGTAGCCAGTCCTGCTTCATCTTTTGTGAAACTCATGATTCCTGTATAAACGGCAATTTTTCCACCGGGCATACACCATGCATTGACCTCTTTACTCTGTACAAGTTTGTATTCCCATTTGTAGTTGGCAATCTGGTTTCCAAAACCGCGGGCCGTCATCCATTTCACCGCTGCGTCCTTAATCCTGCTCCCTACTGTCTGAACCTTTTGAGCATCACTGGTGCCGGTAACCACCTTGTTTTCCTTAAGAAAAGTTGAATACTGCTGGTATGCAGCAGGTATAAGCTGCTCATTCTCGCTTGTAAGGGCAATTCCTTTTTTCCCTGTAAGCGGGTTTGTTGCACATGCCATCATCAGCGCAACTGTACTGCATAATAAAAATACCTTTTTCATAGCTGTTTTATTTTTAATACCTAAATTTATCTAAAAGTATTAAATTATCTGATCAATACCTTTTAAATTTGTGTGTAAAAATAGAAAATATGGCGCAAAAAAAAGCAAAAGTTTTAGAAGTTCCGAACTATATAAAAAATACTTCGAAAGTTCTGGTTGCGGTCAATAAAAAAATAGCTGCCGCCTTTGCTTTGAAATTGTTTGAAACACCCATAAAATACAAACTTCCGAAGCGCGAACAGAAGATGTTTGAAGTGTCACACAAATCCAGACTGCTTCTTCCCGGCTGCAAAAAGGAAATCATGGTGTACGAAAACAAATTCGGCCCGAAAAAGGTGTTGCTTGTTCATGGCTGGAACGGCAGGGGTACTCAACTGGTGTCCATCGCCAAGATGTTTAAAGAACACAATTACACCATCGTAAGTTTTGATGCTCCGGGGCATGGAAAAAGTCCTAAGACCACCACCAACATGAAGGATTTCATCGAAGCTATCGGGGTATTATCAGAAAAATACGACGGATTCGATGTCATAGTAGGACATTCGCTCGGAGGCATGAGTATTATCAACAGTCTTGCCACCGGTGTAACAGCCGGAAAAGCCGTCATCATCGGCAGCGGAAACAAAACGGCTGACATAACAACCGATTTCCTGCAATCGATAGGAATGGATAAAAAAATCAGCCCTGTCCTTATCCGGTTATTTGAACACAAATATCACGACACGATGAGCGATTACGACGTAGCACCTCAGGCCCGGAAAATAACACTTCCGGTATTGGTACTACACGATAAAAACGATATAGATGTTCCGTACAGGGCGGCAGAAGCCATTTGTGACAACCTGCCCAACGGAACTTTAATGCTAACTGAAGGATTGGGACACAGAAAGATATTGGGAGATGAACATGTTATTAAAACCATTGAGAACTTCGTTTGTAATTAATTTTTTTTGGATATTCATAAGTCTGCAGCTCGCAAGTTGCAACGGACAAACGACAAATACGCAAAATAACGGCAAGATGACAGAACAAGACTGGAAAAAGAAACTCACACCGGAAGAATTCTATATTCTTCGTGAAAAAGGTACGGAAAGGCCCTTCTCGGGAAAATACAACGATTTTTTTGAAAAAGGATCTTATGTTTGCGCGGCCTGCGGCAACAAACTGTTCGAATCGGGAAGAAAGTATAATTCATCGTGCGGGTGGCCTTCGTTTGATGAAGCCATTCCCGGATCGGTAAAATATACGAAGGATACCTCGCACGGCATGACGCGCATTGAAGTTACCTGTGCCAAATGCGACGGGCATCTGGGCCATGTGTTCGACGACGGCCCCAAAGAAACTACGGGTACACGCTATTGTATGAACTCGGTTTCGCTAAAGTTCATTCCCGAAGATTAGGAATTAATACAGCAGTTTAACTTCTTTAAGATTAAAACATTTAAAATCACCGTGTTCCGGCTGAACAACCAGCTGGCCATGGTGGTTTACTTTTTTAACGATCCCCATAAAGCGCTGGCCCTGTGTATTTTCAAATACACTTGCCACATCTTTTCTGAAAAGGTGCTCATGGTAAAAATCCCATTCTCCTATTGCCCTTTCTCTAAGTTTAAGTACGCTGTGTTTGAGCAGCGAAACAATCTTTGAAAGCAGCTGCTCCTGTTCCACTGCTTTACCGTATTGCAGGAAAATGGAAGAAGCCTGGGGAAATCCGTCGAACAGGGTCTGCATTACATTTATGCCGATGCCCACTACCGAATGAATTGTTCCATCTGCCCTGATGTTGTTCTCTATCAGTATGCCTGCTATTTTCTTGTTGTATGACAAAATGTCGTTCGGCCATTTAACACTTATATGGTCAAGTTCAAAAAAATCCAATGCCTTTATAACAGCATTTGCCACCATAACATTCAAAGTAAAAAGGTCATCAATCTGAAAGTGCCCCCCGTTCAGCAGTATACTAAAGGTGAGGTTCTTAGAGGACTCCGAGACCCACTTTCCTCCCATCTGTCCTTTTCCCTGGGTCTGCTGTTCGGCCCATACCACAGTAAAATCATCAAGTTGCCGGCTGGCTGACAGCTGCTTTAGAAAATCGTTTGTAGAAGATATGGCACTGAGTTTGATTAAATGCATTATATATATTAACTTTAGGAAATTTAGGACAAAAATAACACTTATAAGACAATACAATTTGATAAATTTGCAGTAATTTAAGCACATAAAACTTATTCATGGGTAAAGACAAAAAAAACAATGAAGCTTTGTTAGCTTTGATCATTGAAGGCATTGAAAACGTAAAAGGAGAAAATATCACCATCTTAGACTTAAGAGCAATTGAAAATACAGCCTGTGATTATTTCGTCATCTGCGACGGAAATTCCAATACACAGGTAAACGCTATTTCCGGTTCGGTTCAGCGTACAGTTTCAAAAGAACTGCACGACAAACCATGGCATGTAGAAGGCACGGAACAGGCAAATTGGGTTTTAATGGACTACATCAACATCGTAGTTCATATCTTCCAGAAAGAAACCCGTGATTATTATAACATTGAGGATTTATGGGGTGATGCCAAAATCACCCAGATTACTTCCAATCAACCAACACAGTAACACTACATTATGGCGAATCCAGTAAATAATAAACCCAAGTACAATGCTTGGTTACTTTATGCAGGCATAATTTTTATCATCTTTGCTATTTCCCTTACCACAGGCGGCGGAAGTTTCGGAGACGGTAAAACCATTGGCCTGTCAAAGTTTTATCAGTATCTAGACAGCAATCAGGTAGAAAAAGTTGTCTTCAACAATTCTTCTGCCCAGGTATATCTGAACGAAACGGCCAAAAATACCCCAGAGCACCAGAAAAACAGCAAACCCACTTTACTGAGCTCTATGTCTAAAAATCCCGATTATGTGGTTGAAATAGCAAATAAGGATCTGTTTGAAACCAAGCTCCTTGAAGCCAATAAAGCAGGTATGCTGAAAGAGTTTACCACAGAAAAGGAAAGCAACTGGGGCGGTATCTTACTTTCTCTTCTTCCCATCATCCTCATCCCGGTAGTATGGATCTTTATGATGCGCAGAATGAGCGGTGGCGGTGCAGCAGGTGGCGGTGGCCAGATCTTTTCCATCGGAAAATCGCGCGCCAAACTATTCGACGAAAAAAACGATACTCGTGTTACTTTTAATGATGTAGCAGGTTTAGAAGGTGCCAAGGAAGAAATTCAGGAAATTGTGGAATTCTTAAAGAACCCGGAAAAATATACCTCCATCGGGGGAAAAATCCCAAAAGGAGCACTGCTTGTAGGCCCTCCCGGAACGGGAAAAACGCTTTTGGCCAAAGCTGTTGCAGGTGAAGCACAGGTGCCTTTCTTTTCTCTTTCGGGATCTGATTTCGTAGAGATGTTCGTAGGTGTGGGAGCATCACGTGTACGCGACCTGTTTAAACAGGCTAAGGAAAAGGCCCCGGCCATTATTTTCATCGATGAAATCGATGCCATTGGTAGAGCACGCGGAAAATCCAATTTTTCCGGTTCGAACGATGAGCGTGAAAATACATTAAACCAGTTACTGACCGAAATGGACGGTTTTGGAACCCATACCAACGTTATTGTGCTTGCGGCTACAAACCGCGCTGAAATCCTTGATAAGGCGCTTATGCGTGCAGGTCGTTTCGACAGACAGATTTATGTTGATCTTCCGGATGTTAACGAGCGTAAGGAAATCTTTGCCGTTCATTTGAAAAAAATCAAAAAGGTAGACAACCTTGACATTGATTTTCTTGCAAAACAAACTCCCGGTTTCTCAGGAGCCGATATTGCGAATGTATGTAACGAAGCTGCTCTTACGGCTGCCAGAAAAAATAAAAAAGAAGTGGACAAACAGGATTTCCTTGATGCAGTTGACCGTATCGTAGGAGGACTTGAAAAAAAGAATAAAATCATCACTCCGGAGGAAAAATATGCCATTGCCATTCACGAAGCGGGCCATGCTACTGTTTCGTGGTTAACACAGCATGCGGCGCCGCTTGTTAAGGTAACGATTGTTCCGCGTGGAATGAGTCTCGGTGCTGCCTGGTATCTTCCGGAAGAACGTCAGATTGTCCGTACCGAACAAATGCTGGATGAAATGTGTGCCACCATGGGAGGTAGAGCTGCCGAGAAAGTTATTTTTGACAAAATATCTACGGGAGCCCTGAGCGATCTTGAAAAAGTAAACAAACAGGCACGTGCCATGGTTACGATCTACGGTCTTAATGATTCTCTCGGGAACATAACCTATTATGACTCATCCGGCCAAAGCGAATACAATTTTTCGAAGCCTTATTCGGAAGAAACGGCAAAACTTATCGATAAGGAAATTTCGGCACTTATCGAAAGTCAATACCAGAGGGCCATTACCATCTTAACGGAAAACCGTGACAAACTGGTAAAACTTGCCGATTTACTTTGTGAAAAAGAAGTCATTTTCAGAGAAGACCTCGAAGATATATTCGGAAGACGTCCGTTCGAAAAAGTCGAAACCATAGACGTTACACCTGAAAACGAATCTGAAGTAGTTTAAAATTAACATTTTAGCATAAAACACAAAAACTTGATTTAGCCTACTGTTAAATCAAGTTTTTTTTTATCTTTGAGGTTAATGCTCCCGCATTTAGTTTTAAACGACATAATGAATATATTTAAAAAAATTTTAAGCAGTTTTTCCTCTCATCGTAAAGATCACGACAACGAAGAGGGAAAGTACCTGCCTGAAAAAGAAATTCCGGTGGATGAACAGTTCACACATAACTTTAAGGTAAACGGGGGGAAATTTCTGTATTGTGAAAACGGTGAGGAACTCGATGAAAATTTCATCAGCATCCTCCAGGAAAATGACTGGTTTGAAAATGAAGCCCTGACCTTTGAGAAAGACCTTCAGTACCTGCTCATTGAAAATAAACTGTCTTTTAAAAACCCGGAAAACCCCGTGTTTTTTCTCACGGGTTGCGAAAGCCTTATCGCGCAGGACGGCTCTATTCTTTTTTCATCAAAACAGCTTCTTCATTACAAGACGAACGAATTACCCAAGAATATCATCGTAATTGCCAAAACAAGCCAGATCACAAGGTCGAAAAGCGACGGTTTGCGCAATATTAAAATGCGTTACGCTAACGAAATTCCAACGAATATCACCACCATGCAGCATTTCAAGGAAAGCAAAAACGATGACTTTTTACAATACGGTATACAGGCAAAGAATTTTTACCTGTTGCTTTTAGAAGATTTTTAAGATGAATGAAGTTGTAAAACGAACCCTTTCGGGAATCATTTATATTGCACTATTAATTGGTGCAATTTTGTTTTCGGAAACTACATTTCTTATCCTTTTCGGCATTTTTTACATCATTTCGGTTTATGAATTCTGCAAACTCTACCGAATTCCGCAAACAGGAGGCCTGCTTTTTTCGGTCATAGCTGCAGGATCTGCCGTTTACCTCCATAACAGTACGCTTAACAGTATTTACTTACTGGTACTTCCTTTCAGTATTTACCTTATTGCGGATCTGCTTCAGAACAGAAGTCCAGAAAAAACTTCTGTCCAAAAAAAATACCTTCACCTTACCGGTTACGTTGTGCTTCCGTTCCTTATCATAACACAACTTCCCTATCTTCATGAACGATACACCCCCCTGCTTTTATTAAGTATTTTTATAATGATATGGTGTAATGACACTTTTGCTTATATTTGCGGCAAGCTTTTCGGTAAGCATAAGCTGTATGAAAAAATATCTCCAAAAAAGACTGTTGAGGGATTTATCGGAGGCATGCTGTTTACCCAGATTGCAGCTTTCCTCATATTCCGTTATATGGAAATTGAGGCTTCGCTGGCTTTCTGGATGTGTACGGCTTTGGGCATCAGCGTTATCGGAACGATCGGCGATTTAATAGAATCCAGATACAAAAGGCAGGCCGGTGTAAAAGACAGCGGGTCCATTATGCCCGGCCACGGGGGAATTCTCGATCGTCTCGACAGCATATTGTTTGCTGCCCCGTTTATATTTTTAATTTACAAACTCATTATATAATGTTTCACAAAGAAGGCGCTAAAATAATCTTATTCTCTCTGATGATCGCCGTAGCGGTTATCGTAGGTATTGAATTCATCATTTCTACACCTTGGATCATTAAAACCGTGCAACTCATTGCACTGGCATTCCTCATTATTGTTTTACAGTTTTTCAGAAATCCTAACCGGACCATTGACAACATAGCCGATCATTTGATTCTGGCTCCTGTCGACGGGAAGGTGGTCGTTATTGAAGAAGTTTATGAACCTGAATACTTTAAGGACAAACGACTTATGGTTTCCATTTTCATGTCCCCGATTAACGTCCACGTAACGCGTTATGCTTTAAACGGTATTGTAAAATACAGCAAGTATCACCCGGGCAAATACCTTGTGGCTTGGCACCCCAAAGCAAGTGAGGAAAACGAACGCACAACCGTTGTCATTGACAATCCCGTTTATGGCGAAGTAATGTACAGACAAATTGCAGGAGCTCTTGCCAAACGCATTGTAAACTATGCAAAAGTAGGGCAACGCGTAAACCAGGGGGAAGATGCCGGCTTTATAAAATTCGGATCACGTGTAGATTTATACCTTCCGTTAGGAACAGACGTGAACGTCGTTCTCAATCAAAAAGCCCGCGGAAATAAAACCGTAATTGCCCATAAATGATCGAAACCGACAAGGCTTTTGAAGAAGCTTATAAAAGAGCTTCTCAAACAAAGGTAAAACTGGCACCCGACGTAATGCTCCGCTTATACGCATATTACAAGCAGGCAACGCTGAATTATTCGCATCAGTTCGAATATCTCGAGGTGGACCTTATTCGCGGGTTTAAGTTCAATGCCTGGCAGCAGGTGGCACATTTATCACAGGAAGAAGCAAAAATTTCGTATATTGAACTCGTAAACTCTTTAAAATTGTAATTTTATGAAAAAGAACATTTTAATTCTAGCAGGTCTCGCGTCTTTTTTTCTTTTAAGCTGTAAAGATAAAAACGGGATGACAGAAGTTCAGGTTCCCAATGCTGCTTTTACCGATTCCATTCCCGCGAAGGGTGACCCAAAATCGGTAGTAGCCAACCAGGGTGCGTTCCAGATGAAAGGTCTTAACTACGGTTATAATGACCTGGAGCCGTACATGGACGGCTTAACGGTAGAAACCCATTATTCAAAACACCATCTGGGGTATTGCAATAAACTCAATGATGCCGTTAAAGGTACTCCCCTTGAAACCATGTCTATTGAAGAAATTCTGAAGGGACTCGATCTAAAAAACAGTACCTTGCGCAATAATGCCGGAGGATATTATAACCACAACATTTTCTGGGAGATTATAGGTCCGAAAGCAGGTGGACGTCCTACTGGCAAGGTAGCAGAGTTAATCGACAAAAATTTTGGAAGCTTCGGAGAATTCAAAACACAGTTTTCAGAAGCAGCAAAAGGTGTTTTCGGTTCTGGCTGGGTATGGCTCGTTTATCTTAACGACGGTACCCTTAAAATTTCAACATCTGCAAACCAGGACAATCCGCTGATGCCGAATGCAGAAGTAAAAGGATATCCTCTTATGAACATCGACGTATGGGAACATGCCTACTACCTCAAATATAAAAATGAACGTCCTAAGTACATTGAAAATTTCTGGCAGCTCGTTGACTGGAATAAGGTAGAATACAGACTTTCGCTTATTAAATAAATGATAGAAGACAGGAATTTGAAAAAATTCCTGTTTTTTTTTCTATATCTGTGTCCCCGGCAAAAAGATGTTCAGCACACGAAATACCTGCTCTTTTACCTTCCCTACCATTTTATACCCAACTGGATTTTACTAAAATTAACAGATAGTGAGCATAATGCACACCTGAAATTATTTCTAAAATTCCTAAATTTGTGGTACCAATCAATCGCTTGTTTAATAACAAAAATTAGACAACGATTAAGAGCTTGCCACCGGCAAGCTCTTTTCTTATAAGATTAGCAGACCGAAATTCCGCAACTGTTCTCCCTGTTTTGAAAAGATAAAGGGTTCAAAATCCCCGGCTGTCTCTTCTTCAAAGCTTGTTTTTACCGATTGAAAAGAAGCCACTCCCTTTGAACTGTTTCTGAGATTTTCCGCGAGGTTCGCAAACCATACCCCTATTTCCCTGTCTACTTCAACCTCCAGGAGATTGTTTTTTGAATGTACTGTAATCATTGTTTTTTCAAAGGTTCTTCCTTTTTTACTTTTTGTAAAATGTTTCAGGACGGGTTTTGTTCCAAGCCATACAACCTTCTGATTCGGTTTGTATACCGGAAAGGCTTCCTCTTCCAGAACGGTTTGAATATAATCGGGTGCCACCTTTGTTTTCGGAATCTTAAACTCGAACCACTCCTGTAACGGAAAATCGAAACACAACCCGTGCATGTAGTTAAACAACGACTTTTTCAAGCCGAAAGAAAACTTATGGTGATCGGCTCCGGATTTTTCTTCATGAACCATATCGTTGTTGGCAAAACTGCCCGGCGTCTGAGAATGGTTGATCACATGGAATGCTTCCGGGTCAAGTCCTACCGGACTGTGGGCCGTCATGGCAAACTGATGCCAGAATCCCGACTGCATAATACCCGTTTCGAACATCTGCCGTACCATTTCGAGCGAATCTACCGTTTCCTGTGCCGTCTGCGTAGGAAACCCGTACATAAGGTACGCGTGAACCATGATCCCCGCTTCGGTAAAGTTGCGGTTAACACGTGCCACCTGCTCCACCGTTACCCCTTTATCAATAAGTTTCAGAAGACGGTCGGATGCCACTTCCAGTCCCCCGGAAACCGCGATACACCCCGAAGCTTTCAACAAACGGCACAGGTCGAGAGTGAAACTCTTTTCAAACCGGATGTTTGTCCACCATGATACGGAAAGTCTGCGCTTTATGATTTCCAGCGCAACTTCGCGCATCAGAGCCGGAGGGGCTGCCTCGTCTACAAAGTGAAATCCCGTATTTCCTGTAGACTCTGTGAGCCGCTCCATGCGGTCAACGATTTCAACCGCCGCTATGGGCTCATAAACTTTAATATAATCAAGTGAAATATCGCAGAACGTACACTTTCCCCAGTAACAGCCGTGTGCCATCGTCAGCTTATTCCAGCGGCCGTCGCTCCACAGGCGGTGCATCGGGTTTACCACCTCGATAACTGAAATATAGCGGTGCAGGTCAATATCGGTATAATCAGGACATCCCACCTGACTTTGTTTATAATCGCGTACAAGCGGGTTGTTAAAATAAACCACTTTTCCTCCTTCAAGTAAGAAAGTCCGTTTAAGTTGTTCCTTTCCTATATGTCCATCCGTAAATTTCAGCAACTGTTCCATGGGTGCTTCGCCATCGTCAAGATTGATAAAATCAAAAAAGGCAAACACACGCGGATCCGAAACCGAACGAAGTTCCGTATTCGGAAAACCACCTCCCATAACCGTTTTTATATCGGGAAAATTAGTTTTCAGATATAATGCACATCGGAAAGCGCTGTACAGGTTTCCCGGAAAGGGTACTGAAAATCCCACAATACGCGGATTTGTCTTAACGATAAGCTCGTCCAGAAGTTTCTGCGTAATAATATCAATATAAGTAGGTGGTTCCTGCAGTTTGCTGTACAGTTCATCAAATGAACTGGCAGACCTTCCGAGACGTTCGGCATAGCGGCTGAACCCGAAATTCTCATCAACGGCTTCCACTATAAGATCGGAAAGGTCTTCCAGGTACAAGGTTGCAAAATGTTTGGCTTTGTCCTGAATTCCCATATGTCCGAAAGCCCAGTCCATCTCTTCCAGCTGTAAAAAGCGGCTGGCCTGCGGCAGAAAATCATCCTGCACTATAGAATTTGCCAAAGTGGCATTTTTACCCTGCAAAAAGGAAATTACCGAATCAATTGTATGAATATAGTTTTCTTTAAGAGCAATAATTCGCTGGGAATTTTCTCCGAGATCCTGTCCTGATTTTTCCACAAAATCAAACAGCTCAGTTAATCCCTGTTTTGAAAACAGCTTTAATATTACTTCAATGCCAAGATCGGACTGAAAGGAAGAAACACCAATGGTATTTAGGAACCCTTTGAGATAAACGGTTCCCGGATACGGTGTATTCAGTTGTGTAAACGGTGGCGTGATCAGTAATATCTGTGTTTCCAAGTTTATGAATTTTATGCAAAAATACGATTTCCTTCAAAATATTACTTCTTTAATAAAGGAAGGAGCGATTATAATTTTACCAATAATTTATAATCCAGGTTATGCAACGGTCTTAACATATTTATTAAATTTGGAAAAACGAACAAACAATGTTTTCAATTCCCTATCAACAAACGGGCTACTTTTCAAAACTTATCATTGATTACCTGAATCAGGAGCATCAGCTACATACTTTATACAACCGCTATCCTTCTGTCGGGGCATTTAAGGACCAGATAGAGGAAAAACAGCAACAGTTTCCGCAAATGAACAGGAACATCCTAGTTGAACGCTTACAGCACCAATACCGTCATACGGATGTATCAGGACAAACACAGCAACATATAGAGCTGCTTTCCCACGACAATACATTTACCATTGTAACGGGGCATCAACTGAACCTGTTTACGGGGCCGCTGTACTTCCTTTATAAAATCATATCGGTCATTAACCTGTGCAAGGATCTTAAAAAACAGTATCCGCAACAACATTTCGTACCGGTTTACTGGATGGCTACGGAAGACCACGACTTTGACGAAATCAATTTCTTCAATTTCAACAGGATGAAATTCCAGTGGAACAAAGAAGTTTCCGGGCCCGTGGGAAGACTGAGTACTTCCGGACTTGAAGCAGTTTACGAGCAGTTCAGACAACAGCTTGGAATAGGACATAACGCTGCCTATCTGGCAGATCTGTTCCGCAAAGCCTACCTTGATCATGATAATCTGGCCGATGCCACAAGATTTCTGGCCAATGAACTGTTTGGCGGATACGGACTTGTAATAATAGACGGGGACGACACCGAACTTAAAAAACTATTCATTCCGCACATCCGGGAGGAATTGCTGAATCAGTCATCTGTTAAAGCTGTAGAACAAAGTTTTCACGTACTTAAAGATTACACAGTACAGGTAAATCCGCGTGAAATCAACCTTTTCTATATTGAAGACGGTTTAAGGGAGCGCATCATTCAAGAAAACGGAAAGTACCGAATCAATCATACGGATTTGTCTTTTTCCGAAGAAGAACTTTTTACCTTATTGGAAAAACACCCTGAAAGATTCAGTCCAAATGTTATTTTAAGACCGCTTTACCAGGAAGTCATTTTACCCAATCTTTGCTATATAGGAGGCGGCGGGGAACTGGCCTACTGGCTGGAACTTAAAGAGGTTTTTGCGCTGCACAGCATCGCATTTCCCATGCTGCTGCTGAGGAATTCTGCCCTTTTGGTTACACATAAACAAAATACGAAGCGCGAAAAACTCGGGCTTTCCTGGGAAGATCTTTTCTTAAAAACAGAGGCTTTCCTGCATAAAAAAACAGGCGACCTTGCCCGGAATCTTTTTGATTTTGAGCAGCAGAAACGTTTTCTTGAAGACCAGTTTCAGCAGCTAGAAGCCTTAACTCTTAAAACACACCCGAGTTTTACCGGCGCCTTGAATGCGCAGAGAACAAAACAACTCAAAGGGCTTGAGAACCTGGAAAAGCGTTTTTTAAAGGCAGAACGACTACACAACCAGGATATTATCGACCGTATGCTCGAACTTAAAATTGCTCTTTTCCCGCATAACAGCCTGCAGGAACGCGTCGACAATTTTTCCTCTTTTTATCTGGATTTCGGAAAAGACCTTATCCCATCTTTAATCAAAGAGCTGGATCCGTTGCACGAACATTATACCATTGTCGGACTTTAGTTCCGTATTTGTTTTTAAATGAAAAATATATATGCATGCATAATATTTGTATATTTACGTAACTACAAAAACGATGAAAGATGAATTATGCACAAAAAATGCTGCGGGATAACGCTTTAAAAGACAAGGTAATCATTGTTACCGGTGGCGGAAGCGGTCTCGGAAAATCGATGACCACCTACTTCATGGAACTTGGAGCCAAAGTGGCAATTACTTCGCGCGACCTTGATAAACTTAAAGGCACTGCAGCCGAACTGGAAGCTGTAACCGGAGGCATCTGCCTTCCCGTGGCATGCGATGTACGCCATTACGACCAGGTAGAGCAAATGCTCGAAACGGTTTTATCGGCATTCGGGAAAGTAGATATACTGCTCAACAATGCGGCGGGCAATTTTATTGCTCCTACCGAACGGCTTTCGTCCAATGCATTTGATACCATTATTGACATCGTACTCAAAGGAAGCAAGAACTGTACACTTGCACTGGGTAAACACTGGATTGCCCGTGGAGAACACAACAAAACTGTTTTAAATATTGTGACTACCTATGCCTGGACTGGATCGGGCTATGTTGTACCGAGTGCCACGGCTAAAGCCGGAGTGCTTGCCATGACCAGGAGCCTTGCCGTGGAATGGGCCAAATACGGTATCCGTATGAATGCCATTGCCCCCGGACCTTTTCCCACCAAAGGAGCATGGGACCGGCTGCTTCCCGGAGAACTCCGTGAGAAATTCGATATTTCAAAACAGGTACCGTTAAAACGCGTAGGCGATCACCAGGAACTCGCAAACCTTGCTGCTTATCTGGTTTCTGACTTTTCGGCTTATATAAACGGTGAGGTCGTAACGATTGACGGGGGAGAATGGCTGCAGGGGGCCGGTGAATTCAATATGCTGGATGAAATAACTCCTGAAATGTGGGACATGCTTGAAAAAATGATCAAGGCCAGAGGGGCTAAATAAAAAAATCAGCTTAAAGCTGATTTTTTTATTTTAAAAAGTTCCCACTATTCCGAATCCGTTTGGCGTAGGAGTAACATTCCATGAAATTCTCTTTTTCCTGTATTGCTCCCACGGGTTGTTATAGCGGTTATGATCGAGGCGGTTCATAACTTTTTTTGTACAGATATAGGCAAGGAAACCTCCAAACGCAACGTCGCTGAACCAATGGGCATTGGCGTACATCCTGCTGGCCATGGTAACCGCTGCCCCGGAATAAAACACGGCTTTTAACCACGGTTGTTCCACCCTGTCGGCAAGTACCATGGCCGTTACAAAGGCAATCTGGGAATGCCCGGATGGGAATGAACTGAATCCGGGATCATTTTTAAAAGCATGAAATTCGTACGGTCCGTATCCTTCCGAAGGACGTGCCCTTCCCACCACTTTTTTCAGAGCTGTCTGTACCACACCCGAAGTAAGGTAAGCCGAGGTAAGAACAACTGCTGTTTCCTTTGTCCATTCATCTTTAATAAGCCATCCGGTTACGTAAAAACCACCGGCCACTACCACTGCCGCATACGGCTTCCCGTTGTGATAGCCGAAATCTGCAAGCTCTTTATAAAACCCCGACGTATTCCGGTTAATCAACCGGTTTACCGGTTTGTCGGCCAGGGTTAAAATGGCAGTGCATGCCAAAGTACCACCGAATTTGAGCCAGTCATTCTTCTCCCATCTTACAGGAGACGAAACCGTATAGGCAAACGCATCGGCAATCCGGATGAGATCATTGGTTTTTCCGGGATAGCCTCCAAGGGAATCCCTATAGATGTCGCTGTATGAAAGATCTGCAACCTGAGAAGAATCGGTCAAAACTACCAGCGAATCATTTTGAGCAACGCTTCCCTGCGAAATCAAAATAAAGACCGTGAGTATGAGTTTTTTAATATGCATTTTATTTATTAAGAGCGGGCAAATTTAAAAAGACAAACCGGGTTTAAAAACAATTCTTTCCCGCTATATCGTTAAAATAACGCAGCTATGTTCTTTTTAGTGTATCATTATAAATTGAAATTAAATACGATACCAAAACATTAGCCAAAATCGTCTTAAAAGAGCACAGAAATTAAGCTCAGGATTTTTAGTTAACATAAATAATTGTATTTTTACACTTGAAATTTTTGTAAAAGAAAAATGGGTAAAATCATTGCTATAGCGAATCAAAAAGGTGGTGTGGGAAAGACAACCACTTCTGTAAATTTAGCTGCATCCCTGGGTGCATTGGAAAAAAAAATATTATTGATTGATGCCGATCCGCAAGCAAATGCTACTTCAGGTTTAGGTATTGACGTTGATTCTGTTGAAGCCGGAACCTACCAAATCCTTGAACACAGTGTGACACCGAAGGAAGCTGCACTGGAATGTACAGCGCCGAATGTAGATCTTATTCCGGCGCACATTGATCTTGTTGCTATAGAAATTGAGTTGGTTGATAAGGAAAACCGCGAATATATGTTAAAGCAGGCACTCTCGTCCATAAAGGATGATTACGATTACATCATCATAGACTGTGCTCCGTCACTGGGTCTGCTCACACTTAACGCCCTTACGGCTGCCGACTCGGTGGTGATTCCTATCCAATGTGAATATTTTGCCCTTGAAGGATTGGGAAAACTGTTGAACACCATTAAAAGCGTTCAGAAAATCCATAACCCCGATCTTGACATCGAAGGATTGCTGCTTACCATGTACGATTCCCGTCTGCGTTTGTCGAACCAGGTAGTTGATGAAGTTCAGAAACACTTTAACGATATGGTTTTTGAAACCGTTATACAGCGTAACGTAAAATTAAGCGAAGCTCCATCCTTCGGAGAAAGCATTATTAACTATGATGCAGCAAGTAAAGGAGCAAGCAATTATTTAAGCCTTGCACAGGAAATCATTAAAAAAAATAGCAGCAACTCATAATGGCAAAAGCAATAAAGAAACAAGCACTCGGACGGGGACTGTCGGCTCTTTTAAAAGATCCTGCAAACGACATTCAATCGGTTGAGGACACCAATGCCGATAAAGTTGTTGGAAATATCATTGAACTGGAACTCGACACTATAGTAGTGAATCCTTTTCAGCCAAGGACCAATTTCAACGAGGAAACACTTAAGGAACTGGCTACTTCAATCAGGGAATTAGGGGTTATCCAGCCCATTACCGTACGCAAAACCGAATTCAACAAATACGAACTTATTTCGGGAGAGCGCCGTTTAAGAGCATCGAAATTAGCCGGACTTCAGACGATACCGGCCTATATACGCATAGCCAACGACAATGACTCTCTGGTAATGGCACTGGTTGAAAATATCCAGCGCCACGACCTTGACCCCATTGAAATTGCCATGTCGTACCAGCGTTTGATCGACGAAATACAGTTAACGCAGGAACAGATGAGCGACCGTGTAGGAAAAAAACGTTCGACAATTACCAATTACCTGCGCCTTCTGAAGCTCGACCCGATTATTCAAAGCGGAATCCGCGACGGGTTCATCTCCATGGGACACGGACGCGCCATCATCAATATTGACGATCACGAGGCCCAGACCGAAATTTACCATAAAATCATTATGGAGAATTTATCGGTACGGGAAACCGAAGCTTTGGTCAAGGCCTATCAAGAGGGCCTTTTGAAAAACAATGCCGGCACCGCTGCGCAGAAAAAGATAACCTATACCATTTCCGAAACACAGCGCAAGATCTTTACGGATTTCTTCGGTGCCAAGGTAGACGTTAAAATTGCGGCTAACGGTAAGGGAAAAATCAATGTTCCTTTCCATTCGGCCGAAGATTTAGAACGTATCATCAAACTCCTGGGAAAATAGTGTTACAGAAGGTCCTTTATATTGTTTTTTGTCTTTCTTGTGGTTTTGGCTATGCACAGGCAGATTCTTTAAAAGTTGTGCAGGATATGTCCCCTATTGAAAAACGGGCACTGGATCCCCTGTCTCCTTCAAAGGCTGCATTTTATTCTGCCGTAATTCCGGGATTAGGTCAATTCTACAACAAAAGCTACTGGAAAATCCCCTTGGTTTACGGGGGAATCGGTACGGGACTTTACTTCTATATCGACAACAGCAAGGTTTACAAAAGAGCCCGTAACGAATACAAATTACGTTTGAGGGGAGTTGAAAGAACAGACACCCCAAAAATCGGCCGGTATACCGCAGAACAGCTTATAACGGTACAGAAAGCCGCACAGAAAAACCGGGACCTCTCCCTGTTCATCACGCTGGGAATTTACATCCTGAATATCGTGGATGCGAATGTAGATGCCCATTTACAGCAGTTCAACGTAGATGAGGACCTTACATTCAAGCCTGCCTTTGAATACAATCCGCTGCTGAACCAGCATCAGTTCGGAGTTAATGTAAGCTATAAATTTTAAACTTATGAAAATTGCTTTATTAGGCTATGGAAAAATGGGTAAAGAAATCGAAAGAATTGCCCTGGAACGTGGCCATGAAATTGTTTTGAGAAAAACCGAAGACAACGATTTCAGCGGACTGGAAAATGCCGATGTAGCCATCGATTTCAGTATCCCTGCTGCTGCCGTTGAAAACATATCAACCTGCTTCAACCACAACGTTCCCGTGATTTCCGGAACCACCGGCTGGCTCGAAAACTACGGACAAATGGTAGAACTCTGCAAAGAAAAGAACGGAGCCTTCCTTTACGGTTCCAATTTCAGTGTGGGAGTTAACCTTTTTTTTGAACTCAATTCCTATCTTGCCAGGCTTATGTCGCGGGTAAATGAATACCATGTTTCCATGGAGGAAATCCATCATACACAGAAGCTCGATGCCCCAAGCGGGACCGCTATTTCCCTTGCAGAAGGTATTTTTAAGGAAACGGACTATAAAGAATGGACGATGGACGAGGCAGCAAAGCATCAGATTCATATTGAAGCAAAACGCATTGCAGATGTTCCGGGTACACACAGTGTTTATTACCGTTCATCTGTAGACGAAATCGAGATAAAGCACACTGCTTTTTCACGCCAGGGATTTGCACTCGGGGCCGTTGTGGCTGCGGAATGGATTCAAAATAAAAAGGGAATCTTTTCAATGAAAGACGTACTGAGTTTAGGTTAATTAAACAAAAAAAATTACATTCGTTAAAAATATTCGTTTATGACATTTACACAATGGTTTATATTTTTTCTTATAGTTCAGGTGATTCACTTCCTGGGCACATGGAAACTATACGTTAAAGCAGGCCGAAAAGCCTGGGAAGCCGCCGTACCCGTTTACAATGCAGTTGTTTTAATGCAGATTATCAACCGTCCGAAATGGTGGGTCATCCTCCTTTTCATTCCCATTGTCAACCTCATTATGTTTCCTGTTGTATGGGTTGAAATACTGCGCAGTTTCGGTAAAAAAACCACTGCCGATACTGTATTAGGTGTCATTACACTGGGGCTATACATTTACTATGTTAATTATTTTGAAAATGTAACCTATATACAGAACAGAAGCCTGAAACCTACATCGGAAGCAGGTGAAACTGTGAGTTCCATCCTGTTTGCCGTGGTAGTGGCTACCATTATACATACATATTTCATTCAACCGTTTACAATTCCGACCTCGTCACTTGAAAAGACTCTTCTTGTAGGAGACTTCCTGTTTGTAAGCAAAGTAAATTATGGAGCCCGTATCCCGCAAACTGCCATTGCTTTTCCAATGGTTCACGATACGATCCCATTGGCAAAGGTAAAATCCTATACAAAATTCCCGCAAATACCTTATATGCGTCTTCCGGGTTTTGAAAAACCGGATCACAACGATATCATGGTCTTCAACTGGCCTATCGACACTGTTTATCAGTTTTTTGACAAATCGGGAAGAAGAGCCGACAAGCCCGTCGATAAAAAATCGAATTACGTAAAAAGAACAGTCGGTTTACCTGGTGACGACTTACAGGTAAAAGACGGTATCGTATACATTAACAACAAGGTTCTGGATCTGGGCGACCGTGCCAAAGTACAGTATTCCTATAATGTAAAAACAAACGGAACTCCTTTAGATGCCAATTTCCTTATTAAAGAACTGCACGTTACCGATGGTGTACAGCAGATTTCTCAGGATACATACCATATTTTTGCTCTGACTTTGGAAGGAGCCGAGCGCCTGAAACAACTTTCTTCCGTTACGGAAGTTACTAAAATTGTAAATCAGGGAACAGAATTTCACCCTGTGAGCAACCGTCCTGCCATTTTCCCGCATAACAAGCCATGGAGCAGCGACAACCTCGGTCCTATACACATTCCGGCAAAAGGAGACGTGGTACAGCTTAACCATGAAACACTGCCTATGTACAAGGCTATCATTAAGGATTATGAGCACAATACACTTGAAGAAAAAAACGGTGCAATATTCATCAACGGAAAACCTGCAAACAGTTATACCATACAGCAGGATTATTACTACATGATGGGAGACAACCGTCATAATTCGGAAGACAGCCGTTACTGGGGCTTTGTTCCGGCCGATCATATCGTTGGAAAGCCCGTTTTTATCTGGATGAGCCTTGATCCGAACATACCACTTGGGAAAGCATTCGACAAAATACGCTGGGAACGTCTCTTTACGACTGTTCACGGAACCGGAAAACCTCATTCGTTCTTCATTTATTTCGTAGTAGCTATGGTAGCATGGGGTATTTACGGCTTTATTAAAAAACGCAAAGCAAAAAAATACAACTATTAATGGACATTCTCATACATCCTACCTACTTTCCGTCCGTAAGTCATTTTGCAGCTATGCTGCAGGCCGGATCGGTTACATTTGAGGTAGATGATAATTTTCAGAAACAGAGCAACCGCAACAGGATGTATATTTACAGTGCCAATGGCCTGCAGTTGCTCAACATACCGGTAAAGCACAGTAAAAACGAGCGCCTGAAATACCGCGACATCCGCATTGAACCTGCTTTCAACTGGCAGAAGCAACATTTTAAATCGCTTGAAGCAGCCTACCGTACTTCACCTTATTTTGAATTTTTTGAGGATGATATACGCCCGGTATTCGAACAAAAACATACTTTTCTCATGGATCTTAATTTACAGATTCACGATATTATTACAGCATGTCTGGGAATCAGCCTGCCCTACCAGAAAACGGAAGAATACTTTAAGGAAGTTTCCCAAACAGACTTAAGGCATCTGGCCAACGGAAAAAAGGACGAACATGTCTTTACTCCTTATACCCAGGTTTTCGGTGACCGACACGGCTTTTTAAACAATCTCAGCGTACTGGATCTTTTATTTAACGAAGGCCGGCATGCCGTAACATACTTAAAAGAACAGCCGTTACTTTTAAAATAAAAAGAGGTTTCAAATGAAACCTCTTTTTTATGTCTTATTCCTGTTTTTCGTAAAATTCAACCGTGCCATAACGGGGAAATGATCTGAATTCTTGAAATCTTTATATGTTTTAAATTCTTTTACTTCGAACACATCATCTACAAGAATATAATCAATCCTTGCAGGATAATATTTGTAGTTGTAGCTTTGTCCGAACCCTTTCCCTGCCTCTACAAAGGCATCGTTCATATCGCCTATGATGTTTTTATAAACATATGAAAAAGCCGTATTGTTCATATCGCCACAAATGATCTTATGCCCTTTAAAATCTTTCATATGCGACTGTATAAGTTCCGACTGCAGCTGCTGTACCTTAAAGGCCTCACTTAAGCGATTAAAAATTCTTTTGGATTTACTTTCAGTGATTTCATTGATGTCGGGACTGATATTAACCGACTGTAGATGTATACTGTACACTCTGATGGTGTCTTTGTTCTTTACGATATCGGCATATACCACGTTGTTATCGGAATTAGGAAGTGCAATTTCCCCTTCATCTATGATACGGAATTTGGAATAGATGGCCTGCCCTGTTTTAATTTTTTTTCCGTGCATGATAATGTGCCGGAACTTGTAATCGTCAAGTTCATAATCAGCAGATTTGGAATATTCCTGAAAACAGATGATGTCGGGGTTCTGCTCCTCAATAAACCGTTTGATGTTTTCGGGTACATTCTCGTTCGGAATCCAGCCAAACAGGTTAAACAAACGCACGTTATAGCTTAAAACCGTAAAATCACTTTCCACGGCTTCCTCATTTTTACCCGAGAATTTATAAAATTTTGTAAAGAATGTATAACCGATCAAAAAGACGATGATCGAAAGCAAAACCTGTTTTTTGAGCTGAACGGCCCAGTATACGACAAACACAAGGTTAAATATAAGCAGAGTGGGTAATATAAGGGTAAGCACCGATAAAAACGGGAAGAGTTTAGGAGCCATGGAAGGCAGCACATATCCCATTAATGTAAGGATTACCAACATTACATTAAATACATATGCTATCTTATTAAACCACGCTAAATTCTTCATAAGGTTATTTCTGCTTAAACAAAAATTCTTTTTCTTCCTGTGTAAGGCTGTCATAGCCCGATTTACTGATCTTATCCAGGATAATGTCGATCTGTTTCTGCGTATCATCGGCGGCAATACGGCTCACCGGTGCTTTACGGTGTACCGTGCGCAGACGTGCCTTTTTCTTTCCCGATTTAAAATCAATGGCAAACCCACTGAGCCATTTCCCGTACAGGAAGCCGAAAATACTTCCGCCTATGTGTACCAGGTGGCCACCTGCATTATCGGAAAACAATTGCAGCAGATCAAATCCTAAAAACGCAAACGCAATATAATATATTGCAATGTTCCCGAAAATAATTACCTGTACCCGCATAAACGGATTATACCCTACTACCGTAAAAAAAACGGCCATAATAGCACCCGACGCACCTACCACATACTGTTGCAGACCAAAGATATTCGAAACAAGAAAATAAAAGATTCCGGATACTATACCCCCCAAAAAAAAGGCTCTGAGCAGCTGTTTTTCGCTAAAATAGGTATAGAACAACTGGCCGAAAAGATACAGCATAAACATATTGAAAAGCAGATGCAGCAAATCGGCATGCAAAAAACTGTACGTAACAAACTGCCATATCCTGAAATTAAACACTTCAACATCACCAAACAGCGCAAAGTTTTCTATAACGGAATCATAGGTTCCTTTACTGACAAGCTTTATGAGCAGTACCAGTCCGCTTATAGCGCAGATGGCAATAAGCAGTTTTATCTCTGCAGTGCTGTCTTTAAGGTTGAATGTTTTCATTTTATCTATCCCAACGGTATTTGTCAAACTGTTTTTTCTTCCAGGTCCACATAAGCAGGAATCCTACAATAGCACCTCCTATATGTGCAAAATGTGCAATACCCCCGCCAAAACTGAATATAGAACTTCCGCTTACCCCGGAAATAAGGTCATAGGCCAAAAGCACCGGTACAAAATACTTGGCTTTAATGGGCACCGGTATAAAAATAAGTGCCAGACCTGCATTCGGAAACATAAAGGCAAAAGCTACCAGTAAACCGTAAATGGCGCCAGAAGCTCCCATAGTTACTGAAAAATACGACGATTGCAATGCCTGAACACTTTCACTTGGCCAACGCCTGTCGATCATACTCTTATTAATCAGATCAAAAATATCTTCTGTGCGGAATCCCTTTGAAACCAAGGTATTTACAACTTCATGTACCTGCCAGTAATTCACTGCAGTATGCAGCACGGCTGCCCCGAGTCCGCACAATATATAGAACAGCAGAAACTTTTTCCCTCCCCATATCTGTTCCAGGACGGAACCAAACGAATAAAGGGCAAACATATTAAACAGGATATGCCATACGTTGGCATGCATAAACATATGTGTCAGCGGCTGCCAGAACTGAAAACCAGGGTTTTCAAAATAGTACATCGGCAGGTAATCCATAAGGGCGGGAACAAAATAAGTCCCTATAAACAATATCACGTTAACGATAAGCAACTGCTTAACAACTTCGGTAATCTGATTCATTACATAAATTTTTTATCAATATCTTCTACCTTCATTGTAATAAAGGTAGTTTTGCCAAACGGCGAGGTCTGAGGGTTTTCACAACCAAACAGACTGTTCACTATGTTTTCCTGTTCTTTATCCGTAAGATAAGTTCCCGTTTTGACCGCCAGACTCTGGGCCAGTGATTTCGCAATGCGGTCGTGTAGGGCCGGAATCTCTGCCGGTACACTGTCCTGCAGGTCGTTAAGCAGATCTTCCAGTACAATGGAAACCTCGCTTTCGGTAATTGAAACAGGTATTCCCGAAATAACCACCTTTTCTGATGACATTTCATCGAACAGGAAACCCATGCGGATGAGTTCTCCTTCAATCTCCTTGAGCAGTTCCATTTCGTAAGCTGTATAGTACAACGCTAAAGGAAATAAAAGCTGCTGGCTCGTATTCTGCTTCACCGTAAACGAATGCAGGTAATGCTCGTAGAGGATGCGCTGATGGGCGCGTCGCTGGTCAATGATAATCATTCCCGATTTAATAGGACTGATAATGTATTTTTTCTGTATCTGATACGACTGTTGGTGATGGGAAGCCTGCTGTGTCTCTTCATCGAAAAGGGAACCTGTTATCACTTCGTCCTCGAACTGGTGGTGCGATGCCATGATGAGTTCCTTTGCATCGGAAATTCCCTCATACAGCGTTTCCCATCCACCCGATTTATGTTTTTTATCCTGAAACGAAGCGCCTGAAGCATGACCGCTTCCGGATGCTTTTGGCGTTTCGTGATCTTTTTCAAACGGATTGTAAATTCCTCTTGAAATATCGGAACCGATCTGGCTTACCAAACTGTTACCCGCCTTCATGCTTTCAAAAGGATTAAAATTCGTATTGATTTCCACCGAAGGTTCTACAGACTGTGCTCCCTGGTAACTGTAAGGTACTTCAAGATCGCCGTCTTTGTGAAAATCAAGAACCGGAGAAACGTTGAACTGTCCAAGGCTGTGTTTTATCGATGCGCGCAATATGGCATACAGCGCCTGCTCATCGTCAAACTTTATTTCGGTTTTCGTCGGGTGAATATTGATGTCGATACTCCCCGGCGGCAGTGTGAGGTACAAAAAATAGCTCGGATGCGTACCGTCTTTCAGGAGTCCTTCAAAAGCTGCTGTCACGGCATGATGCAGGTAGCCGCTTTTTATAAACCGGTCGTTTACAAAGAAAAACTGCTCGCCCCTGCTTTTTTTTGCATATTCGGGTTTTGCCACAAACCCGTGAATTTCGACAATTTCGGTCGATTCCTGTACCGGCACGAGCTTTTCGTTGGTCTTCCCTCCAAAAACATTTACGATTCGCTGACGGTAATTCGATGCCGGCAGGTTAAACATTTCGCTTCCGTTGTGAATAAAGGTAAACTGTATGTCGTTATGAGCCAGGGCCACGCGTTCAAATTCATCTACCACATGCCGCAGTTCCACCTGATCGGACTTAAGGAAGTTGCGGCGTGCCGGAATATTAAAAAAGAGGTTTTTTACGGAAAAAGAAGTTCCGGCCGGAACAACAGCCACTTCCTGCGATACAATCCTGCTGCCTTCAATGACCACATGTGTACCCAGTTCGGTATCGCGTTCTCTCGTTTTAAGTTCCACATGCGCAATAGCGGCGATGGATGCAAGTGCTTCCCCCCTGAATCCTTTGGTCTGCAACTGGAACAGGTCTTCAGCAAGCGCTATTTTTGAAGTGGCATGACGTTCAAAACACATACGCGCATCGGTTTCATTCATCCCCTTTCCGTCATCGATCACCTGTATTAAGGTTTTTCCCGCATCTTTCACTACCAGCTTAATGGAAGTTGCCTTTGCATCAACAGCATTTTCAAGCAGTTCCTTTACTACCGAGGCGGGTCGTTGCACGACTTCTCCGGCAGCAATCTGATTGGCTACGTGATCGGGTAACAAACGTATAACACTAGACATGTAAGTTTTTAGTTTTTAAGGTGAACTACAAAAATACAATTTTATACGTTATTTAAACAGCTAAATAAGCGTTCATCTTAAAGAAAAAAGTCCGGAAAAATCCGGACTTAGTTATTTTTATTGAGTGCAATCATTTTAAGTGCAGCAACTGCGGCTTCAGTGCCTTTGTTTCCGTGAATTCCTCCACTCCTGTCAATAGACTGCTGTTCCGTATTGTCTGTAAGTACGCAGAAAATGGTTGGTACTTCATACTGGGTGTTCAGATCTTTAATTCCCTGCGTTACACCTTCGCAAACGAAATCAAAATGCTTGGTTTCCCCTTGGATGACACATCCTATGGCGATGATGGCATCGAACTCATTCTTACGGTGCATTTTACTGCATCCGAAAATAAGCTCAAAACTTCCCGGTACGTCCCAGCGCACAATGTTTTCCGGAAGCGCCCCGCAGTCGATAAGTACGTCGTAGGCCCCTTTGAACAGTCCGTTGGTTATTTTATCATTCCATTCCGATACCACCAGACCGATTTTCAGATCCTTCGCATCCATGAGGTCTGCCTTGTTGTATTCCGATAAGTTTTTGTTTGCCGTTGCCATTTTTATTGCGCCATTCCTAAATAAACATCAATATTCGCTGCTTCAACAGAAGATTTGTAGTTTTCCTTTACATTCGTAAACAATTTCAAAGCTTCGTCTTTTTTACCTAGCTCCAGAGCCATTAATCCTGCTTTATATGCATAACGCGGTGTAGAAAAATCGTTAGGAGTATGTTCCGATGCTTTTTTATAATATTCGAATGCTTCCTGATTCTGCTTCAATTCTGCAAATGCGTCTCCGATTGCTCCGAGCGACATTGCTTTTAAAAACATATCGTCAGAACTGAACTGCTCCAGATGCTGGATGGCTTCTTTGTATTTTCCGATATTCAGGTAGGTAGTTCCGGCGTAGTAATGCGCCAGTTTGGCTGCCTGTGTCCCACTGTACTCTTCAGCAATTCCAAGGAAACCTAATTTTCCTTCTCCGCCGTTCAATGCAAGATTGAACAACGAATCCGAAGCTGTTCCGCTTACAGCCTGCTCGTAGTACTGCTGAGCCTGGAACATTTCGTTGGCTGCCTCATCCTCTTTCGGCTCCATAATAAAATTCTGGTATCCTAAATATCCTACCGCCGCTACTGCAATGGCACCGATTGCGTAGAATATCTTCGATTGATTCAATGTAAACCAAGAACCTATTTTGTTAGCGGATGCATCCAAAGAATTAAATACCTCGGCTGTATCACTTTTATCGTTTAATACTGCCTGGTGTACGTTCTCTTCTTTTTCAACTTCCGGTTTTTCCGGTTTATAACCTCTTTTATTATATGTTGCCATAGTGGTGTAATATTTAATCTGGGCAAAAATAGGATTTTTATCCAAAATTAAAAGTCTATTTGTTAGATATTTTTCTGAAATTTGTCCTTTGTTTTACTTTTAAAGTTTCTTTTTTGTGAATTTAGAGCAACTGCACGTACTTAATTTTAAAAATATTTCCGAAAAAACATTTCATTTTACAAAAAAAATCAACTGTTTTGTAGGGAAAAACGGACAGGGAAAAACCAATCTGCTCGATGCCATCTATTACCTGGCTTTTGGCAAAAGCTATTTTAACCCTGTTGCATTGCAGAACATCCGGCACGAAGAGGATTTCTTTGTAGTAGAGGGCGTTTTCAACAAAACCGACAAGCGGGAACAAATTGTCTGCAGCTTAAAAAAGGGACAAAAAAAAGTACTCAAACGCAACGGTAAAATATACGACAAATTTGCCGATCACATCGGACTCATTCCCCTTGTTATGATTTCACCTTCGGATCAGGACCTCATCTATGAAGGAAGCGAAACCCGAAGAAAATTTATCGACCTTGTCATTTCACAACAGGACGGTACATACCTGCAACAGCTTATACAGTATCAGAAAATACTTACACAGCGCAATGCCCTGCTGAAATATTTTGCGTTAAACCGGGTATTCGATCCCGATACCCTGATTGTGTATAACGAACAGCTGCATGGTTTAGGCACCGAAATTCACCAGAAACGCAAAACATTCATAGAAGAATTCCATCCTATTTTCACGAAATATCACAGGGAAATCACCAATGAAGGAGAAACCGTTGACATAAGGTATGAAAGCCAGCTGCACGAAAAGCCGTTACTGGAGCTCTTCAACGATTCCTTACAGAAAGACCGAATGCTGCAGTACAGTTCAACAGGTATTCACAAGGACGACCTTGTTTTTGAGCTTAACGGACATTCCCTGAAAAAGTTCGGATCGCAGGGACAGCAGAAGTCCCTTCTTATTGCATTGAAACTCGCGCAGTTCGATTTCATCAAAAAACAAAGCGGAGTGGCACCCATACTGCTGTTCGACGATATTTTCGACAAGCTCGATGCAGAACGCGTACAGCAGATTGTAAACATGGTCAACAAGGCGGCGTTCGGTCAGCTTTTCATCACCGATACCCATGAGGAACGGACGGAACTCATCGTAAAATCGACTGATCTCGACTACGAAATATTTAAAATATCTTCCTAACCTCGGCTGCTTTTTGTTTATTTGTACAAAATTTCAGCTATGCAATTCAACCAGTCTTTAAAAAGCTACAATACCTTTGGCATTGATGCCCTTGCTTCGGAATTTGCCGATATCACTTCTGTTGACCAGCTGCTGCAGGTAATCAGGGACAATAACAACAACCTTCCTCTTTTTGTTTTAAGCGGCGGCAGCAATATGCTGCTTACAGGAAACGTTGACGCACTGGTACTGCATGTAAATACAAAGGGAATTGAAAAGGTAAAGGAAGACGATGATTTTGTATGGATCGAAGCACAGGCCGGCGAAATCTGGCACGACTTTGTGCTGCATACCATTTCCCTAAACCTCGGAGGCCTTGAAAACCTGTCGCTCATCCCCGGAAAAGTAGGTTCTTCTCCCATTCAGAATATCGGGGCTTACGGAGTTGAAATAAAGGATACGATGTTCAGCCTGAATGCTTTGAATTTATCTACGCTTTCTTTTGAAACATTTACAAATACCGATTGTGCTTTCGGTTACCGCGACAGCGTTTTTAAAAACGAATTAAAAGACCGTTACATCATTACGTCGGTTACGTTTAAGCTTAAAAAATTTCCGCATGTACTGCACACTTCCTATGGTGCTATACAGCAGGAACTTGACAGTATGCAGGTAAAAATCCCTACAATACGCGACGTAAGCAATGCCGTTATAGCGATACGCAAATCCAAACTCCCCGATCCAAAAGAAATAGGCAACAGCGGCAGTTTCTTTAAAAACCCTGTGATGGCAAAAGAAGAATACCTGCGGCTGCTCGAAAAGAATCCCGGAATCCCGCATTATACCGTGAGCGAAACCGAAGTGAAAGTACCTGCCGGATGGCTCATCGAAAACGCAGGTCTTAAAGGCTTCCGCAAAGGCGACGCCGGCGTACACAGCAAACAGGCTTTGGTGCTGGTTAACTACGGAAATGCTACGGGTGAGGAATTAATAAAGATGGCAGATCTTGTACAATCAACTGTTTATGAGAAATTTGGTATCCGTATTACGCCCGAGGTAAATATTATTTAATTATTTAGGTTGCAGTACGTAATCATTTAAAGTAATTTTGCACATTATTCAGGGCATATTATGGCAGTAACACTACTTTATATACTGGGAGCACTCCTTTTTATTTTATGTATTTATCAGCTGGGTATTTTTGCGGGATCTGTATTCGCAAAACCTACTGAAACCCAGGCGAAGCGCATTCCCATTTCGGTCATCGTCTATGCTAAAAACAACGTGCAGGAACTCAGAAACCTGCTGCCGGTTCTACTCAATCAGAACTACCACCAGTTCGAACTTGTACTGGTAAACAATGCTTCAACCGACGATACGCTTTATCTTATCAAGGAATATGCGCTTATGTATCCCAACATACGCCTGGTGGACGTCGTAAACAATGAAGCCTTCTGGGGTAATAAGAAATATGCCGTTACCCTCGGCATCAAAGCCAGCAAATATGAATACCTCGTTTTTGTAGACGCCCATAAAAAAATACATTCCTACAATTGGCTTGTTCAGCTGACCTCCCATTTTACACTTAATAAAACGGTTGTTATAGGAACATCGTTCTATACCCGAAGAAAAGGATTTTTCAATAAATTCCTGCGTTTTGATCATGCCATGCAGCAGATGCAGTCCCTGGCATGGAGTAAATCAGGAGCACCGTACAGTCTTCACCTTGAAAACATGGCTGTAAAAAAAGAAGAATTCTACCGTGTTAACGGCTTTATCAACCATATGCAGAAACCGTTGTTTATGAACGAATACCTGTTAAACGATATAGCTACTTCCAAAAATACGGTATTGTGCGAACATCCCGATGCCATGACCGAGGTAGAGCCTGTACTTAAACGTTCTGATTTCAGAGAACTCAAAAAACAGCAGATTCAGCTACTGAAAAATTTACGAGGTTCCGCTTCGTTCAGGATAAAGCTTTTTAACCTGATGCAGTTTCTGTTTTTGATTGTTGCGGTTTGTTCCTTTCTTACGCTGGAATACTGGTACGTTACACTGGGCATCGTACTTCTTCGTTATGCCCTGGCATGGACTCTTTTTACGAAAACTGCAAAAAAATACCGCTATAAAGATTTGATTTTTTTGTTTCCGTTGTTTGATTTGTTTTATATCTTTATGCAGATGCAACTGTTTTTAGGCAGTTTACTGACGAAATCAAAATCATAAAGTGGCGCAACATTCTCCTAAGGATATCCAAAATACAATAAAAGAAGCAAAACAGGGAAACCAGTCCTCTTTTACCCACCTGCTCGATGTATACTGGCAGGAAGTATACCATTTTATTCTTAAAAGAACCGAGAACGAAACCGATGCGGAAGATATCACCATCGAAACCTTTGCCAAGGCTTTCGATAAAATCGGTACATACAAAGAGGAATTTGCCTTTAATACCTGGCTTATTGCCATTGCTAAAAATGTGCATACAGACCTAATGCGAAAAAAGAAGATTTCGGAAACGGTTGATTTCGCAGAAAACGAAGAGTATTGGTTCCAAAACATTATGGACGACGATACCATTGAAGACCAGCTCATTTACGAACAGAACCTCGCAACCCTTAAACGGTGCATCAAACAGCTCAAACCTCATTACCAACAGGTTATACAGCTAAGATACTTTCAGGAACGCAGTTATAATGAAATTGCCGAAATTATCAACGAACCGCTCAACAATGTAAAGATCAGGATTTTAAGAGCAAAAAAACTGTTAACAGAACTCATCAGAAACAGCTTACTGCATTAGCAGGTATGTAATATTGCGGGAACTCTTAATCTATATTAAGTTTTTTTAAACGCATAATAACTAAATTTGAATTACATAAGCATTATTTTTAAGTTATTGAAAGCACCTTTCGGTTCCGGAAGGTGTTTTTTTATCCCGTGATTACTTCGCGGCCTGGATAATACGAAGTTTTTCGTATACCTGCTCGCGGTAGCTTTGCCCTATTGGGATACTTTTCTTCGTATGAAGCATAATTACGTGCTGTTCAAGATATTTGATCATATGCAGGTTTACAAGGAACGATTTATGTACCCTGCAAACATACGGAAGATGTTGCAGGCTGTCTTCAATGGCTGATAATGTTCCGTGGACCATAATTTTTTCCGTTGCGGTATACAGGCATATATAATTCCGCATTCCTTCAATATATACAAGCTCGGCAGGATCAATCTTTACAAGCCTCTTATCACTCTTCACATAAAAACTTTCTTCTGTTCTTTCATGTGGAGACTGCAGCTGATATGCTTCTTTTTTCAAAAGTTTTCCTGCCTTCTGGACGGCCTTTGAAAAACGCTCGAGCGAAATAGGTTTCAGCAGATAGTCCACCGCGTTGTGATCAAATGCATCAAGCGCATACTGGTTATAAGCTGTGGTATAAATAATGGCAGGCGGATTATTAAACATTGTTACAAAATCGGTTCCGCTGATCTCAGGCATCTTAATATCCAGAAAAACAAGATCAATATCCTTGTCCTTATTTAAAAAACTGATGAGCTCGAACACATTGTTACACACACCTTCAAGCTGCAGTATATCAAACTTTGAGATATGGTGAATGAGTACATTCTGCGCCAGTTTTTCATCATCGACTACCAAACATCTTATCTTGTCCATGTTTTATAATTTTAGTTCAAGTGTTACGGTGAACGCCTTGTCGTGTTTTTCAATTTCCAATTTGTGTCTTTGAGGATAAAGCAGCTGTAAACGCTTGCGGATGTTCTGTATTCCAATACCCCCCACTTCCTTTGCCGGAGATTCCTTAAAACTGTTGCTGCATGTAAACGTCAGCAAATCTGCATCACAACAAAGGTGCGCTTCTATATAGGAACTTCCAACCGTTGAATCCGTTCCATGCTTAAAGGCATTTTCAACGAGAGGCAGCAAAAGCATCGGGGCAATTTTTGAAGTTCCACCTGTACCAATATACTGAAACGATACTGTAGCGCTTTCCGGGATACGCAGACGCTCAATTCCCATATAAGTATTGAGGATACGGATTTCATCTTCAACCGGAACTTCTTTTTCCTGGGCTTCATATAGTGAATAACGCAGGATATCCGATAACTTCAGAATGACGTCCGGTGTTTCTTCCGATTTTTCAAGTGCCAGTGCATACAGACTGTTCAATACATTGAACAGGAAATGGGGGCTGATCTGAGATTTCAGAAGCTGCAGCTCTGCAACAGCGTGTTCGTTGCTAATTTCTTTTTCTTTTCGGATTTTAAGTATAAGCTCCTGAACGGCATATCCAATGGCCATACATGCCATAATGATGAGAATACCGGGAAATACATCAAAATACAGTTGATAAGCTTCCAGTGCATCAGGAGCTGATGAAACAATACCTAAACCCGTAATATAGCTGATATCCGTTAAATGGAACTGTTGTTGGAACCAGTTAAGGTACTGTCCCAAGATAAAAGAAAAGATCAGAAGAAGAGCCGTTATCAAAGCAAAGAAACTTCCTATATTCTTATCCCTCCTTAATTTTGGAAACAACAGGAAATTAGTGACCCAGGCCGGAACAAACAACAACACATTGTAAAGTAAAACCAGTAAAAGAGGGTACCTGCCGGCATTGTTATCGACTGCCGACAAAAGAAGCATTCCCGTGAAAACAATGTTTAACACAATCCGTATAAGGCTCCGTGTTCCTATTTTCATCATAAGCTTTTCAATTATGAACTGTAAAATTAAAACTTTTATGCGCTTCATCCTGTATTTTTACACGAACAGGCCCAAACTGTGGACGAACCTTACACATCACGGTTATAAAACTGTTTGTCCTGCATTTCGTAAGGTTAGTCAAAAAACAGCACATAACTTTACAACGTCTGCTTTTCTTTGTATGGTCGTTTCCTGCTTTAAGGGATACGAATATAAACAGTTATTCAACCAATCCTATTGATTATGAAATTCAGACTTACTATTTTAACCGGAATTTTACTTATCGTTTCAGGTGTATACGGTCAAAACCTGCATCTTGACAAGATAGACGATTACATTACCCTTATTGAAAAAAACAACAGGGGTATCGGCAACCTTACCATTTACCGGCACGGTAAAGAGCTTTACAACCGCAATTTCGGCCAGGCCTCCCTTCCTGAACCGGCATACGGTTCTGATACAAAATATCATATAGGCTCTATTACTAAAACCTATACGGCCGTACTCATCTTCCAGCTTATAGAACAAAAGCGGCTGACGCTTGAAGACCGGCTGGAACGCTTTTTTCCGGAGATGCCCGGAGCGAAGGAAATTACGATAAAGCAGATGCTTGAACATACGAGTGGTCTGGGCGATTATGTTATAGGTGATGGTGATCCCGACTGGTTGCTTGAAGAAGTAACGGAACAGGACATCCTTAATGAAATCAAAAGACAGGGGCTGGTTGCCGCTCCCGGAACAAAGGAAGAATATTCCAATTCGGCCTATTATCTTTTAGCAAAGATCGCTGAAAAAATTCATAATAAGGATTTCGGCAATCTTGTACACGATTATATAAGTGCCCCTTATGGTTTGAAGAATACGGCTTCATTGCTAAAAAAGCCTGAAAAAGTAGGAAAATCTTATGAATACAACGCTGACGGCTGGCAGGAAAAAAAGGACTTTTATTTCCCCAACACCAAAGGTGCTGGAGATATTGTAGCCACTACCGAAGATATGCTGCGCTTTATCAATGCGCTTTTTGAATACCGCATTCTAACAAAGGAAAGCATTGCCATTATGAAACCTGTTATAGAAAAAAAGGAATACTTCGGAAGGGGCCTTATGCAGATTCCACTGTACAACCACAGGTTTTACGGACACGGAGGCGATACACGCGGTACTCATTCGGTTTTGGGCTACAACGAAGAGGACGGCGTATCGCTGGCACTTGTAATAAACGGGGAAAGGTACACCCGAAATCAATTCATATTGGGTGTGTTGAGCCTTATGTATGAAAAGCCTTTTGAAATGCCGGATTTTACGGAATATAAAGTAGTACCCGGACTACTTTCACAATACGACGGAACCTACAGTTCCCCGGGTTTTCCTCTTAAGGTAACTATAAGCCACGACGGGGAAACGCTTTATGCCCAAGGTACCGGACAACCTTCTTTTGCGCTTGAAAGTGCAGGACTTCATAAATTCAGTATGGAAGAAGCCGGATTACAGCTGGAATTCAAACCGGAAAGTCAGGTTATGATATTGAAACAGGGAGGTTCCAAATTTGAACTTATAAAAGAACAACCTTCCAAATGATGTTTAACACAAAACCTTAAACAATGCCAAACCATTGTCGTAACTGCACTCAGGAACTCACAGGCCGTTATTGCGCAGCCTGCGGTCAGAAAGCTGACACGCACCGTATTACGTTCAGGCATTTCATCACACATGATATTATGCACGGGACGTTTCATCTGGAAAAAGGTATGTTGTTCACTGCAACACAGGCACTTATACGCCCCGGAAAAGCAGCGTTGGATTACATCGCCGGGAAGCGCGTTAGCTACTATAATATTTTTTACTTTATTCTGATACTCATCGGAATCAACATTCTGCTTACCCATTATCACAATGGGATCGCCCTAAATCTTGCTCCCGATAAAGTCATTGCTGCAAAAACAAATGCAGCCGGTGAAAAAGTAAACGACATACTAACACATTACGGAAAAATACTCATTTTCATTTTTATTCCTTTTACCGCACTTAACAGCTATCTGGTATTCAGGCGGAAACAGTTAAACTACACCGAACATTTCATTATCAGCGGTATGTTGCTGCTTGGACTTACCCTGTTTATAACGGTTTATCTTGTATTATCGTTCCTGCATTTTGCAGGCAAGCCATTCAACCGTTTGGATATAACACCGCAGTTGCTTGCGTATTTTCTTATGGCTTACATTAGTTTTGGATATTTCAATGCCTTCCGAAGCAGCTATTCTATTGTAGGTTTCAGTTACAGGATGATGTTATTCTGGATACTGTGCATCATAGAATTCTTACTATTCGCTTATGTAATTCTGGGCATTGCAACCGGTTGGAATGGTGACGCCGAAATAAAATACCTGCTGTAGAAAACGAAAAAAGGCTTCATCAAAATGAAGCCTTTTCTCATATGTTAATTTATAAGTGTACTATTTTTTCCCTGGTAAGTAAATCTGGAAACCGACAGCAGCTCCCAAACCGTTCTGTGCCACGGCATTCGCCGCATCGGATTTGGAATAGTTGTACCCCGCCGTTACCTCAAGAGCAACTGTATTGGTTATAAAGTGAGCATACCCAAGGTTGAGTCCAAAAGCAAAGGAAGTATCCGAAGCACCTTCATTGGCTCCCGTTATACCTAAATCACCTTGTCCGAAAAAACGTCCGGACGCGCTTGAACCTTCTGGAAAATAATACCTGATAAAAGGTTTTACCCCATATCCCCATATATTGTCTCCTCCTTTTACAGTAGAAAACCCGAGGTTTACACCCAATCCTATGGCAATACCGTCTGAAATAAAATACCCGGCTTTAGGCATAAGGTTAATGTTAAAATTCTCACTTTCAAAAGAGTATCCAAGTGCCCCTATTGATCCCCCCACAAGCCAGTTTCCTTTTTGAATGGGTTTCGTTCCTACATTCTGCATATACTGCGGAGTAGTGATTTCCTGGCTGTAACCTGCTGCAAACACGGTTAACAGCAGCCCTGTTAAAACAATTTTTACTTTCATAACATCTATTTTTTTAAGTTTATTTTAAATATACAATAAAATATTAACATTTAAAAAAAAGCATCCTGCTATTTTAAGAAAAAAAAACTGTATAAATGGGTTTCCGGAAGTAACGTTTCTTTCCCCCGGCTTCAGAAAACAAAAAACTCCGTTTTAAATTAATCTTCAAACGGAGTTTATATTCAGTTATTCTTTTTTCAATATTCCGGCAGCCACACTTTGGTCTATGAGTTCCTTCGCATAATCCCAGATAGTGTCGGACCCTTTTTTAATAATGCTCTTTTTGGTATAAACCTTTTCGTAATTCACATCAAATTCTTTCCAGGTTCCTCCTGCATTCGATGCGTTCTGCAACAGGGGCTCCAAACGGTCCATTGCCCTTGCAAAACGCGCTTCTGCTGTTTCCCCTTCTTCAAATTCCTCCCATAGTGTTATAAGTTCCTGCGTCTGTTGTTCGGGAAGCAATCCGAAAATCCTGTTGGCTGCCAAACGTTCTTCATACGTATTAATATGGTTTTTCTGCGTATCGTAAATAAAGGTATCTCCTGCATCAATTTCCACAATATCGTGTATGAGCACCATTTTCACAACCTTGAAAACATCGAGCGGCTCGTTTGAATGTTCGGCCAGCACTATAGCCATAAGTGCCAGGTGCCAGCTGTGTTCTGCATCATTTTCATTCCGGTCACTGTTGAATAGTTTTGTTTTACGCCGTATGTATTTGACCTTGTCTATCTCTTTGATAAACTCGATCTGTTTCAATAAATCTCCTGTTTTCATTTCGTAACTTCAGTCTTTAAAACCTCCATTGCAAAGATATATTACTTCCTCCGAAATATTCTTTTAAAAAACTGCTGTCTCCTACCTGAGCTTTTCCTTAAATGCCCTGCGGAATTTATCGAGTTTCGGAGCTATAACGAAACGGCAGTACTGCTGGTCCTTATTGTTTTCATAATAGTTCTGATGATAGTCTTCCGCTTTATAAAATACTTTGTACGGAGCTATTTCTGTTACGATTTTACGGGGGAAAGCCTTTTCTTCATCAAGTCTTTTAATATAGTACAGGGTAAGTTCACGCTGTTCTTCGCTATGATAGAAAACTGCCGACCGGTATTGGGTACCTGTATCGTTTCCCTGGCGGTTCAGCTGAGTGGGATCATGTGCCGTAAAAAAAGCTTCAAGCAAATCCTTAAAGGAAATAACAGAAGGATCATAAATAATATTACAGGCCTCTGCATGCCCCGTAGTTCCCGCTGATACCTGTTCATAATCAGGATTTGGAGTCTTCCCCCCCGTATACCCAGAAGTCACCGACAACACCCCCTTGAGCTGTTTGAACTGTTCTTCCACACACCAGAAACAGCCTGCAGCAAAAGTTGCGGTATCCTGCTTTACGTCCTGAAAAACATTTTTATGTTTTTGTTCCTGTTTGAATACCTCAGAGATATTATGTGTTTCTTTTTTTTGCCCGCATGATGTCAAGGGCAGAACAAACAGCAGCATTACAATAAGCCTGTACAACTGAACTATTTTCTGAATTTTCATCTTTTTCTTTTTTAATTATAGTAAAGATCGTGAAATTTGTGAAACCCGTATAAGTGATTAATATTAAAACAAAGTGAAAATGCTTATTAATAAAGAAAATTTTACAACAAATACTTTATACAATAAAAAAGCTACACAAAACATGCGCAAAACTGTATTTTCGTATTTTTGATAAACAATCCTCTTAACAAAACGAACCTGCACAAAACAACAATGAACACATTCGAAAAAGATACAGCAGTATTTAGGGCCGAACTTGAGAAAATCGGCATCAACCCGTTTGTCTTCATACCCGAAAACATCCTTTCCGCACTCTTTGAAAAAGCCGGAACCGATAAAGGAAAGATACCCGTACTTCTTGCTGTTAACGACGGCACCGGACATCCGCAAACCCTGCTTAAATTCCGTGGTGCATGGCGACTGTATATCAATACTGTGATACTGCCGCGATCGCCGCAGCGCATCGGCGAATTTATAACAGTCCGTATTCGTTTTAATCCTGTTACCGAAGAACTGCAACCACATCCAAAACTAATGCAGGCACTTCAAAACAATACGGATGCTTATTCAGCTTTCAAAAAGATAAGACCTTCGTTAAGAAAGGAAATTATCAAATACATCTCGTTCCTTAAAACAGAGGAAAGCATTGACCGCAATATTGAACGTGCCGTATTGTTTCTTACCGGAAAAGGAAGTTTTGTAGGACGGAAAAATCCAGGTCTCGAAAACACCCGTAAAAAAAAATGATCCATATAAAAGGCTGTACAGTGCACAGCTTTTGTTTTTGTTTAGGATTCCTTAATGCCGGCCATCATTATATGCGGACTTAGCGAAAACAGGGATTCTTCATTTTCAACGGGTTCAACAACATATACTTTATGGCCTGTGAGTGACAACCATTCCGCATATTTGCCGGTACCTCCGCCTACATCTGCAATAACGGAGGTATGCATAACATAAAGCCCAATGAGCTGCCGGACTCTCTCAAATTCAAACACTCCCATTCCTTTAGAAAGTCTTCCCTTCTTCGGAAGCTTTATTATAAAAACGTTTGACAGCCAAACTTATCAACTGATTTTTCTTCATAATGAATCTTGCGCCAGGACGCTGTAAAATTTCTGAATAAATGAAATATAAAACCGTAACTACCGTAGTAATTGTAAAGACTCTAAGTAAAAGGTCTGGTTGCAGTATGAAGATTTAGTTTAAGATGCCGTAAAGATAAAACTTTCTTACCACCCTGTGAAAGTATATTCCCGCAGCTCCAGAATTAACATTCCACAAGTAATAAATAAACTTTTTATTAATACATTTGGTATACAAAAAAACCAGTGTCGTTTTAAGATGAATTATATGTTGATTAAAGAGGTTATCGACCTCATCTGCGATTTTGAAACAAGCAGTGACAGCAGCCGGTATAAAAAGAATATTGAAGGTTTTAAGGATTGGATTGCCGTTTCGCACTCGGTCGCAGAACTCGAAGAACCTCAATGGGAGGCCAAAGAAAAAGGCCGGAGCGCAGAAAGTGTTATCAATACGCTTCTTGTGCATTTAAACCGCTATGCCAGAACCTACTCTAAGGCGGCGATGTATGGTTCTGATTTTTCTACCCAGGAAGAATTTATCTACCTAATCAATTTAAAGGCATTCGGCGCCATGTCGAAAATGGAACTCATAAAGAAAAACATTCAGGACAAGCCTGTTGGCATGCAGATCATCAACCGCCTCATTAAACAGGAATGGGTTGTACAGACCGATTCTCATACCGACAAACGAAGCAAATTAATTGAAATAACACCTAAGGGAAGCGAAGCACTCGAAGCGCAAATGGCGCAGATAAGGAAGGCCACGAAGATGGTAACGGGGAATTTAACCGAACACGAAAAAATGGAACTCATCCGTTTACTCACAAAACTCGACCATTTTCACAAACCCATATTCATGAAAAACCATAACCCGGAAGATCTGCTCAGAGAAACCGGTTCTCATCTGTAATGGCTGTATATACAAAGTTATTGATGTTAAAAGAAACCGGTTCTTTTTCCTGTTTATAAGTAAAAACAGACTCATACCAAACAGAAATTTTCTAAAAAAACGCTCACTTACAACACTTTACCGTAAATAAACGCTATCTTTAAGTAAAAATTTAAGCTATGAGTACAGAAAATTTGCACCAAAAAGAAGCCGTCCGGAAATTAAAGGAGCTTGCAGACCATATTGATATCGGTATGTTGTCAACATTCATGGACGAGACAGACTATCCTTACAGTATTCCCATGAGCCGCCAGGAAGTGGACGATGAGGGTACATTGTGGTTCCTTTTTTCATCAGAAAGCGAAACGCACCGCCATTTAACCCAAAACAACAGGGTATCGTTAACCTTTTCCGACATCAGTGATTACAGGTTCCTCAGCATCAACGGTACAGCCGAAATCCTTCAGGATCAGGCCCGTATTGACAAGTACTGGAACAAGTTCATGGAAGCCTGGTTTGAGAAAGGCAGCCAGGACGAAACCATTAGGGTTCTTAAGGTAACGCCTTCCGAAGCGCATTACTGGGATAATAAAACCAACAAACTTGTGACGCTGTTTAAAGTAGCAGCCAGTGCCATCAGCGGCAAACGCATGGACATCGGTCGTGAAGGCGATCTCAATATATAACAACATCAGCTTTTTTACCACCAAAAATGAACCGGTTGCAATAATGCAGCCGGTTCGTGTGTAAACAGGGCACTGTTTGTAGAAATTCAGACAATACGCTTCTCAATATATTTCGAATTCATGATCCTCACAATTCCCATGTAATCCAGTTTCAGCTCAACGAGACTCCCTACGCAGTATTTTTTATCATTATCTCCAAGATCAAGCACGATCATATCCGATGTAGCTCCTGCAATGGCGATGTCTGAATCCGACGGAACCAGATGTTTTACGTCCACATCGAGCAACCCGATATCAATAAGCGCCCGGTTGGATGTTTTTCCGATATTGTCTTCATCGAACGTAAAGCTCTTTCCTTCCAGATTGGTGCCCAGCTCACCCGAGGGCACAACAGGCTTTTCATAAAGTTCAATGATCTCTGCGTACAACAGAAAAATATTCTGTTTCAGCGATTTGTAATTGCGGTGGTGATACGCATCCGTTCCCATAAAAAGTGTTTCTCCTATTCTGAAATGGTTTATTCCTTTCGGCAGCAGCTTGTTTTCGAGCAACGAAATGGTAACGGATGATCCTCCTGATATAAACGGAATCTTTTTACTGAATTTTTCTTCTACGAGCTGTTTATACAGTGACAGCTGAATGAGCTTGTCCGAATTGGGCAGGATACCATACAGGCAGGAAAGATTGGTTCCCAATCCCACCACCTCGATATTTTCAAGTTCGAATACCTCTTCGTAAAATGCAAGAAAATCCTCACGCATCACGCCTTCCCGGAGTTCTCCAAGATCAATCATAATAATGACCCCGTGCCTTTTCTTCTGCCTGACGGCTTCTTCCGAAAGCAGTTTAAGCGTATAAAGATCGGAGTTTAAGCTTATATCGGCATAGTGGATCACGTCTGCAATAACACCTTTGGCAGGTGGTTTTATATAGATTGTTTTAGCCCCGGAATGGAGTGATTTTATCGTTTTAAGGTTGGAAATACGCGAGTCTGAAAAATGGTTCACGTTCATTTTCATAAGCAGTTCCAGATAGGCATCGTGTCCGCAGAGAATCTTGGTTACCGCCGACCACTGTATACCATGCTCCTTAAAAAAGGCATCCAGCACTTCAAAATTATGCCGAAGGGCTTTCTTGCTAAGGTTTATATGCGCCATCTTATTTTTTTATAAGCCTCATTTCCGAGTACTTGTTCGTAAAACCCAACTTTTCGTAAAGTCTTTTTGCGGGGTTGTCATGTTCTACATGCAAGGCAATATTGCCTTTACAACTGCCGATCACTTCCTTCATTAGTAACGAAGCTATACCCCGACCCCGGTAGTCGCTGTGAGTGGCAATGTAAACCAGTATGTTTTCGGGTATGTAATCCTTCATTCCGGTTTCGTTAACCACTGCAACGCCGGCAAGCTCATCCTGTACATATGCCGAAAAAACCGTGCCTGAGGTAGGGCGGTCCGAAATCCTGTTCATGGCATAATTTAAACACGAATCAATATCCTCTCTGGCATCTCCGTATTCCTGTAAATGCGTGTAAAGAAAATCTGTAAGCTCAATCTGTTCTTTTGTCGTTAACGGATGCTGTTCATTCCATTTTGTAATCGTCATGGTATTTAGTTTTTGTTTCCATTCAAGTTACACACAACTTACATAATCAACAATTTTTTAACATATTTTAACTTAAAAACTATATCAATCGTAATCAAAAACAGAATTAAAAAACAATTCGGCAAATTATAAGAAACACATAAAAGGACTGCTTTCTTTTAGGGATCGAAAGCAGTCCGGGACTTAACGGCATATCTCGGATCCGTTAAGCAGAAGCCCATATCTGTCGATGTTAAAAGCACTTCGGGATATTTTAAACTATACAGTTATTTAAGATGTTTTTATATGGATTCAGGCAATTCATCCAGGAATTCTTTTCACAGCAGTTCAGCGGGAGGACTTTAGAACTTCCCCCGAAATTTCCAGCGCTCTTTTCTCGCAGACTCTTGTTCTAGCCCCACATTATCTTCAAGCCTCAAATCGCGCCGGAAGGTCACTTTAATTTTCATTGCCTGGCTTATCATGCTGTACCCAGATAAGTCTTGACGTATCATACCCGATGTCGCCGGCTATTTTCTGGTATTGGTTCTTTACATCCTCCGGTATATGCGGTTCTCTTGATAAGATCCACAAGTAATCAAGACTTTTGCCTGCTACCAGGGCATACCGGTAACTTTCATCGAGCGCTATGACGTTATACCCTGAATAAAATGGACCGAAAAAACTTACTTTTAATGCCGCGGTGTGCTTGTCGTATCTGAATCTGGCAATACCTTCTGCCGATTTCCATTCGTTCTTTTTAGAATTGAACCCTTTGTTCAACACCTTAACATCACCCGCTTTATTAAGGCTGTAGCTGGCCGTAACATTGGTAAGGTCTTTTTCAAACCGGAAATCAAACCTTGCGATTTCGTACCAGGTCCCCAGGTAACGGTCAATTTCAAAATCCGTTACCGGCTTTGCCTTCTCCGGTATCGAAGCACAGCCGTGCAGTATATATACCAGAGACAATATTAAAAACGATAAAATTAAATGTCTGTTTTTCATAATCCGTTTCTTTTATTTTTCAAATATAAAGTAAAATAATAAACTAAAAATAAATTAATTAGTTTATTATTAAACAATAAAAATAATTTAATAGAAAAATTTATTATATTTTCAATATTTATTGAAAATATAATAATTATTGTATATATTTGAATATACAAATCAACTAACATTCATCTTATGGAATTAGCAACAGCAAAACAGCAATTTATTGATACATGGGGCGCTTTAGGCTCCGAATGGGGAATTAACAAATCTGTAGCTCAGGTGCATGCCCTGCTTCTGTCGTCGGCCAACCCTTTGTCGACAGACGAAATCATGGAGCGCCTTGTTATTTCACGCGGTAATGCTAACATGAGTATCAGGCAGCTCGTTGAATACGGCATCGTGTATAAGAAACATATTGCCGGTGACCGCAAGGAATACTTCATTGCTGAAAAAGAAGTGCTTAAATGGGCTATGAAAATAGCACTTATGCGCAAGCAGAAAGAACTGGATCCTGTTATGGATATTTTAAAGGACATCACAGCTGCAACTGAACACGATAACACCGACGAAGGGCGGGAGTTTCACCAGACCGTAAAAGATATACAGATACTCACCGACCAACTCGAAACCATCGCGAACAGGATATTCAGTACAAACCGTGGTGAACTGCTCGTTAAATTAATCAAACTCATCGTATAGCCATGAACTACAATATCCTGTCGTATTTCATCTACGGCCTTATTTCCTGTTACATCATCATATGGGTGGGCCGGCTGTTCCACAAGAACGGAAGGATATTCATTTTGTCACTGTTCCGTTACCGGGAAGAACTTACAGATACCACCAATAACCTGTTGCTTACGGCTTATTATCTACTCAACATCGGTTATGTCATTGTACAGTTCCGTTACTGGGAACCTTTGGAACAGCTATCCCGGGTGATGAGCAGCGTTGCCACAAAAACGGCAATCCAACTGTTCATTCTGGCCATACTGCATTACAATAACATGCTTATTCTTTACCTATTATCACGCAACAAACAAAAAACCGAACAACCTTAAACATCTAAATCATGGAAAATTTAACTGTTACCGCTTATGCGATCTATTTACCTGTTGTAATAGGACTCACCTATTATGTAGCCTATGTACTGTTTAAAAACAGTACCGTATATATGAACGATATCTTTTACGGGAGACCTGATGTTGCCAAAGCAACCAACAACCTGTTCCGCATTGGTTTCTACCTGCTCAATGTCGGTTTTGCATTTTACATCCTCCGGATGGACCTTAGGGATTCCGGCCTGCAGCAACTTATTGAACAACTGAGTTATAAAGTAGGCGGATTCAGCATTTACCTCGGTATTATGCTTTTCGTAAATATGTTCCTGTTCTTCCGCGGAAAAAGAATTGCCCGACAAAGACGAGCCGCTCCTCTTCCTTAAACAGGGCTTTTTTTCACATTATTCCAAGGCAGTACTCAGCGTACTGCCTTTTCTGATAATGCCGAAGACAACAGTATTCTTTAAAAACACGCGCGATTTCATATAATGTTAATATATTTCGTAACTTAACGTATGCTAATGTTTAGAAAATCCGCACATGCTCAGATTCACCAATAAAGGTATTTACTGTGTACCAGGCAGGTTTTACATAGACCCGTGGAAACCTGTAGATACCGCCGTTATTACCCACGGTCATGCCGACCATGCCCGCTGGGGTATGAAACGCTACCTGTGTCATCACTTTACGGTGCCCATTCTTAAAGCCCGTATTAGCAGCGATATTGCCGTACAGGGTATCGGTTACTCGGAAACACTGACTATGAACGGTGTAAAGATTTCGCTGCATCCCGCAGGGCATATCATCGGTTCGGCCCAAGTACGGCTTGAATACAAAGGGAAAGTGGTGGTGGTATCGGGTGACTACAAAACGCAGGACGACGGGCTTTCTACACCTTTTGAAACCGTAAAATGCCATGAATTTGTTACAGAGAGTACCTTCGGGCTTCCCATCTACAACTGGAAAACCACGGAGCAGCAGAACAGCCAGTTGCAACAATGGGTAATGCAGAACAGGGATAAGGGAAAAACATCCGTTCTTATAGGTTATTCCCTTGGGAAAGCTCAACGCATTATGAAAGCGCTCGAAGGAATGGGTCCATTATACGTCCATTATGCCATTGCAAGATTAAACGAAGCCTATGAAGCCGCAGGTATGTCCTTGCCCGACTATCACCAGGCCGATTTCCATGATAACATAAAGCAGCTTAATCAGGGTATCGTCATCGTACCGCCTTCATTGCTCGATTCAAACCTTATAAGAAAAATTCCCAATAAGGCCGATGCCATCTGCTCGGGATGGATGCAGGTACGCGGTGCCAGAAGATGGAAAAGTGCAGATGCAGGTTTTGCCATGAGCGACCATGCTGACTGGAACGGCCTGCTTGATGCCGTTAATGGCTCCGGTGCCGAAAAAGTATACGTTACACATGGACAAACGGCCGTTTTTGCAAAATACCTCAACGAAACGGGTATACAGGCCGAAGAAATAAAAACAGAATTTGGAAGCGAAGAAGATGTATCCGTAAAAACGGAAGAGTACCCGTCCGTTTAATACTGAACCAAAAAAACTGATTTGAAAACATTTGCCACCCTCATAAATGCCCTTGACAGCACCAATAAAACGGGGCAGAAGCTTGACGCCATCAGACGCTTTCTAAATGAAGCAGGGGATGCTGATAAACTCTGGTTCCTGGCTCTTTTTACGGGCAAAAGGCCCAAAAGGGCTGTGAATACAGCGCTCATGAAACAATGGGTCATGGAAATTACTCAAATTCCCGAATGGCTTTTTCTAGAATGTTACAGCTCCGTAGGAGATCTCGGAGAAACCATTTCGCTGTTGCTTCCCGACCCCGACACCTATACAGAACGCAGCCTTTCGGAATGGATGCACGAAATACTGCAGCTTCATAACCGTACAGAAGAAGAAAAAAAGCAGTTTGTGCTCCAAAGCTGGAAAGCACTTCCGCAAACCGAACGCTTTATTTTCAACAAACTGCTTGGCGGCAGTTTCCGTGTGGGCATATCGTCAAAAAGCCTCATAAATGCCATCGCAACACATTACAGCATTGAAGCCAGTGCGGTAACGCATGCTATCATGGGTGATTGGAACCGTGACGAAGTCACGTTTGAAAAACTTATTCGGGGTACCTATTCCGATACGAACCTTTCAAAGCCCTATCCGTTCTGCCTGGCCTACCCCATAGATAAAGAATTAGAAGAACTGGGGAACCCCAGTGACTGGCAGGCAGAATACAAATGGGACGGCATCCGCGGGCAGTTTATCAAAAGAAGAGGAGATATGGTCAAGAGGGGAAGAACTCGTTACGGACCAGTTTCCTGAACTTAAAACTGCCCTTTTACAGATGGAAGGAGATTTTGTATTAGACGGTGAGATACTCGCCTACCGTGACGGCGTGCTCAATTTTTCTGAACTCCAGAAAAGGCTCAACCGTAAAAACGTGAGCAAAAAGATGCTAGAGGAACTCCCCGTGGTCGTGTTTGCATACGACCTACCCGAACTTGAAGGACGTGATCTGCGTCATGAGCCGCTGTATAAACGAAGAGAACTGCTCGAAGCGTTACTAAACCATTCTGTCACAGCACAGATACAGTTGTGCAGCATCGTTCCTTTTACCGGCTGGGCCGAACTATACGACAAAAGAACCGGAGCGCGCGATCTCAACAGCGAAGGCCTTATGCTTAAACACAAGGATTCTGCATATCATGCCGGAAGAAAGCGCGGCGACTGGTGGAAATGGAAAACAGATCCGCTTACGATCGATGCAGTTCTTATTTATGCACAAAAAGGAAGCGGAAGGCGCAGCGGCTATTATACTGATTATACATTTGCCGTTAGGGACGGTGACACGCTCGTTACCATTGCCAAGGCCTATTCCGGACTCACCGATAAAGAAATCCAGGAAGTCAGCCGATTCGTAAACCGCAATGCCGTGGAAAAGTTCGGCCCAGTACGCACCGTAAAACCCGAACTCGTTTTTGAAATCGCCTTTGAAGGCATCGGTTTCAGCAGTCGTCACAAATCGGGCGTAGCCCTGCGCTTCCCCCGCATTGTGCGTTGGCGACGCGATAAAACCGTTGAAGAGATTGACCGTATTGAAGAAATAAAAAAAATGATCAGCTGATTTGAAAGATGCATTAGAACATAGCCAGGGTTTTTTAAACGTTACGACCTGGATGAATTCCAATGGCAACAGTCCGTTCGGTTTCCAGCAGAAAACGTGGGACAAATACTGTCGTGGCTATAGCGGCATCGTAGTAGCTCCGACAGGTTTCGGTAAAACATTTTCCGTTTTTCTCGGTGTGCTCATCGATTTCATGAACCGCCCCGACCGGTACCGGTCGGGGCTTAAACTCATATGGATTACTCCTCTGCGTTCACTGGCCAAAGACCTTTCAAGAGCCATGCAGCAGGCCATAGACGAAATCGGGCTCGACTGGACCGTAGAAGTGCGCAACGGCGATACCGACGTAAAAGTGCGGCAAAAGCAGACAAGACAGATGCCCGATGTGCTGCTCGTTACTCCGGAAAGCCTTCATCTGCTGCTGGCACAGAAAAAGCGCGGACAAATTTTCAAATCACTGCAATGTGTGGTCGCAGACGAATGGCACGAACTGCTCGGAAGCAAACGCGGTGTGATGACGGAACTGGCTCTTGCCTATCTCAGAGATCTGAAGCCGCAACTGCAGACATGGGGTATTACGGCCACTATAGGCAACCTTGAAGAGGCTGCTTCGGTCTTATTACCTACAGCACAAAAAAAAACGATGATTACAGCACGCGAGCGCAAAAAAACCGAAATCATCACGGTATTCCCAGACGAGGTGGAGCTGCTGCCATGGGCCGGCCATCTCGGAAGTCGTCTTGTGGACAAGGTTGTGCCCATAATCCTGAAAAGCCGGTCTACCCTGCTTTTTACGAACACACGCAGCCAGAGCGAAAACTGGTACCAGCTACTCCTGGAAGCACATCCCGATTTTGCCGGCCAGATTGCCCTGCATCACAGTTCCATTGACGCACATTTAAGACAGTGGATTGAGGAAGCACTGAGTGCGGGCACTCTTAAAGCCGTCATTGCCACCTCATCGCTGGACCTTGGCGTGGATTTTAAACCTGTAGACACCGTTATACAGGTAGGTTCGAGCAAAGGTGTAGCGCGCTTTATACAAAGGGCCGGCCGCAGCGGACATTCCCCTTTTGAAACATCAAAGATTTATTTTGTACCCACCCATTCGCTGGAACTCATAGAAATAGCCGCCCTTAAAGAAGCTGTTAAAACCGGCACCGTTGAAAAGCGCGAGCCCATGGTGATGACGTTTGACGTTCTGGTACAGTTCCTGGTGACCGTGGCCCTGGGAGGAGGTTTTGAAGCCCCAAATATGTTCCGCATCATAACCGGTTGCCATGCCTTTTCATTGCTTACAGAAAAAGAATGGAACTGGTGCCTTACGTTTATTACTATGGGTGGCAGTATCGGCAAGAATTACGAGGAATTTCACAAGGTAGCCGTCAATGAAGAGGACCGGTATGTAGTGGAGAAACGCCGTATCGCCATGATCCACCGTATGAACATGGGAGTCATCGTCAGCGATGCCATGATGCGTGTTAAATTTGTATCGGGAGGTTACATCGGCATGATTGAAGAATATTTTATATCAAAACTCAGATCAGGAGACCGGTTCATCCTTTCGGGAAGGGTACTCGAACTCGTCCGTACCAAAGAAATGACGGCCTTTGTGCGCCTGTCATCAGGCCGGGCCATCACGCCCAGCTGGCTCGGTGGCCGGCTGCCCCTGAGCAGCAACCTCAGCCGTTTTTTACGCGAAAAACTGGCTCACGCGCTCGACCCTGCCCATAAGGAGTCCGAATTAAGGTTCCTGCATCCTTTGTTTGTACGGCAGGCACAACATTCGGCCATCCCGGCCCGGGACGAATTCCTTATCGAAAAGATCCGTACGCGCGAAGGCTATCATGTATTCATGTACCCGTTCGAAGGAAGGCTCGTACACGAAATCATGGCCTCACTGATCGCATACCGCATCAGCCTGTTATACCCTTCAAGCTTCTCCATTGCCATGAACGATTACGGCTTCGAGCTTTTTTCCGATACGGAAATCCCGTTGGAGCGGGCACAGTTTGAACGTCTTCTCACCAAAGAAAACCTTATGGATGATGTTGCGGCGAGCATCAATGCAACCGAAATGGCTAAAAAGAAGTTCCGTGACATTGCCGTAATCTCCGGTCTCGTCATACAGAATCTACCAGGTATACAGCGCAACAACAAAAGCCTGCAGGCATCGTCGGGCATCTTATTTAAGGTATTTGAAGAATATGATCCGCATAATTTGTTGCTGCGCCAGGCCTATACCGAGGTATTCAACCAGCAGCTCGAAGCCCCAAGACTCATGGCAGCGTTTGAACGTATCGGCCAAAGCCGTATCATCTATAAGGAATCGTCACAGTTCACCCCGCTAAGCTTCCCCATAAAAGTGGACAGCCTGCGACAGTCACTCTCAAGCGAAGACCTGGCCAAACGCATCGAAAAACTACAGAAAAGCTATCTTAAAACCAATAAGAAAAAATGAACCTTGTCCAACTGCCCCTGAATTTCGCATCCGAAAAATTGCTGCTCACGAACCAGAGGGCCCTTTACTGGGAACGTGAACGGACCCTCGTACTTTCAGATCTGCATCTGGGGAAGGCCGCGCATTTCCGCAAAAACGGTATTGCCATACCGGCACAGGTTACACACAGCGACCTGTTTCGGCTGGAACGGTTGCTGCAGCACTACCCAACCGAAAGGCTGCTCATTGTGGGCGATCTCATACATGCGGGGAAAAACTCGGAAATTGAGCTGTTATACGGTCTCGTCCAGAAGTTTCCGTCTACACGGTTCCTGCTTATAAAGGGCAATCACGACCGTTTGACCGATACTCTGCTCCAAAAAATCGGTGTACACCAGGTGCACGACTCCTTAACGATAGGCCCACTCAAGTTCTCGCACGAACCTGATATACATTCCGAAACCTACAACATCTGCGGGCACATTCATCCCGGAGTGCGGCTTAAAATGCCCGACCGCAGCAATATCAGCCTGCCATGTTTTGCCGTTACGCACAAAACCCTGGTACTACCGGCATTCAGTCATTTTACAGGACTCCATACCCGTTACGGTACGAAAGATACTGCTTATTTTGCCATAACCGATAATGCCCTCTTCTCCTTAAAAAACCCGATATTGTAAACCTTATTTTCAATTACATAATTATATTGTTTTTCCCTTTGTGGTACGTTCATTGCATTACTTTTATATGAACCGCTGTCTTTCCTTAGACAGCAAAAAAATCAGCTATTATGAGAAAATCTGAAAAAACAGCAGCCGTCTTCTTTTTTTTAGGCATTTTCCTGCTCGCTTCGTGCCGCGACAATAAGCCCGTACCAGTAGACAGCAACACCCCATCGACCGAACAGAATGAAAACAACCAGAACGGTGAGGAATACGTTAATGAAGTCAGCGAACCACGAAATTCGCAAAATAACCAGGACCAAAGTGAGGCTAAAAGAACGCAGACAGACGAAGGGGGCCAGACCCGAACAGACGATGATCCTTCCTCTGACGATGATGCAGAAAACTCGGCTCCTCAGAACAGGTAAAGTTTTAGTATGCCGGAACAATGCATAAAAGGCTCCTTTATGAAAAGGGGCCTTTACATTATAGTGTTACTGTTTCCGGGCATCATGGATTTTCACTATACGGCATGTCCACGGGTTTAGATTCGGGAGATCCTTTTTCCCGAAGCCAGATGGACAGCAGCACAATGGAGGCCACTGCAAGAAATTCGCTTTGCCAGTTCTGAAAAGATTCAAACCAGAACCGTGATTCAAAAAAATAGGTCCCTGCGTTTACTGGGCTTTTTCCCTTCATAGCCTGCTCTGCATTATAGTCGCTGAGGCTGCCTGCAAAATGAAGGACAAAGGCAATAAGAAACAGCAGGCCGAATGCCAGTGAAAGCGAATGTTTGTAAACAGTAAGCCAGAGTCCTCCTTTTCTTACGGACCAAGGAGCACTGGGATGCGGCACAGGTTCCCTATCTACATCCTCCATCCCTTCGAGCCCTTTGGATTCGCTTGATCCTTTCTGCCTCAGCGATACCGTGAGCACTACATAAAGTGCCATTTGCAGAAATTCGCTTTCCCAGTTTTCAAAGGTTGCCTGTATAAAATGACCGCTGTGCAAATAATCTGTTAACGATAAAAGCGTCTGAGCGTTTTCTGCCAGTTCGTTGTTTTCTGTTTTCCACCCTGTGAGCACCTGTCCGGTAAGGGCAGCAAACATCAGCAGAAACAATACGATGCTAAGGCCGTTTCGGTAAAAAAAGCTGTTTTTTTTCATAATCCCTTCCTTTATCATGAAGTATCGTCCATTTTGTGCAGGTCCTGCACCGCAGGCCCTGTAAGCCGTTTTCCGTTTACATTAAAGCGCGACCCGTGACATGGACAGTCCCACGAAATTTCGGCGCTGTTCCAGCTTACCTCGCATTTTGCATGCGGGCAGGTGCTTTTCAAAATGTGCATTTTTCCGCCGGATTCTTTATACACGGCATAGTTCGTTCCTTCGTATTTTACCACACGGGCCGTTCCGGGTTCAACTTCCGCAAGCGAAGCAATCTTGTCTGAAAAAAGCTTGTCCTTAATAAAGTCACCTGCTACCAGCAACTGTTCCTTTACAAAATCGGAAAATCCCGCAACGGGCTTTATTCTGGAAGGACTGAACAACTTTTCATATGAACTGTTCCCTGTAACGATAAGGTCTGTGATTATTTTAGAAGACAGGCTTCCGAACATCATGCCGTTACCGCGAAAACCCGTTGCCGTAAATACCCGGCCGGCACTGCCCGGCAATACTCCGATGTACGGCAGACCGTCAACGGGTTCGTAATACTGGCTAGACCAGCTGTACACCACTTTATCCACATCAAAATGCTCGCGTACATAATTTTCGAGCTTTGAAAAACATTCCCCCGTATCTTCGGTATGCCCCGTTTTATGGTCTTCTCCACCAGCAATGAGCAGCTGTTCACCATTAAGGTAGTGTGTACGGTAATAATGATAAGGATCGGTAAGGTCATATCCCAACACATCTGGGTAGTCACGGTTGTTCAGTGTAAAAGCCAGTACATAGCTGCGGTATGGTGCGTTCATAAAATGCAGCAGGCTGATTCCCGGCGGTGTATGTGTAGCATACACCAGATGCCGTGCCTTGAACAATCCCTGTGAAGTCGTTAGTACGACTTCACCTTCAAGCTCTTCGTGCTGTTTGCATACACAGTTTTCCACTATATGCCCCCCTTCACTGATAAAAACTTCACACAAGGCATTCACATATTTTATGGGATGAAACTGTCCCTGCTGTTCTATTACCACCGCTTTTTCAAACTCAAAAGGAAACGATATCCTGCTGATGTAATACATAGGATAACCAACCTTTGCGGCGCCTTCCACAATGTCGTCGAGCTGTCGGGCCTGTTTTTCATCGAGTGCGAAAAGCTGGGCACTTTTGCGTACAAAATCACAGTCTATATTATACATGCTGATGTTTTGTTCAATGATGTTCATGGCTTCAACACCTGCTTCACGCAAAAGAACAGCCTTTTCCTGCCCGAAATCCCTCATAGCCTGTGCAAAGGTCGTATCAAAAAAATCGTTGAGATGTGCCGTTGTACCTCCCGATGTGCCGAACCCGATGTTTGACGCTTCCAGAAGTACGCAACGTTTACCTGCTTTTTGCAGGCGCACTGCCGTGGATACACCTGTTATACCGGCGCCTACAATAACGACATCGTAAACTTCCTCACGCAACCATTCATCCGAAAAATGCTTTATTTCCTGCTGCCAGGCACTTTTTCTTGTTCCGTCTCTGTTCATATTTATAGTATTAGAATTTGTTTAGATTCCATACTCCCTTTGCTGTTGAAACAAAAGCAAAATCCTTTCCATTCTGTTAAAAAAGACGTACTGCACCTATTATTTAAGTAACGCATTAATAACTATTCATATTTTTTACACATAAATTCGTTTATTTCTACACAACGATGTTAAAATACACATCATTAGCGATATTATCCAAGACCTACAATATTTCCTGTTTTTAAACTTCCTTACGTTTACCGTTAGATCTGCTTAGGCATAACCGAGAAAGGAATTTTCTTAAAGGAATTATTTAACAATATTTAATTACTCTGTCGTTGCAACAGAAAGCCCCACAAATTGTGGGGCTTTCTATTTTTTATCTTTTTGATGATTTTTTTATACTTCTTTTTTTGCATCGATATATGGTACAGTATATAATGTATTGGGCTTTAGATATACCGTCTGGTTTTTAAAATCAAAAAAGGTATGAAACCTTTTCAATACTTCATTTCCGAGTATGTGAATATTGGTTCCCTTTAACGGTTTATGAGACGTGATTTGCTGTACCGGTACATTTTGAAGTTCATAATCTCCTATTTTAAGGGTTTCAAGACCCGACGTGATTACCGGTATTTCGTTTCCCTGTGCCCCTTTCATGATGACCTTTTTAATGACTTCCATCCGCTCAAAAGGAAAATTATCTTCTTTCATAAGGTCGCTATCGAGCATGGCCGTACGCTGATAACCTGTGTCGAAAAGGAACTGATCTGTACTTTTAACCCCGTTTTGAACCAGTGTTCCTTCTACCGAAAAGACATTGTCAAAATAATGAATACCAAGCCTTGTATAAGCTGCATCAGCTGAAACGTATTCCGGAACCTGTTTATGCACCACCATAATGTTTTTGTCGTAGTTAAGCTCCACTACCGAATCTCTGAACAAATCCCAGCCAAAGCGCCCCACGGTACCCTGCCCTGCCAGTTCGGCATCGTATACTCTTGTTTTATATACACTGTTCCCTATTTTGAGGCTGTACTGCGTATGGTAAAGCTTCGTTTCGGAGTTCAGCCTGTTATGCAGCAGCTCGTTTGTGAGGACCAGTTCGCTCGTTCCCGTATCGAAATTTAAATTCAGCGTATCTTTTTCATTAAAAACCGCCTTCACATATACGGTATTGTGTTCGTTGAGGATGAGCGGAATCGTATCGGTTACCGCATGCTGGGCAGCTGCATTCAATGCAAAGCCTGCTGTTATGAGTATTGTAAAAGTGTATTTTCTCATTGTTTTTTGGTTTTATACCATCCATTTAAAGTTTTCTGAGGAGTTATCGCCAAGAAAAACAGAATTTCCCTCGCCATTCGGCCTATATTCATCCAGATAGGCATAACATCTTCCATTACGGGAACAAGTTTATCCGGATTTTCGCCGGCATACGTCGTCTTCCATCTGCCGATCAGTAACGCGGAGCGACTGTCTTTTGCATCCGAAGATGTGTTGTCTTCTTTATTACAGGAGCTCATCATGGCAATCCCGGTCACGCCCGCCAGCAGACTTTTGAAGTAGTGATTCATAATTGTTTTATTTGGTAAACGCAACGGATGTTTAATTATTGTACCCAAAACGGCTTAATTCAAAACAGAGTCTTCTGCCCCCATTTCTCATATTTTAAGTTTAACTGTATTTTCCGGTCTAAATGCACTTTAACGTTAAAGAACCTATTGGATGAAGTATGCAGCAGGTACCTTCCACAGGAATCCTCAGCATTATACAAATCATCTTACGGATGCGGGCATTCACTTTATTGTTTAAACTCTCTAATGCGAAATTCAAAGAGTACGATGAAGCCCAACCGTGCAGCATTTATCTGCGAACACCTCTTCCTATAAGCTCGCCGTACTGTGTCATTTCAAGCATTATAGAACCGTCGGGTTGCTGTGTAAACCGTATCGTACCGTCGGTACCGCCATTACGGATTGCCCTGAACGTATTTTCCGAGGCAGGAAAAAAACGCATGTCCCAGCGGGCCGTATCGGTATTGTATACCAGGTACCGGTCAAGATAGGTAATGATATGTTTTGTCAAAGGATCATCGGGATCGGTATATTCTCCTGCAAATCTTTGAATTGCGGCTTCCGGAATCTCCATCTTTTTAGGTAATGGGTCAGTTGCCGGCCTGTTGTCGAGTATTGCCGTAATTTCTTCATACGGGTACACACCTTTGTCAAAATTGTTGAGCACAATGATGGTGCGGCCGGATGCCACGTTATAATATATAAACGTAATATAGCCATCCCAACTACCGGTATGCCCGTAGCTGAACAGTTTATCATTTTTTTGACTCACATCAAAACCGAAACCGTAAAGTATCTTTTTACCATCTTTGGTTTCGCTTACCTGTAATACTTCATCCAGTTCACGCTGCGAAAGCAGTTGATCACTATTGAGTGCATTCACCCATTTGAACAGGTCTTCAACGGTAGAATTTACCTTTGCATTGCCTACAATACCGTCCATACGGTACGACATGGTGCGTCCAACCCTTGCGTCGTCTTCTGTTACCCGCTCAAAAGAGCCCGGTACCCACACATAACCGTAAGCATAGTTTTGAATGTTGCGCGGCGACAGCCTGCGGTTGTATACGAAAGTACGGTTCATTTTAAGTGGTTTGAAAATGACCTTTTTGAGGTAGTCGTCAAGCGTTTGCCCTGATACTCTTTCAATGATCGTAGCTAAAAAGGCATAGTTTGTATTGGAGTATTCGTGCCTTGTTCCCGGGCTGAATTCCAATGTGTCCTTACCAGCTGCATAATAACTGATAAGATCCCTGTTCGTTGCAATTTCATCCTTGTTCCAGTCCCGTCTGAAGCCGGCCAGGAACTCGGGTATACCGCTGGTATGATGCAGCAGATCGTAAATTTTTACCCCTTTAAAATTCCCGAGTTCCGGAAGGTACGTCGTGATATCCTCGTTATAATCCACCTTGCTTTCTCGGTGCAGCAAGGCAATACCTACACCGATAAACTGTTTGCTGCACGATGCCAGCTCAAATACGGTTTCCGTGTTGTTCAGCTCCTTCGTCGTTTCATTGCTGTAGCCTTTACCCCCTTTATAAACGATTTTTCCTTTTTCGGCAATCAATACGCTCCCGTTGAACTGGTTTTGTGCATGAAGAGCTGTAAACAACGAGTCGAGTCGTTCTTTTTGTATGTGCTTCTGAGCGAAGCCACAGGCTGTTAAAAGGCAAAAGATGGCCTTAATGAGATTTTTACAATTCATTTCATTTGGTTTTTAAGATAAAAAAGATAATGGGACAATATGTCCGTGTATACGTTGTTACGTTTTATTCAGCTCGGACTGTTCTTTTATAAGTCTTGCTTCTTCCCTGACCAGCAGGGCAGCTTCGCTTACAAGTGCGGCTTCTCTTTGAATGAGTTCGGCTTCACTTCGTATAAACTCTGCCTGTTCTGCCGCCGCCTTTGCATCGGAAGCAGTTGCTTCCGCTTCATATTGCTGCTCCCGGTCTTCATCGCCTGGAACAGTTGTCTTACGGGGAAATAGCTTATCCGTCTCCTCTACTATAGAGGACAGTGCAGAAGTAGCAGGTGTTTCCGGATAGGCCCCGTTAATGTCTTGGCTTCCATGCTGCATCAATACTGAACTAACAGTCCTTAATTCCGCTTTCTGCGCATTCACAACGAAAGCAAATACGAGAGCGAATAGAACGGGAAGCAGCAGTATTCTGCGTACATAGCCGAATTTTGTTTTGTTTTTTTTGAGCATGTAGACCCGTTTTTTAAGATCCGAACTCAGTAGTGGGTTCGCAGTACACAAATTGTATCCCGGAAAATGACTTTGCAATAGCATTCGTGCAAATGCAGCAGTATCCGTTCCGGCCACTGCTTCTTTATCTGCAAGATATTCATGTATGAGATGCAGTTCTTTCTTTATGAGATAAAAGAACGGGTTAAACCAGAATATACTTTGTACAACCCCTGTAAAAAGTTTATCCCATGTATGCCCCTGCTCTATATGCACCAGTTCATGCTTCAGAACCTGCCTTCCCACATCGGAATCCATGGCGATGGAATCCTTCCAGAAAAGGTTTCTTAAATAAGAAAAAGGAGCATTTTCGAGATTGGTTCGGTACAAAAAAATACCTTCGTACTTTTCTGCAGGGAACCGATTTTTTAATCCTGCTATTTTAAGGGTACCCGAAATAAAGCGGATTATGAGAAAAGCGGCGACAGCTGCAAAAACAACAATGAGCATCTCTGCATAAACTGTTGCACCCGTAACCGGTTCAACATGTTGCAGTTTATGCACCACTCCATATACACTTTCCCCTACTTCTACCATAAAGTAATTTGTTTTGAGCAGGGGTAAAAACAGCGAAACAACCACCGAGCCCAAAAGGTAAAACCGGTTGAAACGGTGAAACGTCTTTTCCCTGAGAAACAGCACGTAGTACAGAAAAAACAAGGCCGAAATACCGGTCACCTTTGTGCAATAAAAAAATAATGCTTCCATCAATCCTTGTTTTTAAGTTCATCCAGCAACATTTCAAGGTCTTCTATGCTGAGCTCCTTTTTTTCAACAAGGAATGACACCGCATTGGTATAGGAGCCCGAAAAATAGTTTTTTACAAGACTCCTTATCGATTTGCCGCTGTATTGCTGCTGCGAAATCAGCGCAAAATATTCGTGCTGCCTTCCTGAAAGCGTATAGTCTACAACCCCCTTTTCTTTTAAAACCTTCAATAAGGTAGAAACCGTATTGGTATGCGGTTTGGGTTCCGGAAACATTTCGAGCAGGTCTTTAAGGAAGCCTTTTTCTATTTTCCAAAGGTACTGCATCACTTGTTCCTCTGCTTTGGTTAAAGTCGGAATTTTCATATCTATACTTTTTTTTAAGCGAACCGGAAAAATACCAGCCCTACTCTATAACTATAAAATTAGTGATACAAATATAAACCTTATTTTCAATTTTACAACTATTTTTATAGTGATAAGAAAATTTCATTTGTTATGCACTTCTGTACACAGACACTTATTTGTTTCTGCTTTTAAAAGTTTGTATTTTTGAAGCATCAACACAGCTGAATATGCCTGTATCTGCAAAAACACAAAAGTTTCTGGACCACCTGCCCGCACGCCTAGGGGATTTGCGCACTATTGCAAAAGAAATAAAAAAAGACCATGACATGGCTCTGGAACTCTGGGCTTCCGGTCTCTTTAATGCGCGGATGCTCGCCATCCTTATCATGGATAAAAAACAGATTTCACAGGAGTTCGTAAACCGGCTTGAAAAGGACAGCGGTGTGCATACACCGGAAGAACAGAACCAGCTCATCGACTGGCTTATGGCCAACCAGCTTTCGAAAGACAGGAAAACCATTGCACTTATGGAATCATGGGAAAACAGTGAATTTCCCCTTCAAAGACGTATTTTCTGGTACTACCAGGGGCGTTTGCGATGGGTAGGACAAACACCACCGCCGAATAGCGGTTACCTGCTTTCATCTATTGAACAAAAAATACAGAAAGAACACCCACAGGTACAGTGGGCCATGAACTTTACCGCAGCACAGATCGGAATTTACGAGCCTGAACTCCGCAACAGGTGCATTGCCCTTGGGGAACATACAGGACTTTATAAAGACGAAGTCGTGGCAAAAAACTGTACCCCCAGTTATTTACCTGATTATATTGCCATACAGCTGGCCAAACTTAAAAAGGCCGGAAAATAAGAACTACCTACCGCAAGGTAAAAACCGGTTCTTCATCAGTCCAAAACATGAATACTTTTTTTATAAGAAACCCAGTACTTGCCAATATAAATCCAATATTTATAATCAAAATTAAAACAACTATAAGCTTTAAAAGAAAACTGTTATTAAAACTGTAAGGAAACTATATTTCATTAGTTAATGCCCTGATCTATTTTTTTTGTGTTACCAGCTGTGTAAAATTATGCACAATTAAGATAATCGAAAAGTTGTTTCAACAAAATTACCACTGTAAATACGTATCTGCCGTTTGATTTTAGCTGTATCGTAAACTGACCTCTTTGTATCTCCCCGCCATTCCGGTATTTGCATATTTTCGTTAAATATGGTAAATTAGTTATCAGCCTTTGTAATGAATACCTCCTGTACTATATATTAACCTGGTAACAGGATGACAAACAAAAGCAACGGGTGCCAATCGCCACCTCCAGTAACGATAAACGACCATACAAAATCATGAACGGCTTTGAATTTAAAATCATCAAACCACCAAAATCACTTGCCGATTTTGTAGATAGTTTCTGGATGCTGCACAACCCGTCCGGTAAAGCAATAGAAACAACCGGATTGCCGGACGGACTTATTGATGTATCGCTTTCCAGATCGGATCAAAAGGTTTTTCACATCGTGCAGCTTGGCGCACAGACCCAATATGAGCAAGCTGCCATACCTGCCGGATGTCTCATATTCTGCATTAGCTTTAAATTACTTGCTGTAGAATATATTCTAAGGAAACCGGTTGCGGATATTGTAAACAGCGGCAGAACTTTACCCGATGGCTTTTGGGACTTTTCCCAAGACGATTTGCAGGATTTCAGTCTTTTTGCAGCTAAATCCGCAAGTAAAATCCAATCATTATTACCGCAGAAAACCGACAACCGTAAGCAGAAATTATTTGAATTAATTTACGAGACCAAAGGTGCCGTAACGGTAAAAGAGCTTTCGGAAAAAGCAGCCTGGAGCAGCCGGCAGATTAACCGCTATTTTAATCAGCAGTTCGGTATTTCCTTAAAAGCATACTGTAACGTGCTTCGTTTCCGCGCTTCATTAGAACATATTGCCCAAGGGAAACTTTTTCCCGACCAGAATTTCACCGACCAGAATCATTTTATTAAAGCCGTCAAAAAGTTTTCGGGTGTAGTTCCAAAAGAATTATCTAAAAACAAAAACGACCAGTTTATTCTGTTATCGACCATAAAATCAAAATAACTACAATAAAAATGTTGGAACAGTTCAGAAATAAATTTCAGCTTGCCGATGCCCAATGGAACGACTATACGGGTTGTTTCAACCGCATCGAAGTTCCCGCCAGAACCATACTTTTAACTGAAGGCTCTATTTCAAAAAAAATGTTCCTCATTGAAAAAGGTTGTATCCGCGTGTGGTTTAACAATAAAGGAAAAGATGTTACGTCACAGTTCTTTTTTGAAAATGAGATGGTTGGCTCTATTGAAAGTTTCCGCAAGAACATCCCGAGCCCTACTAATATAGAAACCGTTGAGCCAAGCATCTTATGGTGGATAAGTAAAGAAGACCTGGACAGGATAATAGAGGAAATCAAAGAAATTCCGCAAGTGCGGGATATGTTCATTGATAAAATTTTTGAACGCACTTTCGACTATATGAACTATTTTTTTGCAATGGTAAGAGATACTCCGCAGGAACGTTACCTTAACTTACTAAAGGAAAGACCCGAAATTGTAAAACGCATACCGCAACATTACATTGCTTCTTACCTGGGAATTTCCACCGTTCATCTGAGTCGTATAAAAAGCAAACTGGCCGGAAGGTAACATTTGATAACAAATGTTATTGCCCGCAGAACTACTGCTGTATAATTTTGTTGTATAACATATTCGAAATGAAAGCAGCAGTAGTATTTAAAAAAGGTGAAATACCAAAGTATACAGAGGAATTTGCAGAGCCCCAAGCACAAAACGAAAACGAATTGTTGATTTCTGTAAAGGCATCCGCCATCAAAAATCTCGACAAAATGCAGGCAAGCGGAAAGCATTATTCCACGCAGAACGACATATTTACGGAAAAAGTTGCAGGAGGAGACGGAGTTGGCCTGCTTGAAGACGGAACAAGGGTTTATGGTATTGGCGTAAGCGGAATGCTGGCAGAAAAAGCAATTGTGGACAAAAGCAGGATCGTAAAACTGCCGGAGAATATTGACGACGTTACGGCTGCCGCCCTGCCCAATGCCGTGATGGGTTCGGCTCTGGCCCTGCGTTTCAGAACGGGTTTACAAAAAGGTGAAACTGTTTTAATCAACGGAGCAACAGGCGTTACCGGAAAAATTGCCGTGCAACTTGCCAAATATTACGGTGCCGAAAAGGTATTCGCAACAGGCAGAAACGAACAGTCGCTGAAAGAGTTGCTTTTATTGGGTGCTGATGAAGTTATTTCGCTTAATCAGGATCATGAGGCGTTTGTTTCACAGCTGAAGACCTTCCACAGGCAACACCCTGTTGATGTCGTTATTGATTATCTGTGGGGACAAAGCGCAGAGCTTATCCTATCGGCCTTGAAAGGAAACGGTGGTTTTTCACACCGCACCCGTTATGTTACTGTTGGAGGAATGACAGGCGATTCCATTACCTTATCCTCTTCCGTTTTACGCAGTACAGATATTCAGATTTCGGGCTCCGGTTTGGGAACCTGGACCCGTGAAGAGATAAAGTCACTGATTACCGAAATCCTCCCTGAAATGTTCCAACTTGCTGCAGACGGCAAACTGAAGGCCGATACGGTAAGTGTTCCACTCCGGGATATTGAAACTGCATGGAATATGGATATTGACGGTGGCAAACGGTTGGTAGTTTTAATAGGATAAAGCTAAAACGACCGATTTTTACTATTATCCGTCATAAACCCTGAATAATTTTGTATTGTTAATAAAGAAGAAGTATGAAATTACAGGATAAAAAGATAGCCGTTGTTGGCGGCGGCCCCGGCGGCCTTACATTGGCAAAGCTTTTACAGCTTAAAGGGATAAACGTAAAAGTATACGAACGTGATCTGGATAAGAACGCCCGGGTGCAGGGAGCTCCACTCGACCTGCACGATGATTCCGGACTTGCTGCCCTGGGTAAGGCCGGCCTGCTGAAAGAATTCAAAAATAACTTCCTTCCCAAAGCAGACAGGAAGAAAATACTCGATAAACATGCTGTAGTGTTTTTCAGTGACCACGAGACCAAAGTGGAAGAAAATTTCGAAAACCCTCACTTTCGTCCCGAAATAGACCGCGGAGCATTGCGGAAAATACTTTTAGAGTCATTGCAGCCCGAAACAGTTGTATGGGACAGCCATTTTAGTTCGATGGGAAAACACGGGGACGGCTGGCTGTTGCATTTTAAAAACGGAAGCACCGTTTATGCAGACCTTGTTATTGCGGCCGACGGGGCAAATTCAAAAATCCGTCCGTACATCACAGACATCAAAGCTTTCTACTCGGGCATCGTCATGCTCGAAGGCACTATTTACGATGCCCATCGTACGGCACCGCAAATTTCAGCTTTGCTCAATGGAGGAAAAATAATGGCTTTTGCAAATGCAAAAAGTATCCTTATGGGACAAAAAGGCAATGGTGAAATCGGTTTTTATGCAAGTTTCAAAGCAGATGAAAACTGGATGACAAACAGCGGTTTAAACTTCGGGGACAAAAAACAGCTGCTCGAATGGTTTAAAACAACGTATCCCGGATGGAGTACTGTATGGAACGGGTTATTTGAAAATGCTTCAGAGCCTTTTATTCCACGCCCTATATACTGTATGCCTTTAGATCAGGCATGGAAAACCCTGCCAAACCTCACCATGCTGGGTGATGCCGCACATGTTATGCCCCCGTTTGCAGGTGAAGGCGTAAACATGGCCATGCTTGATGCACTGGAGTTGAATGAATGTTTAACGTGCGATAAATACGATACAATACTGGAAGCCATAGCAGCTTATGAAAGCCGTATGCAAAAAAGAGCGGCAACTGCAGCAAAAGAATCGCTTGATAATGGTGAACTTATGCACAGTGAAAAAGCCCTTACTGCAATGCTGGATTTTTTTAGCGGGCACTAAAGATGAATTCTAATTTTTGAAAAATATAACAGAACACTATTTCATATATTTTCTGTGACCACTTCAAGGAATTACTAATAAACAAAAAACATTTTTTAATTATATAATCATTTTTTTACATATAAACCAAAACAATATAAGGTAAAGGCATTCTGTTTAACCGGCATACCCGTTCAACATTGCAGATATGCATTGTAGCAGAAATATTCCCCGGAAACCTCATAAAAAGATTGGACAACTACTGCAAAACCTTTTTTAATTTTTGAGGATTTATTATCTTTAATACCCCAAATAAACAAACAGTGAACCCGGATCAGCAACATACGTTATCGGCCATCATGAACCGCATCGGACAGTTGTTCGACGAGCGCATGGGCGGAGTATACTTCTGGATGAAGGCCGAACTGCTGCACGTAAAAGGCGACCGCAGCGGGCATTATTACCTTGAACTTGTTGAAACCCGCAACGGCAGTGTTGTGGCCAGGGCTACGGCCCGGATATGGAAGCATACGGCAGTTACTTTAAAAGAATCTTTAGGCAGCGGTTTTGAGCAGATTCTGACCCCCGGAAGTGAGATCCTGTGTTGGTGCCAGGTGGTATTTCACAGCGTTTACGGAATGTCGTTTACAATCAGCAAAGTAGATTTACATTACAGTCTCGGTGCTCTCGAACGCAAAAAAAGGGCTGTTGCAGAAAAGTTGGCCCGCGAAGGTCTGCTCGGAAAAAACAAAAGGCATATCCTTGCCCGGGTACTCCAGCGCATAGCTCTTATTGCATCGCCCGATACCGCGGGATATGAAGATTTTATAAAACAGCTCAACGAAAACAGTTACAGATTTGCCTATGAGGTGGAAACCTTTGCTGCCAAAGTGCAGGGCGACACAGCAGCATCTGAAATAACACAGCAGCTGCAACGTATCGGATCCGGCGGTTTTGACGCAGTAGTACTGCTGCGAGGTGGTGGTTCGAAGTTTGACCTGGAGCCCTTTAACGATTACACATTGGCAAAAACCATAGCAGACTGCGCACTGCCCGTTGTAACGGGCATTGGACATGAAACTGATACAAGTATTGCTGATCTGGTGGCACATACATCACTTAAAACCCCAAGCGCCGCAGGTGCCTTTATTGTAGAGCGTACCGTGAATTTCCATAACAGCATGCAACTGCTTTACACGAACATTAAACGATTATATGAACATAAAATGCAGCAGCTTCATAAGGACTGGAAGCACCGCGTAACGGAATGCACTGCCCTTGGCAGGGCACAAACCCTTTTACAACATGGCAGGATGCAGACGCTCTCAGGCCGTATCATTGCGCTTGTAAACGAAGAACGGACCCGCGCCCGGTCACTGGTAAACCTGGCACAGCAACAGCTGGTCCTGCTGCCCGCAAAACAACTGGTTTACAACCTCAACAACCTCAAAGAACAAAAAGAGCAGCTGCAACTGTACGGCGGCTACCTCGTGCGCGATGCCGCGGAACCGCTGCAGCGCAAAACGGAACAGCTCGTATTCCTTGCTCAACTGCGGCTTAAGGCCGAACGGCACAAGCTGTCCGACCTGCAACAGTATCCCAACCTGTACCATCCCGGCTCTGTTTTGCTGAAGGGCTATGCCCTTGTTCGCAAAGAACGACACATTGTTACCCATGAAACCACGCTGAAAAAGGGCGATACCGTAGAAATTGAACTTCACGACCGCACTTTCAGCGCTATTATAAACAACATACCCCTATGGAAGAACTTACCTACGAAAAAGCCGAACAGGAGCTAGAAAGCATACTCGACGACCTGCGCAACGACCGCATAGGTATTGACGCACTGGCCGAAAAGGTGGAACGCGCTTCAAAGCTTATCGCCTTCTGCAAAGAAAAACTTACGTCAACAGAAAAAAAGGTCGAAGACATCATCCGACAGCTCGGACTGTAATCTGCTGTTGTGCAAAACACGTTATAATACGATGCAACCGGATATATGGCGCCGGACAGGCTCCATAAGAACCGTTTTAAAATTTTCAGTAAGGATTTTCACTTTTGCATTTTATCGTTTGCGTTAAAATTTGTAAGTTTAGTTGATAAAAAAACTCATACTTTATGAAAAAACTTGGATTTATGATGCTTCTGGCATTTTCCGGTATGACTGCTGCTGCACAGGGCACACAGAATGCCGATGTTTTTAAAAGTGAAAAATACCGTACGTTCCGGAACTACTATATAGAGCGTATTGATTCCGGTATTGATCAAAAAGCGGAGTCTGCGCTTAAGGATTTCAGAGAAAAGGTAAGACTCGAAAGTACCTTCGCAACCCTGGGACACAAAAACTTTCTCAAAGTGGAAGAACCCACTGTTGACGAATATGAACGGTGGCTTGGGGAAAACCTGCACAAGACAAAATTTGCAACGCTGAAAGAAGCCAGAGAGTCGCTTCACCATTGCCTTAGCCTGTTAAAGAAAGCCGGTGAACAAAGAGAGAAAATGACTCCGCTGTTTAACGAACTGAGCAGGGAAATAGGATATAGTGCACTGTTCCGCAGGTTAGCCGAGGATAACAATGCGCGCAAGGCACAGCTTTAATAAAAATATTCCTCCTAAACGGAGGATTTTTTTTAAATGCTTTATCCGGTACGCCAAAAAGCTGCTGTTTGAAAGCCTTTCATTTCATACAGGAAAAACCTGTTAATGCGCTACAGGTCTTACAGCAATACAAAGGCTGTTTGCTCAGCACCTTCAACGTCAAAATAACTGTAAATGACCTTGATATGGGAGCCGTTGAAATTGGTATGCAGGTTACCGGCTTCGTCAAAGGCGGCGCTACCCGTTGCTTTATGAATATCTTTAAAGAACACCTTGGATTTATGTTCCGCCTTTAACAGTTGTACCCTGTTAAAAAAGCTTTCCAGACAAACGCCCATTTCCTTAAGCTTGTCTACAATCTCGGACGATTCTCCGTGGTTTAAGTAAACTTCCAAAATTTTTTCCAGTGCCATTGCAGTTAAATTAAATAAATAGTTCATGTAAAAATATACGATTTTATCCTAATAAAAACATCATTTGTTTAAATTATTATTACCTTAATACCGCTTTTTCTCAAAGCACATCTTTTCCGGGGCTGCACAGCAAGTTTACTGGGCTTTTTGTGAATCACAATGAGCGATCGCCATCCGTTACAGCAGGAAGCCCTTTTCCCGATATTTTAAAACGGTTAAGTAATTAATTTTTACGGATAAACACTATCTTTAACGACTAAAACACCACCCTATGAATATTGCAGCTTTAAAAGAGAGAAACAACCTTGACCAGCACACTGCCGAAGCCCGGTTTTATACCCAGTTGGCTGAACTGCTGCAACAACTGCGGCTCAGAACCTTACCCACGTCCGTCACCGAAAAAATAAATACACATATTTCGGTACTGAATTCCAGCGACTGCGACGGCAGTAACCTTAAGAAACTTGTGAAAAAGCAACAGGCAGAAATCCTCAAATTAATTGAGAAGGAACTCAAAATCGTTCCAAAAAACTATTACCGCAATCTTTGGCTGGCACTCGGAATATCGGCTTTCGGACTCCCCCTGGGCGTGGCCTTCGGACTCAGTATCGGCAATATGGGACTCATGGCTCTGGGACTGCCCATAGGCATGGCTATCGGAGTTGCTGTTGGTACCAACATGGATAAAAAGGCACTGGAACAGGGACGGCAGCTCGATATTGAAATTAAATACTAAGTATAACAATGAAATCTGTTTCCCATTTTACAGCTTTACTAACGTTTGTTTCCTCTGAAAAAGGAGGTCTTTCAACACCAGCATCATCAGGATACCGGCCTTTTATAAAGTTTCCTTTTACAAAGAACCTTGTTACGGGAATTCAAAAGTTCACCGGAACCGACCTCGTGTTCCCCGGGGATACGGTAAGCGTTGAGATTACGCTGACGGATGTTTCGGGTTTTGCCGGCAAGCTGTACGAGGGACTTGATTTTGAGTTTTTCGAAGCCGATCGCTTAATCGGTTACGGCGTCGTAACCGGGCTTAACGGGATTGCCTTTGCATAAATCACAAAAGCCTAATGAAAAGGATACCAAAAATTTCCTTAACTACATATTTGAATTGTAAGCCGGCTTTCACGGTTGCTTTTAGCCATAAAAACTTTTAAAATGAATATATACAGACGGTCCCGTTTTTTAATTCCTGCCTTACTCCTGCTCACCACCCTGAGTTCCTGCAAAATAGGAAGATTCGTCATTTACAATTTTGCCGACCTCAACGATTACAAAAAATTTCCCGAACGCACTGTTCAGACCGGCCCGGAGAGTTTTGTGTTTCCCAAAGCAGTAAAAGGGAAAGTCCCCGGTAAACTGCAGCTGAAGAACAAGAGCTTTGCTTTTGAACAATACCTCGAAGACAACAAAACCGTTGCCTTCCTTATTATTCAGAACGATACGCTGCAATACGAAAAATACTGGGGAAAATATGATGAAGCTGCTGTTGTACCCTCATTTTCAATGGCAAAATCCATCACGTCGCTGCTTATAGGCTGCGCTATTGATGATAAACTTATTGCATCTGTAAATGAACCGGTAACCAACTATATTCCGGAACTTAAGGAAAACGGTTTTGATAAGGTTACCCTGGAACATTTACTGCAAATGACTTCGGGTCTTAAATTTAACGAAGGGTATGCAAACCCTTTTGGCGATGTGGCCACCTTTTACTATGGAACCAACCTGCGAAAGGCCATCAAAAAAATGAAGTTAAAGACTGAACCGGGAACAAAGTTTGAATACGCAAGCGGCAATACGCAGCTTTTGGGACTGGTACTTGAAAGGGCTTTAAACGGCAGAACCATTTCTTCATACCTCGAGAAAAAAATATGGATCCCGCTGGAGATGGAATATGATGCCGGCTGGAGCCTTGACCGGGAAAAAGACGGGCTCGAAAAAACGTTTTGCTGCCTGAATGCACGGGCACGCGACTATGCCAAAATTGGCCGATTGCTGCTCAACAAGGGAAAATGGAACGGAAAGCAGATCGTTTCAGAAAAATGGATTGAACAGTCAACTAAGCCAGATACGACCCATGCCGGTGCATCTTATTATAAATACCAATGGTGGCTGCCCACCCAGACAGGAGATTTTATGGCACAGGGTATTTTAGGCCAGTACATCTACGTGCATCCTGCCAAAAATCTCATCATTGTACGCCTCGGAAAAAGCCAGGGTAAAGCCGACTGGTGGGAACTTTTGTCGGGACTGGGTCAGTTGTATTAAAAAACAGGAACAATGTTCCTGCTTTTCGTCCTAAAGATTTTTTTAAAAATCACATCCCACTGGCTCACTGAAATTCCCAGCGTTTTATACCGACCTATTCTAAATTTCACACGCCTTTCCAAGCATGTCTTTCATTTGCTGTATATGGTGCAGCGGATGGTAGCCCATTAAACAGAACATTTCTCGCAGAGCAAGCTTTCCAAGCAACGGATGGGGTAACACTAATGTATCGAGTTCTTCCTCGGAATACCCTTCCAGCAACACACCGATCGCTTTAAGGTTACCGTACAGAACCTGTACCACCTCTTCTTCCTGTTCCGGTTTTAGTTTCCCATCCGGAACATATTGCGCAGGTGCTTTAAGGCTTGTGTTGAAATAGTGTTCGAGCACCGTTTTGTAATCCCAGACAGGGCGGTCGATGCTTCCGAATTTCTGCGACAGGTATTCTTTTGAGGCCAGTGCTTTCGGAAACGGTGCTATGGTCAGTGAAATATGCTGTAGCTGCTGTGCAGGGCTCCATTTGCCCGCGGAAGCATAATGCAGTTGTTTACCGGACAGGCCTGCTACGTAGGCAACGGCTGCTTCATGGTTTTGAAGGAACGCCCGTATTAATTCTTGTTTGGTCATTTTTTTTATTCAAAGTACCGTTGTTTAACAACACCAAACAATGAACCCGGGTTAATAAATTTGCTTTCTTATACGACTTAAAGCCTGGGGGGTGATACCGATATAGGAGGCCAGGTATTTTAACGGAACTTTCTGTAAAAACTGCGGCCTGTTTTTCAGCAGGTATGCATACATTTCCCTTGGCGATGCTTTAAGAAGCTGTACCTCCCGTATGGTTTTGATGCGCAGTTGCTCTTCGAGAAATACTTTCTGCACAGTACCGCACAACCTGGATGCTTCAAAAAGCCTGCGTACCTCATCCATTCCCACATACCATAACAGTCCTTTTCCGATGGAACGGTAAACAAAACGGTTCTCGGCCACATCTCCTGCTTTTGCCGTAAAAATATCGCCTTCGAAATAAAAATCCACCGAAATTTCAGTCTCTGTCTCCTTGTTGTCACTCACGATGAACTTCCGAACCGTGCCCTGTTGCAGAAAACACAGTACATCCTCCGGAAACCGTGTTTGTTTGTCGAATTGTAAAGGCAAAAGTTTTTCCCAGATTTCTCCGAAGTAATCTATGGGATATTTTTCAGAAAATATTTTTTTGTCCGGTTCGGTCAAAATCTTGTCTATTAATATACGTAACTAAGATAATGAAATTCCCGGAAACAGAATTTATCAGGAATGCCTTTTTTATCCGGTTGTTTCATAAGGTTCTGACGGAACCAAAACGGTTACAACACCGTTTTTTTTCGCTCTGTTCTGGAAATAATGAATGAGACTGCTTATAATAAGCGGTGACAGTACCAGTACAGCAACAAGAGTTAAAAGATTTTTCTTTTTCATAATTGCAACATTAATTCATAAAAGTTAATAATGAAGACCTTGGTTTCGCATATTTGAAGAAACCATTACATTCCGGTTTTTACTGCCTGTTCTTCTTGCTGTTTGGCTATGGCAGCTTTAATCCTGCAAAGCAGGCCGTCATAATTTAAATGATCGCGGTAATCTGCTTCAATGCGGATACCGTTGTTTAAATTGATGAAAAACTTATCCGACACAACCTCAGGGTTGAACTCGTAATTCCACAGATCCTCGTTATAGGAATCTGCATAAAGATCTTTAAAAGGCTCGTATTCAAACTGGTCTGCATAGGTGCCTTTTGTACGGATCTTAAGGATAAGGGTACAGAATTCCACACAACTGTCAAGATCGGTATTGTGATAAAAAAACTGTGAGCTTACAATCTCCACCATTCTTTGATACAGCAGGGGGATGTGATCCCAGTCTCTGAATACATAATTGGCTGCTTCGAAGTAATAATCCTGATGAGTCATATACGGTATTTTTAATAAAACTTACTGTTTTTTAAAAGAAGACAGTCTTATGACCGTCTTCTTTAAAATCTGAATAGTTACCAGCGCAGAATATCCAAATAACGCTAAAAACCACAATAGCAAATCATTCAATATACAACAACTGCAACATATTCATAACAATTAACATATCTGACAACTTATTCTGCCGACGTTCAGTCAGGAAGAATCATACAATTTATATGCCCCTCTTTTTATGAAAGTTATTTACCGGATATACAAAAAATATCCATTTTATAAACAATCCCGCTATTCATAAGCATTCAGAAAAGTTATTATAAACATTAACATTTTAACTCGAGTACAGCCCGAAACCGGTTGTTTCCTGCATTTATTTTTACACAAACAAAAAACAAATACAATTATATTTATTTTGTTAAAAACAAACAAAAACTAATAAAAAACAACACAATTTAAACAAAAATAAAAAATAAAAAGTTAAATATTAAATCATAAAACAATACACGACAATAAAACACATTTAATATTTTTATTAATTAAGTGAAGACATTTGAAACATTTTGTAGAATTACATACACAATTAATAAAATTTAAACACAAAGTTTGTAAAAGAAAAATTCACTTTGCATTCTGGATTTTAATGCAGACTGTTACAGTTAACCTTGTCCGCCGGTACTTTTTCAAAATTAAACCACACTAAATAAACGTATTAACCCACTACTAGCACGATTATTGCAACAGATTATTAAGACACTGGTGTCCATAGTTTTCTAAGAGATTTGCCGTTTCTTTTAAATAATGAAACGCTTTATTGTCATATGTAATTTATTAATTTTAAGAAGGAATAAAATGAAAAATTTTACATCAACAATTACCGAATCCGGAACTGATGCCCGTATTCATTCAACGTTTAAGATACAACCCAGGTACGAACCTGAAGAATACCATGGTACCGATACTTTGTCTGAACGGAATGTGGTGATTACTGCTGCGGAGTATGGGGTTGGTAAAGCGGTTGCTCTGGCTTTTGCAAAAGAAGGGGCGAATATTGTGATGGTATATCATCACGATAAACAGGAAAGGGAACTCGACCAGTGTGCAAAAAAGATTAAAAGCCTGGGCAGAAAGGTCTGGTTGTTCCGGTCCAGTATTTTTGAAAAATTTAAATGCAGGAAATTACTGGAAAACATCATTAAAAAGGTACAACGCATAGATGTCGTTGTTAATATTTTTCCCATCCTCAATAAGGCGCATGAAGAAACGCACTACCTTCTAAAAAAAAACGATACTTTAAAAATACAGGGACTTTTTACTATGGGACGTCTCGCTCCTGAATATCTTGATACGAACGGCGTTATTATCAATTCTACCTATATATGCTCGTATGCCCAACCCGACCAGCTGGCTTTTTTTTCGGCCATGAAAGCCGCAATAAAAAACTATACAATGGAAATGCACAGGATGTTGCCGCTGTATAAGAAAAACTTGCGCAGCAACGGGATAACGGCCGGTTTTATATGGACGGAATCTGTACCGGATTTCCTGCCCGATTATAATGCCGCACCACAGGAAATATCTGCCGTGGCTCCCATGCATCCGTATGAAGTAGCACCCCTGTTCGTATTTCTTGCCCGAAAGGAAGCCGCGATGATTTCAGGGGAAACACTGGATGCACGCGGTAAAATAATCAAGGTTTAAAAAGAAACATTCATGCTGTCTCCTACGAAGTGCGTTCCTCCATCCACCGGTGGTAAGAGTGCATAAAATGTTCGGATTCATCGAAACCAAGCTGTCGTGCCACGGTTCTGTGATCTTTATTGTGTACGGACAACATATTGTGCGCTTCAGCCATGAGCCGTTCGTGATAAAGTTCAGCGGGATAACGTTGCGTTACATGATATACGGAAGCATCAAGCTCATCTGCTGTGATGTTCATTGCTTTCGCATATTGCGCTATATCGGTATATTTTAATGTTTCGGCATCGTCGTGAAGGGGAAACTGCCTCTCGAGAAAATCGGTAAAAACCAGTGAAATACGTTCCTTCGCATCCATCTTCCCCTCTGCGGGCAACACGTGCGGCAATGCCTGCACCTCGTGTATAAGGTACCGGATACCGCTGCGTATAAGATCTGTATGCCGGGCATCGGCAATTTCCTGGTTTTCGGATAAATTCTTAAACAGGCTCAAAAGAAGTTCTTTCCTGCTGTTGTCCAGTTCATATACCAATGCTTTACGAGCGTTGAAAAGAGCTGGATCACCGTTGTCTGTATTGTAAAGGCTGTTGAGGAACTGTTCGGTAAAAAGACATGCATATCCGTCACTTACGGAAGTATTGGATTCCCATACGTAAGGTACCTGTGGTGAGGTAATGAACAATACGGTACCGTTTACCTCGTACGAACGATCGGCAAAATGTATAATATTCGGACCTGTATCCATGCAGATTTTGAAAAACACCCTTTTATGGTGCGACCGCACATAATAAGAATCGTTCTGAACCTGGTATACATTAAATCCCTTTATGCGCAGCTGGGTATTAAAATCGGAAAGCCGCTTAATCTGTATATCATCCATCTGTTAACTGTTATACTGGTGATTTATAACCTTATTTTCAAACATTAAGCCAAAATACTGATTTTTGACTAAAAAGAAGTACAGGATCAGAATAAAAAGAAGTATACACGCCGGTGACAGGAAATAAAAACCGTTTTATCCGGTGTTCTCAATTCATAAAGTACCGGGTAAAACCGGGGCATTCTTACCACCGCCCGTTATTTTACGTTTTTCTTTTTTTCAGAAAACAATGCCACGATAAGCCCGATAAAAGGGCTGATCAACAGGCATATGAAAAAGGTATTTTTAAATCCAATACGCCTTCCGTCACCAACAAGAGTGCATAAGAATACATAAAACAGGATAATTAAAAGTGCTTCCATAGTTATATTTACGTGACAGCTATGCTACCTGTATATTGAATACATTGAGAAGTTTCCCGGCACACCCTGTCCAAACAGGGCAAATATAGGAAAAAACCTTAATTATTAAATAGCGGTAAGATTTAATAAATCCCGGCATTATACTAATACTGAATCTTTAAAATTCCTTCAGGTAATGATTTCCAGGTCATTTCCTGTAAAGTTTTGCCTTTTGGAATGTACCAACGGAATGAGTGGAAACTGCTGTTGGTTCTCCTGTTTCAGTAGTTGCTGTATTGTTTTGATGAAGAGCCACCGTATGTATTTCCATATTGAGGACTTCACCTTCGAGCCAGTAATAGCAGACCAACAAACTGCCTTCAACGGAAAAACCGCTGGCCAGGCGTCCGCCTATGATCTGTTGCGGTAAAACTACCCCGTTTTTCTCATCGATTTTCCATCCTGTGTCGTCCTGTATCAACTCATACTTACGCGGGTTCTGGTTCGGTGCATCGTAATACAGGATCCACGACCACCTCGAACGATCCAGTGGCTCAATCGTAAGGCTTACGGGAACGGACTGGCTGCCCCGGGCAGAAAAAATGATTGCACTGCCTTTCCAGTTTCCTTCCCATGATTTCGGAAAACCAGGTAGCTGTGCCTTTAGCGCGGAAGTGAAAAACAGCAAAAAAAAACAAATAAACAGCTGCTTCATTCTGTATCTCATATAAATGTTGTTACTATACCATACAATGTTATTATTCCGAAAGTTACGAAACTTAACTTCAGAATCATCCTATCCAAAAATAGAAACACGCTCCATATTTAAATTGTAAAAATGTAAACTTACAGAATGAGAGCCGCCGGTTTTCTAAACACCCACACTCCATTTAGTTCCCAGCATTTTCAATACAACAAAAAACGCATCGATTTAAAAATCAATGCGTTGTAATTTAATTTGTGGAGCCGCAGGGAATTTTAGATGCAATCTAATATTTCCTTAATTAACTCAAAAATTGTATATAAGCCTTTTGTATTCAATAGTTCCAAGTTATTTTTTTTTGTTCAAAAATAGAATGAAATCTAAAGAAATAGAATGAAATAGACGGGCACTATACAAATACTATACAAGTCATTTGTATCAATAACTTTACTAAAAAAAAGGAAAATTATGGCAACAATACAGTTCTTGTACAGATCAAAAAGAGAGAAATCAACACTTACATTGAGGTTATTTAATAGAATACATCAAAAAAACACCTTTGTTGAATGTAAAACAAAGGTTGAGGTTACAAAACTTTATTGGGAGCAAAGGAACCCGCCCGTGCCAAAACCGTAGGCGCTTCCAACTTTACTTTCCCTGTGGTATTGAAATTTTCGAGCTTTCAGAAATCAGGAAATATTAAAGCGAAATGCTAAATTATAATTCGTTAAAAAATATCTCACTGAGATAGGGCAAATATATTGAAAATTCTTAAATGTTAAAATTGTTTTGTTTTGTACATTTGGTTAAACAATGAAAAATAACTAAATATTCTAATATAACTCAATAAAAAATATCAATTCCTCTATTATGAAAGCCATCGAACACTTATTTAAAGAATATCTTACTACCAAAACTGATTACGCTTTCATATTAAATGGCAAGTGGGGTGTTGGGAAAACTTATTTTTATAAAAATACATTAGAGCCTAACATCAAAAAAATTGAAACCTACGATGACGCAAGTAAGTTTTACAAACCAATTTATATTTCAATGTATGGTATTAGATCTATTGAGGATTTACAATATGAAATTTTTATTTCATTCGCAGATGATTTCATTAGTAAGAAACTAATTCCATCTAAAAATTTAATATCAGCTATTTCTAAAGGAGTTTTAAAATATACAGGACTTTCGGGTCTTGAAGATATAGCTTCTGAAATCGGTAAAGCTACCTTAACTAAAATTAACCTTTCTGACGTAGTTATATGTTTTGATGATTTGGAACGAATGCATAATGATTTGAATATAGAAGAATTTTTAGGTTATATAAATAATTTAGTTGAGCATCAAAATACCAAAATACTTATCATAGGTAATGAATGTGAAATAAAAGATAATCACTACCAAATTATTAAAGAAAAAACAATTGGTATAAATACATATTTTAAATTAAATTTTGACGAAGTAGTAAAAAATATCATTAACAATTCTTTCAATAAATCAAAATTTAACACTTATTTACAGGAAAACATTTCATTAATTATCGAGATTAATAGTAATGATGAAATTAATTTAAGAAGCTTATTATTTGCATTAAAAAAGTTTGAATCAATCTATTATCAAATATTAAATTCAAATGATAAGGTTATAAAAAAACATCAATCTAAAATTCTATATGATATATATAAGTTCACTTTACTTATTTCTTTGGAATACAGAAAAGGCAATATTAATTACAATAAAACAAATGGTTTAGACAAAGCACATTATGCTTATTCTATGGTTTTAGTAAATGAATTCTATGGTGGAAAAGAAAATATACCACCTAAAAAAGAAAAATCAACTTATTCAAGTAGATTTATTCAAGCGTATTATTCAAGCGATGCATTTTATTTTTATCAATCATTATTTAATTATATTGTAGGAATTGAAGTATTTCAAATAGATCAATTTTTATATGAGTTCAGAGAAAACCACTATATTGAAGAAAATGAAGTTACAGAGTACTATAAAGTATTCCAATCACTCTCATATCCTAATTTTTTTGAATTAAATGATTCGCAATATATCAACCAATTAAAAGAAGTCCTTGAATATACAAAAAACGGTGTATATAAGATAGAACATTATTTAAATATCTTTTGGTTTATTGTAAGACTCAATAATCCCTTGAATACTAATTTAGATACCTTAACCGAAACTATAATTCAGGGTATAGAAAAAGCATTTAATATAGGAGAATCAAAATTTGTAGTAAATATTGATGGCAATTTAAATATATTAGAAACAACACCTTCAACAAAAGAATATCAACAGAAAATTATTAGTAAAATTATTGAAGTTAATAATCGAATATGGGTAAACATGAAAAAGGAAAAGGCTCTATATTTTCAAAATCTCTTGCTGAAAGATATTGAGCAATTAACAAAGGAGTATATTGGTAGTGATCGAGACATTTATCTTACTAATGATTCATTCAAATATATGGATGTTGAAAACATTTTTAAATACTACCAAAAATTGAACAATTCTAAAAAGAAAGAATTTAATGATTTCTTTAAGAAAAAGATGTATGCTAATAAAAATTCAGATGAAAAAGTTTTCTTTAATGCACTTGAAGATTTGATTGATAAAGAGATACCCAATAATAAAGAAATTATCTCTAAACAACTTTTATTAGAATTAAAAAAAACAATCTCAGTTTCAGTATAATTCAAATTCTCATTATTGGTATATGCCAATTTATAAGTATACCTTAATTTCATGCAAATCTCTAATAAAAAATTAAGCTGAAATTTCAACAAATTTTATCCATTATCGGTTTTAAACACAAAAAATCACTATTGAGTTAGTGATTTTATTTTTTTGGAAACTTTATAAGTATATGATATAAATTAACTTCCTTGCTTTCGCGATTATGCACCGATTTTAGAATTCTTATATCTGTATACTTCGAATCTATTTCCTCCATTCTATTTGTAAGTTTATATATAAAAGCACAATCGACCTCAATATACTTTTGATATCTTTTAACTTTTTCATCAAACTTACCAATATCGACATTATAATAAATTATAATAAATTTGGTTGTGATTCCATTCTGATCATAATTGTATTCGAGCTTATTGATATGACTATCAATCTCATTTTTATTAATGTAACTCAGATTGAGTGCTTCAACCAAATATTCTGTATCATTAACTTTTATTACTGCATCGATACTTCCTGACTTTATTCCATTACCTGATATACCTCTTTGAGACTGATCTTTTGTTAAATACTTTTTAGGTAATAATCTTAAAATTTGCCTTGTTCGGGTATCTTCATCCACATGATGAAAAATATTATCCTCTTGCATTTGTTTACAAGAATGAATTAAATCTTCAAGTAATTTATCATTGTTTATTTGTTTTCTTTTAAATTGTTTCTCAAATAAATGTGGTTGAGATAAGATTATAGACCAAGCTCTATAAAAATTTCCCTGCTCAAAACCACTCTCGTAAGCTTTAATTATATTATTGTTGGAATGCCAAAACAAAGAATAGTTTGTTAACCACTGCACATTCGGAAAACTTCTCTCATTTAAAAAATTATAAACAGCTTTAGAATAGTCACTTTTTTTTGAAAAGCTGTTCAGATAAATATTTACATACTCATCTTCAAAACGATCATATCCATCTTTAAAACCCTCAGCATATTTATCAAGATATGAAAATAAATCATAAAAACATTCTATATCTTTTCCATCAAGCTTTAGTTTTTTTTGTATTAATTCTTCAATACGTTTAATTAACTGCTTTCGATTTATATATGCTCCTTTATAACAAATTGGATATGGATCTAAGGTAGTTTCAATACTACCAATGTAGCCTGTAGAAACAAAAAATTTATATTCGTCATTTCTCAATAAACCATTGCAAATTGAATAATAGTATCTTTCAATATCTTCATCAATATTATTTGTGTTTAAAAGATATTGATGATTTAACTTTTCAGAAACAATTTTTGTTTCACTTTCTCCTATTATTAGAACACCGAACATTGTTCTGATTTCATCAAATAAATCTTGTCCTATTTTACTTTCAATCATTTCTATCTTTTTTGGTTAGGTCAAATTTATAAAAAACGCTGCATAGTTTTAATTTTCCTAAATCAAGTAAATTCCGTGAAATTAAAAGTTACCAAAAATGTAATCTAAGGGGATTAAAAAACTATCAAAAATAATATAGATCAAATATACTAATAAATAGACCTTAAAATAAGGATACGTACAATCTAAAAATTATCATAAATAACCTATACATTTTTTTGATACATAACTTTATTATGTATATTTGTCCTATAAAGTAAAGAATAAATTTATGAAAGCAATATATATACGTGTTTCAACAGCTGAACAAAATACAGACCGTCAAAAAATAAATACAGAAGATTGCAAAATATACGAAGATAAAATTTCGGGGATTATTCCATTTAATGAAAGACTTCAAGCAAAAAAATTAATTAAAGATATTTCAAACGGTTTGGTTGATGAGGTTGAAGTTTCTAATCTCAACCGTTTAGGTAGAAACATGAAAGATATTATTTCTACCATTGACTTTTTCAATGAGAAAAAAGTAAACTTGTTTGTAAAGGATTTAAATATTAATTCGTTAGATGGAGAAAGAAAACAAAGCCAAGCATTTTTTTTACTTTCTTCAATCATGGCGACGGTTTCCGAAATGCAACGTAATGAGATTAAAGAAAACACACGTCAAGGCATTGAAATAGCAAAGAAAAAAGGAGTTTATCAAGCACGTGCTACACGTGGTGCTGTATCCGATGAAAAACTGTTGGAAAAGTATAAAAGCGTGGTAAAGGATATAAAAAAAGGTAATGCAACCGCACAAATTTTAAAAACTAATTTCATTATTTATGACAAAGATTATTTAGCATTATCCGAAGATGAAAAAAAACGTTTTAAAGGTAAAACCATTTCAAGAAATACATATAAAAAAATTAAGACTTTAGTTAACCATTAATATACTGAAATGGAAAATATATTTTCTGAAATAGTAAATGCAGATAAACTTAATAATAAGTTTAAATTACTCAAAGAGTCAAAATTATTTGATCCTGCAAAAATTTTAATTGAGAACATAGCTAAAAACATGGTTGATTTAGATGGAAATTATATTGAACAATTTCAATCTGAAGGTTTTGATTCTCGACTTTGGGAAATGTATCTGTTCAATCTCTTTAATGAACTTGGCTTTACTCAAAGTAACATATATGATAGACCTGATTTTCAAATCACAAAATCTAACTATGAGATTTTTATTGAGGCAAGTTTGTCCGCAGAAAAAAAAGATGATAAATATGATTATGCTACGATAAAAAGAATTTTAGGCGAAAATAATTTAGAGCTTCAACAAGAACTTATGAATTATTATATAATGAGGATGGGAAGCGTATTATTTTCGAAACTCAGTAAAAAGTATTGGGAATTAGAATGGGTTATGAATAAGCCTCTAATAATAGCAATTACTCCTGCCCATAATTATTTAGCTAAATTTTTACCTGATGCTAAACTTATAGAATATTTATACGGAATAAAACATAAAACAGCATTGATTGATAATAAGCTTGAATTTTTAGGCATTGAATATATAAAGGAATTTACTTTGGGTAGTAAAACTATTCCATCTAATTTTTTTTCTCAACCTTATTCAGAAAATATAAGCGGTATTATATTTACCAATAATTCCGACCTCCATAAATTCAATAGAATGTCTTATCAAGCTTCCTTAAGTAATGAGAATTTAGTGATGGTCAGAAGTGGATTAAAATATGATCCTAACGAAGATGCAGCTCCATTAGATTTTACTTATCAGGTTATTCCTGAAGTAATTAGTGAAAAATGGTATGATGATGTAACCCTTTTCCATAATCCTAACGCTGTTCATAAAATTGACATAGGTATATTTAAAGATATTCGTCAAGTTTGGATTGAAGAAGATGGATCTATTGGTGGGACAATGCCTGATAATTTTATATTTAATTCAATAACTGGGGTTTTAGGAAATCTGTAAGTAATACAAAATAAAATCGATATAATTGTTCTTAAATTGGCGACTTTAAGTACGAGAATATTTTTGTAATATGAAATACTTAAATAAGTAAATGTAAAGAAACGAGATCTATATACTTAAATAAAATACATTCTTATCAATAAAACATTTTATAATATGATTAATAAATATCTATATAACAACTTTTTAGATAATATTAGTAAAAAGTTCGTCAAGAATTTTGAAGAAATTTCAACGGATTATAATTTTGATAATGGAAATGAATTTGAAATTGCATTATGTAAATCTTTAAGATCTATATTGCCTCAACACTATGGCATTTGTAGAGGAACAATTTTTTCTAAAGATGGGAATTCGGTGGGAGATGATATAATTATTTATAACCAAATTCAGTTTCCTACCTTAAGATTGCTTGAGGATAATACTTTCGCACAAAAACAGCAAATACCATACGAAGCTGTTATTGCATATATTGAAGCAAAGAACACTTTAGTTATTGATGGTGATGGTGGAAATTCCATTAGTAAAGCATGGAGCCAATGTCAAGCGGTAAAAAAATTAATAAGAGAAGATGTTAAATATTCTAAATATTCGATCAATCAGATTCCTTTTATGACCCCACCACCTAATTGGCCAAAAATTGGTAACCCAATATTTACAGCAATATTTGCACGAGGCATTCGAGAGAAATCAGGTAGTAAAATTGTTGATAAGTCAAAATTAGCACATTTCTTACTTTCAACAAAAGTACAACAATTAGACCAAAGTAATTCTCCTGATTTAATAATTGCTGATTTGGACGTATTGTTTGTACCTACAATTGAAAGTTCTTTGGAATCACCATTTTTTATTCCTTCTCAATCTCGTTTACTACCACATGTATCTGATAAATTAGCTTACGGAATTGGCTTATCCCTAATGTTTTACGCATTTGATAATATTAGGCTTGGTAAACTACATTGGCCAAGTATAATTGGTAACGGAATGAATCTAAAATCTAATGATTTCTAACATAACTATCAATTAAAGTCAACCATTTAAGAAGTTGCAACACGTATAATTCTTAATTAGATTTAATGAAATTTCATTTTAACCCAAACCTATCCAAAATTTAGTTATAAATTAATTTGTGATTTTTAGATTATTCTATAAATTGCTTAACATTCTATTAGGAGAAATAGAATATTTTAAACTATACAAATACTATACAATTTTTACAAAATAAAAACGCATTAATTTAAAAATCAATGCGTTATGTTTTAATTCAGTGGAGCCGCAGGGAATCGAACCCTGGTCCAAACAAGCAACCAAGAAGCTTTCTACATGCTTAGTTTCTGTTTAGGTTTTCGACAGGGAGCTTGGCCAGAAACATCCACTCCGTGCTTAATCTCTAAGAGTTTCAGGTAACGTCCGAGATGCTATTTACCCTAGATTTATTTTTACGGTTCCTTTGTACAAAACGCCATAAATCAAGGCTTTTTAAAGGAATTCAGCTTTCCTATCTGATAGGACAAGGCTATATCTTACTATAATTCAGAATTAAGCAGCTAAAGCGTAGTTTTCTTCGCCGTGTAAAAAAGTTTCATTTATGAGATTTACGAGCTGTAAATGAGCGCTCGGCGTGCTTACTTTTCAGTTCCACCTGCTGTCAAAACCGATCGGCCCCTGAAAGATCAGGCAAATTTACAAAAAAAAATCCTGCTGTACAAGCAGGATTTTCAATATCAAAACTATTCATCTGAACCGGAATAATCAACAAAACAATGTACGTTCTAAACTAAATCTAACCTCTGTAAAACGTAACAACCCAAATGTTCTCCCTAAACTTATTTTGCCCAATAATATAAGATTCCGTCCAAATGTGAAACAAATGTAGGGCGGGATTTACAGGAATGCAATTTAACACGTAAAACTTAACAAAAAGTGAGCATAATACTCACCTGTTGTTTAAGACAGGTATCCGCGTTCAATGGCTACTTTTACAAGTCCTTTGTCGTCCTGCACATCCATCATAAGCTTCATCTTTGCAATCCGCTTCTGTATGGCGCTGTACGAAATAGGAATGATCTTGTCGAGTTCAATGATCTTATATCCTTTTGACAACAGGTACAGGATCTGGCGGTTGTAATCGTCTATAAGCGATTTGTCGTCAAGGGTCTCGTTAAGGGTTTCCTTAACGTAACTGCTGTAAAACTTGTTTTCTTCCAGGACATTCTGAATGATGACCTTGAGGTTTTCGGGTGTTACCTCTCCTTTTGTGGCCAGTCCGTCGGGTTTGGCGTTTTTAATGATGTCGAGTATGTATATCTTCTCCGTATGTGCTGTAAGCAGTATGACCTTACAATGCGGTATTATTTTTTTAATGAACCGCGTAATGTCAATACCGTTGTTGATGTTCTCGCTTTCATAGCTCGGAATATTGTAATCGACTATGGCAATATCCGTCAGTTTTGCTTCCGGATTTCCTTTAAAATACTCAAACGTTTCCTTACAGTTCGACAGTTTTTTTAATTTACTCTTCGGATAATGCTGGCTTATAACATTTCCATATCCTTCCAGAATAAACGGATGGTCATCGATAATTACAAAGTTCATTGGTGTCGAAAGTTTATTTTTGGGTTATAAACAATTTTATGATTCGTATTGAATCAGAATTATTTACAGCAAAAATACTACATTTCTTTTAAAAACAAACCGTCTACTCAAGGTTAAAACCCATTTGCCCGTCTTCTTCAACAGTGAGCGCCTGTTCGTCTACCGTATCAATAAATTCCTTTGCTTCTTCCTGTTCTTCTTCTATAAGGTCATCCGCAGGCAGCGGGTCCAGCAGGTTCACTATTTTTATTTTATCGCTTGTGAGCTGGTTTCCTTGAGCCTTTATACCCTTTACGGCAATGAATTCTTCAAAATTCAGCACCAGCGGCTCTTTCTCCTGGCCTTTGCTCTTTGTAAAAATAATCTCGGCCACAGGACGGTAATCGGTAGATACAATTTCAAGCTTTGAATAAGGATGTTCCGAAATAAAGGTTTCTTCTTTGGTAACCGATTCTATTAAAAAACGCTTCACAAAATATTTGTCCTTTTCCGGATCGAAATAAATGGCTGAAACCGGTTTCGAAGGAATCCATTTTTCCAGTACAATCACGTCATCTTCGAAATGTGTGGTGAGCTCCGGTATGATAGTTTTGGCTTTACCGCTCTGGGTAATGATAAGCAGACGGTCTTCGGGTTTGAATTCGCCCAGAAGCTCTCCTCTGCCGTCTACATTGAGGCGGTGCACCGTATCGTCGAACCATATCTTTCTCGGACGAAGGGTTGAAATGCCCTTTTCCTTGAGTTCGATTTTCTTGATCGGGTATTTGGTCACAAGGTTCCCTTTGGAAACCCTTCCCTTAATGAGCAGGTCGGCAAAATCAAGATCGAACTTAAGCTTTTTGATGTTGCTCAGCTGCCGCAGCAAAACCGTTACCACTTCGGCCTCCCCGTTGGGATTGCTCGAAAAATAAAGTATCTGCGACCCGGGTTTTTCCTGTGTAAGGTTGTATACCTTGTCGCGCGTTACACCGGATACGTTAAACCGCTTTACATAAGAGCTTCCGGCTTTGCCGTCGCGGTATATGAGATTGTAAATGGTACGTTTGTCGTTTTTGTTAAAGATGGCGGCATGGATGATGTCTTTCCCTATGAATTTTTTTTCTTCAATTTTGGAAATCACCATGTTACCGTCGCGCATAAACACGATGACATCGTCAATATCCGAACAGTCGCCCACATATTCGTCCTTGCGCAGCCCGGTACCTACAAATCCCTCTTCCTTGTTTACATACAGTTTCTGGTTGCGCAGCACCACTTTCGTAGCTTCGATGTTGTCGAAATTACGAAGCTCTGTCTTACGTTCGCGACCTTTTCCGTATTTCTCCTTCAGCATGCTGAAAAACGAAATGGTGAACTCTACAATGTGTTCAATGTTGTATTTTACGGTTTCGATCTCCCCTTCCAGCGCATCGAGTTTTTCCTGCGCCTTGTCGAGGTCAAAACGCGAAATACGCTTGATACGGATTTCGGTAAGCCTTATGATATCGTCTGTGGTAACCGCCCGTTTAAGCTTTTTCGTAAACGGTTTAAGCCCTTCGGCAATGGCTTCAAGTACGCCTTCCCAGGTTTCCTCCTCCTCTATGCTACGGTAGATCCTGTTTTCAATAAAGATGCGTTCCAGTGACAGGAAATGCCACTGCTCTTCAAGCTCTCCGAGCTCAATGATGAGTTCCTGCTTCAGCAGGTCTACAGTACGTTCGGTTGAACGTCTGAGCATTTCGGAAACACCTACAAACAGGGGTTTGCTGTTTTTGATAACGCATCCCAGCGGGGCAACCGATACCTCGCAGTTTGTAAAGGCATAAAGCGCATCTATAGTCTTATCGGGTGAAACTCCCGGTGGCAGGTGAATGAGAATCTCTACTTCAGACGAAGTATTGTCCTCTACCTTCTTAATTTTGATCTTTCCCTTTTCATTGGCTTTGAGTATGCTGTCGATAAGGCTTGAAGTCGTCGTGGAAAAAGGGATCTCCTTAATCACGAGTGTATTTTTGTCGAGCTGCGTAATGCGTGCACGGATACGCACGCGTCCCCCGCGGGCTCCATCATTGTAATTCGATATATCGGCAATTCCGGCGGTAGGAAAATCAGGATAAAGTACAAACGGTTTCCCTTTGAGAATCTTTACAGAAGCATCGAGAAGTTCCAGAAAGTTGTGCGGTAAAATCTTGGTCGACAAGCCCACGGCAATCCCCTCTCCCCCCTGTGCCAGCAGCAAAGGAAATTTCACAGGCAGGTTGATCGGCTCGTTGCGTCGCCCGTCATACGAAAGCTGCCAGGCCGTAATTTTAGGGGAATACAGTACGTCAAGCGCAAACTTGCTCAGACGCGCCTCGATGTAACGCGAAGCGGCGGCCTCGTCACCCGTAAGAATATTTCCCCAGTTTCCCTGTGTATCGATAAGCAGATCCTTCTGACCAATCTGAACCATGGCATCCCCGATGCTCGCATCCCCGTGCGGGTGGTACTGCATCGTATGCCCCACAATGTTCGCTACCTTGTTGTAGCGTCCGTCGTCGAGTTCCTTCATGGAATGCATAATCCTGCGCTGAACGGGTTTGAAGCCGTCTTCTATAGCCGGAACGGCACGCTCCAGGATTACATAAGAAGCATATTCCAGAAACCAGTCTTCGTACATGCCTGTAACCTTCTTGATGGTTTCGGTATCGGTATTTTCCAAACCGTTATGATCCAGCTCGGTCTCATGGCTGTTCAGTTCGGAATCTTCATTTAAATTGTTTAATTCTTCTTCTGTCATCATCAAAAGCTATGCTTCTACTTTATCTAATTCAACTTTCAAATTGTCAATAATAAACTCCTGTCTGTCGGGCGTATTTTTACCCATATAAAATTCCAGCAGTTTTTCAATGGAAGTGGCTTTATCCAGCATTACAGGTTCCAGACGGATATCCTGCCCGATAAAGTTCTTGAACTCGTCGGGTGAAATTTCTCCCAGTCCTTTAAACCTCGTAATCTCGGGTTTGGGCTTTAGTTCCTCGATGGCAGCAACGCGTTCCTGTTCGGAATAACAGTAGATTGTCTTCTTTTTGTTGCGCACCCGGAAAAGGGGAGTCTGCAGTATGTACAGATGTCCTTCCTTGATAAGCTCCGGAAAGAACTGCAGGAAAAACGTAATCATAAGCAGCCGTATGTGCATGCCGTCCACATCGGCATCGGTTGCCAGTACAATGTTGTTGTAACGCAGGTTTTCGTAATCTTCTTCAATATCCAGGGCTGCCTGCAGCAGGTTGAATTCTTCATTCTCATATACGATCTTTTTAGTCATACCATAGGTATTGAGCGGTTTTCCCCTGAGACTGAAAACGGCCTGCGTATTTACATCGCGTGATTTGGTAATCGACCCCGAAGCCGAGTTTCCTTCTGTAATAAAAAGCGTACTTTCAAGGCTTCTCGGGTTTTTGGCATCGGTAAGGTGCACGCGGCAGTCTCTTAATTTTTTGTTGTGCAACGATGCTTTCTTAGCCCGTTCCTTGGCTAGTTTTCGGATTCCCGAAAGTTCCTTGCGCTCCCGTTCGGCCTGGAGGATTTTGCGCAACAGGGCATCCGCCGTTTCCGGGTTCTTATGCAGGAAGTTATCGAGGTTGGTTTTAATGAAATCGTTCACAAAAGTACGTACCGTCGGCAGGTCGGGCCCCATATCAGTAGACCCCAGTTTGGTTTTGGTCTGTGATTCAAAAACAGGCTCTTCCACTTTGAGGGAAATAGCCGATACAATGGATTTCCGGATGTCCGAAGCCTCGAAATTCTTGTTGTAAAATTCTTTAAGCGTGCGTACCACAGCTTCTTTAAAAGCGGTAAGGTGCGTTCCTCCCTGAGTGGTATTCTGCCCGTTTACAAAAGAGTAATACTCTTCGGAATACTGCGAACGGCTGTGTGTAAGCGCTATTTCAATGTCGTTACCCGTAAGATGGATAATCGGGTAGATCATATCGTCTTCGGTTATGGTCTCCATCAAAAGGTCTTTTAAACCATTTTCCGAAACAAACTTCTCCCCGTTGTAAATAATAGTTAGCCCCTTGTTCAGGTAGCAGTAGTTTTTGAGCATGCGCACGATGTAATCGTTGCGGTACTTATAGTTTTTAAATATGGTATCGTCGGCAATAAAGGTCACTTTTGTCCCTTTGCGTTTTGTTGTTTCGGTAAGGTCTTCCTCAAGGGTAAGGTCACCGGCACTGAATTCTGCTGCTTTCTGCTGGTTTTCACGTACCGATTCCACCCTGAAAAAGGAAGAAAGTGCATTTACAGCCTTGGTACCGACCCCGTTAAGCCCCACCGACTTCTTAAATGCCTTGGAATCGTATTTTCCTCCGGTATTCATACGGGAAACTACCTCGACTACTTTTCCCAGGGGAATTCCGCGTCCATAGTCGCGTACCGAAACCGTACGGTCCTTGATGGTGACCTCTATGGTTTTTCCGGCTCCCATTACAAATTCGTCGATACAGTTATCCAATACCTCTTTCAAAAGAATGTAGATACCGTCGTCGGGTGATGAACCGTCGCCCAATTTACCGATATACATTCCGGGACGTGTACGAATATGTTCCTTCCAATCAAGTGATCGGATATTATCTTCAGTATACTGAGATTCTTGTTGCATAAAAGTGTAGTGAATTTGGGTAAAAATACGTTTTTTTCGGCAGATTTAAAAGGTTTTACTTTTGATTTGAGGCCAGTTTGCGATTTATTTCATCGTCTGTTTTTGCAAATTTTACTTCTTCTTCCCTGTAGATGACCCTTACTGTATAATCATTTGGCTGAATGGGCTTCCCGTACATCTCGGAATAGTTTTTGGTGAATACGGCTCCGAAATAAAGGATGATCGCCGAATAATAAACCCACACCAGGATAACGAGAACCGATCCGGCCGCACCATACAGGTTCATTTTATCAGAATTTCCGAGGTACAGCCCTATGGCCCATTTGCCGATCATAAACAGCAGCGCCGTAAACCCCGACCCTACGAGTGTTTCCTTCCAGCCCAGTTTACCGTCGGGCAGTGTTTTGAAGATGAATCCGAAAATGATGCTCACAATAATAAGGATAACCGCAGAATTCACCCAGGTTGCAAGGAACAGGGTATCGGTATTGAAAAAGCTTTCCAAATGATCATACAGATAATCAATGGTCGAGTTTACAATGAGACTCACCAGCAATACGAATCCAAGCGCCCCGATCATGGAAAAGGACAAAAGCCTGTTGACGATGAAACGCATAATTCCTTTCTTGGGTTTGGGTTTGAGCTCCCAGATATAGTTGATGGAACTCTGGATTTCAGCAAAGATTCCCGAAGCAGAGAACAACAGGGTTACAGCGCCGATTATAGTGGCCAGACTGAGGTTACTCGACAATCTGATGTTTTTAATAGCTTCCTGTATCTGCAATGCTGCTTTTTCCCCCACGAGATTCTGAATCTGGCTGAAAAATTCTCCCCGTACCGCTTCCTCTCCAAAAAAATAGCCCGCAGATGAAATAATGAGGATTGCCAGAGGAGGAATGGAAAAAATGGTAAAATACGACAGGGACGCACTGAGTTTTATGCAGTTATCGTCGAGGAATTCATTGACAGAAACCTTAAACAGTTGAAAGATTCCTTTAAACCGATCTTTAACCATAGCTATTTTTTTTGTTGGTACTGATGAAAAATGCCTTTGTCCCAAAGTGTGAACAGGCTGGCTTTTAAGCCTGCTGCTTTCAGTGCATTGTTTGCCCAGGTGTTACAGGTATAAAACAGATTGTAACTACCTTTTGCTTCGTAAAAAACGTCGTTTAAGCCGTAATTCTGATCGGTGTCGATGAGGCGGAACCCGTTGTCGTCCAAATCAAAACGGCCCTTAATAAAAGTACAAAGCCTTGTATATTGTTCTTTATTGAGTTTGATGGCAATACAGTCCTCACCGGGAACCAGCCCGTTGTAATAGGTAACGTGCATGGCCGACTTGCTGAGTCCCGTAACGGCTTTAAGCGCCACGGGCAGTGTAAGATCTTTCCACTCCGGGGTTTGCAGGTAAAATCCGCGATCCCCCCAGCCAAAACTTACCCATGCTGCCACGGGATTTCCTCCGGGTGTAAGAGAAGGATCGAGTTGTCCGGACCAGTCATATACAGCATTTTGGAATGGAACGGCAATGTCGGTATGTACCCCGTTCGTTAAAATATAAATCGTATGGTTCTGGTTTTCATAGGCAGACTGGTCCCTGTTGACCGGGATATACGAAATTGCGGTGGCAATGCCGACATACAATACGATAAGGCCTATAATTATAAGGATGTAATTCAAAACTTTAGATACTATTTTCAAAGCTATTTTTATTTAAAAATACAACTTTTATGAAAACAGCAACAGTATTTTTATTTTTTTGATGTGAGGTATTCCTGCCTGATCTGGGAAAAGTTTTTTTTCGTTGCAATAAGCCGGCTGATAAAATAGTGTCTGAGTTCGTCGTAATCGTCATAATCGAGATGTCTGGCCCAGCCCGAATCTGAATTTATTTCGTTTATTTTCTTTAAAACCTTTGCTGTATCCGCTGCCGTGCGTCCCATAACATTCATTCGGTCGCTGTTATCGAGGTGGTTGTAGGTATAACGGTTTTCGGCAACCTGCTCAATAAAAAAACACGCCTGTTGTTCGTTATTTGCGTAAAAACGATCCCAGCTGCAGAATCCCCAGCAGCTCTGCTGTTGCCTGTAATCCACACTGTCCAGGCGCCAACGGCAGTTTCCCACACGTCCCCAGTGATTGGAATAGCGGAACACTCCCGAAGCGGAAAAGAAGTACCGGCTTCCGTGTTTGCTAATATAATGCGGTTTTACAAAACCTTCCGGTTCCTGCACTTTCGTAAAAACGGCAAAAGTATCTTTAAAAAAATTAAATCTGTTGTACATACTAAAACTTCAGCCGGGAATCAGTTCCGGCAAAACGAAATCTGTAAAAAAGCCGGATGCAATGCATCCGGCTTTTGTATTAAACGTTAAAACGGAAATGCATGATATCGCCGTCCTTTACAATGTATTCTTTACCCTCCACTCTGAGCTTGCCTGCCTCTTTTACTTTGGCTTCCGATCCGTACATTTCATAATCGGCATAAGCAATTACTTCGGCACGGATAAATCCTTTTTCAAAATCGGAATGGATTACTCCCGCCGCTTTCGGAGCAGAATCTCCTACGTTGATGGTCCAGGCGCGTACTTCTTTCACACCTGCTGTAAAATAGGTCTGCAGATTCAGTAATTTATAAGCAGAACGGATCAATTTGGAAACTCCGGGTTCTTCAAGTCCCAGGTCTTCCAGAAACATCTGGCGTTCTTCAAAGGTTTCCAGTTCTGTAATATCTGCCTCGGTTCCGACCGCGAGTACAATCACCTCTGCGTTTTCGTCCTTTACCAGTTCTTTTACCTGCTCTACATAAGCATTCCCTGAAACAGCAGAATTTTCGTCTACATTACATACATAAAGCACCGGTTTGGCTGTAATAAGCTGGAATGCCTTTAACAGTTCTTCCTCGTCCTGGTTTGCAGGTGTCACGGTACGTGCAGAAACACCCTGTAACAATGTTTCACGGATTCTTTCCAGTAAAGCAGTCTCAACCTGTGCTTCCTTGTTACCCGTTTTGGCAGCTTTTTTTGTTTTCTCCAAACGTTTTTCAACGGTTTCAAGGTCTTTAAGCTGCAGCTCAATATCGATGGTCTCTTTGTCGCGGATCGGGTTTACGTTCCCGTCTACATGCACGATGTTGTCGTTATCAAAACAACGCAATACATGAATGATGGCATTGCATTCGCGGATGTTACCCAAAAACTGGTTTCCGAGTCCTTCCCCTTTACTTGCTCCTTTTACGAGACCTGCAATATCTACAATTTCCACAGTTGCAGGCATAACGCGTTCAGGGTTCACCAGCTCTTCCAACTTCTGCAAACGCGGATCCGGTACGTTTACCACTCCGATGTTCGGCTCAATAGTACAAAACGGAAAGTTCGCACTTTGTGCTTTCGCATTCGACAAACAGTTGAATAATGTTGACTTTCCAACATTCGGCAATCCTACAATACCTGCTTTCATATAATTGTGTTATTTTATATCTTTATTTAAAAACGTTGCAAATATATCCTTTTTAATTCAGTTTTTAAAGTGTGTTTTACGAGTTTTAAAAATCTCATCTTAAAAGTTATCTTTGGAAAAAACAAAAAAACATGAAGAAACGATTAACGATTTTACTTTGTCTTATTTCTTTTTTTGCCTGTGGCCAGACCCCGCAGATAAGATATGAGGATGTTCAGGGTAAAGAATTGGGACGACAAACCTTTTATTCTGTATTACGAAATAAAAATTATGTCATAGGTCAGAATAAAGAAGGAACCGTTTACCGGCTTATTCCCGATCGCGAACGCAAAACGCGCATTAGCGATTACCCCAAACTGATAGAATTGCTCAACAGGGAACTTGACCTTTCGCTTGACGCAGGGCAGCCGCTCTTTATTTATTATTACCCGGGACCCGACGCTATGAATTCGAACGGTACCGATGCAGGACTTTTGACCTTTAAGCATGAAACAGATCAATTTGAAAAGGAACTTAAAAAAAAGGTGAACGGGCAAAATCTTATGCTGTTCGGAAAGGAATCACCCGGCGTGTACAGTAATCACCCGCTTATTCCGTGGAAAAAAGATCCCGACGACGAAATAAAGAAGCGTTTCTTTCCTGATTACCATTATCAATATGCAAGCTTTGTCCTGCTTTTTCCCGATGGCGACTGTTATATATACCTCGGAGAATTTTCTTATGACAAGGCATTCGACTATATCAGGCTGCGAAATAAAGATCTGAAAAAGTGACGAACCGTATCCTAAACAAAAAGCTGGTTTCAGGGAAACCAGCTTTTTGTTTACAAGGTATTCTTTTTTTCTTTCGTATGCTGCAGCAGCCAGTTGTAAAGATCCATATGGCGGTACAGGTCTTCCACACTTCCATGGTTTCCTCCTTTTACCACCTCGAGCTCAACAGGTGCCTGCTTATTACATTTTTTAATGGCATTGACAATTTTCTGTGATTCAGACAGCGGTACAATAAAATCCTTATCGCCATGGATGACCTTTATGGGAACCTGTGCAAGGTTGCAGGCATCCTGCACATCCCCTCCACCACATATTGATACAGCTGCTGCAATGCGGTCGGGATATTCTCCAACGTATTTCATGGTACCATAAGAGCCCAGGCTCATGCCGGTTACATAAATACGGTCTTCGTCTATGTTGTAGGTTTTGATCATATAGCTTACGATCTCGTCTACCTTATCGGCATTCCATGGTCCTGAAGGCAGTTGCGGTGCCACAAGGTAGGCCGGTATATCAAGGCCTTTTTCAACTCCTTTGAGCGCTCCGTATCTTTTGACGCGGTTGATGTCGGTTCCCGAAAGGCTTCTGCCATGAAGGAACACGATAAGCGGCATTTTATCTTTCACCTCCTTTGGTTCGTTTAACCAGAACTGGTAGGATGTCTTATTCAATACAGCTTTGGGTTGGGCAGCTGCATGGAAGGCCCATAGCAGTAAAAAGACTTTAAAAACAGCTTTCATTTCTTTTTTTGAAAACAAATATAATGTTTTTATCCTAAACGAAAGGATGTCATGGTTAGGGAACCTCCAACATATTCATCGTTAAAAATTTCGATATCATCCTTATCACTCATAAGCGCCAGGGCATAAATCATCGGAAAATAATGATCGGGAGTAGGTATTGCAAGCTTCGCAGCTTCGCCAAGGCTTTCATAATCAATGAGTGCTTTATGATCTTTTGATAGAATTTTTTTCTTAAACGTGTCATTGAGCGTTCTTGCCCAGTCGTAACCGAACCCGGGTTCGTTGAGATGCTTCCAGTCCAGCATGCGCAGATTGTGGATCATATTGCCGCTGCCAATAATGAGCACTCCCCTTTTCCGCAGGTCGTAAATTTCTTTTGCCAGTTTGTAATGGTATTCGGCAGGCTTGTAATAATCAATACTTAATTGCAGCACGGGTACATCGGCTTCAGGAAACATATGGCGCACTACAGTCCAGGTTCCGTGATCGAGCCCCCAGTCATGATCCAGCCCTACATTTGCAGACGTAAACAGCCGAACCGTCTCTTCTGCCAGAAACGGGCTTCCGGGAGCGGGATACTGTACCTGAAACAGTTCGTCCGGAAAGCCTCCGAAATCATGAATGGTTTTAGGTTCACTCATAGCGGTAACATGGGTTCCCTTTGTCAGCCAGTGAGCCGAAACAACGAGTACCGCACAAGGCAGATCTATCGTTTTTCCGATCTGCTGCCATTTCTGAGAAAAAATATTCTGTTCAATCCCGTTCATGGGTGAACCGTGGCCTATAAAAAATACAGGTTGCAGCCTTTCCCGTACTTTAAAACGGTCTGTATAGTTTTTAAGTTCTTGCATAACTCATATATTCTTTAACAAATTTCGTCCTCTTCCTTATAAATATACTTAATTCAGATTAATTTATCGGGTAAAAAACAACGGAAAACAATCCTTAAAAAAGGAATTTGAACAGTACGGAAACCATGGAATACTTTTTATCTTTACCTCATCAATTATCCTCTTACATGAAAAACATCTCCGGCGTTTTTGCCCTTGTTTCAACGGCTGCGGCAGCGCAGCCTTTCCATACTGAACCTGTCTTTATACAAAATTCGGACAAAACCGAAATTCTTTCGGAAACCAGTTCCCTGACCTTAAAGAGAGAGCCTTTCACCCTGCAGTTCCGCAATGCCTTCTACAACACGCGCAAAGAGCAGTTTTACAGCGTTCAGGTCGCACTTATAGAAAAGGAAGAAGACCTTGCACATATTGAGGAAGGAATGCCTGTAAGCCTTATCCCGTATTTCGAAACCGGGACAGGGATGCCCGCAGATGAAAACGGTTTTTATTCCAGCGCGGTTCTCAACAGCTACGGCCACCATTATCTATATTACGAAAATGAGAAGAACAGATCCGTTCGCCTACTATCTAAAAAAGAAGGAACAGGACGGTTTGAATGGGATGTTGAACGTATGTATATTAACGGAAAGGATTATCCTGTTAGTAAAATCCCCCTGACTTCCTTTTATTTTGTATGCCTTAACGACTCTAACCTCAACGGCATTATAGATAGCGGGGAACTCTATGTTGTCAAACTTCATTTCAAATAAAAGCCGGTGCTTTGCACCGGCTTCCTTTATTTCGACAATTCTGCGGTCCAGGAAGCACCGCTGATATCGATGAGCTTTAAAGTAAGCGGTTTATGGTCCCTCTTCAGCTGCTCTTCTACTTCAAGCGTTATTTTTGCCCTGGCCCCAAGAGGAAGGACCAGACTGTAAGCTCCTGGCTTTACCTTGGCCACGTAGTAGTTGCTGATTGCTTCTGGTTTAAGTCCGGACAAACGTTCCCGGCCCCATTCCGCGATTACTGTATCTCCTTCAAGCACCTGTATACCAATGAGAAAAGAACCGTATACATCGGCCCCTTCAGTACGCATCACTTCAAAAGACAGTGTTTCTCCAAGCCGCGCATCTGTGATTTCCAGCTTGGGTTTAACCGATTTGTTGTGCAATGTTCCGTAAACACCGCCGTGAAAGTACTGGTTGGTAAAAAGTGTAAGGCCCAGAATGAGCAGGCTGCCCCATAGTACCTGCTTTTTGTAGCGGTTCAGGTCAAGTACTCCCGATGCCAGCCACACAAACCATTTTTTACGTGTAAATCTATATTTACGTGTATATAAACAGTGATCAAGCGAGAAGTACCCGCTACCTGACAAAAAGAGTACAAATCCGCCTGAAATACCCAGAACCCCGATCTGCCATTCATCAAGGCAGGTCGTTCCAAGCCAGCCCGACCCTAAAAGGATTCCGGCTGCGAGACTCATGACACCGATGCTCATAAGCCGGGTAAAGAACCCGAGCATCAGCAACAATCCAACAATACCTTCAACCACGGTAAATACCACCATGGCCCACCAGAGCTTTTCAGGGTTTGAAACCAGGTATTCTATCAAAGGTTTAATTCCTAAAGCATTGGGTAAAAAGTGATTAAATTTCTCGCCTATATATCCGGCTTCATTTTCTACGAGTTTGTTTTCGAGTATAAGCCTGCGCCAGAAAGCAGAAAAATAAGTCCAGCCTATAACCAGACGCAGTGCCAGCGTCAGCATCCCTACGGTGCTGTAGCGCATTTTTTGTTGTGTATGTTCCATTAAAAATATATAAAAGGTTATAAAATAGCGTACTGTTTAGGTAACAGCGTCTATCTTAAGCCTTTTATACAATATGTAAAGCGGAGGGGCGTTTGCAGCATAATAAAGATTGCGGGCAGATCCGCAGAAGAAGGAATCCTTTGGTGCATAAGGTACTGATTTTTCAATATCTGTACCAACCCGTTGTATGGCACCTGCAACCTGTGTCTTTACTTTTTCCTGAGTATAAACCGCACAGCTGTCTGCTGCACCCCCGGGAATCTTTGACACATTCAGGGTACCTGCCTGCTGAAAGGCCGTTTGTATGAGCAGCGTATTTTTTACCGCACAGGGCATAAGTGCAAAAACCACCAGTACAAACCGGCAGAAATGTTTTATGACATACCCTTTATGCTTAAAAAATGCGTTCATTTTATAAATATAGGCAAACTACTTCGAACGGCTTTCACTTTTGGAAATTATTTTTGCTATAATACTCCAACATACTTCTTAACGTACATTAACAGGTTTCTCATTATTTGAGCGTAAATTTGATAAACCATTAAATAATAAAGAGATATGAAAACAAAAGAAATAGAATCTGTTTTAAATCCTGCACCGGCTCATTTTGTCGGTGACGGATTCCGGGTACACAATTTTATCCCCGGAAAACTGTCGATGCAACGTATGAGTCCTTTCATCATGCTCGATTATAATTCGACTTATACTTTTCCTCCAAGCGCCATTCCAAAAGGTGTAGGTGTGCATCCCCACCGCGGATTCGAAACCGTTACGATTGCCTATAAAGGCCGCGTAGAACACGGTGACAGCAGCGGAGGCGGAGGTATCATCGGTGAGGGCGATGTACAATGGATGACGGCTGCTTCGGGTATCCTTCACAAAGAATTTCACGAAACGGAATGGAGCAAGAAAGG
>Ga0308158_10000236_pt1 | contig 114082 bp, 110 predicted proteins | sample PhyBR2_FD_201038 | JGI IMG/M metagenome (GOLD analysis project Ga0308158, IMG submission 201038) | Phyllosphere microbial communities from UC Gill Tract Community Farm, Albany, California, United States - DLSLB.R2 | ecosystem: Host-associated > Plants > Phyllosphere > Unclassified | place... | reverse complement strand
TCGTCCCGTGTCCTCACCCGCCAGCAAGTGCTCATACGCACACGCACGAACCGACCACGGCAACTTCTTGACCATGACACCCCTCCAACTACAGGGGTGTTGCACTAGCCACCTGAAGACGCCGCACCGGGACTGTCACTAAGTGCCAACTCGGGGAAGCTACGAAACCGGCTGTTGGAACACGTGGCGGCGCACCCACGCGTGCATGGCGATGGCCGCCGCGGAGGCCGCATTCATGGACCGGGTGGAGCCGAACTGCTCAATGGACAGGGTTGCGACGGCGGCATCGTGCACCTCAGGCGTGAGGCCGGGGCCTTCCTGCCCGAACACCAGGACGCAGTTCTTCGGGAGATCGTACGTTTCAAGCGGTACGGAATCCGGGAAGATGTCGATGCCGATCACGGCAAGCCCCTCCCCCTCGGCCCACTGGACGAAGTCCTCAACCGTGGGGTGGTGGCGGACGTGCTGGTAGCGATCGGTGACCATGGCCCCGCGACGGTTCCACCGCCGTCGGCCAATGATGTGGACCTCCTTGGCGAGGAAGGCGTTGGCGGTCCGCACCACGGTGCCGATGTTGAGGTCATGCTGCCAGTTCTCAATGGCGATGTGGAAATCGTGCCGCTTCGAATCGAGGTCGGCGACAATAGCTTCGTGCTTCCAGTAGCGGTACTGGTCAACCACGTTGCGCCGGTCGCCGTCACGCAGGAGGTCCGGATCCCAGTGCTCGCCAACGGGCCACTCGCCTTCCCAGGGCCCGACGCCGACCTCCGCCTTCGCTTCGGCCTCGCCTTCTGCGGTGGTCCCCTCCGGGGATGCGGCAGGGGCGGGCAGGGCTGTGTTGGGGGGAAGGTCAGTCACCCCTCAACTTTAGCCCTGCCGTTTCCCCGCTTGGGCCCGTGCCCCGATTGAGCCCCTGGCCCGCTGAAGTGCGGGTTCCTAGCCCATCTTCCACTTGTTGATGCGGTAAGAGTTACCCAGCTGCTCGAAGAGACCCGGGTGCGCGTCCCAGTAGGTCTTGTGTCCGCTGACACCGAGCATCTGCGGAGTGCCCCATGGCGTCACGGAGAACAGGTTCACTGCCTGGATGGCCTCGCCGCGGGCGTTGGTGCAGGTGAATCCGACAACCACAGCCGCGCCACGACGGAACTCACGGATCTCCGGCATGGAGGTCTTGAAGTCCGAGGCGCACTTGTGGCCTACCAGGTTCTGCGGCAGTTCAGTGGTTGTCATGCCCTTGTACCGGGCCTCGATATCTTCCAGGGCCTTCTTGATTTCCGCCGGATCCTTGCCGAACTTGCCTTCCTCGGATTCAGCGAAGAAGGCATAGGCGAGCGCGATCCCGTCGCCGTCGGTCTCCACCGTGCCTTGGGCCTTCTTCTGGATCTCTTCGCCCGTGGTGGGGTCCTTGGTGATGCCGAATGATTCGTCGTGGGTCCACTCGGCCAAGTACTGGAAGGACGATTCGCCCGTGACCCATTTGCTGAACAACGGGTCGCCGTCCGCTGGAACGTTGCTGGGGCCCGCGAAGTTCTCCCATGCTGACGGCAGCGGGATGGCCCCGGCCGGGATGTCGGTGGACGCCGACGCGTCACCGGAAGGCTCAGCCTCAGCGGACGGATCCGCAGACGGCTCAGCGGCCGCATCCGACGCCTCGTCCGAGGACGTCACCGAAGGCGAAGGCGAGTCAACGGCAGTCGGCTTAGCCAGGGACGGAATCAACCAGGTGAACGCCACGACCAAGGCAATGATCACGACGACGGCGACACCGCCGAGGATCAGGAACAGGGACTTCCTGTTGTGGTCACCCGGGTTCTGGCCGGGTCCCGTTGGCTGGCCCGGGTAGGGGCCGCCGGGCGGTGGGAAACCCGGCTGGTTGGGGTTGCCAGGGTGGCCCGGGTAACCCGGCTGGTTGGGGTTGCCGTGCTGGGCCTGCTGCAAGGGGAAGGCCTGGGTGGGATCGTGCTGTGCAGGAAAAGCCTGCGTCGGAAAAGCCTGCGTCGGCGCGTCCTGCGGCTGGGCTGGCTGCGGCTGTGCTGGCTGCGGCTGGGCTGGCTGCGGCTGGCCTTGCTGCTGGGCCTCCGGCTGGTACATGGGCTGCGCTTGCCCGGGCTGGTACTGGCGGTACTGCTCTTTGCCCGTGTCGTAGCGTGGCTGCGGTACGCCGTCCGGATTGTAGGGAGGCTGGGGTACGCCGTTGTTGTTGCTCATGGCAAGGCCCTTTCACATGCTGTGGGCACCGGAACATCCTTGCGGACACAACCGGTGGTCTATCCGGAACGAGGGACCTGCTGAAGCGGACGGCGTGGTGCTCACCGTGTCGATCCCCCGACCCACGGTGCCGGCGCGCAGCCACCAGCGTAGTGCAGGACGTCGAGGACGGCACAAGTCAAAGCCGATATCCGCATGGGCAGAACTACCCACATAAGCAGAACTACGTGATGTCCGGCAGCCCGAATGATGAAAGACTGGGAAGCAGTGCATGAACAACCCCAGCCGGAGGCAAATATGGCAGAAGAAACCACGCCCCACCCGTCCACGTCGGTTTACCGTAATGGCCACGAGATCGAATGCTGGCTCACGGACATGGACGGCGTCCTCGTCCACGAAAACCAGGCCATCCCCGGCGCAGCCGAGCTCATCCAGCGCTGGGTGGATACGTCCAAGCGCTTCCTGGTGCTGACCAATAACTCCATCTTCACCCCGCGCGACCTCGCAGCCCGCCTTCGTGCGTCCGGCTTGGAAGTCCCCGAAGAGAACATCTGGACCTCCGCACTCGCCACAGCCCAGTTCCTCAAGGACCAGGTGCAGTCCTCCGATTCGGGCAACCGCGCGTACACCATCGGCGAGGCCGGCCTCACCACCGCCCTGCACGAAGCCGGATTCATCCTCACGGACACCGACCCCGATTTCGTGGTCCTCGGCGAAACCCGCACCTATTCCTTCGAAGCGATCACCATGGCCGTCCGCCACATCCTGGCCGGCGCCCGCTTCATCGCCACCAACCCGGACGCCACCGGCCCTTCCAAGGACGGTCCCATGCCCGCTACAGGTGCCATCGCGGCCATGATCACCAAGGCCACGGGCCGCGAACCGTACATCGTGGGCAAGCCGAACCCCATGATGTTCCGCTCCGCCATGAACCAGATCGATGCCCACTCGGAGACCACGGCCATGATCGGCGACCGCATGGACACGGACATCGTGGCCGGCATGGAAGCGGGCCTGCACACGGTCCTGGTGCTCAGCGGAATCACGCAGCGCGAGGAAATCGTGTCCTTCCCCTTCCGGCCCAACCAGATCCTGAATTCAGTGGCCGACCTGAAGAGCCAGATCTAAGAAGGAACCACCATGGCTGTGCTCAATCTGCGTCCCCTGGCCGGGGGACGGATTCTCAGGGGGAGCCAGCCGTTCGGCTTGGATGCCGCGGCAACGTCAGGGTTCCTGGTGGAACACGGCATCCAAGCCATCGTTGACCTGCGCAGCGAGCTGGAGCGCTCGCTGGTTCCGTGGTTGGTTCACGACGGCGGCGGCGGGCCGGCCGCTGCAGCCCCACCCGCCGTCGAACTCATCCATAACCCACTGGACCCCAACGCCATCGCGGGGTCGCTCCAAGCCGTGGAGACGGCCGAGGACCTGGGCGAGCTGTACCTCGGCTGGATCCGGCTGCGGCCCGAATGGGTGGCCGACGCCCTGCGACCCGTGGCGCGTGGCAAACGCACGCTGGTGCATTGCTCACTGGGCAAGGACCGGACCGGCGTGGTTTCCGCGGTCGGGCTCCTGGCAGCAGGCGGGACCGAGGACGACGTAGTAGCCGACTATGTGGCGACCACCGCCAACCTGCCGGACGTCCTGGAGGTCATGGCCGAAACATGGCGGCTCAGCGTCCCATCAACTCCGGCAGAGTATTTCAGCCCCGACCTCATGATCCTGCAGAGCCCGGAAGCTGCCATGCGGCACTTCCTGGCCGGATTCTCCAAGGAATTCGGCGATGTCGGCGGCTTCCTGCGTGAAGCGGGCCTCACCGCCGTCGAGGTTGAAGCGTTGCGCTGAACGCTCCAGCCACCTTACGCAGGCCTGATGATCTTCCCATTGGGCTCCTGGTACGACGGTTCCTCCGGTTCGGGCGGCAGGGGCAGGAGCTCATCCTGTACCTTTTCCAGCAATGGCCGGTATACGCCGGCGTTCCACTGCGGACTCGCGTGCGCCGGCCGTGCGCCCTCGGTACTCAGGGTGGGCAGGGCCATGTTGGCGCCGAAAACCTTGCTCCATCCCGCACGCGCCGATTCGTAGTCCACGGTGCCGTCCTTGGAGTTGCCCATGAACGCCATCTTGGCGCCGCCGATCTTGCCCGCGAACCGCAGCCCGTCAAAGTGGTAGATGTAGGCCGACTCTGTCTGGATCAGCACACTGGAAGGCGCGATGGGCGAAAGCTGTTCCATCGTCTGATCGAGGATCTGCCGCCACGTGCGCTCGTCCTTGTGAACCACGCGCTCCCCCAGCTCATAGCCCCCGCGCAGCACCGAAGGAATGCGGAAGCCGTTCTCATAAAGGAACACAACGCCGTCGAACCAGCTCTGGTCCAGGACATCTGCGCGGCTGAACGGACTCGAATCCAGGACGATCACCTGCGTTTCCACGCCATGGAGTTCCAGCAGGCGTGCAGCAACCTGGGTCGCGAGCATTCCGCCAAAGCTGTGACCGTAAAAGTACAGCTTCTCCAGTTCCAGCTCGCGGACATGCAGGATGATTGCGCGGACTACTTCATCGACGTCCAGGCCCAGATTGGAATATCCGACGGCGGCCAGGCGGCCGCGTTGGTGCAGTGCAGGACGCAGCGAGTTGAGGATCCACTGCGCTTCTTCCCAACTGGTTTTGTACCCGGGAAAGAGGATCCAACTGGCTTTGGGAAAGTACAGGTCCGAGTACGGATCCGGAACCCGAAGGATCTTGGTGGCCCGGCGCTCCGCCTGGACGCGCCTGGTGAATAGCATGTCCCCGGCCAGGGCTGCGGAAATGCCGGCGTAGGTCAGGAAATTACGGCGGGACGTCTTCTTGAGCCGGGCAGCGTAAGGCAGGATCCGGGCCCAGGAGCCCGGATCCCCCGCCGTTTCAGGTTCCGGAGTTACCGGCGCGGGAGGGTTTTCAGTCACCTCCGGCGGTGCCGGCAGCTTCCCTACTTGAACGTCCACGCAGCAAGCATAGGCTTCGGCGGCACTGCCTTACATCCCCGCAGTTTGCGCACAGCCGGTGCCCTTAGGATGTGCTCTTGCAATCAGTAACCGGACGGAATCTGTTTAGTCCAGGCCCAGTTCGTCCTTGCCGAAAGCGAAGAGGTACGGAACGCCGGTTTCGGCTTCGATCTTCTCTTTGGCACCGGTGTTGCGGTCCACGATCACAGCCACGGCCACCACGTTGCCGCCCGCCTTGCGGACACCTTCGACGGCGGTCAGCGCGGACCCGCCGGTGGTGGACGTGTCCTCGAGGACCACCACGTTGCGGCCTTCGACTGAGGGACCTTCCACCTGGCGGCCCATGCCGTAGGACTTCTGGGCTTTGCGGACGACGAAGGCGTCCACGGCACGGCCGGCGTCGGCAGCAGCGTGCATGACAGCGGTACCGACGGGGTCGGCACCCATGGTGAGTCCGCCTGCGCACTCAACCGCAACGCCGGCGTCGTCGATCATTGCCAACATGACCTGGCCTACCAGCTTGGAGGCCTCGTGGTGCAAGGTGATGCGGCGCAGGTCGATGTAGTAGTCCGCTTCCTTGCCGCTGGAGAGGATAACCTTGCCGCGGACCACCGCCAGCTCTTTGATGAGTTCAAGAAGGCGGGCACGGGCAGCAGCAGTGTCGACTGCAGGGAAACTGGTGGAAGTCATGGCTCCTAGTTTAGTGTGCCGGTGCAGCCGTGGTTGCCCTGATGACCAGGCGCGGATCCACGATCTGGTCCCGGGTTCCTGCTTTCCCCTCCAGCTGGTGCAGCATCTCTTCCATGGTTTTTCGCCCGAGTTCTTCGAAGTCCTGCTTGATGGTGGTCAAGGGAGGCATGAAGAACCCGGCCTCCGGCTGGTCGTCGTAGCCCACCACGCTGATATCGCCTGGTACGTGGCGGCCGGCTTCCTGGAGGGCGCGGAGGACTCCGACGGCCATCTGGTCATTCGCTACGAATACAGCGGTTACGGAGTCGTGGTCGATGAGTTCCCGTCCGGCCTGGTATCCGGATGCGGCATCCCAGGCACCCTGGAGCAGGACGCTCGCCTCGAGTCCGGCCGTGTCCATCGCCTCCCGCCAGCCCTCAATGCGCTCCGCGGCGTCGATCCAGTGCGTGGGCCCGGAAATGTGGGCGATGCTGCGATGCCCCAGCCCGATCAGGTGCTCCACGGCCAGCCTGGCTCCCAACCGCTGGTTGAGGGACGCTCCGGTGAGCTGGTTTCCCGCACCGGCGCCTACGGCCACGATCGGCACAGGGACTGAAACGTCATGCAAGGCCGCAAGGACATCGGGATGCGGAACCAGGATGACGATGCCGTCCACGGATTGGCTGCGGAAGTGGCCCATGGCGTCGTTGATACTGTCACTGGTCACTTCGCGAAGATTCGCGATGCTGACGAAGTACCCGGCTTCCCTGCCCGCCTGCTCGACTCCAAGCAACGTGTTCGCGGGCCCGAACTGTCCCGTTTCGCAGGCAAGGACACCAATGGTCCGCGACCTCCGCGTCACCAGGCTCCGTGCTGCGGTGTTCCGGCGATAGCCGAGGCGGGCTATCGCCGCTTCCACCCGTTGCCTGGTGTTGTGGCTGACGTTCGGATGGTTGTTCAGGACACGGGAAACCGTTTGGTGGGAAACCCCGGCCATTTTCGCCACATCCCCCATTACCGGGGGCCGGCTCGGTGAGTCGGGGGCGGCCCCGGGCAAAACCCGGGGCCGCAGTGTTGGCGGTTGCTCACCGCGTGGCATCAGATGCTACTTCGCGTCGACGCCCACAGGCTCCGCCGTGGAAGCGGGTGCCGCTTCGGCAGCTGGAGGCGTGGTCTTCCACTTGAACCGGCGGCCCATGGAGGAACCTCCGCCGGCACCGGTCCGGTTCTTGTTGAAGATGTCGAAGCCGACAGCCAGCAGGAGCACCAGGCCCTTGATGAGCTGCTGGTAATCAGTGCCCAGGCCGAGAATGGACATGCCGTTGTTCAGGACGCCCATGATCAGGCCACCGATCATGGCTCCTGCCACGGTGCCGATGCCGCCCTGGACAGCTGCGCCGCCGATGAACGCTGCAGCGATGGAGTCCAGCTCGAACCCGGTACCGCCGGCAGGCTGTGCCGAGTTCAGGCGGGCCGTGAAGACCAGGCCCGCCAGCGCGGCCAGGACGCCCATGTTGACGAAGAGCCGGAAGGTGACCTTCTTGGTCTTGATGCCGGACAGCTCGGCGGCGTGGAGGTTGCCGCCAATGGCATAGGTGTGGCGGCCAAAGATGCTGTTGCTCATCAGTGCCGAGTACAGGATCACAAGGACTGCCAGGACAACCAGGACAATCGGGGTTCCACGGTAGCTGGCCAGCAGGAAGGTGATGATGAGCATCAGGAGTGCGATGAAACCGTTCTTGACGGCGAACCACGCCATCGGTTCGTTCTCCAGGTTGAACTTGCGGCGCACCCGGCGTTCCTTCAAAGCCTGGAAAAGGATGGCTGCCGTACCGCCGACACCCAGGATCACGGTCAGCCACTCAAGGACGGACGTGCCACCGGAGATGTCCGGCAGGAAGCCGCCGCCCAGGGCGCGCAATTCGTTCGGGAACGGGGTGATCTGCTGGTTCTTGAGGGTAATCAGGGTCAGGCCACGGAAGATCAGCATGCCGGCAAGGGTGACGATGAATGCGGGGATACCAACGTAGGCAATCCAGTAACCCTGCCAGGCACCCACGAGGGCTCCCACCAGGAGGCACGCCGGGATGGCGAGCCACCAGGCCCAGCCCCAGTGCACGATCATCACACCGGCCACGGCGCCGATGAAGCCGGCAATCGAGCCGACGGAGAGATCGATATGACCGGCAATAATGACCATCACCATGCCGATGGCAAGGATCAGGATATAGCTGTTCTGGACCACCAGGTTGGTGACGTTCTGGGGTTGAAGGAGGATGCCGTCGGTGAGGACCTGGAAGAGGATGACAATCAGGATCAGGGCGACGAAGATGCCAACCTGGCGGAGGCGGCTTGTGAGGAAGCCAAGGGATTCTCGTAGGGCGGACATGGTGGCTATTCCTTCTCTTGAGTCATGTAGTGCATGAGGGTTTCCTGGGTGGCTTCGGCGATGGGGACCTCGCCGGTGATGCGGCCCGCTGAGAGCGTGTAGATCCTGTCGCAGATGCCCAGGAGTTCCGGCAGTTCGGAGGAGATCACAATGACCGCTTTCCCCGAGGCCGCCAGCTCGGCGATGATCGTGTAGATCTCAAACTTGGCGCCCACATCGATCCCACGCGTGGGTTCGTCCAGGATGAGGACGTCGGGGTCGGAGAACATCCACTTGCTGAGCACCACCTTTTGCTGGTTCCCGCCGGAGAGCTTGCCCGTGATCGCAGCGACCGAAGGCGCTTTGATGTTCATGCTCTTGCGGTAATGGTTGGCCACCGTGGTTTCCTGGTTGCCGTCCACCCAACCTCGTTTGGCCAGCTTGTTCAGGGCCGCCATGGAGATGTTCCGCTTGATGTCTTCGATCAGGTTCAGGCCGTAGTGCTTTCGGTCCTCGGTGGCGTACGCAATTCCGTGCTCGATTGCATCCGAAACCGTGGACGTGTTGATCTCCTGGCCGTACTTGTAAACCTTGCCGGAGACCGCACGGCCGTAGGTACGGCCGAAAACGCTCATCGCGAGCTCAGTCCTGCCCGCACCCATGAGGCCGGCCAACCCAACAACCTCACCCTTACGGACCGTCAGGTTGGCGTTGCTGACCACCATCCGTGAGTGGTCCTGTGGATGCTGGACCGTCCAATCCTCGATGCGGAGGACTTCTTCACCGATGTTTGGTGTCCGGTCCGGATACAGGCTTTCGAGATCGCGTCCCACCATGCCCCGGATGATGCGTTCCTGGGTGATCTGTCCCTGGTCCAGGCGCAGTGTCTCGATGGATTTGCCGTCGCGGATGATGGTGACGGCGTCGGCCACTTTGCGGATCTCGTTGAGTTTGTGGCTGATGATGATGCTGGTGACGCCCTGGCCCTTGAGGTGCAGGATGAGGTCCAGCAGGTGGTCCGAGTCTTCGTCGTTCAGCGCCGCCGTGGGCTCATCGAGGATGAGCAGCTTCACCTCCTTGGAGAGCGCCTTCGCGATCTCCACCAACTGCTGCTTACCCACGCTGATGTGCTGGATGGGCGTTACGGGATTCTCGCTGAGACCCACCCGGGCCAGCAGTTTGGCGGCCTCCAGGTTGGTCTTCCGCCAGTCCACCCAGCCGTTCTTGGCCAACTCATTGCCCAGGTAGATGTTCTCGGCGATGGACAGATACGGGCTCAGGGCCAGTTCCTGGTGGATGATCACGATGCCGCGCTTCTCGCTGTCCGTGATGCTGGAAAATTCGCAGGGTTCGTTCTCGAACAGAATGTCGCCGTCGAAGGTGTTGTGCGCGTAGACGCCGGACAACACTTTCATGAGGGTGGATTTCCCGGCTCCGTTCTCACCACAAATGGCGTGAACCTCACCTCGGTTGACGTCCAGGGTGACGTCCTGAAGGGCTTTTACACCGGGGAAGGTCTTGGTGATTCCTCGCATTTGAAGAATGGGTACGTTCATCGTCAATTCCCGCTGACTGGTTGAAACTGGGCCGGGTCGAGGACTCGACAGGCACTGGGATGCTGTGGCCCCACCGCTGCGCGCTGCAACACAGGGCGGTGGGGCCACAGATTGGGGAGGTGGTTACTTGACGTCGGCTTCGGTGTAGTAGCCCGAGTCGATGAGTTCCTTCTTGTAGTTGTCCTTGGTGATGATGACGGACTTCAGAAGGTATGCCGGAACAACCTTGACCTTGTTGTTGTAGGTCTTGGTGTCGTTGGTTTCGGGCTCACTGCCCTTGAGTACGGCGTCTACCATTTTCACGGCCTGGGCGCCGAGCTGGCGGGTGTCCTTGAAGATGGTGGAGTACTGCTCGCCCGCGATGATGGACTTCACGGAACCCTTTTCAGCGTCCTGGCCGGTCACGACCGGGAGCTTGCCGGTGGAGTAACCGCCGGTGCTGGTAAGAGCGGAAATGATGCCGATGGACAGGCCGTCATACGGGGACAGCACGCCGTCGAGCTTGGTGCCGGAGCTGTAGGCGGAGGTGAGGATGTCTTCCATGCGCTTCTGGGCAACGGGTGCCTGCCAGCGGAGGATGGCTGCCTGTTCGAACTTGGTCTGGCCGCTGGGGACCTTCAAGGTGCCTGCATCCAGGTACGGCTTGAGGGTATCCATTGCGCCGGTCCAGAAGAAGTTGGCGTTGTTGTCATCCGGGCTGCCCGCGAACAATTCGACGTTGAACGGGCCCTTGCCCTCTACCTTCTTGCCGCTGGCATCAACGAGTCCCAGACCCGTCAGCAACGACGTGGCCTGCTGGACGCCCACGGTGTAGTTGTCGAACGTGGTGTAGTAGTCCACGTTCGGCGTTCCGTTGATGAGGCGGTCGTAAGCGATGACCTTGACGTTCTGTTCCTTGGCCTTGGCCAGGACGTCCGTCAGCGTGGTGCCATCGATGGCTGCGATGATGAGTGCCTTCGCACCCTTGGTCAGCATGTTCTCGATCTGGGAAACCTGCGTGGGGATGTCATCGTTGGCGAACTGCAGGTCCGTCTTGTAGCCGAGGTCCTTCAGGGATTTCTCAACATTGGCACCGTCTGCGATCCAACGCTCCGATGTCTGCGTCGGCATCGAAATGCCTACCAGCGAATCGCTGGGCTTTGCGGTGCTGGAAGACTCCGCCGCGCCTCCACGGCTGCCGCAGCCTGTGGCTCCGACGGTCAAGGTTAGGACGACCGCTACGGCGCCCAGGAGTTTTTTCAATCTCACGATGCTCTCCTTCCGCGGCAGCAGTGCCGCGAACTCTGATGCAGCCGGAGCATCTGCGCGTCCGGCACGGTGAAGCTGGATGTGGCCTGCGTGCTGGGGGCTGCACAAGCCATTGAAAAGGTATTGCGAATGCCATTGTGAACGCTAACAATACCCGGGGTCAAGTGCTGTAGATCACGAATTGGTTGCAGGCGGTGCCCCTTCGCCAAAGTCTTGATTTACAACGTTGTTAGCGTTCACAATGACCCGCGTCACTCTCCGGAACAACAAAACCCGGCACCGCCTGGTGGGCGATGCCGGGTTTGAGGTGTTGCTCCGCGATGGCAGGGAAGGACAATGGCGATTCAGACGCGCTCCGTTGTTGGGGTATCCAGGCCAGCCAGCGCTGAGCCCACCTCATTCACGATGTCCGCGACGGGCTGTGCGATGTCCACCACTACCCCGGCTTCGTCATTCTGCAAGATTTCCAGTGTGGCAAGTTGAGAGTCCAGCAGCGAAGGCGGCATGAAGTGCCCGGGCCGCGCCTTCATCCGGGCGTCCAGCAGTTCGCGCGTCCCTTGCAGGTGCACGAACACGACGGACGGGTCGGCGTCGCGGATGATGTCCCGGTACGAGCGCTTGAGCGCGCTGCACGCGATGACAAGAGAAGATTCCGACGCCGGGAATCGCCTGCCGATCTCGGCCAGCCACGGTGCGCGGTCGTCGTCGTTCAGCGGGGTACCCGCTGCCATCTTGTCGATGTTCGCCTGCGGGTGCAGCGAATCGCCGTCGAGGAATCCAGCGCCGAGCAGTTCGGCGAGGGCCGCACCCACGGTGCTCTTTCCGCAGCCCGCGACGCCCATCACCACGATGTGGTGATGGGCGCTCGCACGGGACAGAGGTTTACCAGTCATGAACGGTGCCGTCCACGAGGCGGTTGTAGGGCAGGTAGGCCTGCTGGTACGGGAATGCGGCAGCGGCCTCCTCGTTGAATTCGACGCCGATGCCGGGATTGTCGCCCGGGTGCAGGTAGCCGTCCTTGAAGGTCATGGACTGCTGGAAGACCTCGTTGGTCTTGTCCGAGTGCTGCATGTATTCCTGGATGCCGTAGTTGTGGATGGCCAGGCCCACATGCAGCTGCGCGGCGAAGCCCACCGGGGAAATGTCCGTGGGGCCGTGGAAGCCGGACTTGATCTGGTACTGCGCAGCGAAGTCCATGACCTTCTTCAGCGGTGAGATGCCACCGAAGTGGGTGGAGGCCGCCCGCACGTAGTCGATCAGCTGTTCCTTGATGAGGGTCTGGTAGTCCCACACGGTATTGAAGATTTCGCCGATGGCCAGCGGAGTGGTGGTGTGCTGCCGGACCAGGCGCAGGCCTTCCTGGTTCTCGGCAGGAGTGCAGTCCTCCAGCCAGAAAAGGTCGTAGGGCTCCAGTGCCTTGCCGAGTTTGGCGGCCTGGATGGGGGTCATGCGGTGGTGGCCGTCGTGCAGCAGCGGGATTTCCGGACCGAACTCGTTGCGCACTGCTTCAAAAACGGTGGGCAGGTGGCGGAGGTACGCGCGGGTGTCCCAGTCCTCTTCCTGCGGGAAGGCACCGCGTCCGGCGGGCTCGTAGTCGTAACGCTCGCCAGAGGCTTGCGCCTGCGCGGCCACACCGTAGACGGCCTTGATACCGGGGATCGCGGTCTGGATACGGATGGACTTGTAGCCCAACTCCAGGTGCTCCCGGACGGAGTCGAACAGGGAAGGAATATCTGCACCCGAGGCGTGGCCGTAAGCGCGCAGCCCATTGCGGGAAGCCCCGCCCAGCAGCTGGTAGACCGGCATCCCGGCCACCTTGCCCTTGATGTCCCACAGAGCCATGTCGACGGCGGCAATCGCCGCCATGGTCACGGGACCGCGGCGCCAGTAGGAGCTGCGGTACAGGAACTGCCAGGTGTCCTCGATCCGGTGCGGGTCCTTGCCGATCAGAAGCTGCGCGACGTGTTCCTTCAGGTACGCGGCAACGGCGAGTTCACGGCCGTTGAGCGTCGCGTCCCCGATGCCCGTCACACCGTCCTCGGTGGTGATGCGCAGGGTGACGAAGTTGCGGGACGGGCTGGTCACGAAGACTTCAGCGGCAACGATTTTCATGGTGTGGCATTCCTTCCAGTGGCTATGCGTGGGTGCGGGCAGCGGCGATGGCGTCTTGCTGCCGGTGAACATGGGAAACCAAGGCACTGTCTCCGGCCAGCCCTGGGCTGAGGAGTGCCAGAAGCGCAGCGGTGCGTTGTTCGCCGTCGAGCGTCTTTGCGGTTTTGATGTCGTCTGCCAGGGGGTCCTGGAAGTCTTCAGCCGCGGACAAGTACGCGGCCCAGGCCGCGATCATGCGGGCAGCGCCGTCTCCTGAACGGCCAAGGGCACGTTCAGCGGCCAGGACAGGCAGGGCGCGCATACGCAATTTGGTGGTTCCGTCCATGGCAATCTGCGCCAGATGATGGGCAATCCGCGAGTTGCCAAAGCGGTCCAGGAGGGCCCTGCGGTATCCGGGAATATCCAGGCCTTCGCCGGGCAGATGGCGGGATGCTTCATCCCAAAATGCCTCCACGGCGGCCCTGCAGGTCCCGTCGGACAGCGCTTCTGCCACGGTTGTGTGGCCCCGGACCAAGCCAGCATAGGCAAGGATTGAGTGCGCTCCGTTGAGGAGCCAGAGCTTACGGTTTTCGTAGGGCTCAATGTCGTCCACGAAAACCGCGCCGGCATCCTCCCACCGAGGACGGCCGCCCGGAAAGTCACCGCTGAGGATCCAGTTGTGGAAGGGTTCAGCCACCACGGCGGCCTCATCCCGGTAGCCGCACTGTTCGGCCACTTCCGCAAGGTCCTCCGGAGTGGTGCGCGGCGTGATCCGGTCCACGGAGGTACCGACAAAGCTCACGTTGGCATTGATCCATTCGCCCAGGGCCGGGTCAGTCGCCTCAGCAAGGGCCCGCACCGCCTTCCCGGCAACCAGGCCGTTTTCCGCAAGGTTGTCGCAGCTGACCACGGCGATCGGACCGGCGTCGGCGTCCTTGCGGGCAGCGAGCGCCGTGACCAGACGGGCCAGCGGGGTTTCCGCGCCAACCGCCGCATACGCCGCTTCCGTGATGGTCAGCGTGACCACAACCGTGGCGGGTGCGGCCAGAAGCCCGGCCAGCCGCCCGACGTCGGAACCATCCACGGCTTCCACAATGCTGCCGATGATCTCGAAGGTGTCGCCCGCGCCCGAGCGCTCCACCACAGTGAATACACCGTCCTGCCCGGCCAGCAGGTCAGCCGCGTCGGGCCTGCGTCCGGTGAAGGCCGCGATGCCCCAGTCAGCGGCATCGCCGGCGTGATGGGTGTACCAGGCCTGGTGGGAGCGGTGAAACGCCCCCAGGCCAAGGTGCACTATCCGGACCGGCGGTGTGGCTTGCCCCGGAAACGCGCTGGCGCGGCTGAGCCGCGGGGTCGTCTGGGCACTCACAGTTTGAAGACCCTTCGCGGGGAAGAATCGACGACGTCGACAATCAGCTCGTGTGCGCGGTCCTCACTGATGCGGTGCTCGGCAACGAGCCGTGCCAGGAACGAGGCCTCGATCCGTCGTGAGGCGTCGTGCCGGGCGGGGATGGAGCAGAAGGCGCGGGTGTCATCGATGAACCCGGATGACCTGGAGAAACCTGCTGTTTCCGTGACGGCTGAGCGGAACCGGAGCATGGCATCCGGGGCGTCAAGGAACCACCAGGGCGCCCCGATGTAGACCGAGGGGTAAAAGCCTGCCAGTGGTGCGAGTTCGCGGGAGAAGACGGTCTCATCGAGCGTGAACAACACCAAATGGAAGTCCTTGGCAGTGCCGAAGTCCTGCAGCAACGGCCGGACCGCTTCGGTGTAATTGACGGCGAACGGGATGTCGTGGCCCGTGTCGGCGCCGAAGGCTTCGAACGTGGGCTGGTGGTGGTTCCGGAAGGAGCCTGGATGGATGGTCATCACCAGCCCGTCCTCCACCGACATCCTTGCCATCTGGTACATCATGTGGGCTTCGAAGGCATCACGATCCAAGGCCGTGGCGAGGCCGGCACGGGCCTTGTCGAACAGGGCCTCCGCTTCGGCCTCGTCCAGTTTCAGGGTTGCCGGTGTCCTCACGCCATGATCTGCGGACACTGCCCCGTGATCCACGAAATAACGACGGCGATTCTCCAAGGCGGTGAGGTATCCCCGGTAACCTGTGCCGCCGTCGGACGCTTCGGCAATGAGCCGATCGACGTTGGCCGCCCACGCCGGGTGCGCGATGTTGATATACGCGTCCGGGCGGAAAGTCGGCAGCACGCGGCCGTGGAAGGACGGATCAGCGGCCAACGCGGCATGGCTGTCCAACGAGTCAAGGGGATCATCGGTGGTGGCCAGGACCTCAATATTGAAGTCCTTGAACAATTCCCGGGGACGGAACCCAGGCTCCACCAGCTTGGCGGAAATGGCATCGAAGCTCGCGTCCGCGGTCTCCGCGGACAACTCCCCCCGCCACCCAAAAACCGGCTCGAACTGCGTCCGCAGCCAGTACCCGGAGGCGGTGCCATCGAACAAGGGCCACGCCTCACAGAAGGACCGCCAGATACTGCGCGCCCCCGCCTGCGGCTGCAGCTTTTCCAGCGGAACACCGGAAGCATGAATCAGTCGCGTCACGTAGTGGTCCGGGGTGACCAGCAATGCCGCGGGATCCGGGAACGGCGTGTTCTGTTCGATCACTGCCGCGTCCACGTGGCCATGCGGGGAAATGATGGGCAGGTCCTGGACACGCCCCAGCAAGGAACGCGCGATGCTGCGCGTCCCCGGATCCGCTGGAAGGAGGCGGTCGGGATGGGTGGCAAGGGAATGGGACATGGTCAGCCTTTCGGGATGGAACCGGCGGAGAGATCGGCGCTGGCAGGAACTGACAGTCCGGCCAGCTCTGCTACCCGGCGCAGGTACTGCAGGTTTCCGGCGGTGCGTGCAGTGAGCGGGACGTCCGTGGAGAAGTCCTCTACTGTTACCCATTCGTCGTAGCCCACCTCGGCCAAGGCTTTGAAGTAGCCAAGGACGCTCCCCTGCCCCTCGGCCAGCGGCGCCCACTCATTCACCCAAACAGCAGCTCCGGCTTCGTCACGTTCCTCCGTACGGATCCACCGGGCATTCTTGACGTGGATGTGGGCAAGATACGGGCCGAGCAACTGCAGGGCGGGCAAAGGTGATTCCCAGCCTTCGATCAACAGGTTGCCCAGGTCATGAATGACTCCAACGTGCTGCGGGTCCAGGCCTTCCAGGAGCCTGCGGGCCGATGATGCCGAGGCCGTCACCGTGCCGTGGTGCAGTTCCACGAGTGCCTTGACGCCATGGTGCGCGGCGCGTTCGGCCACCCACTCGTAGTGTTCCCGGGTGGCCGCAAACAGCTCAGCGTAGGACAGGCCGCTGGGCTCGCCGCCCCCCATGGTGGAGTTCCCGAGCGGCAGGACGTTGACCCGGACCTGGCGTGCGCCCAAAGCGGCGGTGGCGGCAAGAACGCGCTCCACGCCGTCGTGATTGTCGCAGCGGGCGTAACCGCCCAGGCCGGAGTACTCCAAGCCGGCATCCGTGGTGATCCGGGCAATCTCCGGCAGCGAATCCTCAAGGCCGGTCATGGGCCAGGTGGCCCTGTTCCCTGCCCAGAAGCCGGGTTCGGGCGAATCAGCCTGGTCGGTGACCCGCCATTCGATGCCGTGCCAGCCCTGGGCCGCCAGCTCCGTCGCAGCTTCCTGCGGTGACCATTCCGGTGTGGAGGCCGTGAAGACCGAGAATTTCATGCCGTGACCTCCTCAAAGTGGCCGTTGCCGGTCCGAACCTCGACGTCGTTGTACTTGCCTGCAACCACGTCGGCGATGAGCACGGGGCGGCCAAGCGTGGCCGAAACGTACAGCGCGCGTACCGTGGCCAATGCCGTGACGGCATCCTGGATGGTGACGCCTGCCGGCCGGCCGTTCCTGATGGCGTCCACCACGTCCCGGTATTGGCGGATGTGGCCGGCGGGATAGAGGGTTGGGTCGAGCTTTGCCTGCGGTGCCGGGTCCGCGAACCTGGCCAGTTCCGCCTCAGCCTGGTTGCTGGCGCCGGGCATCCCCATCGGTCCACTCTGCGTCTCTTCTTCTGAGGCCGCAGTGTGGAAGAACTGGAGGTTGTCGCTGTCGATGACGGCTGATCCCATGCTGCCCATGACCTGCAGCCTGACGCTCAGCCCCGGGTAGGCGGCGGTGGTGGCGTGAAGTACTGCGAGGGCACCCGATTCAAAGGTCACGGTGGCCACCGCGGTGTCCTCGACTTCAACGCCGGTGTGTGCCAGGAGGGCCGTTTTGGCACTGATTTCGACCGGGGTGCCCAGGAACCACAGCAGGAGATCGACGGTGTGGACGCCCTGGTTCATCACTGCCCCTCCCCCGTCCATGGCCCAGGTGCCACGCCAGGCGCCGGAGTCGTAGTAGCCCTGGCTGCGGTACCAGCTCACGGAGGCGATGGCCGATGTCAGCCGGCCGAAGCGCCCCGCACGATTGGCTTCGTCCACCACGATGCTCGCGGGATCAAAGCGGTGCTGGCTGATGACGCTGGCTACAAGCCCCTTCTCTTCCGCTGCTTTCGCTGCAGCGAGGATTTCGTCGGCGCGGTTGAGGTTCACGTCCAGGGGCTTTTCGATCACCACGTGCTTGCCGGCGTTGAGTACCTCCAGAGCCTGCTCGATGTGCAGTCCGCTGGGGGTAGCAATGATGACGAGATCGACGTCGGCACCTGCGAAAGCTTCGTCCAGACTCCGGAACGTGGCCGGCCGTGCCGCCCCCTGGTCTTCTATGTGCTGGGCCAGCGCGTCTGCAGCTTCTGCGATCTCATCCACCAGGGCCGTGACCTGCAGATCACCGATTTCGGCGACGGATGCCGCATGGGTGCGCCCGATAGTGCCGCAGCCGGCAATGGCGACGTTGAGGATGGGGTTGGACGTTTCGGTGCTCACTTGGTTTCCACTCCTGCTTCGTTAACGACTTTGGCAAAGGCCCGGGCGGCCATCCCGAAAGCGGTCGGTCCCGAAAAACCGCCCAGGCCATGGGCTCCGGCCAGATGTGGTTCAAGGCTCGCGAATCCTTCGAAGCCGTCCGCTTTCAACGCCTCCACGGTGCGGAGCAGGTCGCCGTCGCCCTCACCGGCAGGAACCACGACGCCGTCCGCGAACCGTGCGTCCTTGACCTGCAGGTACTCGAGGTGGGGGCGGAGTTTGGCGTAGCCCTCGTCGAAGGGCTTGACCCCCACCTGGACGAAGTTGGCCGGATCCCACGCGACTTTCAATGCCGGCGAGTTCACGGACTCGATAATGTCGAGCACACGATCGGGGGTGTCTCCGAAAATGTCCTTCTCGTTCTCGTGCAGGAGTACCACTCCGGAGTGTTCAGCGACATCGGCCAGAGCACGCATCCGCTCGATGACATCGTCCCGGATGCTGTCCACGTCCACGCCTTCTCCGTAGTAGAAGGAGAAGATGCGGATGTAGCGGGAGCCGAGAACTTGCGCTGCGTTGGCTGCACGGCGAAGGCGTTCAACCTCGTGTTCCACGGGCAGCGTCACGTCCACCTTGCCGATGGGGGAAGCGATCGCCGAAACTCCCATGCCTGCCGCATCCAGGAGCTTCTTTAGTTCCGCCAACTGTTCGGGATCAAGGTCCACGATGTTGGTCCCCCAAGCACTGCGGACTTCGATGTGGTTCGCACCCAAAGCCTGGAGCACCGCGATCTGCAGGACCGGGTCGTCGTCGATCTCGTCTCCGAAGCCCGAAAGCGTCCACTGGACTGTTGCTGGACCGGTCATTGCTACTTAACTCCTCCGGCGGTGAGACCGCCCACTAGGTAACGTTGGAAAATCAGGTAGAGAATCACGACGGGCGCCGCACAAACGAGCGAGGCCGCCATCATTTGCCCGTACAGGGGAATGGCTCCACCCTCCTGCGAGGCTCCGAAGACCTGGAGGGCCACTGCTGCCGTCTGGCTGTCGGGCCGGGTCATCACCGAGGCGAACAGGACATCGTTCCAGCCGAGCAGGAAGGCAAAGATCCCCGAGACCACAATTCCGGGCCAGCTGAGTGGAAGGATGATCCGGACCAGGACGCCCAGGTTGCTGGCGCCGTCGATCCTTGCAGCCTCTTCAAGTTCGCGTGGCAGCCCACGCAGATAGGTGACCATCACCCAGGTGGAGAAAGGCATCGCGAACGTCAGGTAGGTGATGAACAGTCCCCACTGCGTACCGATCACCTGTACGCCAAGGTAGCTGGCGGCCGAGGAAAAGAGCACGAAGACCGGAAGGACCATCAGGGTTCCCGGGACCGACTGCAGGGCAAGAAGTCCACGGAGGATGGAGAGCCGGCCACGGAACTGGTAGCGGACCAGGACATAGGCAATGGAGACGGACATCGCAGCCGAAACCACCGCAGTGGCTCCCGCGACCAGGACACTGTTGCCGAGGCCCTTCGCCAGGCCCACACTGGACCAGATCTTGGTGTAGTTCTCCAGGGAGAACGTGGAAGGCCAGAACTCACCATTTGCCACGCCGATGTCAGAGTTGACCGAGGCCAGGAAGATATAGGCCACGGGGATCAGGACGATGGCACTCAGGACTGTCAGGATGATCGCCAGCATGGGGCCGGGCAGGAGACGGGTTACTTCGTGCTGCCGCCTGGAACCGGGGCGGAACGTGGTTCCGGCCGGGACTCCGCGCGACGTGCCGCGGACCGAGGTGGTTGATGCGCTCACTTCTTGCCTCCCGGCGTCTCGGCGTCGTCCAGTTTGACGGCGCGCAGGTAGATGAACAGCGGAATGGCGATCAGCACCAAGGACACGAACGCCATGGCGGCGCTGAGGCCGAAGCGGAAGCTCTGGAAGCTGGTGACGTAGGTGAGGATCGGAAGCACTTCGACGTCGGACGGCGCCGGGACCCCGAACAGCACGAACGGGAGCGTGAAGTTGTTGATGTGATGGAGCATGCCGATCAGGAAGGCGAGTGCCAGCGGCCCCTTGAGATAGGGGAAGATGACGTACCGCAGCTTCTTCCACCACAGCGCTCCGTCCAAGGCGGAGGCCTCGTGTACCTCGTGGTCCACGGATTGCAGGCCGGAAAGGGCCAGCAGGTAGATGAACGGCCAGGAAGCCCAGATCTGGACCAGGATCAGCGTCCAATACGTTTGCGGTCCGTTGAGCCACAATCCACCGTCCATGCCAAAGACACCCAGCGCCGAGTTGACCACTCCGTCCGGCTGGAACATGGTCCGCCACACCGTTGCCACCACGAAGGAGGGCAACACGTACGGGATCAGGAAGATCGAACGGACCAGCGCGCGGCCCTTGAAGGCATTCTGCGTGGCTACAGCCGCGGCGATCCCCAACGGCAACGTGACCACCATGGCGATCAGGGAGTAGCTGACGCTCAACCACACCGAGTGGAGCAGCGGTGAATCAGTCAGGGCCTCCACAAAGTTGTCGACACCAATGAACGGTGCGCTGACCCATTTGCGCAGTGAGTATTGGTCGAGGTTGAGCGCCGACATGTAGATGCCCAGGAACAGCGGGACCACGATGATGACGAACATCAGGACGCCGCCGGGGATCAGCATCCACAGTGGACGGTTGCGCTCACTCAAGCCCTTGCGACGGGCGGGTTTCCGGCCATTGCCGGCCGGCTGGGTGGCTCCTGTGCCTGCGTTTGGTGAGGCACCGGCGTCGAGCGCTGGTTCTGTCGGCCCGGACCGGGCCAGCCGCCCGCGGGCAGCCGGACCAGCCGCGGTTTTCATTTCCCTGAAGGAATCAGTGGACATGGGAAACCCTGCCTAGGACTTCGCGGCCCGGTCGAGGGAGGCCTGGCCCTTGGACTGTGCATCCTTCAGCCGTGTCTCCAGTGCGCCGTTATCTACAGAGCCCTTGGCCAGGTCCGGAATGGACTGGACGGTGACGTTCAGGAGTCCCAGCTGGATATCGCCCCAGGCGCCTGTGAAGGGGGTTGCCTTCGACTTGCTTGCGGCATCGGCGATGGGCTGCAGTTTGGGATCAGTCAGTGACGCGAGTGCCTCGGCATTCGCAGGGAGCTCACCGAAGATCTTCTGGTAGTTCAGCTGCTCTTCCTTGGAGGTGATCAGCTCGATGTAGGCGAACGCAAGGTCCTTCTGCTGGGAGTAGTCGGCAACCACTACGTTGTCGCCGGAGAGGATGCTCGCGGCCTTGTCGCCGTCGCCCTTGGGGGAAGATTCCCCGGGAGCCGTAGTGGGCATGATGGAGTAGGCGTACTTACCGGCGATGGCTGACTTGTCCAGGGTGGGGATCGAACTGGATGTGGTCATCATCAGGTATCCGGCCTTGCCGGACGCGAAGGCCGCTACGGCGTTGCTGTTGCTCCAACCGATGGCTGCCGGATCCACTACCTTGTCCTTGGTGAGCCAGCCGAAGTAGGTCTCGTACGCTTTCTTGACGGTGGGGTCATCCATCTTCAGCTTGTCGCCGTCCACCAGGGGGTTTCCTGCCTGCACGGACATGGCCCAGATGAACTTCCACGGGTCGAAGTTGTCCTTGTACCCGGTTGCCAGGCCATAGGTTCCGGTGCCTGCGTTGGTCATCTTCTTGGCCTGTTCGGCAAGCTCATCCCAAGTGGTTGCGGGCTTTTCGATGCCTGCGGCGGCGAGGAGGTCCTTGTTGTACGCCATGACAAACGGGCGGCTGACGAAGGGGATGCCGGCCTGGTGCTCGGAGTCAGGACCTGAAATGCCCAGTGCGGCCGGGTTGAAGCGGTCCTTACCGCCGACCTTCCTCCAGTCATCCTCCGACAACGTCACGAAGGCCTTGGTGGCGTAGGCGGTGGGCGTGAAGGTGGTGCCCAGGCTGTAGACGTCCGGGCCCTGGCCGGAAACAACGGAAGTCTGGATGCGGGTCAGCTCATCGTTGGCTGAAGCAAAGGTCTCGAACTCGACGTCGGCTCCGGTCTTCGCCTTGAACTTTGCGGCGATGTCCTTGAACCATTCCTTCTGCTGCTCGGGGTACTGGTTGTTGACGCCGGTCAGGACATTCAGTTTCTTGCCCGTTCCGTCAACGGCGCCCCCGGAGCTGTTGGACGTGCTGCTGTTGTCGCTCCCCCCACACGCTGTCAGTGCCAGGGCCGCCGTCAGAGCGACGGCGGCAAGTTTGGCTGATGGTGCAAACCTCATTGTTTCCTCCTTGGATACACAGCCCGTTAGTGGTCTACGTCACAGGGGCTTCGGCATCGAGTCTATGAGTCCGGCAATGGTGCGGCAAGCGGTTGCCAAAAGTTGCCATGAATGGTGCAATCTTCCTATGGCTGAGACAAACGCGCGGGGATCCGCACCCACCATCCGGGACGTCGCCGCATTGGCGGGAGTGGCCACGTCCACAGTCTCCCGGGCCCTGTCCAACCCCGACCGCGTCAACAGGGCCACCCGCGAACGCATCGAAAAGGTGGCTGCCGAGCTCAACTACGTCCCCAGTTCACAAGCCCGTGGACTCAGCTCGGGGCGCACCAACGCCATCGCGCTCCTTGTTCCCGACGTCACCAACCCGTTCTACTTCGACATCATCCGGGGCACCCAGAACCAGCTCAAGGCAGCGGGTTACACGCAGTTGCTGGTTGACACCGAAGAGTCTGCGGAAATGGAGGCCGATACGCTCCAGAAGATGCAGCGGACAGCTGACGGGTTCATCCTGGCCGCCTCCCGCCTCACCGACGCCCAGATACTCGAAGCGGCAACGTCGCAGGCAATCGTCACCATCAACCGGTCATCAGCCAATGCCCCCACAGTCGTCATCGACACCCCGGGCGCCGTCGTCCAGGCGCTTGAGCACCTGACATCACTGGGCCACACCAGGATCTGCTACGTCGGTGGTCCGGCGTCGTCATGGTCGAACGCCAAGCGTTGGAAGACCTTCGAAGACGAAAGCCGCGACAGGGGACTGACGACGTCCCGCGTCGGGCCCTTCACGCCGAAGACGACCTCCGGGGCAGCAGCAGCCGACGCTGCGGCGCGAACCGGGGCAACGGCGTGCATCGTGTTCAACGACCTGCTGGCCATCGGCATGTTGCAGCGCCTCAGGGAACGCGGGATCCGTGTGCCGGAAGACATGAGCATTGTGGGTTGCGACGACATCTTTGGCGCCGACTTCTGCAATCCGCCGCTCACCACCATGGCTTCACCGATTGAACAGGCAGGGCGGGTGGCCGTTTCGATGCTCCTGGCGCAACTCGACCCCCTGCACGCAGGCTCAAGCCGGCGCCTTGCGGTCATGCCCACCCATCTCACCGTGCGGGGGTCAACGGGGCCGGTGTCCCCCAACTAGCTGACACGTGGGCTGGATGTGTGCAATATGGTTGAGCGTCCGCAGCCATGCTGACTAGTGTGGAACACATGCGCGAACTCCAGGCCAAGATCATTGAGGAAATGGGCGTCCAGCCCCGGATCGATCCTGCGGAGGAGATCCGCAAGCGGGTCACCTTCCTGAAGGATTACTTGAAGGCAACAGGAACCAAAGGCTTTGTCCTGGGCATTTCGGGCGGCATCGATTCGTCGTTGGCCGGCCGCCTCGCCCAGCTCGCAGTGGAGGAACTGGAGGCCGAAGGTGTCGATGCAAACTTCGTGGCTGTCCGCCTTCCCTACGGCGTGCAGCACGACGAGGACGACGCCCAGGCAGCACTGGACTTCATCAAGGCCAAGACCGAATGGACCTACAACATTTCCCGGGCTGTTGACGGTTTCGAGGACGAGTTCGAGAAAACCACCGGCGCTCCGATCTCCGACTTCCACAAGGGCAACACCAAGGCGCGCGCACGGATGATCGCCCAGTACGCACTGGCCGGCGAACACAACTACCTGGTGATCGGAACCGACCACGGCGCCGAGTCCGTGACGGGCTTCTTCACTAAATTCGGCGACGGCGGCGCGGACATCCTGCCGCTGTTCGGCCTCAACAAACGCCAGAACCGCGCACTCCTTGCCGAGCTCGGAGCTCCGTCGCGCGTCTGGGAGAAGGTCCCCACGGCCGACCTCCTGGATAACAAGCCCGGCCGCACCGATGAGGACGAGCTCGGCATTACCTACGACCAGATCGACGACTACCTTGAAGGCCGCGACATCGACCAGGAGTCAGCGGAACTGATCGAGCAGAAATATCTCCGGACCCGCCACAAGCGGACGGTGCCGGTCACGATCTTCGATACCTGGTGGAAGTAGGCGCAGCCTTCCAGGGACGCCACTAAAGACATCCACGACGGCGGGTGCGGACTTAGCGATAAGTCCGCACCCGCCGTCGTGCTTTAACCCTCCCTCACCTCCCGCGCCCTTCAACCAAACCTTCCTCACCTCCATTGACACTGCGATAGCTACCGATATATCGTTAACTATCGCCGATACTCCTTCGGTGACAACTATCGAAAGGACGATGCTGTTATGAAAGGCATCCACAATCACGAAGAAAACTCCTTCCCGGAACACGGCGAAGGTCCCCACGGCCGCAGCCGCTTCAACCGCAGCAAGGGCCGTCGCGGTCCGGGCGGGCACGGCGGAGGCGGCTTTGGGCCAGGGCGCGGACCAGGCTTTGGCCCGGGATTCGGCCCCGGCGGATTCGGTCCCGGCGGATTCGGGCCGAGAGGCTTCGGCCCGGGCGGCCCCCGCCGTAACCGCGGCGATGTCCGCGCGGCAATCCTCTCCCTGCTCGCTGAGGCTCCGTCCAACGGCTACGGCCTGATCAAGACCATTGCCGAGAAGACATCCGGAGCGTGGCGCCCGAGCCCCGGCTCCGTCTACCCCACCCTCCAGCAGCTGGTTGATGAAGAGCTCATCACGGCAGTGGGCGAGGGTCGCCGGACGGAATTCACCCTCACCGATGACGGCCGCGCCTACGTTGCCGAGCATGAGGAAGAACTCGCCAACGCTTGGAATACCGAGGCCGACGGAAACATGCAGGAATTCCACCAGAGCATCGGCAAGCTGATGGGGGTCATCCACCAGTTCCGCGGCGCGGCCACGGAGGAACAGCGCCGGGCCGCAATCGAGAAGCTGGACGAAACCCGCCGGGCGCTCTACCTGATCCTGGCCGACTAGTGGCAGGCACAATCCCCTTGACCTTGACGTAACGTCAACCTCTAATGTCGAAGCACAAGGAGGAGACGGAGGACAGATGGACTGGTCAATCCAGGAAATCGCAAGGATCGCAGGGACTACCAGCCGCACACTGCGTCACTACGACGACATCGGGCTGCTCAAGCCAAGCCGGACCGGCCATAACGGCTACCGCTACTATGACGGTCCGGCCTTGGTCCAGCTCCAGCGCATCCTCCTGCTCCGGGAACTGGGGCTCGGCCTGCCGGCCATCGCCGAAGTGCTCCATCGCGAGACGGACACGGTCAAAGCACTGAGCAGCCATCTGGAATGGCTCGGCCAGGAGCGGGACCGGCTTGCCCGGCAAATCGCCTCAGTCCGGCAAACAATCGACACGATGCAAGGGGATGGAAAGTACATGGCACAGGACATGTTTGATGGCTTCGACCACACACAGTACAAGGACGAAGTCGAGGAACGCTGGGGCAAGGATGCCTACGCCGCCGGCGATTCCTGGTGGCGCGGCATGAGCGCCGAAGAAAAGCAGCAATGGAAGGACCGTGTCCGGCAGCTCGGCTCGGACTGGATTGCGGCCGCCGAATCCGGCGTCGCACCGGACAGCGCTGAAGCGCAGGACCTCGCGAAACGGCACGTCGAGTGGTTGCGCGGCATCCCGGGAACCCCGACGGCGGCACCTGGCGGAGACGTCAAAGGTTACGTCTCGGGCCTGGGCGAAATGTATGTGGCAGATCCGCGTTTTGCCGCCAATTACGGCGGGGAATCAGGGGCCGCTTTTGTGCGGGATGCCCTGCGTATCTACGCGGAAAGAAACCTCTAGGCGGTCGGGATGCGCTGATCCGGGTTTGGCAATAGTCTGGCCGAATGAGTACAAGCACCGTAAAAACCGGCGAACAGGCTGACAGGCAGACACGCATCCTCGAAGCAGCCCTGGAGTTGCTGTCCCGCCACGGCATTTCGGGCATCAACATGCGTGCGGTGGCGCGCGAAGCCGGCGTCGCCCTGGGGCTTGTGAACTACTACTACGAGGACAAGTCGAGCCTGATCCGTGCGGTGCTGCACCAGATTGAGGAACACGACCTTCTGTTGGTGGAGCCCGAACCGGCTTCAAATCCCGAGGAGCAGCTGCGGGAGGCTCTTCGGCGCGTTGCCGACCCCGGACTCCTGACAACGAGGTATCTGTCCCTTCGCCTTCACTTGTGGGCCCTCGCCCAGGCCGATGAGGAGTTCGCACAAATCAACGCCGCAGCCTTTGACCGGTACCTGCAGGGGCTGGCTGCACTGATCGGAAACGCAGTTCCCGGGCTCTCCGCCGACGAATGCAAGGCCCGGGCGGACGACGTCGTCGTCGTGCAAAACGGCATGTGGCTCACCACGCTTCTGGGCATCGACAAGGCGGCCATCGAGCGGGGAATTGCGCGTACTGAGGAGATTGCTTTTGGCCGGACCGTGGGGACCTGAGGAAACAGCCACTGTCCGTGAAGCCTCAGCCGGCAGACCCTATGCTGGACACCATGGATAGTCCCTTGGCACATTCTCCGGTGCAACCCGTCAAGTCGCTGCTTTACTGGCGCAAGAGCAAGGTGAACGGAGCTGCGACCGTCCCGGTGATCCTGGCTCTGGATCCCTCCGGAATACTAACCATGAAGGATGCCGGGCAGGAGATGGTTTTCGCTGCGCCGGTGAGCCAGGTCTCGGTCCGCTTTACGAGCTGGGGAACAATGGTGGTTCAGGCCCAAGGCCGGCAGCACGACATCGTCGGCGTCGGTGCATCGTTGTCCCCCAGCCCTTCCGCAGCACAGCTGGATGAACTTGCCGCAGCCCAGGGAGGAAACACGGGTAACGATGGAACTGCGACCCGGTTGGGTTCCTCAGGTGCAGCCCTGAGCGCGGTGGACGGGATGGGAACTGCCGCAGGCGTTGCCGGAGGTATCGCCATGGAATACGCCTACTTCCGTGGACTGGAAGCAATCAAGGCGTGGCAGGAAACCTTGCCCTTGGCCGGTGCCTCTGTCAAGAAGAGTTCCATGAAGGCCATGAAGTACTTCACGGCTGCTGTCCTCGCGGCCTTGGTCATCGCCCTGTTGGTGGGCATGTTCATCAAATAGCTTCGGGCGTAATTACTCCACCGTCACCATCACCGACGGCCAGCCGGAGGCGCCGTCAGGTACAGGATCTGCGCGCTTTTCCGTTTGGACTTCTCCGGTACCGTCGGTGGCGCGGGCCTTCACGTAGTGGATGCCCGGTGTGGCGTCCCACTCATAAGACCACTGGCGCCAGGTAATGGTGGATGCCTCGTCGGAGAGGGTTGCTTCGACCCACTCGCCGTCGTCGATCTGCACTTCCACCTTGGTGATTCCCCGCGTCTGCGCCCATGCACTGCCACCCACGGCGACCTTGCCTGCCGGGAACTTCGCAAAGGACTTGGGTACGTCCACACGTGCCATCGTCTTGATGGGGCCGCGCTCCGACCAGCCACGCTCAGTCCAGTACGCCTTACTGTCCGCGAAGCGGGTGACTTCCAGGTCCACCACCCATTTAGTGGCTGAAACGAACCCGTACAACCCTGGAACCACCATCCGCACAGGGTATCCGTGCTCCACCGGAAGCGGCTCCCCGTTCATGCCGATCGCCAGCATGGCATCGCGGTCATCCTGAAGGACCTCGAGCGGGGTGGAAGCACTGAAGCCGTCGATGGATTTCGAAAGCACCATGTCCGCGCCTTCCTTGGGTTTGGCCCTGGCCAGGACCTCGCGGATGGGAAGGCCCAGCCACTTGGCGTTGCCTGCCAACTTTCCGCCCACAGGGTTGGACACGCAGGTCAGCGTTACATGCGATTCGATCAGTTCGGCATCGAGCAGGTCCTGGAAACTGAGGGTGACCTCTTCCTCGACCATTCCGTGCACCCGCAATTGCCAGTCATCAACGTTGATTTCCGGGACACTCAGGGCGGTATCAATACGGTAGAACTCGCTGTTGGGTGTCAGCCATGGAAAGACTCCCTCAACCGGGGACTGGACGCCGGCCGGCACGGGAGGCGCGGCCTTGACCGGCGCGGGGAGCTTCAGCGCGTTCCGGGCCTCGGCTATGTTGTTGCGCGCGGCTCCGAGCAACCGCCCACCGGTTGCGGCGATGCCGGCAGCCACCGCGGTGATTCCGGCAGCGGCAAAGAAACGACGGCGGCTGGTCCTGGCGGTGCCAACGCCGGCACTGCCGTTGCGGACTTCGGCGTCGGCAGCCATGTCCGCGGGAGCTTCCGGCCACGCCTTCATCCCCCACAACGGCACCATGAGGCGCCGCAGGACCAGAAGCCCGGCGATGGTTCCCAGGATCGAGGGGATGGCGTCGGCGAAACCCACCCCTGCACGGGTCAGGACGCAGGCCACGATCACTGCGCCCATGAACAGCACGCCCAGGACGCCGAGGGCCCACTTACGGTAGGCCACCACACCCAGTACGCAGGCAAGCACGGCGATGGTTACGCCCATGCCCACGAACAGGGCGGCCTTGTCGTTGGTGCCGAACGTGGCGATCGCAAAGTCCTTCATCCAGGGCGGCGTGAAGTCGATGAAGGTGGATCCCAGTGCAAACACCGGAGTTGCCCTGGCAGTGAAGAATGCGCCGATCAGTTCCGCTACGGCGAGAACGACGCCGGCCGACACCACGCCTGCCAGCGCCGCCATGCTGTCGGTACCTCTGGTCCGGGATCCAAGCTTTTTCATGCAACTGATTCGTAGCGGCCCGGGGCTTGGATGGGTTGACGAATGCCGCGTCTCCGGAAGGACGAGACAGCTACCACTTTGAACATCTGTTCATGATTTTCCTTGAACAGATGTTCAAAGTGAACTAACCTGCTTCGTATGACCCAAGCCACATTTTCTGATTCCGCATCCACTCTTTTCATCAACGGATCGTGGGAGCCGGCTGCGTCCGGCGCGGTCCGCGACATTCACAACCCAGCCGACGGCGAGTTGGTCACCACGGTATCCGAGGGCGGCCGCGAAGACGCCGAGCGCGCTATTGCCGCAGCCCGCGCGGCCTTCGACTCCGGAGTCTGGTCCTCCGTCCCGGCACCCGAGCGGGGCGCATTCCTGCTCAAAGTCGCCGCGGAACTGCGCGAACGCCGCGAGAAGTTCGCCCGCGCAGAATCCCTGGACACCGGCAAGCGCATTATCGAGAGCCGGATCGACATGGACGACATCGCGGCCTGCTTCGAATACTTCGGCAGGCTCGCGGGCCAGCAGCCGGGCCGCGTTGTGGACGCCGGAAATCCCGACGTCGTCAGCCGGATCGTCTACGAACCCGTAGGCGTCTGCGGCCTGATCACACCATGGAACTACCCCCTGCTGCAAGCAGCCTGGAAGATCGCCCCGGCACTGGCCGCCGGCTGCTCTTTCGTCCTCAAGCCCGCCGAGCTGACGCCGTCCACCGCCATTCTCACCATGCAGCTGCTGAAGGATCTTGGCCTGCCCGACGGCGTCGCGAACCTTCTCACCGGACCCGGCCGCAAGGTGGGCGCACCGCTGACGGAACATCCCGACGTCGACCTCGTTTCCTTCACCGGCGGCCTGGAAACCGGCAAGAGCATCGCCGCGGCCGCAGCCGCCACCGTCAAGAAGGTGGCGCTGGAACTCGGCGGTAAGAACCCCAACGTTGTCTTCGCCGACGCCGACTTCGATGCCGCCGTCGACAACGCCCTCAACGGAGCCTTCGTCCACTCCGGGCAGGTTTGCTCCGCAGGTGCCCGCCTGGTGGTGGAGGAGTCCATCGCAGAGCGTTTTGTCGACGAGCTTGTACGCCGTGCCGAAACCATCCGCCTGGGCGGGCCGTTCGATGAGGACGCCGAAACCGGCCCGCTGATCTCCGCCGAACACCGCGACAAAGTCCACGAGTACGTCCAGCGCGGCATCGCGGAAGGCGCCCGGCTGCGGACCGGCGGCTCGGCGCCTGAAGGACAGAAGTACGACGCCGGGTTCTACTACCAGCCGACCATCCTGGACCGCGTCACCCGGGGAATGTCTGTGGTGGTCGACGAGGCGTTCGGCCCGGTCGTAACGGTGGAGACCTTCCGGACCGAGGACGAAGCCGTGGCCATCGCCAACGACACCATCTACGGACTGGCTGGAGCTGTCTGGACGCAGGACGCCGGCAAGGCACAGCGCGTGGCCGGCCGGTTGCGCCACGGCACCATCTGGATCAACGACTACCACCCCTACCTCCCCCAGGCGGAGTGGGGCGGCTTTGGCCAATCGGGAGTGGGCCGCGAGCTCGGCCCCACCGGCCTCGCTGAGTACCAGGAAGCCAAGCACATCTACCAGAACACCAGCCCCCAGGTGACCGGCTGGTTCGCTGACCACGGCAAGGAGAACTAGATGCACAGCGACAACATCGAAACCCTCGGCGAGCGCGCGTTCGACTACGTCGTCATCGGCGGCGGGTCCGCAGGGGCCGCGGTGGCCGCCCGGTTGAGCGAGGATCCGGACGTGACGGTGGCCCTCGTTGAAGCGGGTCCGGATGACCGCAACCTGCCCGAAATCCTGCAGCTGGACCGCTGGATGGAACTGCTGGAGTCGGGGTACGACTGGGACTACCCGGTGGAACCACAAGAGAACGGCAACTCCTTCATGCGTCACGCCCGCGCCAAGGTCATGGGCGGCTGCTCCAGCCACAACTCCTGCATAGCTTTCTGGGCTCCCCGCGAGGACCTGGACGAATGGGAATCCAAGTACGGGGCCACGGGATGGAACGCCGACGCCGCCTGGCCGCTGTACAAAAGGCTCGAAACGAACGAGGACGCCGGCCCTGACGCTCCCCACCACGGCGATTCCGGCCCCGTCCACTTGATGAATGTGCCCCCGGTGGACCCGGCCGGAGTGGCCCTGCTGGACGCCTGCGAGCAGACAGGGATCCCCCGGGCCAAGTTCAATACGGGCACCACCGTTGTGAACGGAGCCAATTTCTTCCAGATCAACCGCCGCTCGGACGGAACCCGCTCGTCCAGCTCGGTGTCCTACATCCACCCGATCATTGACCGCCCCAACTTCACGCTCCTCACGGGCCTCCGGGCCCGCCAACTGGTGTTCGACGCGGACAAGCGCTGCACCGGCGTCGACGTGGTTGATTCAGCCTTCGGCCGCACCCACCGTCTCTCGGCACATCGCGAGGTGATCCTCTCCACCGGCGCCATTGATTCCCCGAAGCTCCTCATGCTCTCCGGCATCGGCCCCGCTGACCACCTGGCGGCCCATGGCATCGAGGTGCTGGTGGATTCGCCCGGCGTGGGCGAGCACCTGCAGGACCACCCGGAAGGCGTCGTCCAGTTCGAAGCCAAGCAGCCGATGGTGCAGACCTCCACCCAATGGTGGGAAATCGGCATCTTCACCCCCACCGAGGAGGGCTTGGACCGTCCGGACCTGATGATGCACTACGGCTCGGTCCCCTTCGACATGAACACCCTGCGCTACGGCTACCCCACCACGGAGAACGGCTTCAGCCTCACCCCGAACGTCACCCATGCCCGTTCCCGCGGGACTGTGCGGCTCCGCAGCCGGGACTTCCGGGACAAGCCCATGGTGGATCCCCGGTACTTCACCGATCCGGAAGGCCACGACATGCGCGTCATGGTTGCCGGCATCCGCAAAGCCCGGGAAATCGCGGCCCAGCCGGCCATGGCTGAATGGGCCGGCCGGGAGCTCTCCCCCGGCATCGAAGCGCAGACCGACGAGGAACTGCAGGATTACATCCGCAAGACGCACAACACTGTCTACCATCCCGTCGGGACAGTCCGCATGGGCCCGGTGAGCGACGACATGTCGCCCCTGGATCCCGAACTGCGCGTCAAGGGCGTAACGGGCCTTCGCGTGGCCGACGCCTCCGTTATGCCCGAGCACGTCACGGTAAACCCCAACATCACCGTGATGATGATTGGCGAGCGGTGCGCAGACCTCATCCGCGCCGGCCGGTCGGGCGAAACGACGACGGCGGAGGCGGACTTCAGCTTGTCCCTTGCCTGAGCGGGCACGGGACATCATCCGAAACCAGCGGTGAAGCGGGCGCGCCTTCACCGGCGCTTCCGCGCACCCCCAGGGGCGCGGCGGTGAACGGAAAGGCGCGCGCATTATTCTTGAACATTTGTTCATTCACAAGTCTTGAACGCATGTTCAAACTGAACTAACCTGCTTCTTATGACCCACGCCACACTTAAACGGAAGTGGCTTGGCGGACCGGCCCGGACATCGACCACCTCGAACGTCCCGGCCAGCCACGCAACATCAACGGGGGAAACAGCCTGAGGCACGCAGATGTGCCCGGCCTTTTGATTTCGACTGCGACCAATGGCGGCCGCAGGTCATCACCATTCGTGCATGTCTGAGTTAGGAGTTCGAATGTCAGAACCCAGCAAATTAGGACCCTGCAAGAGCGATGCAAGCGGTATGGACGAGTTTGGCTATGCCCAAACCCTGGACCGCAGCATCGGAAAGTTTGCCAGCTTCGCAGCCGGCGTCAGTTACATCTCCATCCTCACCGGCGTTTTCCAACTGTTCTACTTCGGCTTCTCCACGGCCGGTCCCGCGTACGCGTGGTCATGGCCCATCGTGTTCGTCGGCCAACTCATGGTTGCCCTGTGCTTTGCGGAATTGGCCGGACGCTACCCCGTGGCCGGCTCGGTCTACAACTGGGCCAAGCGGCTCTCAACAGGAACCTGGGCGTGGCTGGCCGGATGGCTGCTGCTGCTCTCGTCCATCATGGCGCTGGGATCTGTTGCCCTGGCCCTTCAAATCACCTTGCCGCAGATCTGGAGCGGTTTCCAACTGGTCGGCGACGGTACCGGTCCGTACGACTTCGCCGTCAACGGGGTCATCCTTGCCAGCATCATGATCGGCATCTCCACGCTCATCAATGCGTTCGGCGTAAAGCTCATGACCATGATCAACAGCGTGGGCGTGTTCGTGGAACTGGTGGCGGCCGTCCTGCTCATCGTGGCCCTCATCTGGCACTCCGTGCGCGGACCGGAAGTTCTCCTGGACACCGCCGGGTTCGGCGAGGAACACCCCTTGGGCTTCTTCGGCGTGTTCCTCATCGCCGCAATGGCTTCCGGCTACGTCATGTACGGATTCGATACCGCCAGTTCACTCGGTGAAGAAACCAAGGACCCCAAGCGCACGGCCCCCAAAGCGATCCTGCGTGCCGTCACAGCATCCTTCCTGCTGGGCGGGCTGCTCCTCCTGGGCGGAATCCTGGCAGCCCCGGATCTTTCCGATCCCAAAATCGGAGCGGCCGATGGCGGCTTGCAGTACATCGTACTTTCGGTGCTGGGCGGCCCCTTCGGCAAGGCCTTCCTTGTCTGCATCGTCGTGGCCGTCGTCGTCTGCACCCTGGCCGTCCACGCAGCCGCCATCCGGATGATGTTCGCCATGGCGAGGGACAACAACCTTCCCTTCAGCCGCCAGCTCAGCAAAGTGCATCCCACCCGGAAAACCCCCACGGTGGCCGCCATCGTCATCGGCGTCGTGGCAGTGATCCCGCTGATCGTCAACATCTCGCAGCCTGCAATCTTCACCATTCTCTCCAGCATCAGCATCGTCCTGATCTACCTCTCCTACCTGCTGGTCACCGTCCCGATGCTGCGGCGCCGGTTCCTCAAGAAGTGGCCATTGAAGGACGACGGATCAGAACCCGGGTTCAGCCTCGGCAAGTGGGGGCTGCCCGTGAACATCCTGGCAGTCCTGTGGGGCGGCGCGATGACGCTGAACCTGGTGTGGCCGCGACCGGAGATCTACAACTCAGTCCCGCCCTTCGAGTGGTACCTGCAATGGGGCGGTGTGATGTTCGTTGCCGCAGTGGTGGTAGGCGGAGCCCTGCTCTACCGCCTCCGCATCAGGCACAAGACAGGGGTCCTGGCCGAACACGCTGCCGTGCCGGCTGCCGCGCCGGAAGACCAGACAGACCCGGCAAAGGCCGACCCCTCCCTCGCCGCGGCCCGCAATTCCTAGCAAGCACACCCCTGGCAATCACACCCCATAGCAAGCGCGACAAGGGCATCCCTTCGCTGGTTCCGCACCAGCGAAGGGATGCCCTTTCCACTTTTAGACGAACGCCGATTTCCCCGTCACCGCGCGGGCCACGATCATCGAGTTGATCTCGTAGCTGCCCTCGTAGGTGTAGAGGATTTCGGCGTCACCGAACAGCTTTCCCATCTCGTAATCGGTGGTGATTCCGTTCCCGCCCAGGAGGGACCGGCCCATCGCCACCGATGAACGCGCCAGACGTGTGGTGGTGGCCTTGCACATGGCGGCCTGCACCATCTGGAGCTTTCCCGCCTGCTGGATCCGCGCCAGTTCAACCATCATGGACAGGGAAGCATTGGCGTTGCCCAGGATGTCGGCGAGCTGCTGTTGCACCAGCTGGAAGCGGGCGAGTTCCTTGCCGAACTGCTTCCGCTCCAAGGCGTAGGACCGCGCAATATCAAAAGCGGCCAACTGGATGCCCGCAGCCTGCCAGCCCACCCACGCACGGGAATCCCGCAGGAGATCGTTCGCCCGGGAGAACTCTGTTGCGCCCGGCAGGAGGTTCGACGCCGGGATCCGGACCTCCTCCAGGACAATATCGGCATTCTGCATGATGCGCAGGCCGATTTTGTTGGAGATTTTCGTCGCGGAGTAGCCGGGACGGTCCGTTTCCACAATGAAGCCCTTGACGTGGTCGTCGGAAACATCACGCGCCCAGACCAAAGCGAAGTCGGCGATGGTGCCGGCCCCGATCCAGCGCTTGGCACCGCTGATGACCCATTCGCCGCCGTCACGCCGCGCCGTCGTCGAGAGTCCGCCGGCGATATCCGAACCGTGGTCCGGTTCCGTCAACGCGAAGGCGCCCAGCTGGGTGAAAGCCTGCAGGCCGGGCAGCCACTTGCTCTTCTGCTCCGGGGAGCCGAGCTCGTTGATCATGCCGACGATGAGTTCATTGTGGATGCCCACCAACGCGGAAAGGGACACGTCGGCGCGTGCAACTTCGGTGTACATGAGCCCCTTGAACAGCTGCGAGGAGCCGTCCGTTTGCAGCCCGCCCAGCCCGAACCCCGCCATCTCCGCGAGCAGTCCGAAGGGAAATTCTTCCCGGTTCCAGTAATCGATACTGGCTGCACGGATGTGTGACTGCAGGAACTCCCTGATCTGCACGTACCGCTCCCGTTCCCCGTCGGGGAGCAGGTCGACCACGTGCATGAGGTCCGCCTCCGGGTAAGGAGGGAGGACGCGTTCTGAAGCTGGACCGCTGGTAACGGTGCCGGCAGCTTTTTGCTCGAGCATTAGACCCCTTCGTCATGTCCCGGAAGGCTCTTCCAAACCCTTGGATGTCCTAGTATATTGCAAGGTGATGTGGATCACTAGGCGGGATGCCGGGCAAGGGTGCCCTGGCAATCCCACAGCGAAAGGCGGACTATGACAGTCACAGAAGACTTCCGTGCGGCCCGCGACCGGCTGCTGGCACTGCGGGAGGACTACGGGACCGCGCACGCAGAATTCCAGTGGCCCCGCTTCGATGAGTTCAACTTCGCCTTGGATTGGTTCGACCAACTCGCAGCGGACGGGGAACGGGGCAACAAGCCCGCGCTCATCATCGTGGAGCAGGACGGCAGCTCCACGCGGCGCACGTTCAAGGAACTGTCGGACAGATCGTCACAGCTCGCCACTTGGCTCCGTGGCCAGGGGGTACGGCGCGGCGACCACATGATCATCATGCTCGGCAACCAGGTGGAGCTCTGGGAACTCATGCTGGCGGGCATCAAGCTGGGCATCGTCATGATCCCCACCACCACGCTCATGGGAGCCAGGGACCTCCAGGACCGTGTCGAGCGGGGCGGCGCAGCCTGGGTGGCGGTCGGCAGTGCCAACATCGGCAAGTTCGCCGACGTCGAGGGCAACTACCAACTCATTGAGGTCGGCGCGGAACGCACCAACGCGGACGCCAAACTGTACGCGGATTCCTACGACGCCGGCACGGACTTCACTCCCGACGCACCCACCAAGGCCGACGAAACCCTTCTGCTGTACTTCACCTCCGGCACCACATCCCGCGCCAAGCTGGTGGAGCACACCCACACTTCCTACCCAGTGGGCCACCTTTCCACCATGTACTGGATCGGCCTCGAGCCGGGCGACGTGCACCTGAACGTCGCCTCCCCGGGCTGGGCAAAGCACGCGTGGTCCAACGTCTTCACGCCATGGATCGCCGAGGCTACGGTCTTCATCTACAACTACGAACGCTTCGACGCAGCAGCCCTCATGGAACAGATGGGCCGGGAGGGCGTCACCAGCTTCTGCGCACCTCCCACCGTTTGGCGGATGCTCATCCAGGCCGACCTCACCCAGCTGGCCACCCCGCCACGGAAGGTAGTCTCGGCAGGCGAACCGCTCAACGCGGAGGTCATCGGCCAGGTGGAGCAAGCCTGGGGCGTCACCATCCGCGACGGCTTCGGCCAAACCGAATCGACAGTCCAGATCGCCAACACCCCCGCCCAGCCGGTCAAGATCGGTTCCATGGGCCGGCCGCTGCCCGGGTACGACGTCGTCCTGGTGGACCCGGTCACCGGAGAGGAAGCCGACGACGGCGAACTTTGCCTGCGCTTGGACCCCAGACCCGTGGGGCTGATGAAAGGCTACTTCGGCGATGCAGCCAAGACGGCCGATGCCTTCCGCAACGGCTATTACCACACCGGCGATATGGCCAGCCGGGACGCCGACGGGGTGATCACCTACGTCGGCCGGGATGATGACGTCTTCAAGTCCTCCGACTACCGGTTGTCCCCCTTCGAGCTCGAAAGCGTCCTGATCGAGCATCCCGCAGTGGCGGAGGCCGCCGTCGTGCCTTCGCCTGATGCCGTGAAATTGTCGGTGCCGAAAGCTTTTGTGGTGCTGGCCGCGGGCTACGAGCCCGGCCCTGCCGTGGCGGAGGACATCCTTAAATACTGCAGGGAACAACTTGCACCCTTCAAGCGGATCAGGCGCCTGGAGTTCGGCGAATTGCCCAAAACGATTTCAGGCAAGATCCGGCGGGTGGAGCTCCGGGGAACGGAAGTTGCCCGGCATGGAGACGGTCCGCTTCCCACAGGTTTAGGGGTGGAATACACCGAAGAAGAGTTCCCGAATCTGAAAGACTAAGCACCCGAGCAACCAAGGAGGCCCATGGGCACCCCACTCCCCCGCGATCCCATCGCCGATGCCCAGCGCAACTGGGAACGGCATGGTTGGGGCGACGTCGCCGCGCCCATGGCAGCCATCACCGCGATCATGCGCACGCAACAGATCCTGCTCGCACGGATCGAAACCGTCCTCAAACCGTTCGGGCTGACGTTCGCACGGTACGAGCTCCTGGCGCTGCTGAGTTTCGCCCGCAGCGGCGCGCTGCCTATGAACAAAGCCAGTGCGCTCCTGCAAGTGCACCCCACCTCGGTGACCAACGCCGTCGACCGCTTGGAAAAAGCCGCCCTGGTGGCGCGTTCACCGCACCCCACTGACGGCCGCACCACGCTCATCGAGCTGACTGCAGAGGGCCGCACCCTCGCAAAAAAGGCGACGGCGGCTCTCAACTCGGAGGTGTTTGGCAAGTCGGGTTTCGGGGACGACGACGTCGACCACCTCATCCGTGTACTCGGCGCCTTCCGAAGGGATGCCGGGGACTTCACGGAAGAATAACGCCCACATCAACGCCGAGGGCAATGAGGGCCCTACGTTCTGGAGGGTCGGTATCCAGGTAGTGGCGGGGCCTTTGACCGGTAGCTGTGTCCTGTGGGGGTACTGATTTCGAGCGTATGCACGCCTCCGTGGATGGCTCTGGCGGACCAGCCGGGGTTTTCCTTGGTGTGATTGCAGGCTTCGCACAGTCCTGCGCCGTTGGCGAGGTTGGTCTCGCCTCCGGAACGCCAAGGCACAATGTGGTCGATATGCCGGATGGGTGCATCGCAGTACGGTGTCCGGCAGGTATCGTCGCGGGTTTCGATGAATCGCCGAAGTCGACCAGTAAAGAGCCGCGCTTTGGAATCGGTGGCAAGCAGCTCTCCCGTGGCCGGCGCGGTGTATAGCCGGCGAAGCCAGACAGTGAGCTCGTTGGCATGGTTCTGATCAGGTTGATCCTGCTCAACTTGGCCCTCGGCGACCATTGATCTGGCCCACTCGGCAGGGACGATTCCGTAGCCGTTGAGGCGTGCTGGTTCGCTATCGCCCTGAAAAAGGGTCCGGTCGGTCATGACGAGGTCCAGATTGATCCCGGAGATTCCGCCCGGGGTACCAGTGACGCGCTCAACCAGAGTATCGGCCATGAGCTGGCCACGTGTCGGGACGACCCCGGCAGATACGGCATCCCCACCAGCCAGTTCACTGTGGCAGCGGGCCGAATCAGCAGCCCTGGTCAGGGCTGCGTAGACCGCCACTCCTTGGGCGACGGGAAGCAGCGCGGTCAGGTACGTCATGGTGTCCGGCGCAGGACGCAGGCTCACGGTTCGTTCGGCCGCGGCACGGCTGGCACGCCCGACCACCGACCTCGGATCCCGTCGATACGCCGCCGCCTTCGCAGCTGCAATGATCGCCCGGTCGCCCTTGCCCGCAAAGGTCCCGGTATCGGGCGCGAGTTCCTCATCCACTGCGCACCGATCCTCAACAGACAGACACGCAGTCTCCTTCACCAGCAGTGTGGCCCGCCACTCATTCAGCTGCCCGGACTGCAGCGCTGCCAAAGTCCGCGGCATCTCCATAACGAGGGCTTTCGCCAAACCAAGCAGCCGGGAACCACGGTTCGGTGACTCCCGCCGGGCCAACGCAACCTGGGCACCTACTCCTTGGCCACGCTTCGATGCGGGGACGTTGGCCTCGGCTTGTTCGGCGCGCTGGGCAAGGTCAAAGGCCACAGCAACCCGCGCCTGCAATCCGCAGATGGCTGACTTCATCTCCTCCAGGACACGCAACTGCTCGATCAAGTCCGCGCTGACGGTGCTGGCCGGAAGTACGCCGACACCGGGCGGAAGCAAGCCCGGTTGACCAGCATCCGGCGCGGAGCGACCACGCCCAAGCGCCACTGCTGCGCCCGGTCCATTCTCCCCAATCAGCCCCATGTCCCAACTCTGGCAGCAGGCACCGACAATATAACGAAGGAAGTCGCAGGGGCCTTGGACCTCCATGGCGGAGGGGGCAGAGCCCCGCTGCTAAGCTCCGAAGGCCGACAACTCAGGAGGAAACAGCGTGAGCTTTGCCAATGAACTCAGGAACCAGCACGCCGAGGACTGGGACGCCGCCGTCAACCATCCGTTCGTGGACCAGTTGTTGGACGGTTCCCTCCCCGATGAAAACCTGCGCCACTACCTCGTGCAGGACTATCAGTTCTGTGATGCCTTCACAGCCCTGCTGGGCCAAGCGGTGGCGTCGGCGCCGTCGTTGCCCTCCCGGTTGGTCTTCGCCGGTGTACTGGGAGCCTTTGCCTCCGATGAGAACACCTACTTCCAGGATTGCTTTGCCGAGCTCGACGTTCCCGAGGCAGATCGCGCGGCGCCCGCACTCCACAGGGTGACCCGCGACTTCGATGCCCTCATGCGCAGCGCCCTCGGCACTCGGTCCTACCCTGAGGTCCTGGCGGTCCTTCTGGTGGCAGAGTGGCTGTACGGCGATTGGGCAGCCCGCGCCGGCGACCCCGCTCAGTGGCCCGCCTCGGCAAAGCACGCCGAGTGGATCCGTCTCCACAACAACCCGGAGTACAACGCATGGGTGACCTGGCTACGCGACGAGTTCGACGCCGTCGAGCCTAAAGACGCCGCAGCCCGGGGGCGCGTGGTAACCACCTTCGCCGAAGCCGTGCGGCTGGAGCGCGCGTTCTTTGACGCGGCGCTGGTCCCGGCGGAGGTCCGGGGGATGGAACGTGAGCCGGGCCCCGCTGCATTGCGGAAGTAAACGCGGAGAACAGCCGCTGCGTGTCGGCCGGCCCGGTTTGAGCGATCTCCTACCGGTGCTTGAACTCCGGCTCCCGTTTTCCGCTGAACGCGGCCATGCCTTCCTTCTGGTCTTCGGTGGCGAAGAGCGAGTGGAAGATCCTGCGCTCGAAAAGTACCCCTTGGGCCAGCCCGGTTTCGAAGGCCGCGTTGACGGCTTCCTTTGCCATCATCGCCACGGGCTTGGACTTGGACGCGATGACTTCGGCCGCTTTGACAGCTTCCTCAATGACCTCCGCAGCCGGCACCACCCGGGACACCAGCCCGGAACGCTCAGCCTCTTCAGCATCCATGTACCGTCCGGTCAGCACCATGTCCATCGCTTTGGCCTTGCCGACGGCGCGTGTCAGCCGCTGCGAACCGCCCATGCCCGGAATGACGCCCAGGTTGATTTCGGGCTGGCCGAACCGTGCGTTGTCACCGGCGATGATGAAGTCAGCCATCATGGCGAGCTCGCACCCTCCACCCAGGGCAAAACCGGAAACGGCTGCGATGACGGGGATCCTCAATCGGGTGAGGTCCTCCCAGTGCCGGAACCAGTCCGCCGCGTACATTTCCATATAGCTGTTGGAAGACATTTCCTTGATGTCGGCGCCTGCCGCGAAGGCCTTGGCCGATCCCGTGATCACTACCGCCCCAACATCGGGATCGGTGTCCATGGCGGACACGGCTTCCACGAGTTCGTTCATGAGAGCAGTGTTCAGCGCGTTCAGCGCCGACGGCCGGTCCAACGTCACCAAGCCAACCCTGCCCCGCCGTTCCACCACAATGTTCTGGTACTGCTCCGTCATGCTCTCCCTCTCGTCAAAACCCTCATGGACACAGCTCAAACTCTCACACGGATTTGTCCCGGATCTCGGTGATGATTCCGGAGAAGTCCCTCCCCGCGCCCTCGCCTGCCGCGAAAGCGTCGTAGATCCGGGAGGCCAGCGGACCCATCTCGGCGGCAACGCCTGTGCTTTCCAAGGCGTTCACGGCCAGCCGCAGGTCCTTGGCCATCAAAGCGCCGGCGAACCCGGGCTGGTAGTCACGGTTGGCGGGGCTGGTGGGAACCGGCCCGGGGACCGGGCAGTTGGTGGTCAGTGCCCAGCACTGGCCGGAGGCATTGGAGGCGACGTCGAACAGCGCCTGGTGCGTGAGGCCCAGCTTCTCGCCGAGTACGAAGGCTTCCGCAACCGCGATCATGGACACCCCCAGGATCATGTTGTTGCACACCTTTGCGGCCTGCCCGGCACCGTGGTCACCGCAATGGACAATCCTCTTCCCCATCAGTTCAAGGATCGGTTTTACGGTTTCGAAGTCCTCCGGCAAAGCACCCACCATGAAGGTCAGCGTGCCTGCCTCGGCCCCCACCACACCACCGGAAACCGGCGCGTCCACGGACCGGTGGCCTGCCTCCAAGGCAATGACGGCGGCCTGCCGGGCCTCGTCAACGTTGATGGTGGAACAATCCAGGAACAAGGTGTCCGGCTTGGCGACGGAAAGCAGTCCCGGCCCGTCCACACCGCGGTACGCATCCAGCACGTGCTTGCCGCTGGGCAGCATGGTCAACACCACCGCGGCTTCAGCTGCAGCCTCGTGTGCCGAGGCGGCCATGGGAATCCCGTGCGCTTCCGCAGCCTCAACGGCCGCGGGGACGGGGTCATAGCCAATCACCTGGTGGCCGGCCTTGATCAGGTTGGCGGCCATGGGTCCGCCCATATGACCCAGGCCGAGGAAAGCGATGAGTCCCGTTGCGGATGCTGCGTTCTCTGTCATGTCGTCTCCTTCGACTGGCTGCTGAATAGCTGCTGACTGCAGGTCATGTGGTTTTCGCGCCCAAAGCGGCGAGGCCCAACTCCCGTTCGCCGAGCGGCGCAAAGTAGCCCTCGACGTCGGATGCCTGGACGTCCGCGAGGGTTGCCGGCTTCCATTGCGGATTGCGGTCCTTGTCCACCACCTGGGCCCGGATGCCCTCCCGGAAATCGGGCCCGGCCAGGCAACGCAGCCCCACACGGTATTCCTGGTCCAGCGCTTCCTCCAGCGTCACTCCCCGGACGCGGCGCAAGGACTCCAAGGCCACCTTCACGGACGTGGGCGATTTTGCCTCGATCGTGTCCGCCGCGGACGCTGCCTCTCCCCCAGCTTCGCGCAGGCTCCGCACGATTTCCTCCGCGTCGTCATACGCGTAGGCCGGATCGATCCACCCCCGCTGCGCCGCAAGCGCCGAGTCCGGCGCGGCTTGCGCAAAGCGCTCGACGGCGGCCTCCGCCGTCGAGCTTTCCAGCGCTTCTGCCAGCGCGGGGAGGCTGCCGGACGGCACAAAGTGATCGGCGAGCCCAAGGAACAGGGCATCCCCACCGGACAGGTGGGCGCCGGTGAGTGCAGCGTGGGTGCCCGCTTCACCAGGTGCACGGGACAGCAGGAGCGTGCCACCGACGTCGGGCACGAAACCGATGGTGGTTTCCGGCATCCCGGTGCGGGTCCGTTCGGTGACCACACGGACCGAGCCATGGGCCGAAACGCCAACGCCCCCGCCCAAAACCAGCCCATCCATGAAAGCCACATAGGGCTTGGGGTATTGCGAAATGAGCAGGTTCAGCCGGTACTCGTCAGCCCAGAACGCAGCCGTTTCCGTGCCGCCGTGCAGCATGTCCTTGTAGATGGCCACGATGTCGCCGCCGGCGCACAGCCCACGGTCTCCGGCACCGCGCACCAAGACAGTTTGCACCGAATCGTCATCAGCCCAGGCAACCAGTTGTTGAAGCATGGCTTTGACCATGCCGTGATTCAGGGCGTTGACCGCTTTGGGACGGTTGAGCGTGACAACCCCCAAGTGCCCGCGACGCTCAAACAGGACTTCGTCTTCCTCCTGCAGATCTCCCATCAGCTGCCTGCCGGCATCACGAAGCTGGCGCCCTGGCGGATGCCGGAGGGCCACCGCGAGGTGACGGTCTTGGTCTTGGTGTAGAAGCGGAAAGCGTCGGCGCCGTGCTGGTTCAGGTCGCCAAACCCGGAGGCCTTCCAGCCACCGAAGGTGTAGTAGGCAATCGGGACGGGAATCGGCACATTGATCCCCACCATGCCCACCTCGACGCGGCTGGCGAAGTCGCGTGCGGAGTCGCCGTCGCGGGTGAAGATTGCGACGCCGTTGCCAAACTCGTGCTCGCTGCAGAGCCTCAGCGCTTCGTCGTAGTCAGCTGCCCGCAGCACGCTGAGGACGGGGCCGAAGATCTCTTCCTTGTAGATCTTCATGTCCTTGGTGACGTTGTCGAAGAGTGTGGGGCCAACCCAGAACCCGCCGTCGTAGCCTTCCACGGTGAGGCCGCGACCATCCGTGACCAACGTTGCGCCTTCATCCACGCCGGATTGGATGTAGCCCTCGATCCGTTCCTTCGCGGAGGCTGCCACCACGGGCCCGAAGTCGGAGTCCTTGTCCAGGCTGTGGCCCACCTTCAGGTCCTTCACGCGCTCGGTCAGCTTGGCCACCAACGCGTCGGCGGTTTCCTGGCCAACGGGCACCGCCACGGAGATGGCCATGCAGCGTTCGCCCGCGGAACCGTACCCGGCACCAATCAGGGCGTCGGCAGCCATGTCGAGGTCGGCGTCGGGCATGATCACCATGTGGTTCTTCGCCCCGCCGAAGCACTGCGCACGCTTGCCGTGGGCGGCGGCCGTGGCATAGATGTACTGGGCAATCGGCGTGGAGCCAACAAAGCCGATCGCCTTCACCCGAGGGTCCTCCAGCAGTGCGTCCACGGCTTCCTTGTCACCGTTGATGACGTTGAAGACGCCGTTCGGCACGCCGGCTTCGCTGTACAGCTCGGCGAGGCGCAGCGGAACCGAGGGGTCCCGCTCCGAAGGCTTCAGGATGAAGGCGTTGCCTGCTGCGAGCGCCGGGCCGGACTTCCACAACGGGATCATGGCCGGGAAGTTGAACGGCGTGATCCCTGCGACGACGCCCAGCGGCTGGCGCAGCGAATGGACGTCGATGCCCTGTCCGGCGTTGTCCGAGAACTCGCCCTTGAGCAGATGCGGGGCACCCGCGGAGAATTCAACGACTTCGATGCCGCGCTGGATGTCTCCTTTGGCATCGGCAAAGGTTTTGCCGTGTTCGGAGGACAGGAGCCGGGCGAGTTCGTCCATGTTCTCGTTGACGAGGTCCACGAACTTGAGCAGGATGCGTCCCCGACGCTGCGGGTTCATGGCTGCCCATTCGAGCTGGCCCTTTTCGGCATTTGCGACGGCGTTGCGAACCTCGTCGGCGCTGGCCAGCGGCAGCCTGGCCTGGACTTCGCCCGTGCAGGGATCGTAGACGTCGCTGAACCGGCCCGATGTGCCGTCAACCCTCTGGCCGTCTACGTAGTGTGAAAGCTCGCGCACCATAGTGGAATGCTCCTTTGCATCGTGAATGACTACCGTGCCGCTCAGTGCTGGGAACACGGCGGGAACACGTGACCAACTGTGATCCAGGTCATCTCTGAATCCGAATATACTCGGACTTCCTACTAATTTCCAGAGGGCTGTTTTTCGGATCCGGCAGCGCCGCCCACCGCCTCCGTCCGGGCGGGCCAGTGCCCGGTGACCTGATGAAAGTCGATGGCGCGCAAGAGCGGTGTCATGTCGTAGGCCCTGATATTCAGGCTGAGCTTGACGCCGTTTACCGACTTGACCGTCAGGTACGGCTGCCCCTTCAAGGTCTGGAAGCTGTAGTGCGCAATGTCGCTGTAGTGAAGAATGTGCTCTTTGCCGAGAACACTGCGGAAAGCCACCTCAAAGTCGCGGGGTGCCACATAGAAGTTGCGGTACATAAGTACGAATACCACTCCACCCACCACGATCGCCACCGAAGCGATACGGAAGGCCAGAGGGTCCCGTGCATGGTCGGAGGTGAAGGCGACGAGTCCCATCAGGAGGCCCACAACAAGGAAAAGCCAGCCAACTCCCGGCACGACCTTTGGCATGCGAACCCGCTCCGGGTACTCCTTGGACCGGTTGGGATGCTTACGGGCCCACCAGGCAACCGCAGCGATGAACATGGCCGCGAACGCCATGATGAGGACCTTCAGGATGGACTCCGTCGACATGGACCCAGCCTATAGCCGGACCTGCGGGACCCCCTTAGTGGACTTCCCTCATCTCCTTGTAAGCCTCCAGCGCTTCGGCGCGGGTGGTCTTCAGATCAACGATCTCCTCCGGATATTCGGGAGTGCCGAACTCGGGAATCCAATGGGCAATGTACTTCCCCTGGGGATCGAACTTCACGCGTTGGGCCTCCGGGTTGAAAATCCTGAAGAACGGCGAGGCGTCAGCCCCGGACCCTGCCACCCACTGCCAGTTGGCGGGGTTCGACGCCGGATCCGCGTCCACCAGGGTGTCCCAGAACCACTGCTCACCGAGCTGCCAATGGATGCCAAGGTTCTTCACCAGGAAACTGGCAGCGACCATGCGGACACGGTTGTGCATCCAGCCTGACTGCCACAGCTGGCGCTGGCCCGCGTCCACCATGGGGAAGCCGGTGCGGCCCTGCTGCCAGGCGCGGAACTCCTCGGGTGCCGACTCATGGCCGGGATGTTTGCCATTGCCGTTATTGCTGCCCGGCCACGCCCAGGGGAAACGGTCAAACTCGGGACGAAGGTTGGCTGTGGCCAAGTTCGGATTGTGAAAGTACTGGTGCCAGCAAAACTCCCGCCACCCCAGCTCCGAGGCGAAAATGCCGGCACTTTCGGAGCGCTTGGACCCCAGCGCGTGCCACACCTCGAACGGGCTGAGCTCACCCCAGCGCAGGTAGGGCGAGAGGCAGCTGCTGCCATCGGTGTCCGGACGGTTTCGGCCCTCGATGTAGTTGGAGAGACCGTCAGCCACGAAAGCGTCCAACCGCTTGTGCCCCGCGGCAGCATCAGGAGTCCACATCTCCGCCAGCCCGCCCGACCAGTCAGGCTTGCCGGGCAGGAGGTTCCAGGAATCCAGCTCGTCATAAGCCGGAAGCTTGCCGGTGAATCCGTGGCCTTTTTCCGGTACGGCCAACGGCTCCCGGAAGTCCTGCGCGGACACCGTCCGCCAGAAAGGCGTGAAGACCTTGTACTGGCCACCGGTCTTGGTGGTGACCTCCCAGGGTTCATGAAGGAGGGAGGCCTGGAAGCTGGCAACATGCAGGCCGGCCTCACCCGCCCAGGCCTTGATCCCGGCGTCGACGGTGCGCTCGGCCGCACCATAGCGCCGGTTCCAGTACAAACCGCCGGCACCGAGCGCCGTCGTGGTTTTTTGGACAACGGAGGCAGCGTCGCCGCGCCGCAGAAGCAGGGGGATGCCAAGGGCCGCGAGGTCCTCGCGAAGGGACACCAGCGAATGGTGCAGCCACCAGCGGGAAGCGCCACCGTGAGGTCTGAGGCCTTCCGATTCCTCGTCAAGGACGTACAGGGCCACCGCAGCACCGTCGTCGACGGCGGCCCGCAAGGCCGGGTTGTCGGCAACCCTGAGGTCATCCCGGAACCACACGATGGAAGGCTTCACGTATTTCCCTTCAGAAGACAGCCCGGACATGGAAACAGCCCATGCCCCTATCAAATCCTAGGTGCATGGGCTGTAGAAGCGACGTGATATCAGGCGATGGACGGAACCGCATCCTCCACAGCCTCGGAAAGTGCATAGGCGCTGGCTGCGGAGTCGTTCCACATGGGAACGCTGTTGACTACGTAGTCCCTTGCGGCCGGGCCGACCATGCTCATGCCAGGGTAGATCCGCTGGCCATTCAGCTTGATGGTTTTGAGGCCCTCCCGCTCAAGGGCGGTCTTGAAGGCGGAGTCGGGGATGGGGATTTTTCGTCCGAGAACGCACCAGCTGATGTACAGGCCGTAGAAAGTGTCAAAGTCCAAGCCGTTCTCAGTGTCGTCCTCAAACACCACACAGTCGCGGATGAAGCTACTAATTTGGGTGTCGGTCATTACGGGGCCTCCGGCGTCGGAAGAAAAAGCGGGCCGCCGGGCTGCATCAGCGAATGTCCTGTTCTCTCACTATAGACCCCTTCTGGTTTCCCGGACGAGGAAATGAGATTAACTCTGGATGACGGGCCGGCACCTCCTTGCGCCGGGAAGTGATGTAGAGGGTGTGGAGAGCGGCCGGGATCTGGCGCCGATCCTTCCGTCGGCGTAGCGTCGACTTCATCTCCACAAGCGGCCGGACAGGCGGCATCGGCTGCAGCTCAAGCGGATCGATAAGGAGCGTCTCGTGGCTGGATGGAACGCTGATACAGCAGCTGGACCCCTTGGTGCCGGGACCGTGACCCTGGTGGAAGGCTCATCCTTCTGCATCTCCTCCGCCAACGGAGACATCCACCCCGAATTGCCCCAGGGCGTCTTCCATCTGGACACCCGGATCCTCTCCAAATGGGAGCTCACTGTCAACGGACAAGTCATCGAACCCTTGGCAGCAGAAACCAGGGAACCGTACCGGGCATCATTCGTCGGCAGGGTTCCCCGCCCGGATGGGTACGCCGACAGCCCCTTGTTGGTGGAGCGGCTTCGGGAGGTAGGAAACGGAATCCGCGAAGAAATCACCGTTCGGAATTATTCAAACCAGGCAACACAATGCCGAATCCTGCTTTCTGCCGAATCGGATTTCGCTGATCTTTTCGAAGTCAAGGAAGCGCGGATCACGCGGCAATGGACCGAAACCCACCTGCCGGATGGTGATTCCCTGGAAATCCGCGGAAAATGGGAGGACATTCGGAAAAGCGTCCTGATACGGGCCGACGGCGCCGGTGCAGGTGCCAGGGCATTGGGTTTCACGGCCAAAATTCCCGCGTTCGGGAGCTGGAGTACGCGGGCCAGCGTGGTGCCAAAGCAACCAAGTGCCGGGGCCGCTTTCACCCACCAGGATCCGGTCGGGCTCTCACCCAGCGATCAGCGCAGGCAGGATTGGGTAGCCCGGATCCCCGTTGTGCAGCTCAGCAACCGGTCAATCGAAGACACCCTCCGCCGCAGCTACGAGGACCTTGGCGCGCTCCGCATCCAGGATCCGGACCACCCCGAAAGGGTGGTGGTGGCCGCCGGCGCCCCGTGGTTCATGACGCTGTTCGGCCGGGATTCCCTGTGGGCGTCCGAAATGGCCCTTCCCGTAGATCCCTCCCTGGCCCTGGGCACCCTACGAACGCTGGCCGACCGCCAGGGCACGGTGGTGGATCCCGCCACCGAAGAAGAACCCGGGAAGATCCTGCATGAGGTCCGGCTGGGCGTCTCCGGCGGCCTGGCGTTGGGCGGAAAGTCCGCTTATTACGGAAGCGTGGACGCCACCCCGCTGTTTGTGGTGGTCCTTGGCTCGGTGAGCCGCTGGGGTTTCGGCAAAGACGCGATCTCGGGCCTGCTCCCCCACGCGGACCGCGCCTTGGAATGGATCCGGACCTACGGCGACCGTGACGGCGACGGTTTCGTGGAGTACGGGCGGCCCAACGAGCACGGACTCATCAACCAGGGCTGGAAAGACTCCTGGGACGGCATCAATTTTGCGGACGGCACCCTCGCTGAACCGCCCCTGGCGCTGTGTGAGGTCCAGGCGTACGTGCACGGCGCCTATGTGGCGCGCGCCTGGATGGCCTACGACGACGGCGACCTCACCTTGGCGGAAAGCCTGCGGGAACGTGCCGAGGACCTGAAGAAGCGGTTCAACGAACAGTTCTGGATGCCGGACAAGGGCTACTACGCTGTGGCGCTGGACCGCAACAAGCGGCCCGTGGACGCTTGTGCTTCCAACATGGGCCATTGCCTGTGGTTTGGTCTGATTGACGAAGACAAGGCCCCTGCGGTGGTGGAGCGGCTGATGTCCCCCGAAATGTTCAGTGGATGGGGTGTCCGGACGCTGGCCAGGAACATGGGCGCCTACAACCCGGCCAGCTATCACAACGGCTCCGTGTGGCCCCATGACAATGCGCTGATCGTGTCCGGACTCCTCCGCTATGGCTTCGTGGAGGAAGCCCAACGGATAGCAACCGCAATGCTTGAAGCCGCCGAGATCTCTGGCGACCGTTTGCCCGAACTCTTCTGCGGATTCGACCGCACGCAATTCCGGGAACCCGTCCCTTATCCCACGGCTTGCTCACCCCAGGCGTGGGCCGCCACGACGCCCATCCACCTGGTCATGAGCCTGTTGCGCTACGACACGCACATCTCCTTGGGCGGCATCTGGCTGGATCCGGTGCTGCCGCCGTCGTTCGGGGACCTGCACATCCGCAATGCGCCCATGGGCGGCGGGCGGATCACCATTGACGCTTCCGGCACGGAAGCGACGGTTCAGGGCATCCCCGACGGCCTCACGGTCCATCACGGGCAACGGCCGTGGATGTCCGAACTTGTTGAGCGGGCGCACCACCGGACTCCCGACAAAACCTAGGCACGGAGCCTGTTACTGGATGGCTGCTTTGAGTTCCTTCGCAGCCAGTTCAGGATCAGCGGCACTGTAGATGGCGCTTCCGGCCACTGCTACGTCGGCACCTGCCAACTGCACGGCCGCAATGGTGGATGCGTTGACGCCGCCGGCCACGGAGAACGGCACGCGGGCTTCTTCTCCGGCATTGAGGAGTCCGCGCAGGTCATAGCCCGGCTGTGCCTGCTCGTCGAGGCCCGCGTGGAATTCGATGAACCTGGCTCCGAGGGAACGGGCTTGCTTGGCGCGGGAGACCTTGTCGGCCACGCCAATGAGGTCCACCACGATGCCCTTGTTGTGGGACTGAGCGGCCTTGACGGCACCGGCGATGGTGGAGTCATCCGCAGTTCCCAGGACGGACACAAGATCGGCACCCGCCTTGAAAGCGATGTCCGCTTCGAGTTCACCGGCGTCCATGGTCTTCATGTCGGCAAACACGATCTTGTTGGGGTGGGCTTCCTTGATGGCCGTCACGGCGGCGAGACCCTCAGCCTTGATCAGCGGAGTACCGAGCTCGATGATGTCCACGTGCTCGGCAACTTTGCCGGCGAGTTCCAGGGCATCTTCGATGGTGAGGAGGTCAAGGGCGACTTGCAGTTTCATGGTGTATCGCTTTCTTTTGTTTGGGGTGGCTTTGGAGGACGGGTTTGCGGTCTATTCGAGGTTTGCGTGACGCAGCCAGAGCTTCTCGGCGGGCTCTGCAGTGGCTTCCCACAGAGTTTGGAAAACCGACTCCGTCACCAGGAAAAGGGATTGTTCAAAGAGGCTGCCCGAGTATTGCCGGGACAGGTCGGAGCCGTGGTCTGTCTTCCGTGCGGCGGGAACGACCACCAGCGCGTCGGCGAAGCCCGCAACAGCGGACGAGGGGTTGGTGGTTACTGCTGCCACCCGCGCCCCCGCGGCCAGTGCTGTCTGGGCTGCTTTGACCACGCCGGAGGTGGTCCCGGAACCGGATGCCACCAGCAACAAATCGCCGGCAGTGATGGCCGGTGTTGTGGTGTCGCCGGCTACGTGGACCGTCAGGCCCAGATGCATCAAGCGCATCGCGGCCATGCGGAGCACCAGCCCGCTCCGGCCGGCTCCGGCCAGGAAGACGCGCTCCGCTGCGCCAACTTCCTCTGCAAGGCGGGCAACCTGGCCGTAGTCCAGTTCGGAAGCAATGCCCCCAAGCTCTGCGAGGATCAGGGAGGCGTTGCCGGCTACGTCTTCAGCTGTGGCTGTCGCGGTGTCTGCAAAGACGTTCACGGTTCACTCCGTTCGTGGGTGGTTGATAGCGGCCTTCCGACCTTGTAACTATTCTTCCGGCTGGCAGGGGTGGCTGAAACGCCGTAAAAGGACAGTCTTGGCCACCCGTTCGGGTAGGCAAGAAGGTAGCTGCTCGTCTACGCTTGGGATATGCCCCAGCAACCGTCCGTGCCCTGGCAGCTCCTCAAAGCCATTGAAGACATCGCCCAAGCGCCCCTCGCGCGTATCGCGGAGAGCCTGCGGACGGCCCTCTCGCCGTTGGTCCCCTCCAGCGCCTTGGTGATTTTCACGGAAGACTGCACGGGCCGGCCCCAGAAAAAGGCTGGTGCCGAGGGCATTGTCAGCCGCGTTTCCATCCCCGAGCTTGATGGGATCCGGGCATCCATGGAGGGGAAAGGGCCGTGGCGGACGCGAGCGTGGATTGCGGGGCAGGAGCGCGACATTCTGGCCTTCACCTATCCGCCCAGCAACGCCCTCCTGGTCCTCACCGACCCGGAGTTGCCGGAAGACGATGAACCACTGCGCCTCGCCTCCTACCTTTGGGGACTCACAGCGGCCCGTATCCAGGAGAAGGTCAGTGACGCGCCGCCGTCGTATCTTTTGGAGTCCCGGGCAGCATCAGCTGAACGGATCCGCGTAACCGCGGAGCTGGTGGACCAGCACTCCACTACCCTCGAAACCCTGCTGGCCGCACTGCGGTCCAACTCCTTGGACGATCACGCGGCCCGGGTCTCCGTGACCGACCTCGCCGTCAAGGCACTGATCGGCCTCAGGACCCTGAACGACCGCACCAGCGATCTCGTGGAAGAACCTGTGAGCACCGCCTTCCAAAGGCTCCGGGAGGACCTCCGTCCATTGATGCACTTCAGCAACATCGACATCCAGTTCATCGAGCCACCCGCCAACGGACGTGCCCTGCCCGGAGAGGTAGCCCACGCTGCCAGGGCCGTCGTCCGGGGCCTGGTCCTGGCGATCGCCGAGCAACCCGATGTGCACCGCGTACGCGCCCAATGGGACTGCGACGGGGAAAACCTGCTGATCAATGTTAGGGATGACGGACGCGGGGAACTGTCCCCGGATGCCTCGAACATGGAACGGCTTCGCCAGAAGGTACAGGCCCTTGACGGCAAAATGAGCGTCGACGTCATGCACGGGTGGGGAGCGGACATCTCAGTGGCGCTTCCCTTGGACCCGCCGGCAGCGCCCGTGGGGGATGTCGCGGCGTGGGGCCTGGCCACCAGGGAATTGGAAGTTCTTCAGGCATTGGCCGCCGGGCAACGCAACCGGGCCATCGCCGCAGAGCTGAACATCAGTGAAAACACGGTCAAATTCCATCTGCGGAACCTGTTCCGGAAGCTGGACGTCCGGTCCCGCACTGAGGCCATTGCGCTGGCCCACAGTGCGGGACTCCGGTAACAGCTAGGCGTCGATCACCATATCGGTGCGCGCCGTGGAGCAGCAGGGCAGGAACTTGCCGGCGTCGATTTCCCGCGAGCGGATTCCGCCCTGGTGGTTCATTTCCACCTCGCCGGAAAGCTTGACCACCTTGCAGGAACCGCACATGCCCTCTTTGCAGTTGGCTCCGATCCTTACACCGGCCCGCTGGGCCACGCCCAGGATGTGCTCATCGGGGTCAATGCGGACGTTGACGCCGGTGCGTAGGAAGGACAGGGTGAGGCTTCCCGTTCCGACGGTCTCGAAGCTCGAGGCATCAGGCGTTGCAGCCTCGGGCGCCTGGCTTGGACCGCCGTCGGAAGCTTGCTGACCTGAGGCGTCCGGGTCGGAGGTTTCCAGCGGGAGTCCCGTGGCTTCCAAAGTCCCGTCGGCGTCGTAACCCGGCTCGTAGAGCCCGAACGCTGCCGGTTGGCTTTCGTAGTAGTCCTCGGCGGAATCGGCGATTTCCTCGGCGATTTCCTCCGCAATATCTGCCGCGAGCGCGAGCTCTGCCTGGTATTCGAGGAGGGTCTGGCGGTCACCGGTGAAGAACTCCATGTAGATGGAGGTGTCGTCAACGCCTACCTTTTTCAGCAGCTCAGTGGCCGTGTTCAGGTAGCCTTCCGGGCCGCAGGCATAGACCTGCCTGCCGTTGGCGTCGGGGGCCACTTCGTCGAGCATGGCTGCCGTAAGCCGACCGCTGAATCCTTCCCAACCCTCCGGTTTGCTGCGGTCACCCAAGGAGTAGAAGACCTTGACGCGTGAGTCCACGGAGGCGATATAGGCCAACTCCCGGTGGAACGCGAAGCCGCCGGCCTCCGCTCCGTGGTACAGCACCACGACGTCGGCATGGCCGGGCAGGGAGTGGATGGTCCGCACCATCGACATGATGGGGGTGATCCCGGCACCGGCAGCCAACAGGAGGTACCTGGCGCGCCGGTCGGCGTCGGGCAGGTGGAAAGCCCCCACCGGTCCGAGCATGTCCAGCACAGTGCCGGGCTTGACGTTCTCATGAACCCATGGCGACACAAGGCCCGTGGGATCGCTCTTGACAGTGATGTTGAAGGTCCAGGGCTCCGTGGGCGAACTGGACAGCGAGTAGCTGCGGTCCACCGGGTCCTGGTCCTCGCCGTTTACCGGAAAAGCGATGTTGACATACTGGCCGGCACGGAACGCCAGGGGCGCCCCGTCGCAACGGCGGAAGACGAAGGTCATCATTCCGCCGGCCTCGGGAACAGTCTCGACACATTCGGCCATGAACTCCTGCGGATGCCAGGGACCCAGGGCACGTGCGGCACGCGCGGGTGCCTCGCTGCTGCCCATCACCCGGTTCCACGGCATCTCAAGACCCCGGATGCGCTGCGGCTCCCGGATTGCCGTTTCAGTGAGGAGTTCAATCATGCCAAGTGCTCCTGCACGCGCTGGACGTACCAGTTGATGAATGCCTCCACCTGGTATTCGCTCTTCATGTAGGGGCCGGGCTCGTAGGCGGGGCTGCCGGCACCCGTCTGGCACAGCTCGACGAACGCCTTGTCCTGCAGGTTCGTCTGCTTCCAGGTGTAGGTGAGCTTTTCCAGGTCGTAGTCGACGCCTTCCACGGCGTCGTCAGCCACCAGCCAGGTGGTGCGGACCAGCGACTGGTGTTCGTTGATGGGGAAGACGCCGAACGTGATGACGTGGTCGCTCTGGAAGTGGAACCAGCTGTTGGGCTGCAGGTGCATGGAGCAGCGGCCGAGGCGGAAATCGCGCAGATCGCCCAGGAGCTTCTTGGAAAGCCTGCGCCCGTCGGGCGAGAACGATTCGCCTTCACCGTCCAGGGATTCGCGGGAGATGCGGATGCCGGCGATGCGCGTGTCGAGTTCCTCCACTACCTCGTAGGGGAGGCCATAGCGGCGGCAGCGCTCCTCGAGGGAGGACTGGGCTTCCTTGTTGCGGTCCCAGACTTCCTCAAGGTGGGCCGGAATCAGGCCCTCGGTGAGTCCCCACGTGGGGAAGAGGGAGCAGGCGAGTTCCGGGTGCCCATCGCAGTGGTAGCACTCACGGTTGTTCTCCATGACGAGCTTCCAGTTGCCCTCTTCGATGATGTTCTGCTGGTAGGCGATTTTTGTCTTCGCCAGATCGTGGGGCGCGAGGTAGGGCTCGAAGATCTTTGAGGTTTCATCGAAATCGGCCGGCGGCTCGCTCGCGATGCAGACGAAAATGAGCCCCGCGACGACACGGCTGTGGGCGCGCTTGAGGGCGAAGCAGTTCTTGTCGAACTTCGTCTCCCCCGGTGCCGAGGCGTGGATCAGGTTGCCCTCGGGCGAGTAGGTCCAGGAGTGGTAGCCGCACACCAGGTTTCCGGTGGAGCCTGCGGCTTCGGTCAGCACCCGGGCACCGCGGTGGCGGCAGACGTTGTGCAGGACGTTGACGTCGCCGTCGTCGTTGCGCAGGACGATCAGAGAGTACGGGCCGTAGTCCACCGTGATGTAGTCACCCGGTTCCGGCAGTTCGGCGACGCTTCCGGCAAAGATCCAGTGCGCACCGAAGATGGCTTCCATGTCGATCTTGAAGATCGTGGGATCGGTGTAGAAGGGGGCGTCCAAGGAGTAGCCGGTGCGCCGGAACTCGAACAGGGCACTGATCTCGGCCAGCTGCTCGGCAGGCAATGTTGAGGCGAGTTTTCCGCGTGAATTCAGGGGCACGTTCACTTGAGCAGTCATGGGTTTCCTCCCGGGAGGCTGGGTAAGTTGGGGGATCTTGGGGGCCGCGGGTGCATCGTCGCAAGCGGCGTTATCGAAGTCTTCGTAGTACGAGATTAGGGACGAATGCACTGCAACAAAAGCGCAATATTTAGGAGATAACCATGCGTAATGGGTGCATGATTGGTCCATGATCGATCAGAGGTTGATAACACTTCGGGTGTTTGCCCGATGTGGCACCGTGGGGGCGACGGCCGAGCTCACGGGATATTCCCCTTCCGCCGTCTCGGCGCAGCTGCGCGAGCTCCAGCGCGTCCTCGGCATGCAACTGCTGACCAAGGACGGCCGGGGCGTGCGGCTGACCGCCACAGGACGCTTCCTCGTGGCGGGTTCGGACAGCCTTATCGCCGAATGGGAGAGCCTGAGAGCCGCGGCAATGGAGGCCGGCGACCAGGTGCAGTCACATTTCGGCCTGGGCGGATTCTCGACGGCGGCCGCGCAGCTTCTCGCGCCACTGGCCGCAACGCTGCGCTCCACGCGGCCCCTGCTGGAGGTGCAGGTGCTGGAGGCAAATCCATCACGTTGCTTCGACCTGCTTGTGGCAGAACGCATCGACCTCGCCGTCATTGTGGCCATGCAGTCCGACACCTACGGCGAGGACGATCCCCGCTTCGAGCAGACGGTCCTGCTGGACGATCCACTGGACGTCATCATTCCCGCGGACCATCCCCTGGCTTCACGGCAGACGGTGACGCTCGAGGAACTGGCGTCGGAGCCGTGGATCACGGAGGCAGCGGGGTCCACCTACCATTCATTGTTCACCGCAGCATTTACGGCAGAGGGAGTGACGCCGCGGATCGCGCATGAGGCAGTTGAATGGGAGACCCAGATCGCGTTCGTAGGGGCCGGGCTTGGCGTAGGCCTGCTGCCCCGGCTGGCGCCACTGCACAGCGCGGAGAACGTGGTGCGGCTGCGCATTACGGGCAAGGGGAAACCTGCGCGCCGCATTGTCGCAGCGGTCCGCAGGGGCAGCATCGCCTCGCCCCTGATCCAGGAGTCACTGGGCATCCTGCAGGCCAGCGCCAAACGGATTCTGGCGGCGCGGCCCGAAGACGATCTCTGAGCCCCACGGCAACAAAACCGGCCCGGCCGGCAACAGCGCTCCGGCTAAGCCCAGACCTGGTAGCCGGTGGACTTGTCAAAGAGCCGCCGGGTGTCGGCTCCCGCGGCGGCGATCCACAAGACGGAGTCGTCATCCGCCGCCTGCTCCACCACGCCCGTCATGACGTGGTCTTCGAAAAGCCAAACCTCCACGGTGTGGCCGGTCAGCTTGGCCCAATCCATCCGCAGTCCCCGGCCGTCCGCCGTCCTCACCGGCCTCACGTCCAGCACCCCGGCCTACCAGCCGCGTTCTGCGAGGCGGTGGGGCTGCGGGATTTCGTCGACGTTGATGCCGACCATCGCTTCGCCCAGGCCGCGGGAGACTTTGGCAATAACGTCAGGATCGTCGTAGTAGGCAGTAGCGTTCACGACGGCGGCGGCACGCTCTGCGGGGTTGCCGGACTTGAAGATACCGGAACCGACGAACACGCCATCGGCGCCGAGCTGCATCATCATTGCAGCATCAGCCGGGGTCGCGATGCCACCGGCAGTGAACAACACCACCGGAAGCTTGCCCGTGGCAGCGATTTCCTTGACCAGCTCGTACGGGGCCTGGAGCTCCTTGGCCGCAACATACAGCTCGTCCTCGGGAAGGGCGGCGAGCTTGGCGATCTCGGAGCGGATCTTGCGCATGTGACCGGTGGCGTTGGAAACATCGCCGGTACCGGCTTCGCCCTTGGAACGGATCATGGCCGCGCCCTCGTTGATGCGGCGCAAAGCCTCACCGAGGTTGGTGGCACCACAGACGAACGGGACGGTGAAGTTCCATTTATCGATGTGGTTGATGTAGTCCGCCGGAGTCAGGACCTCGGACTCATCGATGTAGTCAACACCGAGGGACTGCAGGACCTGGGCTTCGACGAAGTGGCCGATACGGGCCTTGGCCATGACCGGGATGGACACGGCAGCGATGATCTGATCGATCATGTCCGGATCGGACATGCGGGACACGCCGCCCTGGGCGCGGATATCAGCCGGAACGCGCTCAAGCGCCATGACAGCCACGGCACCGGCGTCCTCGGCGATGCGGGCCTGCTCGACGTTAACGACGTCCATGATGACGCCGCCCTTGAGCATCTCCGCCATGCCCCGCTTGACGCGGCTGCTGCCCGTGAGCGGAATGTGTTCGAAAAGAGGGTGTCGTGTAGTCACGTGGTACTCCAGGGACGTGGGGGCCGTGATTGCATCACGAGCACAGGACCAGGATGGGCCAGGGTGTAGGCCGCGCCTAATATCCGAGTGATATATTAGTAAGAAGTCCAGTATGCAAGTGACCCGTCGCCGAGTCAACCACTTTGGCGGCGGACGCCCTTAGGCGGCGAACAGCGCCTGACGAACAGCTTGCTCAAATCCGCTGACATGGAGACGGGCGAGTTCGGCGGCCGCTTCTTCGTTGCCGTCAATCACAGCCCGCAGAAGATCCAGGTGCTCGCGGACGTGGTGCTCGAGGTCCGGAAGCCTGTCAAGTACCATGCACCAGATCCGCGTGGCCAGATTGTCATAGCGGATCAGCACGTCCTCCAGGTGCGGATTCGCTGCAGCCGAATAGATGCCCTGATGCACGCTCGCGTCAAGACGCAGGGTTTCCACCACGGACGCCGCGCTGACATCGAAGTCCTCCACGGCCCGCATCACGTTCCGCAGATGTTCCCTGGTGGCAGCTGAAGCCACCCGCGCTGCGCGGGCCGCGGCAAGCGGTTCAAGCTGGGCGCGGATTTCGGAGATGAAGGCGAGGTCGGTTACCTCCACGCGGGTGGCGAACGTTCCGCGCCGGGGGTAGGTAATCACCAGCCGATCCAGCTCCAGCCGTTTCAAAGCTTCACGGACGGGAGTCCGCCCCACTTCCAGCTCCTTGGCGAGCTGTTCGTCATTAAGGATGTCCCCTGGCTTGATTTCAAGCATCAACAAGCGGTCGCGCAGCCGTTCGTAGGCCACGTCGGCCAGTGATTTCCTGGTGGCGTCGCCAATGCTTGCGAGAGTTCCAGTAGCCACAGCGTGAGCTCCTTCTTCAAAACCGGGAAATCTATTGACCTGCCCCGGACACCAGTATACGCTGATTTCCAATCCTAATATATCAGTTCGTATTTCAGGAATATATCTAGGCAAACACCTAAGGAGGACACATGACCCTCGTGGCTTCAGACTCACACCTCAGCACCCTTCCGGCAGAACGCGGCCAGCTCAAGGACGAGCAGGCGCAGAAGTTCGTACTCACACTGTCGTGCGTCGAACAGCCGGGCATCGTGCAGGCAGTCACCACTTTCCTCTTCGAGCGCGGCTTCAACATCGAAGAGCACCAGCAGTTCGATGACAGCCTGCGCCAGACATTGCACCTGCGCACTGCCTTCTCCGGCGGCCAGAGCTACTCCCCGGATCAGCTGGAGGATGAGTTCCGTTCCATCGCGGACCGCTTCGATATGAAATTCAGCTTCCACGACCAGACCAAGCAACGCGTCCTGGTGATGGTCTCCAAGTTTGGCCACTGCCTCAACGACCTCATCTTCCGCTGGCGCGGAGGCAGCCTCGGCGGCGAGCTCGTCGCCGTCGTCTCCAACCATGAGACCCACCGCGCCATGGCCGAGGCAGCCGGGCTGCCCTTCATCCACATCCCCGTAACCCCGGACACCAAGGCCGAGGCGGAGCAAAAGCTCCTGGAACTTGTGGACGAATACAAGGCCGACCTCGTGGTCCTGGCCCGCTACATGCAGGTCCTTTCGAACGACCTGTGCCGCAAGCTGGAAGGACGCGCGATCAACATCCACCATTCCTTCCTCCCCGGCTTCAAGGGTGCCCGCCCCTACCACCAGGCCTACGACCGCGGCGTGAAGCAGGTGGGTGCTACCGCCCACTACGTCACCGCCGACCTGGACGAGGGCCCGATCATCGAGCAGGAAGTCATCCGCGTGGACCACAGCTACGGCCCCAACGCGCTTTCCACTGTGGGCCAGGACGCAGAAGCACTGGCACTTTCCCGTGCCGTCCGCTGGCACTGCGAACACCGCGTCCTCCTGGACCGGACCAGCACGGTCGTCTTCCGCTAACCAGCCCGTTCAAGCCCGCCCCACACGAACTTCCGCAGGAGAATTTTCATGGCATCCACGCCCCGCATTGTCATCATCGGAGCCGGGATCGTCGGCACCAATCTCGCCGACGAACTGGTCACCCGTGGCTGGAACAACATCACCGTCCTGGATCAGGGCCCCCTGAACATGCCCGGCGGTTCCACCTCGCATGCACCGGGGCTGGTGTTCCAGACCAACCCTTCAAAGTCCATGGCGTTGTTCGCCAAATACACGGTGGAAAAACTCCTCTCGCTGACCGAGGACGGCCAAAGCTGCTTCAACCAGGTGGGCGGCCTTGAAGTAGCCACCACGGAAACCCGTCTGGCGGACCTCAAGCGCAAGCTGGGTTACGCGCAGTCGTGGGGCATCGACGGCAAGATCCTCTCCCGCGAAGAGTGCAAGGCGCTGTACCCCCTCATCAACGAGGAAGACATCCTCGGAGGCCTGCATGTTCCCACGGATGGCCTGGCCCTGGCCGCCCGCGCGGTCCAGCTGCTCATCAAGCGCACCGAGGCCGCCGGCGTCAAGTACATCGGCAACACCGAGGTGACCGGGATCGAGCAGTCCAACCGCCGCGTCACCGGCGTCGAGACCGCCGACGGCGTGATCCCCGCGGACATTGTGGTTTCCTGCGCCGGCTTCTGGGGCGCCAAGGTAGGCGAGCTGATCGGGATGTCCGTCCCGCTCCTGCCGCTGGCCCACCAGTACGTCAAGACCACACCGGTCCCTGCACAGAAGGGCAAGAACGAACTGCCCAACGGTGCACAGCTGCCCATCCTGCGCCACCAGGACCAGGACCTTTACTACCGCGAGCACGGCGAACGCTACGGCATCGGCTCCTACGCGCACCGCCCCATGCCCGTGGACCTGGACGAACTGGGCAGCTACGAGCCCAGCAGCATCAGCGAACACAACATGCCTTCCCGCCTGGACTTCACCCTGGAAGACTTCCTTCCCGCGTGGGAAGCTACCAAGCAGATCCTCCCGGCACTGCGTGAAAGCGAGATCGAGGACGGCTTCAACGGCATCTTCTCCTTCACCCCGGACGGCGGCTCCCTGGTGGGCGAGTCCAAGGAAGTGGATGGCTTCTTCGTAGCCGAGGCCGTGTGGGTTACCCACTCCGCCGGCATCGCCCGCGCCGTGGCAGAGCTGCTGGTGGACGGAAAGTCGAAGATCGACCTTGGCGACTGCGACATCCACCGCTTCGAAGAGGTCCAGCTGACGCCCGAGTATGTCAGCGAAACGTCCCAGCAGAACTTCGTGGAGATCTACGACGTCCTGCACCCGCTCCAGCCCAAGCTGTCCCCCCGCAACCTTCGCGTCAGCCCCTTCCACGCCCGCCACAAGCAGCTGGGCGGCTACTTCCTGGAAGGTGCCGGTTGGGAACGCCCCTACTGGTTCGAAGCGAACGCCGAGTTGCTGAAGGAAATGCCGGACGAGTGGCAGCCGCCGGCCCGTGACGCCTGGTCCGGGATGTTCAGCTCCCCCATCGCTGCGGCGGAGGCGTGGAAGACCCGCACGGCAGTTGCCATGTACGACATGACGCCGCTGAAGCGCCTGGAAGTTTCCGGCCCCGGCGCCTTGAAGCTCCTGCAGGAACTGACCACCGGCGATCTCGCCAAGAAGCCCGGCGCCGTTACCTACACCCTGCTCCTGGACGAAGCCGGTGGAATCCGAAGCGACATCACGGTGGCACGCCTGAGCGAAGACACCTTCCAGCTGGGCGCCAACGGCAACATCGACACCGCCTACTTTGAGCGCGCGGCCCGCCACCAGACCGAAAACGGCAGCGCAGGCGACTGGGTCCAGGTCCGCGACACCACCGGCGGCACCTGCTGCATCGGCTTGTGGGGCCCTCTTGCCCGCGACCTCATCAGCACCGTCAGCAACGACGACTTCAGCAACGATGGCCTGAAGTACTTCCGCGCCAAGAAGGTCACCATCGGCGGGGTCACGGTGACCGCGATGCGCTTGTCCTACGTCGGCGAACTCGGTTGGGAGCTCTACACCAGCGCAGACAACGGCCAGCGCCTTTGGGATGCCCTGTGGAAGGCCGGCCAGCCGTTCGGCGTGATCGCCGCCGGCCGTGCCGCCTTCAGCTCACTGCGACTCGAAAAGGGCTACCGCTCCTGGGGCTCGGACATGACCACCGAACACGACCCCTACGAAGCGGGCCTCGGCTTCGCCGTGAAGATGACCAAAGAGAACTTCGTCGGTAAGGCGGCTCTGGAAGGACGCAGCGAGGAAAGCTCGGCCCGCCGCCTGCGCTGCTTGACGGTCGACGACGGCAGGAGCCTGGTGCTGGGCAAGGAACCGGTGTTTTATAAGGACCAGGCGGTGGGTTATGTCACCAGCGCCGCCTACGGTTACTCGGTCCGCAAGCCGATCGCGTACGCCTACCTGCCGGCAGCCGTCTCGCTGGGAGACTCCGTAGAGATCGAGTACTTCGGCCGCCGCATCCAGGCAACGGTCACCGAGGATCCGCTGTACGACCCCACCATGAGCCGGCTCCGCGGCTGACCCCGCGCACTGCGGGTCCGTCAACGACCCGGAAGCCAGGACATGCGGCCCGGGCCCTTCCCCTCTCCCGACAGACCAGGGTCCGGGCCGCTGTTTCCGGCCTTCACATCCAGTTCAGCGTCTTACCCAGTTCAGCCAGGACGGCACATGATCAGCTCTGAAACCATCAATAACTACCTCTCCAGGCTGGCCTCCCGCCAGCCCACACCGGGCGGCGGTGCTGCCGCTGCGCTGCACGCGGCACAAGGAGCCGCATTGGTTGCCATGGTGGCCCGGTACACCACAGGCGCGAAGTTTGAGCAGCATGCCGCGCTCGTAGCCCGGATCACCAGCGCCGCCGACCACCTTGTAGTGGAAGCCTTGCGCCTGGCCGACGCCGATGAGCACGCCTTCCAGGCTGTCATTGACTCCTACAAACTCCCGTCGGACACGGACGAACTCAAGAGTGCCCGCAGCGCAGCCATCCAGGATGCCCTGGTCCAGGCAGCCCAAACTCCCGCGCAACTCATCCGGGTCGCCGGTGAGGTCGTCAGCCTCGCCACCGATCTCCTGGATGCGGCAAACCCCAACGTCATCAGCGATGTCGCCGCGGCTGCAGATGCCGCCCGCGCTGCCGCCACGACAGCGCGCGTGAACATCGACATCAATGTCGTGGCCATCAAGGACAGCGCCGCCCGCAGCCGCCTGGCAGGGCAGACGGACGGACTTGAGGACAAAGTGGTCCTCGCAGCCGATTCCCTGGTCAAGCGCGTCCGCGAAAGGATCCTCTCGTGAACACCCAAGTGCTTTCCGGCAAGCAGCTGGCAACCCTCATTCAACAGCGCGCCGGGGAAGAAGCCCGCGCCCTGGAGAACAGCGGGCGCCATCCCGTCCTGGCCGTGGTGGTTGCCACCGATGACGAGTCGACGCTTTGGTACGTCCGCTCCATCGAACGTGCAGCCGAACGGCTGGGCATCGGTTGCAGGATCGTGGACCTGGGACCCGAGGCCACCGAGCAGGTATTGGCAAGCGTCCTCGGGGATCTCAGCACTGAACCTTCGGTCAACGGAATCATCCTGCAGACGCCGTTGCCGGTGGGCGTAAAGGCTGATTCGCTGGTGGGCCTCATCGCCCCGGAAAAGGACATCGACGGCGCCAATCCCCTCAGCCTCGGCCGCTTGGCTGTAGGCCAACCCGCCTTCGCCCCCGCAACAGCGCAAGCCGTGGTGGAACTGCTGGACCACTTTGATGTGCCCGTCGCGGGACGCAACGTGGCCGTCGTCGGACGATCCGCAGTAGTGGGCAAGCCGCTGGCCTTGCTCCTCCTGGAGCGGGACGCGACTGTCACCATCTGCCATTCCAGGTCGGGGCCGCTGGAGCGCTATACCCTGCCGGCCGACGTCGTGGTTGTTGCCGCCGGCAGGACGGGCCTGCTTAAAGGCAGCCACATCTCACCGGAGACGGTAGTGGTCGACGTCGGAACCAACGTCCTGCCCGACGGCTCACTGGTGGGGGACGTTGACGAGGCGAGCGTCACCGGTATCGCGGCCGGGTTGACCCCGGTGCCCGGCGGCGTAGGCTCAGTCACCACAGCCCTGTTGCTCCTGCACACGGTTGAAGCCGCACGGCAGCAGGAGCCGGCCCAATTGGCCACCGCCACCTCCTCCGCCCGGATCTGAAGGGAAACCTCATGGCTACCAAAGCCCCCGACGGAAATATTGATGAGTCAAAGCTGACCGTCACCAAACCCAAAACCAAGGCGGTGGGCATCCCGGCCGTCGCCAACGCGTTGAAAATCTCGCTGGAACAGATGGGTCCGGTGCGCAGCGTCCAGACCCTGCTCGCTGTAAACCAGCTGGACGGTTTCGACTGCATGGGCTGTGCCTGGCCCGAACATGAAAAGCGGAACGCGGCGGAGTTCTGCGAGAACGGCGCCAAAGCCGTTGCTGAGGAAGCCACCCGCCGGCGCGTCACTCCCGAATTCTTCGCCAAGTACTCAGTGGAAGAACTGAAGACCCGCGACGACTACTGGCTGGGCCAACAGGGGCGCCTGACGCATCCCATGGTCCTTGAAGAAGGAGCCACCCACTACACCCCGATCGACTGGGACGACGCTTACGAGCTGATGGCCCGGGAACTCAGGGAGCTGGAAAGCCCGGACCAAGCGGTGTTCTACACCTCGGGCCGGACGTCCAACGAAGCAGCTTTCGTATATCAGCTCCTGGTCCGCGGAATCGGCACGAACAACCTGCCCGACTGTTCCAACATGTGCCACGAATCCTCCGGTTCCGCCTTGGTGGAAACGATCGGTATCGGTAAAGGCTCCGTCAGCCTCACCGATCTGGAAACGGCGTCGCTGATCTTCGTCGCCGGGCAAAATCCCGGAACCAACCACCCTCGCATGCTCAGTGCGCTGGAGAAGGCCAAGAAGAACGGTGCGGTCATCGTGTCCGTCAATCCACTTCCCGAAGCCGGACTCCTGCACTTCGAAAACCCGCAGCATGTGGCAGGAATGATCCAAGGAACGCAGCTGACGGACGATTTCCTGCAGATCCGTGCCGGTGGCGACCAGGCTCTCTTCCAGGGCCTGGGTAAATACCTCCTGGAAGCCGAAGCCGAGGGCCGCAAGACCCCGGGCCTGGAAACCGTTCTTGACCACGCGTTCATCAATGACCACACCGTGGGCATCGACGACTATCTCCGTTTTCTGGAGAAGGTGGAATGGGATGACATCGTGGAGGCAACGGGGCTCACCCTGGAACAGATCCACGCCACCGGTGAACGGCTTCTGGCTTCCAGCGCCACCATTGTCTGCTGGGCCATGGGCCTGACGCAGCACAAGCACTCCGTGCCCACGCTCCGCGACGTGGTGAACGTCCTGCTGCTCCAAGGAAACATCGGCAAGCCCGGCGCCGGCGTCTGCCCTGTGCGTGGCCACTCGAATGTCCAGGGCGACCGCACCATGGGCATCTTTGAGAAGATGCCGGAAGCATTCCACGACCGACTGGACCAGGAATTCGAATTCCGTTCGCCCCGGGACCACGGCTATGACACTGTTGCGGCCATCCGTGCCATGCGGGACGGGAAAGTGCGTTTCTTCATGGGAATGGGCGGCAATTTCGTGCGGGCCGCCCCCGACTCGGAGGTCACCGAGCACGCCTTGGCCAACACCCGGTTGACCGTCCAGATCTCCACCAAGCTGAACCACTCGCACCTGTCCACCGGCCGGCGGGCACTGATCCTGCCGACCCTCGGCCGCACCGAAAAGGACACCCAGCGAACCGGTGACCAGCGGGTCACCGTGGAAGATTCCATGAGTGCCGTCCACGCCTCACGTGGCCGCCTGAAGCCTGCAAGCGAGCACCTCCACTCCGAAGTCGCGATCGTCTGCAACCTCGCGGACAAGCTTTTCACCGACGGGTACCAACGCTTGCCCAACACCCCCAGGGCTTCCTGGCTCGCCATGAGGGACGACTACACCCTGATCAGGAAACACATCGAGGCGGTCTTCGACGGTTTCGAAGACTTCGAAGCCCGGATCCAGCATCCCGGCGGCTTCGTGCTGCCGCACCCGCCCCGCGACGCCAGGAAGTTCGACACGGCCTCCGGGAAAGCGCACTTCACGGGCAATGAACTGGAGTTCATCAAAGTCCCGCCGGGCAGGCTGGTCCTCCAAACCCTGCGCTCCCACGACCAGTACAACACCACCATTTACGGCAAGGACGACCGGTACCGCGGCATCCACGGAGGGCGTCGGGTGGTGCTGATCAACGCAGGGGACATCAGCGAGCTCGGCTTTGCCGATGGGGACATGGTCCACCTGGTCTCGGAGTTCCACGGGACAGAGCGACGGGCCGAAAACTTCCGCATCGTTTCCTATTCGACGCCGAAAGGCTGCGCCGCCGCGTACTACCCCGAAACCAACGTCCTGGTGCCGCTGGATTCCGTCGCCGACACCAGCGGCACCCCGACCTCGAAGTCCGTGATCATCCGGCTGGAAAAGGCCTAGCCGCACCACAACTGTCCATTTGTCCGTTTATCGATATGTCCAACTGTCCGTGAATGGTGCTTCGGTGGCCTGAAACCTGGGGAGGTATTCCTCATCGAAGCACCGCTTTCGGACCGTTGGACAGCTCAGTTCAACAACAGCAAGGAACAGGGAGTAACCATGTCAGGAAACAGAGCAGTCGCCTACAAGGAACCCGGTGTCGTCGAAATCATCGACACCGACTACCCAACGTTTGAACTCAAGGACGGACCGGGCGTCAACCCGGCCAACGTCGGAAGGAAGGTCCCGCACGGGGCCATCCTGCGGACAGTGACCACCAACATCTGCGGTTCGGACCAGCACATGGTCCGCGGACGCACCACCGCACCGCAGAACCTTGTCCTTGGCCACGAAATCACCGGTGAAGTGGTGGAGGTGGGACCCGACGTCGAATTCATCAAGGTAGGTGACATCGTCTCGGTACCGTTCAACATCTCCTGTGGCCGCTGCCGGAACTGCAAGGAACAGAAGACCGGCATCTGCCTCAACGTCAACCCCGACCGCCCCGGCAGCGCCTACGGCTACGTGGACATGGGAGGCTGGGTCGGCGGACAGGCGGAGTATGTCCTGGTCCCGTACGCGGACTGGAACCTCCTGCGCTTCCCGGACCGGGACCAGGCCCTGGAGAAGATCATGGACCTAACCATGCTCTCGGACATTTTCCCCACCGGCTTCCACGGCGCAGTCACAGCCGGTGTCGGCGTCGGTTCCACCGTGTACGTTGCCGGTGCCGGTCCCGTGGGCATCGCTGCCGCGGTCGGCGCCCAACTGCTGGGGGCCGCCGTCGTGATTGTGGGCGACATGAACGAGGACCGCCTGGCCCAGGCCCGATCCTTCGGCTGCGAAACCGTCAACGTCTCCCAAGGCGATCCCAAGGACCAGATCGAGCAGATCCTGGGCGTTCCGGAAGTGGACTGCGGCGTTGACGCTGTGGGCTTCGAAGCCCGGGGACACGGAAAGGACGCCTCGCACGAAGCCCCGGCCACCGTGCTGAACTCACTCATGGACATCACCGCGGCCGGCGGCGCCCTGGGCATCCCGGGCCTCTACGTGACCGGCGATCCGGGCGGAATCGACGACGCCGCCAAGCACGGTTCGCTCTCCCTGTCGTTGGGGACGGGCTGGGCCAAGTCCTTGTCCTTCACCACCGGTCAATGCCCCGTGATGAAGTACAACCGCCAATTGATGATGGCCATCCTCCACGACAAGGTCCAGATCGCCAAGGCGGTCAACGCCCAGGCCATCCCGCTCGAAGACGCGCCCCGCGGCTACGCCGAATTCGACGCCGGAGCCGCAACCAAGTTCGTACTGAACCCCAACGGCTACGTGAAGGCCTGACAACAGCTACCGGGGACTGCGCGGCAGTAATTACGGGAAGGCCGTGCAGTCCCCGGTGCCTTCCACACCGGAAGCACCACCCAGGAAACGGACATCCATGCTTGCACAAGAGGAGTTAACAGCCGGCCTCCAGCGGAACCATGCCATGACGTGGGCCGAAGCCCGGCAACTGGCGTACCACTGCGCAGCTCCCCTTCCCTCCGCACCAACAAGCTTCGACGCGGCGATCGGCTGCACTTTGGCCCGCGATGTTGTTGCCCGGCAGGACCTTCCCCATTACGCGTCATCAGCCATGGACGGCTGGGCCATCAGCGGTGAAGGACCCTGGGCACTCACCGGGTCCGGGCGGCGCCTTTCTGCCGGAGAAGCCAGTGTCATTGCCACCGGAGGCCTTATTCCTGCCGGAGCCACCACCGTGCTCCGCAAGGAAAGCGGACAGCTGTCCGACGACGGGCACCTCACCTTGGGGCCGGAGGTGAAACCGGGCGAAACACTTCCCGGCCGCCATATCCGCCCGGCCGGCGAAGAAGCCACCGCAGGCGACGTCCTCATACCCGCCGGCACCCTCCTCAATCCGGCACACCTTGCCCTGGCCGCGGTGGCCGGCCACGATCAGCTGCAGGTACAGCGCAAGCCGAGGGTCGCCGTCGTCATGACCGGTTCTGAAGTGGTCACCTCAGGTGACCCCGCGCCCGGACAGGTGCGCGATGCTTTTGGTCCGCAGCTCAATGCCGTCATCCCGCAATTGGGCGGAGTGCCGGATGGGCAGCTACGGATCGGCGACTCGTACGGAGAGTGGCTGGCGGCACTGGACGGCGCCGGCGGCGGGCGGCGTCCCGAGGTGACGATCACCACCGGAGGCACCGGAAAATCCGGTACAGACCACTTCCGTGCCGCCGTTGCGGCGCTCGGCGGGCGGCTCCTGCTGGACGGGGTAGCCATGCGCCCCGGGCATCCCGCCGTCATGGCCGAACTGCCGGACGGTCACTTCATCATCGGGCTGCCGGGCAATCCGCTGGCAGCCATGCTGGCCCTCATGACCCTGGGCGAACCCCTGCTCGCCGCCCTGGGAAACCGCCCCTTCCAGGAGGCCACTCCGCTGCTTTCCGGCGCCGACATCGAACCCGTCCAGGGAAAGACGCGCCTCATACCCTGCCGGCTCATCCACGGGCTGGTGTTCCCGGCCGCCCACGCTGGTCCCGGGATGATGCGCGGGCTCGCGTGGGCCGACGCGTATATGGCGGTGCCTCCGGAAGGAGCAGTGGCCGGCGAGCCGGTTCCCGTGCTGCCCCTGCCGTGGACAGCGCCCATCGGTAACCCGGGCCAGAACCAGCCAGGAAGGCCCACCGTATGGCCCGCATGACGCAGCGCAGGAAAATCCACCGTTTCCAACTCGATGGGACGGGCGGCGAGCACCCTGTTCGTTACAAAGAGGACGTCCTGGCTGCCGAGGAACCACTGGAAATCAGGATCGGTGGGACCTCCTTCGCAGTGACAATGCGGACACCCGGTGACGACTTCGATCTTGTGGCCGGGTTCCTGGTGTCCGAGGGCATCATCCGGAACCCATCGGAACTGCTTTCCCTGCGGTTCTGTGCCGGCGAAAAGGACGGGACACAGACCTTCAATGTCGTCGACGCCCAGCTGCGCCCGGACGTGCCTCTGCCGGACACCAAACGCCACGTCTACACGTCCAGCTCGTGCGGCATCTGCGGAACCGACTCGATCGACGCCGTGCGCAAGACCATCCACTACGATGCGTCCCTGGATGGGCTGCGGGTTCCCGTTGATCTCCTGGCCGGGCTGCCGGACCGCCTCCGTGAGGCCCAGGCCGTTTTTCGACAGGACCGGCGGTGTCCATGCTGCGGGACTCTTCAGGGTGGATGGTTCCGAGCCGGAGCTCCTGTGCCTTCGGGAGGACGTGGGGCGCCACAACGCCGTCGACAAGGTGGTGGGGTGGGCACTCCGCCAGGACCTGTTGCCGCTGACGGGCCTGGTCCTGCAGGTCTCCGGCAGGGCATCGTTCGAACTCGTCCAGAAGGCCGCGCTGGCCGGAATACCGGTCTTGTCAGCGGTCAGCGCACCCTCGAGCCTGGCGGCCGATCTTGCAGTGGGGACCGGCCTGACCCTGGTGGGCTTCAGCCGTGGCCACAGCCTGAACGTCTATGCAGGAAGGGAACGGCTCATCGATTCACGGGCCAACGTCCCGGAGGTGGCCGTCAGCGCATAAGTTACGAGTGCCCCATGATGTGAAAGAGTCCGTGTAAAACTCCGTCTAGGATGAGGAAAGACGAGGGTGCAGGCCGTTCAGGGCTACCAGGCCCAGGGCCGCCTGCCTGGACAACGACACGAGGCAGCATGGCCGCACGCAACAACCCGGACTTCGACAAGGACGCGGACGCCCAGGGCGGAGGCGTCCAGTCAGTGGACCGCGCCCTCCAGATCCTGGAAATCCTGGCCCGGGAAGGCGACGCCGGAGTGAGCGAAATCGCCGAGGAGATGGGCGTCCACAAATCCACCGTGTCCCGGCTTGTGGGCTCCCTGGTTGGCCGCGACCTCGTCCGGCAAAACAGCGAACGTGGCAAGTACCAGTTGGGCTTCGGCATCCTCCGCCTGGCGTCATCCATCCCCGGCAGGCTGAGTGTTGTCCACGAGGCACGGGAAGTGCTGGAGGCCCTGGCTCACGAGTACAAGGAGACGGTCAATCTGGCTGTCCTGAGGTCCAACTATGCGGTCAACGTGGACCAGGCGATGGGACCGTCGACTTTGGCCACCTATGACTGGGTGGGGAGCCTGACGCCGTTGCATGCCACGTCGAGCGGCAAGGTTCTCCTGGCAGCACTGACGGCAGACGAAAGAACCCAGGTTTTCAAGGCGGTGGGGCTGCCTGCACGAACGCCCCGCACGGTGACGAACCGCGGAGAGCTGGAGAAGCAACTGCTGGACGTGGCCCGCAACGGATACGCCACGGTCCACGAAGAGTTTGAGATCGGCCTCACCGCCGTGGCTGTGCCCATTTTCAACCACACCGGCAGTGTCATTGCCGCCGTGAGCATCTCCGGTCCGGCGTTCCGTTTTTCGCCAGAAGAGCAGCCGGGCCTCATCGATGGACTGCGCGAGGCCGGGCTGAGTATCAGCGCCAGGATGGGCTACAGGCCCCGTTAGCCCGGACCCGTAACCAGCTCTTCCCCCGTGGCGCTCTTGGCGCAACGGTCATCATGATAGGCAACACCCCACGTCAAGGCCAATTGATATATCAAGTGGCCGTCAAAGACGGGAAAAGCCTTGACTTTGATGTGTGACGGGGCGCACTCTGTTGCTTAGCGCGAATGTTGTTGATTCATGCGGAACGTTCCTAACCTTCTCCGAACGCACAGCCCAAGGCCGTGCTTCAACGCAAAACCCATGACTCGCCGAGCAAAGGACCCGCTCATGGCTACAAACAGTGACATAAAACCGTTAAAACCTGAGGAGTTGCCTGCCGACGATCGTCCGGCAGGCAGTCCAGCAGCCCGACCCGCCCACGTGGAGCTTCCTGAAGAAGTCATCAGCAGCTCCCCCGATGCAACAAACCCGGCAGCCCTCAACGACGAGGATGGAGGCGCAGAGACTCTCCCCGATTCTGAAGAATACGATCAGATCCTGGTGGAACTGCGCAACGCCAAGACCGAGCAGGCCGTCTCCGCCCGCCGGAACCAGAAACTTACCCTCGACAAAGTCACCTTCGGGATCACGGGCGCCATCGCCGTCGCCTTCGTGGTCTGGGGCTTTGTCGGACGCGACAGCCTTTCGGAAACATCCAAAGGGGCCCTGAACTGGGTCATGGAATACACAGGCTGGCTCTTCATGGTCCTCGCCTCCTTGTTCGTCGTCTTTGTCCTATGGCTGGCCCTGGGCAAATTCGGCAACATCCCGCTGGGCAAGGACGGCGAAAAGCCCGAATTCCGCACCGTCTCCTGGGTGGCCATGATGTTCGCCGCGGGCATGGGCATCGGCCTCATGTTCTACGGCGTGGCTGAGCCTCTCTACCACTACATCTCGCCCCCGCCAGGAACCGTGGACGGCCGCACGCCCGCCGCCATCCAGACCGCCATGGCCACCTCGATCTTCCACTGGACCCTCCACCCGTGGGCCATGTACGCAGTGGTTGGCATCGCCATGGCCTACGGGACCTACCGCCTCGGCCGCAAACAGCTGGTCTCCGCAGCGTTCACTTCGCTGTTCGGCATCCGGATGGTCGAAGGGCCGATCGGAAAGTTCATCAACATCCTTGCCATCTTTGCCACCCTCTTCGGAACCGCTGCTTCCCTGGGCCTCGGCGCCCTGCAAATCGGCAGCGGCATGACGTCCAACGGCTGGGTGGGTGAGATCGGCACTCCCGTGCTGGTGGTCATCGTGGCCGTCCTGACGTTCTGCTTCGTAGCATCAGCGGTTTCCGGCATCAGCCGCGGAATCCAGTGGCTGTCCAACATCAACATGGTCCTGGCCGTGGTGCTTGCACTCATCGTCTTCGTTGCCGGCCCCACCCTGTTCATCCTCAACCTGATCCCCTCGGCCATCGGCGACTACGCCCGCGACCTCGCGGAGATGTCGTCCAGGACAGAAGCCGTGGGCGACGACGCGTTGCGCAGCTGGATGACCAGCTGGACCATCTTCTACTGGGCCTGGTGGATCTCCTGGACGCCCTTCGTTGGCCTCTTTATCGCGCGCATCAGCCGCGGCCGCACCATCCGCCAATTCGTTACCGGCGTGCTTCTGGTCCCCAGCGTTGTCAGCGTGATCTGGTTCGGCATCTTCGGCGGAGCCGCATTCCACGTCCAGCAGGAAGCGGACAAGGCCGGTACGCCCGGCCTGGTGACCACGACCAACGGGGTCCCTTCAGTCAACTTCGACGGCGCACTCTTCGACCTCGTCAAGAATCTGGGAATGCCCGGCTGGGCCACGGCCGCTGTCATTGTCCTGGCCATGGTGCTCGTGGCGATCTTCTTCATCACCGGTGCCGATGCGGCCTCCATTGTCATGGGCTCACTCAGCTCCAACGGTGCTGAGCACCCCCGCCGTGCCGTGGTCATCTTCTGGGGAAGCCTCACCGGTGCTGTTGCAGCGGTCATGCTGCTGGCTGGTGGTGATGAACCATCCGAAGCCCTGGCCGGATTGCAAAGAGTCACCATCGTGGCGGCGCTGCCGTTCGTGATCGTCATGCTGCTGCTCTGTTTCGCCCTGACCAAGGACCTGCGGCGCGATCCCCTGTCGCTGCATAAGCGACTTGCCACCTCGGTGGTTGAACGAGCCATCCGGACCGGTGTCGAGCAACACGGCGGCGTCCAGTTCGACCTCGTCACCAAGCATGAGTGCGCCGGGAAATGTAACGAGTCCGATTGCCCCGGAGGAACGGCCACAGGGACCATACCACTCGTCGGCAAACCCCAGCTGAACTCCGAAGACAAGTGACCGGCTCCGCCCCAAGCACTTCACCTGCACAGTTCTTCACCTGCACAGTTCATCCCACATAGTTAGGGCCCGCATGTCTTACATCTCAACCACCGACGGAACCCTCCGGCTCAGCCACCAGGCAAACGACGTGACCCTCACCTTGGACGCCTCCAAGCCCATGACGCTGCGCATCGAGGTTGACCGTTGTCCCTGCGGCTCGGAACACAGCCGCCCCGGTTCCTACGTCGACAGCGACTTGAACAACTAGCACCGCAACTTAACAGCAAAGCAGGCGCCGGATTCTTCCGGCGCCTGCTTTTGTTTGTACTGCTGTTGGCTGTTTGTACTGCTGTGGGGCTGTTTGTACCGCTGTGGGGCCTGGGCCTACTTGGGCATCAGCACCGAGTCAACCAGGTACACCGTCGCGTTGGCGGTCTGGACGCCACCGCAGATGACGTTGGCGCCATTCACGGTGAGGGCGTCCTTGGTGCCTGCAACAGTCACTTCGCCACCTTCTACAGTCTTGTGGGTGCCTACGATCTTGTCCGGGGACAGCTGGCCGGGGACTACGTGGTAGGTGAGGATCTTGCTCAGCAGGGCGTCATCGGTCTTGAGCGTTTCGATGGTGGCCGGGTCGATCTTGGCGAAAGCGTCATCAACCGGTGCGAAGACCGTGAATTCGCTGCCGTTCAGGGTGGAGACCAGGTCAACCTTGGGGTTGAGCTTGCCCGAGACGGCGGCGGTGAGGGTCTTGAGCAGCGGGTTGTTGGAAGCAGCGGTTGCTACCGGGTCCTTGGCCATTCCTGAGACCGAACCGGCACCGTCCGGAACCTGTGCGGCGTAGCCGGCGCAGCCGGGGCCTACAAGGTTGGCGGCGGGATCCATGGCGGCGCTGCTCATGGGGGACGACGACGGCGACGGTGCCATCGACGACGGAGCCGCGGAGGAACTCATCGGGGCGGGTGACGAAGAAGAGGGCGAGCTGGAGGTGCTGGATCCACCACAGGCAGTGAGCCCGAGAAGGGTGGCTGCAGTGAGGCCAACGAAGGCGAGGGCGGGGCGCTTTGTGGACAACATGTCATTCTCCTTGTTTTTGGAACCAGGGCGTTGGGTCCATTGGGTGGTGGGACACGGGCTGCAGGTACCGCTTTTGCTGTACCTCCGGTTTGTGTCTCACCAACTATTCGGAGGATGGGGCAGGGTGGATGGGTGCGGATTGAAAAAGTTTTTCGAACACTTTGAAACCGGGTCCACTCATGGCCCGCGGTGAGGCCATGCCGGGCCATAAGTGAACCCCGTTTTTACAAGTACGGCCGCGTGATGAGTTCGAGCGCGTGGCCCGAAGGGTCTTTGAAGTAGACGCCCCGGCCGCCGTGCTCGGTGTTCGTCTCACCCGGGCGGGTCATCTGCGGATCGGCCCAATGTTCGACGCCGGCACTCAGCAACCGCTGATAGGCGCGGTCGAAGTGTGCGTCGTCCACGAGGAACGCATAGTGCTGCATCTGGATCTCCACCGGCGGCTCAGCGAACTGGAGCATCACTCCTCCAGCCAAAGTGAGGTTGCTGAATGGCCCCCAGCCGGGAGCTTCGTCGGCTTCGAGGATGGACCGGTAGAACCTGGCAGAAATTTCGCGGTCAAGGGACGCGATGATGGTGTGGTTGAAAAGCGCTGGCATTCATGACTCCTTTTATGTGGGTTCGTTTCGATGGGTTGCTGGGTCATCGATCCACAAGGCGGAGCACGCTGGCGCGTCAGAGGTCGGCCGGGTAGCCGATCCGTGCAGGGCAGAAGCCCGATCCGGTCATCACGACCGCAAGCCTACCTGAGCGTCGCGGCAGTCCTGGCATATTTCCCGCCGTCGCCCCAAAACCCGTCCACCCGCCGTCGTCCGTTGCCCACCACCGGCCCGGGTGACAGGATGGGCGGCATGGCTATCGACGTGAGACCGGCGACGGTGTTCGATGACGTGAAGACCATGGTCGGTCCCAAGCGCCCCGATTCCAACGTGTGCTGGTGCCTGAGTTACAGGATCCCGTCCAGGCTGAACCAAAGCCTCCAAAGACAGGAGCGCGGGAAGTACGTCGAGAAGCTGGTCGCCGAAGACCCTCCTCCCGGGGTGTTGGCGTACGACGGCGACGAAGTAGTTGGGTGGGCAGCGGTGCACCCGCGCGCGGACACCAGTTTCGCGACGAACCGAAAGATCCCGCAGGTGGACGATGCCAAGGTGTGGTCCGTGTGGTGCATCCGTGTGCGGCCCGGGCATCGCGGCAAGGGCATCTCCCACGAGTTGCTGCGCGGAGCCATCGAATTCGCCAAGAGCCATGGCGCCCCGTTCATTGAGGGCTATCCCGTGGACAACCAGGGCGGCAAAGTGGACCTGACCATGGCTTATGTGGGTACGCGAAAGCTCTTCGAGAAGGCCGGCTTCAAGAAGGTGGCCGAGACGACGTCCGTGCTCAACGGTTTCCCCCGGGTGCTCATGCGCCTGGACCTGCGCTGAAAACCATCCAACTAGGCGCCGTGTAACCGCGCCGTCATCCGGTGCGCTTCCTCGAGCAGCAGCTTGCCCAGGAACTCCTGCCGGTCAGGGCGGAACCGTGGCTCGATCCCCGTCAGGGACAAAGCCCACGCCGGCCGGCCCTGCGGGTCAAACACCGCAGCCCCCATGCCCCAGCTGCCTTCAAGAATCAGTCCGGGATTCACGGAGTAGCCGGTCAAACGGGTCTGCTCCAGGTTGTCCCGCACCACGTCCGCGGGGTGTCCTGAAGCGAAGTCTCCCGCATGTGCCGGCCAATCCGCCAGCAGGGACTCTTGCTCCTCAAGAGGCAGGAAAGCCATGATCGCCGTTCCTGCCGAAGCGATGCCCAGCGGAAAGCGGACGCCCTCGTGCAGCACGAACGACCTCACAGGGAACGAACCTTCTTCACGCAGCACGCACACTGTTTCATTGCCCCGGCGGATGGAGAAGAACGCGCTCTCCCCGGTTTCGGCCGCCAAGCGGCGCAATGACGGGCGGGCAATGTCTTCCATGGGAAAACGGGCCGCCGCCACCGACCCCAACAGGAAGATTTCCGGCCCCAACACCCATTTACCGGAGCTTGAATCGTGTTCCAGCAGGCCCTCCGCAGCCAGCGAGGTCAGTAGCCGGTGCACAGTTGGCCTGGTCAGCCCGGATTCACGAACCAAACCCGCCAACGAGGTGCCCTCGGGTTTCCGTCCCACCAGCCGAAGCAGCAGCGCTACGCGCCCCACCACTTGCGCTCCCTGTACCGCCATAGTGGCCTCCCGAAGATTTCATCCACAATATGGACACCACCCACCATAGCGTCCATAGGGTGAGTAACCAACGGGCGGGAGCGTTGACCTACTCCCTGAAGAAATCTAGGCTCCAAGGAAAGACCGGATTGTCCACAAAGTGGATGCCACTCAGCAACACTCAACATCACTCAACGAGGAGTCCACCATGTCCAAGATCCACGCGAGCGCAGCCCAAGCGCTCCATGACCTGATGGCAGACGGCCTGACCATCGCCGTCGGAGGTTTTGGCCTCAGCGGCATCCCCGCCGACCTGATCGACGCCGTTCGCGCGTCGGGCGCCAAGGATCTGACCATTGTTTCCAACAACATGGGCGTGGACGGCAAGGGACTGGGCGTGCTGATCGAGGCGGGCCAGGTCCGGAAGGTCATTGCTTCCTACGTGGGCGAGAACAAGCTCTTCGCTGAGCAGTACCTGGCTGGCCAGCTCGAGGTCGAGTTCACCCCGCAGGGCACGCTGGCCGAGCGCCTTCGCGCCGGCGGCGCCGGAATCCCCGCCTTCTACACCCGGACCGGCGTGGGCACCTTGGTTGCCGAAGGCAAGCCGCTGGAAGACTTCGACGGCGTCACGTACGTCCGCGAGCGCGCCATCACTGCCGACGTCGCACTGGTCCACGCCCACACCGCGGACACGGACGGCAACCTGATTTACCGCTACACCGCACGGAACTTCAACCCGGTGGTGGCCACGGCAGGCACCGTAACTATTGCCGAGGCCGAGGTCATCGTGGAACCGGGCGAGCTGGACCCCAACCACATTGTCACCCCGGGCGTCTACGTCCAACGGCTTGTCCAGGCAAGCAACAGGGTCAAGGACATCGAACAGCGAACAGTCCGCCAGCGCGCTGAAGCGCACCACGCCGAACCCCTCACGGTCTGAAGCAGAAGGAGCAAACCATGGCTTGGACACGAGACCAGATGGCCGCGATTGCGGCAGAAGAACTGAACGACGGCGACTACGTCAACCTCGGCATCGGCATTCCCACGCTGGTGGCCAACAATTTGCCCGATGGCGTGCGGGTAGTCCTCCAGAGCGAGAACGGGCTACTGGGCATGGGTCCGTTCCCTTATGAGGGCGAGGAAGACGCCGACCTTATCAACGCGGGCAAGCAGACCGTCACCATCACCCCCGGCGGGAGCATCTTCGACTCCGCAACCTCGTTCGGCATGATCCGTGGCGGGCACGTGAAGGTAGCCATCCTTGGCGCCATGCAGGTGTCCGGCAGCGGCGACCTCGCCAACTGGACCATCCCCGGCAAGATGGTGAAGGGCATGGGCGGTGCCATGGACCTGGTGGCCGGGACACCGCGCGTCGTCGTCCTGACCGAGCACAACGCCAAGGACGGTTCGGCCAAGATCGTCACCGAATGCACCCTCCCCCTCACGGGACTCCGCTGCGTGGACCGGGTCATCACGGACCTAGCCGTATTCGACATCGAAGAGACGCACGACGGCGGCACCCGCCTGCTGCTGACCCGTCTCGCCCCGGGCGTCACCGTGGAAGAGCTCCGCGACAAGACCGGGGCCGGGTTCGCGGTAGCGCTCGCCTCTGTTGAACACACCCTCGAAGGAGCCAACGCATGAGCCTCAAAGACCAGTTCGGCAAAGACATCCTGCTCACGGGATGGGGCCACAGCAAGTTCGGGAAGTTGACCGATGAGACGCTGGAATCCCTGATCGTCCAGGTGGCCGGGGAGGCCATCAGCAACTCCGGGCTGGACCCCAAGGACATCGACGAGATCTACCTCGGCCAGTTCAACTCCGGCATGCAGCCGCTGAGCTTCACGTCGTCCCTGGCACTCCAGCTCTCCGCGGACCTGGCCAACGTCCCGGCGACCCGGACGGAGAACGCCTGCGCTTCCGGGTCCGCCGCCTTCCAGCAGGGCGTCAAAGCCGTGCTGGCCGGAACTGCCCGGAACGTGCTGGTGATCGGTGCGGAAAAGATGACCGACGCCGGAGCCGACGTCGTGGGGGCAGCGCTGCTCGGCGCTTCCTACGAAATGGCTGGTAAAGCCTCCAGCACCGGATTCACGGGCCTCTTCGCGGAGGTCGCCAAGCATTATGACAAGCGCTACGGCGCGGGCATCACCGGTCCCGGCGTCCAAGGCCTCGGCGATGTCCTGGGTTCCATCGCCGCCAAGAACCACCGCAACGGCATGGACAACCCTTACGCCCAGATGCACCGCGACTTCGGCGAGGAATTCTGCCGGACCATTTCGGACAAGAACCCCATGGTGGCCGAACCCTTGCGCCGCACCGACTGTTCGCCGGTCTCGGACGGAGCTGCCGCCGTCGTGCTGTCAACGTCGGCGCACGGGGGCGTAACCGCCCCCGTGCGCCTGGCCGGGTTCGGCCACGCGAACGATTTCTTCCCCGCAGAACGCCGCGATCCCACCGAATTCGCTGCCACCCGGGCGTCGTGGGAGCGCGCCTTCGCCATGGCCGGGGTCGGCATTGAGGGGCTGGACTTCGCCGAGGTTCACGACTGCTTCACCATCGCCGAGCTCATCATGTACGAGGCCATGGGCCTGGCTCCCCGCGGTGAAGGATCCCGGGCCGTCACGGAGGGTTGGGTCTACAAGGACGGCAAGCTCCCCATCAACGTCTCCGGCGGCCTGAAAGCGAAGGGCCATCCGGTGGGCGCCACCGGTGTGTCGCAGCATGTCATCGCCGCTATGCAGCTCAGCGGAACCGCCGGCGACATGCAGTTGCCCAACGCCCGTCGCGGAGCCGTCCAAAACATGGGCGGCGTGGGCATCGCCAATTATGTGAGCGTGCTGGAAGCCGTCTAGTCCATCTACGTCAGCGGGACCTGATGAGTGCCGCGATCTCCGTAAACCCGAGCCGCTCTGCATTTTGCAGGGCGGTTCGGCCTTGTGGATCGCGGATGTCCGGGTTGGCTCCGGCCGCGAGGAGTTGCCGGACCACGTCCTGCTGCTTGGGGCCGCCGTTATTGAGCAGGATGGCTTCCTGCATGGCGGTCCAGCCCAGGTTGTTGACGTGGTCCACGGGCACGCCGGCGGCGATGAGGATCCTCACTGTTTCTGTGTGTCCGTGTTCGCTCGCGGGGATCAGGGCGGTGCCGCCGTAGCGGTTGGTGCTGCGCACGTCCGCCCCTGCTGCCAAGGTCAGCTCCAGGACCCCGTTGAAGCCCTCCGCGCCGGCATACAGGAACGCGGAGTCCTGGATGTCGTCCTTGGCGTTCACGTTTCCGCCGGCCGCGATCAGCTCCCGGACCCTGGCAACGTCGTTGGCCTTCGCGGCGAGGATCAGGAGTCGGTCGGTTTCCATTTGGGCCTCCGGTGTCAGTGTGGGCGGCACGGTAGCCGACGACGTCGGGCCGGGACCCGCGCTCGACGGCGCGGCTGAGGTGGGAGCTGCCTGTGTCGGCGTTTGGTCGGAAGGTGAGGCGCTGGAAGGTGAGGCGCCGGAAGGTGAGGCGGCCGCCGTCGAGCTCTGTGTAGTTGACGGCCCGGGCGACGACGGCGCGCACCCGGCCACGAGCCCGACCAGCACCAACCCCGCCCCCACCACCCGAGTTTTTGTCCAGATATCGCCCTTAAGACGCTCCCATAAGGGCATCACGTGTACAAAAACTCGGGCGCGGGTGGTCATGGGTCGAGGCTACTTCGCCGCTGCGGCCAAGGCTTCTGCACCGGCGGTGGCGCAGGCCTCGTCGAGGGCACCGTCGGGAGCGCCGCCAACACCGATGCCGGCAACAGAAACGCCGTTGACCTTCAGCGGAACTCCACCGGCCAGGAACAGTGTGCCGGGGAGGTCGGCGATCGAGGGACCGTTGCCGTTGATGCGCTTGGCCAGCTCGCTGGTGGGAGCACCGAACGCGGCAGCCGTGTAGGCCTTCTGCTTGGCAGCTTCGATGGTGTGTTCGGCGGCGTTGTCACCGCGGAGGACTGCCTGGACGGTGCCGAAGCGGTCCACCAAAGCGACGGTAACGAATGGCAGCTTGTCCGCCTGGCACTTGGCCAGTGCGGCATTCACGGCTTTGCTGGAAGCGCCCACGGTGATGCGGTTCTGCGCCACGACGTTCTCGGGGGCGGGCTGCACATCCGCGGCAACCTTTGCAGGCGCGGCCTCAGGTGCCGCGACAGGTGCCACGGCGTTGGCCACAGCCGTGATTCCGCCAGTGAGCAACAGCGCTCCGGCAGCAGCGGCGGCAATCATCTTGTTGGACTTCTTCACGGGGGTTCTCCTTCGGGACTGCATGGACATTCCGGGTACACATCCATGCTTCCCGGACGGCCCCGTTGCCACATCGGCCCGAAGCAGGCCCCGGGCTCATCCTTTCCGCACGCTGTATCAGCCAAAAGGTGGAGAGACCAATAACCGCCCGGGACCTAGCATGGAAAGATCGCCCACCACAGCAAGAAGCCGCCACAGCCAGGAACGGAACCGGGAACAATCCATGCCAACTGCTCCTCCACAGCCAGGGCTCAGCAGCCGCTTCGACGGCCGCATCGATGCCGTGGTGCACGTGGGCTTTGCCGTGCTGATGGTGGCCTCCGGGGTTCGGTACGTCATGCGGCACTCCCCCGCGGACAACCTGTGGACGGTGGCTTTGGCGGCGGCAGTGTGCGGGCTCTACGCTGTCACCGCCCTCCTGGCACATCGACGCCCGGCCCGGGGCAGCCAGTGGATCCCGTGGATGATCGCCCTTGTGGCAGCGTGGGCCGCCCTGGTGATCGTGGCTCCGAGCTTTGCGTGGTGCTCGTTCGCCATCTTCTTCCGTGCGCGCAGGGCTTTCCGCGGCTGGGCCGGATACGCGGCCAGCAGCGTGACCGCAGCGGCCACCGCCGTCGGGCTCTTCCGGATGAGCGGCTGGACGGACGTTGCCATGCTGCTTGGCCCGCTCGCCGCGGGTGCCCTCCTGACCTTGATCTACGACAAGATCGAACGCGACCAGGAGCAGTTGGCCGCAACCGAACGGCAGGCCGGGATCGCCACCGAACGCGAGCGCGTCTCCCGGGAAATCCACGACACCGTGACCCAGGGCCTGGCAAGCAGCCTGCTTCTGCTGGAGGCGGCGCAGCGCTCCTGGCCGGATGGTTCGGCCCAGCGGGACGTTGCCAAGGCGGCCGGCCTGTTGAGGCGGAACCTCGCCGACACCCGCAGCCTGGTGCACGAACTTTCCGCGCCGGGCCTCGAATCAGGCCCGCTTCCGGAAGCCCTGCAGCACGCCGCGAGCCAATATGTGGATACCATCCAGGTCCACGTCACCGGCGATGAACGGCCGCTCCCCGCAGAGGTCCGCCATGCCCTGATCCGGGTGACCCAAAGCGCCGCAGCCAACATCAAGATCCACGCGCACGCGGACCACTCCAGCGTGACGCTCGGGTACCTCCCGGAGTCGGTCACCTTGGACGTGTACGACGACGGACGCGGCTTTGATCCCGCAGCGGTACCCTCGCCGTCGGAAACCGGAGGGTACGGCCTGCGGGCCATGCGGCAACGGGTTGAGCAGCTGGGTGGAGAATTGTCAGTGGAGAGCTCGCCGGGTGAAGGCACCATCATCGCGGCGCAGCTGCCGCTCAGCCAGCCTGCCCGGTCGTCCAAGGAGGGCCTGTGACCGCCATTTCCGTTCTGCTCGTTGACGACCACACCGTGGTCCGGAGCGGACTCAAGGCGCTGTTGGGCACCCAGGCGGATATCGCCGTCGTCGGTGAAGCCTCCTCCGGCGAAGACGCTCTGGAAGCGGCCCGGGTGAACTCGCCGGCGGTTGTGCTGATGGATCTGGCCATGGGAGCCGGGATGGACGGCATCGAAGCCATCAAACAGCTCCGGCAACGCAACCCGCAGCAAGCGGTGATCGTGTTCACCACCTACGACTCCGACGCCGACATCGTCCGCGCCGTGGACGCCGGAGCCATGGGTTACCTGCTCAAGGATGCCGCGCCGGAGGAAATCTTCGCAGCCGTCCGTGGTGCTGTGCAGGGCAAGAGCGTGATGAGCGCACCGGTCGCCTCAAGGCTGTTCCAGCAAATGCGGAATCCGGACGACATCCTGACTCCGAGGGAAGCCGAGCTGCTCAGCCTGCTGACCGAGGGACTCAGCAACCGGGACCTCGGAAAACGCCTCTTCATCTCCGAGGCCACGGTCAAAACACACCTGGCACACATCTACGCCAAACTAGGTGTCGAGACGCGTGCAGCAGCCATCGCAACAGCCATCCGGCGCGAGGGGATGCGGTAAAGGCACACGGTTGGTTACGCTGACCATATGTCGGACACAACGGGTCGCAGAATGTTCACAGCTCCAGGGACAGCTTTGTTGGTCCGGGGAGCCCTCGCCATCGTTTTCGGACTGCTGGTCCTGGTCTTGCCCAGCGCCACGGCGTTTGCAGTGGTGGTGGTGTTCGGCTTCTTCGCCATCATCGACGGCATCACCAGCGTGGCCCACTACTTCTACGACCCCGCCGGCCGCTCACGCTGGAGCGTTGTGGGTGGATTCATCTCCATCGCCGCCGGCATCCTGGCCATCGCCTGGCCCGGCATTACCGCTGCCGTCATTGGCGTGATCATCGGCTTGTGGGCCCTGGTACTGGGGATCTCGCAGATCATCCTGGCCCTTGCCGCCCGCAGCTTCATCCGCAGCTGGGGACTATGGCTGCTCACCGGCCTCATCACCACGGTGTTCGGAATTGTGGTCCTGGTCAATCCGGGCATCGGGCTCCTCGGCCTGATGGGAATGCTCGCAGCTTTCGCCATTGTGACCGGCCTGCTCCTGATCGCTTCGGGCATCGGTCTCCGCAAGCTGGCCAACACCCAGCCGCTGTATGGCCACTAGCTTCGGCGCGGTAAAAAGCCGTAGGGGGATGCGCTCAGCCCCAAGTTCGGTAAGTTAGTGGCTGTGAAGATAGCTACCTGGAATGTGAACTCCCTCCGTGCCCGAGCCGACCGTGTTGAAGCGTGGCTTGAGCGCAGCGACTGCGATGTCCTGGCCATCCAGGAGACCAAGTGCAAGGACGAGAACTTCCCTTGGGAACTCTTTGAACGCATGGGATACGAGGTAGCGCACTTCGGCGTGAACCAGTGGAACGGCGTGGCCATTGCCTCCCGTGTGGGCCTGGAAGACGTTGAGCGCACCTTCGTGGACCAGCCTGCCTTCGGCAAAGCCGGCAAGGACCCCGCCCAGGAAGCCCGCGCGATCGCTGCCACCTGCGGCGGAATCCGCGTCTGGAGCCTCTACGTTCCGAACGGCCGCTCCCTGGACGACGAACACATGCCCTACAAGATCAAGTGGCTCGAAGTCCTGCGGGACCAGGCCGCCGAATGGGTCAAGGCCGACCCCAACGCGCAGATCGCCCTCATGGGTGACTGGAACATCGCCCCGTTCGACGACGACGTCTGGGACATCCAGCTTTTCCGCGACAACAACTACACGCACGTCAGCGAACCCGAGCGCGCAGCGTTCCACGCGTTCGAAACCGCCGGATTTACCGACGTCGCACGTCCCTATACGCCGGGGCCGGGGGTCTACACGTACTGGGACTACACGCAGCTGCGGTTCCCCAAGAAGGAGGGCATGCGGATCGACTTCTGTCTGGCCTCCCCGGCACTGGCTTCCCGCGTCACGGGTGCGTCCATTGACCGCGAGGAACGCAAGGGGAAGGGCGCCTCGGATCACGCTCCCGTGATCGTGGAGCTCACCGACTGAGCACTGCACCTGATGACTCATTGACGAAAGGGGTGGCTGGACATGGCGGGTAGTCTGTACCGGGGCCAGGCGGGACTGCCGTTCTCTTCGTCGCTGCGCATTTACGAGCCGCTTGAGGCGTTCCCTCCCGAGCAACAGCGCCAACTTGTGGCGGAGGGCAGCAAGGCAGGTTCCCGGGCCGCCGTCGAAAATGCCGAGCTCCAGGCCTCGCTGGGACGCATCACCCGCTCCGGCGGCGATCCGTTCCCCACCGGCCGCACCGATCTGGTCCGCATGACGCGGGTCCCCATGGGACGGCACGCCGCTCCCGGCAATGATGAGGACGACGCCGGACGGCTGCTTTACTGCCCCAGCCAACTGGTGATTCGGGCCGGCTTGGCGGCCAACGCGCTCATGGACGGAGTCCACAGTCCGCTGGCCGACCTGCTCATTCCGGTTTCGCAAAGGGACAAACACCAGATGCGGATCGACCGGATCAACGCCCGCGAAGACGCCAAACGCGTCCACACCCGGGCCTCAACCTGGGGTATCCCGTTCAGCTGGTTCTCGCTGTTTGCCGAATCGGACCGCAAAGACGTCGTCGAATCCGACGGCCGCATCCTGACGGTGCGGGTATGGACCCCACTGACTGAAGCCTTGGAAAGGGCCCGGTTTTCCGTGGCCCATCTGGCGCTGGCCGCTCCGGACCTGGACATGCTGGATGACCTGACGCAGCTCACTGAGTGGCTTGAGCTGTTCCACGTCCAGTCGATGGTGGAGCTCGATTACGGCGCCGTTGCAGACAAGGTGTACCCGGACGACTCCCCCATGGATGTCCGCTTGGGCATCGAGTGCCTGGCCGAAGGCGACATGACAGGCGCCGCGGCCGCGTACCGGCGCCTGGCTTCCCGCTGGATTCCCATCCGGCAGTTGGCGCGCGCTTCGTAGCTTCACGGTTTCCAGGTTCCCGCTTGTGCGGGCTCCTGCGTCCTTAGTTGGGGCTGTTGGTGAATTTCCCGTTCGGCGGCGCTGTAGTCTCGCGGACAATCAACTGGTGGGGAGCCACGGCGGAGTGCACCGCTCCGACGTTGCCGTCGAGTTCGTCCAACAGCATCTTGGTCGCAAGTTCGGCTTGGTTGTCCGGCCGCTGGCCGACAGTGGTCAGGCCCAGCGAGGACGAGAAATCGTGGTCATCGATACCGATCACGGAGAGGTCCTCCGGGACCCGCACCCCGTGGCGGCCGGCTTCAAAAATCACGCCCATCGCCATCTCATCGGAGGAACAGAAGATCGCGGTCGGTTTCCGGCCGGGCTGGCTCCACAGCCGGTTGAAGGCCTGCTGCCCGCTGGCGACGGTGAAGTCACCCCACTGGTCCCACTCAGGGCGGACTTCCAGCCCGGCGTCGGACATGACTTCCTGGAACGCCTGGATCCGCACCCGGGGGACGTCGAAGTTCAGATCCGTTTCGTCATCGCCGTGCAGCAGGGCAATGTCCTTGTGTCCCAGATCCAGCAGGTGCTTCACGGCGGTGGATGCGGCGTCGTAGTCATTGATGCCGATGTAGGGGCAGTCCTCAACGTGGCCACCCACCACCACCAACGGAATGTCGATCTTGTGGAGATGCTCCAGTTCGTCCTCAGTCAAGGACATGCAGAGCACCAGCAGGGCGTCGATCTGCTTGTACACCATGGTGGAACTGAAGAGGCGTTCACGGTTACTGCCGTGGCCGCCTAGGTTGAACAAGGAGAGGTTGTATTTCCTTGAGTGCAGCTCACGGTCGGCGCCTTCGATGGCTTTGGAGAAGAACCACCGGCTGACGAAGGGCGCCAGGACGCCTATGGTCCGGGTGCGGCCCGTCGCCAGCCCGGAGGCCGACGACGATGCCACATATCCCAATGAACTTGCTACTTCGAGGATCTTCTCGCGGGTTGCGGGAGATACCCGCGGCAGTCCCCGCACTGCACGGGAGACGGTCGCCGTCGAGACTCCCGCTGCTGCGGCAACGTCCTCGATGCTGACGCCGGTGTGGCCGCCGCGTTGGGACCGCTCGTTCGTCTTTGCCACTCAAGCCCCCTTTTTTGGTGCATGCCGAAAGCCGAGGGCTCGTTCCCGGACGGCACCTTCCAGCCTATTCCGACTGCCTGCTGTTCGCCGATTTCGCACAAGTTATTGCGACGCCGGTCAGGTACTGGTGTTCTCCATGGGCCGCCTCAACCAATCCGCCGTGTCGTCCGGCGCGGTAGCTTGCGCCGCAAGCGGAGCATTCCCCAGAGGGCGAGGACAACGGCCAGGAGCCCCAACGCCCAGCCGAGGGCGGGCTGGCCGGTGACCTCCATCGAGATGGTGGCAACCAGGAGCACCAGGCCCCAGAAGGCGAGGAACCCGATGATGATGTCGAAGTCCTCCGCGGACCGTACCCGCTTGGTGCCCGGGTCGGGCTTCGCTGCGAGGGACTCCCGACGTCGATTTCCGTAACTTGTCACTTGACAGCGCCTGCCGTAAGGCCGGCCACGATCTTGCGCTGGAAGATCAGCACAAGGACAACCAGCGGAATGGTCACCACGGTACCTGCGGCCATAACGGCTGTGTACGGTTCCTGGTGCGGCTGCGCACCGGCAAAGTACGCGATGGCTACCGTGACGGTCTTGGTGGCGTCATTCGACAACTGGCTTGCAATGAGGAATTCATTCCAGGAGGCAATGAACGCCAGGATCGCCGTGGTGAACGTTGCCGGGGCTGCCAGCGGAAGGATCACTTTCCGGAACGCCTGTCCCTGCGTGCAGCCATCGATCCTTGCGGCTTCTTCGAGCTCCCACGGCATCTCGCGGAAGAAGGAGGTCAGCGTGTAGACCGTGAGCGGGAGAACGAAGGAAATGTTCGGAATGATCAGCGCCTGGTAGGTGCCGAACCAGCCGATGTTGGTGAACAACTGGAACAGCGGGGTAACCAAGGCAACGCCGGGGAACATCGATGCGCCCAGGATGAAGCCGAGGACCACGAACTTGAACCGGAAATTCAACCGGGCCAGGGCGTAGGCCGCAAACACACCGACCAGCAGCGCTACGACTGTCGTCACGGCGCCAACGATCAGGCTGTTCAACAGGTTGCGGCCGAAGTGGTTACCAAGGCTCTCGTCGAACACCGTCGCGAAGTTGTCCCACGTGAAGTGGGTGAAGAACGGCGTGGTGTCGAACGTGTATCCGACGTCGCGGAAAGCGGTGACCAACATCCAGTAGAAGGGTGCCATGCACCAGACGAGGATGATGGCAGCGCTGATGTAGGTGCGCAGCGACCCCCAGTTGAAGGGCCGTTTGGGCCGTTCCACGGAGTCGGCGGAGGTCTTCGAAGCTGTGGCTGTGCTCATCTCACTTGGCCTTTCCGGAAGATGTGGCCGCGTCCACGGCATTCGCCCCGAGGAAGCGGACGAAGATAAACGCCACGAGGAAGATCACCAGGAATGTAATGGTCGATAGCGCCGCCGCTGTATTGAACCCTTGCCTGATTTGTTGGACAACAAGGATGGACAGCGTGGTGGTGCCGTTCGCGCCCTGGGTCATGATGGCGGGGAGATCGTACATGCGCAGTGCGTCGAGGACACGGAACAGGATAGCCACCATCAGCGCCGGCTTCACCAGCGGCAGGGTGATCAGGCGGAACCGCTGCCAGGTGGACGCGCCGTCAACCTTGGCGGCTTCATAGACTTCGTCCGGAATCAGCTGCAGGCCCGCCAGGATCAGGAGGGCCATGAACGGCGTGGTCTTCCAGACGTCGGCAATGATGATTGCCCACTTGGCCGGCCATTCCGAGCCGGTCCACAGGATCTGGGTACCGAACAGCTTGTTGGCGATGCCTTCGAAAGCGAAGATGAAGAACCAGAGCTTGGCGGTAACGGCCGTCGGGATGGCCCACGGAACCAGGACGGCTGCGCGGATCAGGCTGCGTCCGCGGAAGGCGCGGGCCATGATGATTGCCATCCAGAAGCCAAGAACGGTCTCGAAGGCCACGGTAACCACCGTGAAGAAGAAGGTAGTGCCCATGGAGTCCCAGAACTGGGCTCCGAGTGTGCCCGGAGGGCAGGCCAGCGAGCCGCCGCCGGGGGCCGTGCATTGCTGCAGCAGCCAGTGCGTGTAGTTTTCAAAGCCGGCCGGGCCGCCCTCGGAGAAGAACCCCGTGGCCGGGTCGAGGCCGGAGTCCTTCTGGAAGGACATGATGATGGCGTTGAGCACCGGGTAGATGATGACGATCGCCAGCAGGATGAGCGACGGCGCCAGGAGGGTGTATGCCCAACGGCCCTGCGTAAGCTGCTTCCGGTCGGCGCTTTCGCGGCTGGGCATCGTGTGTCCGGAAGCCGCCGTCGCGTCTGGTTTTTGTAGTTCTGTTGACATGTCAAGACTCCTGTCAGGGAGAAGGCCGTGGCCGGCAGTCCGGCTGCCCGCCCCTCAGGGACAGGCAGCCGGACTGTAGCCCGGGTGGTTACTTAGCTCCGGCCGACTCAATAGCCGCTTGCATGTCGGAGATTGCCGCATCCACGGTCTTCTCTCCCTTGAGGGCAGCGTAGGCGTTGTCCTGCACAGCCTTGGTGACGGCGGGGTAGAACGGCGTCACGGGACGCGGAACCGCGTTCTCGATGGACGTCTTCAGCACCGGGAGGTACGGCAGCTTGGTCACGAGTTCCTGATCGTCATACAGCTTGGTCAGGACCGGGGCCAGCGAACCCTGGGTAGCGTAGAAGCGCTGGGTTTCCTCGCTGGTGATGTACTTGATGAAGTCCGCAACAGTTGCCTTGTTCTTGGAGTAGACGCTCATGGCGATGTTGTGGCCACCAAGCGAGGAGGCACCGGGGCCGTCCTTGCCCGGGAGGGGTGCCATCTTGAACGTGTCCTTCACAGTGGAAGAACCGTCGGTCTTGGCCAGGTTGTACACGTACGGCCAGTTGCGGTGGAACAGCAGCTTGCCGGCTTCGAAGGCCTGGCGTCCCTGCTCTTCCTGGAAGGTGATTGCTTCGGTGGGGATGTTGCCATCCTTGTAGGCGTTCACCAGGTTGGTGAGGCCGGCCTTTGCTTCGCTGGAGTTCACGGCAGCCTTGCCGGAATCATCAACGATCTTGCCGCCTGCCGAGTTGATGGCTTCAGCAGCGTTGACCGTCAGGCCCTCATACTTCTGGAACTGGCCTGCGTAGCAGCCGATGTTGTTCTGCTTGGCGATCTCGCACATTCCCATCATCTCGTCCCAGGTCTTGGGCGGGTTGGGAACAAGGTCACCACGGTAGTAGAGGATGCCGCCATCCGAGCTCTGGGGGGCTGCATACAGGGTGTTGTTGTAGGTGGCGCTCTTGACGGTGGACTCGAGCATCCCGTCCGTGGAGATTGCGGTCTTGTCCTTGAGCGGCTGCAGCCAGCCCTTGGCAGCGAACTCAGCAACCCAGATGAGGTCGACGCTCATGACGTCGTAGTTGGCGTTCTTGGCCTGGAAGTTCTGGACCAGGTCATCGTGCTGCTGGTCGGCCTGGTCCGACTGCTCCTTGAACGTTACTTTCTCGTCCGGATGGGCGGCGTTCCACTTTTCGATGAGGGGCCGGACAACGTTGCTGTTGTCCTTGCCCTGGACGTAGGTGATCGGCCCGCGGCCGTCAAGGTTGTTGGCTGCGTCGCCGCTGGCACCTCCGGAACTGGTGCCGCCGCCACCCCCGCCGCCACCACAGGCGGTCAGGGACAGAGCCAGGACTCCGGCTACAGCTGCCGGAAGCAGGAACTTTTTGGATTTCATGCTGGGAACTCCTCGGTGAGTGGACCAGGTTTTTCCGCGGTGCGGTTGATGTGGTGAGGCTCACAATAGTCACGGGAGGAAGCAAAATGCAAGCGCTTACACGCGTCGTGACCACAACGATACAAAGTAGCCTGATTATTCACGCCCACCACCCTGGAAGCGGGGGCTCTTTCCGCCGACATGGATGCGTTTTGGGATGGTCGCGGCCTTGAGTCGATTTGATTGCCCACTATTGCCTATGGAACAGTGGGAAGCGTGGATGAACTCGAAGCACTGCAGACCATTGGACGGCTCATCAAGGAAGAGCGTCTCGCGCAAGGTCTCAGTCAGGTGCAGCTGGCCAAACAAGCAGGAACCGCCATCAAGACAGTGCGGACACTGGAGTCGGGCACGCGACGCACGCAGGAAATCAACCAACGCAAACTCGAGCATGCCCTGGGTTGGCGTGCAGGATCGGTGTCCGAAGTCCTCAAGGGCAAATCGAACTTCGCACCGGACATGATCACGCCGGACGACATGCGCTCCGGGGACGACTCACGGCAAGGACCACCCCGCATTGCCGTTCCCGCGGCACCCGTCGCCCGGGCCTCACATCTTTCCGACGAGGAACTCCTCGCAGAGCTCACCTACCGGATGATGCACCGCAACAGGGGCTGAATGCCCTGTTCTTCGCCGGCGCGCTTTCATTCCGGCGGATCTTCTCTGCCGGCGCTCCTTCAGTTCCGGCGCTCCTTCAGTTCCGGCGCATCGGACGGTTGGCCAGTTGCTGCAGATATTCGTTGTAGGCGTCCAGCTCAGGGTCGCCGGCCACGGCGGACTTATGGGCGGCCGCAGCCCATCCCCGGGCCTCGTCCCGCTGCCAGCGCATCAGAATGAACATGAGCAGCAGCACTCCCGGCAGTTCCCCGTATGACCAGGCCAAGCCTCCGGCCATGCCCTGGTCCGCCATGGGGTCGAGGCTCCAACTTGCCGGTGGGGTGGCGAAGAATTTGACCATCGGAGCCGTTGCCATCATGATGACCACGCCGAAAAAGGCGTGCAGCGGCATCTCGGCAAAGATGTCGAGCATACGACCGAAGTGCGTCTGCCGCGTGGGCAGCGGGTCTGCCGAGATCAGCGGCACGGTGAACAGGACGCCCGCAGCGAGGAACAGCAGTTCCAGCCCCACGTGCCCGTACCAATTCGGCAGCAGCAGGTCCGCGAGGCCGGAAAAATAGACGCCGTAGAAGCTCAGCAGGAACAGGGGCACCATGAAAGCCGGGTGGATGGCCAATCTGCCCCAGCGTGAACGCAGCCCCCACATGGCCATCCTCAAGACGGGCCGGCCGAAGCGGCCATGAGGGGTTGCCCGCAACAGCAAGGTGCCCGGAGAGCCGATGACCAGCAGCGGAGGCACGGCCATCATCAGGGTCAGCTGTTGGAACATGAAGACGGAGAACATCCGCAGTCCGTAGCCCTCGATCCCGGCGCCCATCACAACCATAATGGCCACGCAGCCGAGCAGGAACGACGCCGTCCTGACCGGCGACCAGTGCCGGCCCTTGCGCCAGAGGCTGATGGCACCGGCGAGGTAGAACACCGCCGCCAGCAGTGTCATGGCTGGAATCAGCGGAACCGGCTGAAGGTTCGGCGCGAGGTACTCACCCAGCGAGGGTGGCAGCGAGGGAAGCCAGACGGGGCCCTCGATTCCAGGCTCGCCCATCTCAGCACGCCCACTTGGTGAACGCGCCGTGTACCGGGGTGCTGTTTAGCCGTTGCTGACCGCTTGGAGCCTGTCCTGGCCCGCGTGTCCGACGTGCGTGAGCCCGAGGTCGAGCAACATCCGCACATGCGAATCCGCCAGGGAGTAATACGCCATCCGGCCGGCCCGACGGACCTGCACTACACGCGGTCCGCGCAGCAGCCGCAGCGCATGGGAGACTCCTGATTCGCTCAGCCCGGTGGTGGCAGCAAGATCGCACACGCACATTTCCCCGTCGAGGAGGGCAATGAGGATCCGCACCCGGCCCGGGTCCGAAAGCAGCCCGAAGATCACGGCCAGATCGTTCACGTCCGACTCGGCAGGCATCCGCGCCCTGACCTCCTCGACCCGGTCGGCGTCGACCACACGGACTGCGCAATCGCTGCCGGCCCGACGTGGCGTCGCCTGCCGTGCCCGTGCTGTTCCAGTCATCCATCAAGACTACCCCTACCTGCGAATGCGTCGCATTTGTCTTGCCCTAAGCGGCCGTCGAAAGGATGACGGACACAGAGTCCGGCCGTGCTTGGCGTGGCCACGAATTAACGTCTGAACAACTCTACATATATTCTGAAGAGGTGCCGGAATGCCTGGCACCTCCCGGCCCCGGGCTGAGGGACCGGGCCGGGGATCAGCACCTAGGAGCCATCGTGACTTTGAAAGCCGCACTTGCAGGAGGCAGCCCGGCCATTTCCCCGGGACTGCCGTTCCTGATCGCGTCGGGCGGGACGGGTGTGATGGCGGACGGTGCTGCTGTCCTGCCCGCCGTCCGGCAGGCCCGCGCATGAGCGGTCACGATCACGCTTCCGAAGCGACTGTTCGGCGCAGCAAACTCATCACGGTCTTCGCCATCACCTTCACTGTGATGATTGCCGAAATCATCGGCTCCGCACTTACCGGGAGCCTGGCGCTGCTGGCGGATGCCGGGCACATGTTCACCGATTCCGCCGGGCTGTTGATAGCGCTCGTCGCCGCGTCGCTGGCCATGAAGCCCGCCACGCTGAAACGGACCTGGGGCTATAAGCGCGCCGAGATCATCGCCGCGGCCGGACAGGCGGCATTGCTGCTCGCCGTCGGCGGCTTCGTCATCGTCGAGGGCGTCCGCAGGCTCTTCGAACCACCCGAAATCGGCGGGTCCACGATGCTCTGGTTCGGCATCATTGGCCTGGCCGGCAACGCCGTAGGCCTGGTAATTCTGGCCTCCGGCCGGAACCACAACTTCAACATGAAGGCCGCCTTTCTTGAGGTCCTCAACGACGCCCTCGGATCGGTAGCGGTCATCACGGCGGCCATCGTCATAGCCGTCACCGGCTGGCTTCAGGCCGACGCCGTCGTGTCCTTGATCATCGGCGTCCTGATCATCCCGCGGACCCTGAAGCTGCTCCGCGACACCGTGAACGTGCTGATGGAATCCACTCCCGAAGGACTGGACCTGGCCAAGGTGCGCGACCACATCCTGGCTCTCCCGCACGTCATCGATGTTCACGACCTTCATGCTTCGCTTGTGGCCTCCGGAACTCCGGTGCTGTCGGCGCACGTTGCAGTGGAAGACAGCTGTATGACCGACGGCCACGCGGCCGGCATCCTCGCTCAGCTGCAGGCATGCCTCGCCCAGGACTTCGACATCAGCGTCGAACATTCCACCTTCCAGATCGAACCAGCATCCCACCGCGACCAGGAAAGCATCCACCACTGATGACGCACAGCAAAACACTGCCCCAGCCCATGGACAAGGCAAAGAAGGTCCGGGTATTCATCTGGGTCCTGCTGGCTGTCCTCGTCGCAGTTGGAGTGATCTGGTACACCGTATTTACGCTGAACAAACCCGCTCCGACAGAACCTACGCCTGCTGCTGAAGCCCAAGTGGTCCGTGACGACAGCCATCGAGTCACCTCACCGGCTGTCGAAAAGGCACAACTGGTGGAGTTCCTGGACTTCGAGTGCGAAGCCTGCCTCGCCGCGCAGCCGGTGGTCGAGGAACTGAAGAAGGAATTCGGAGACCGCGTCACCTTCGTCCACCGCTACTTCCCATTGCCGGCACACCGCAATTCGGCCACGGCAGCCCTCGCTGTAGAAGCAGCCGCCCAGCAGGGCAAATATGAGCAAATGTACGCAAAAATGTTCGAAACCCAGGCGCAGTGGGGCGAGAAGACGGAGTCCCAAGCACCCCTGTTCCGCACTTTCGCCGGGGAACTGGGCCTCGATCTGAGCGCGTACGACGCTGCTGTGGCGGACGACAAGACCAAGGAACGGATCAAGAAGGACATCGCTGACGGTACAACCCTGGGAGTGAAAGGAACACCGACGTTCTTCCTCAACGGTGAGATGCTCACCCTGGACACCGAGGCACAATTTCGTCAGCTCGTGGCCGATGCCGTGAAATAGCTGACCACCCGCCAAGCGGCCCGTTGTCATTGCCCCGGAGTGCCCCGGGCAGACGCCCGGGAGCGGCTTAGGCGCCTACCTGTCCCTGGCCGACCAGCAGAATTGCAGAACACTTCGATGAAGTTCTTTACAACGCGACGCCTGCGCATCCGCTTGGTGATTGCCGCCGTCGTCCTTTCCCCTGCGGTCGCAGCAGCTCCGGCGCAGGCACACGCCGCCGCGGAAGCGGTGTTTCCGGCCAGGGAGACCATCACCGTTCAAAACCCTGCCCAAGCCCGCACCGCGACACCATCGCCGACGCCCGAAGCGACTTCGCCGTCCAGCACCCCTGCCCCGGCGACTGAAACCACACCGGAACAGGTTAAGCCCAACGATGACAACGCTCCCCTGGCCGTAGGCATTGCTGCCGCGATCCTGGTTGTCGCCGCCCTTGTCCTCTACATCGCCCAAAAGCGCAGGGACAAGACATCCGGGGCATAGGCACCCGAAGCTTCCCGGGCATTAGTTTCCGGCTTGGCGCCTGACCATTTCATTGATCCAGGCCGGGGCGAACGGAGAAGTGCAGTTGGGTGGCGTTGGATAGTCCTTCAGCACTTCCAACCGCTCTCCGATTTCCAGGGCACGCGGACGGTACTCCGGGTGTTCAATCCCAATTTGCGCCAGACAGTTATTCATTGCCCACTGCAGGCGGTCCGGGGCGTCCTTCATTTCTGCTTCGATAATGTCCAGCAGTCTTCCGAGGTCCAGGCCTTCGGGGCGTTTGACCACACGCTCGGCGGTCAGTGCCCAGCCAGCACTGGACACCACAGGATCAGGGTCGGCAAACCATGCCACCCTCAAATCCTCAGCAAACGGGCTTTTCTTGATGACGTAATTGACGAACCAGTCATGTACTTTGGGTCGCTTGGCTTCCCGGAGCATGGCGTCGAGTTCGTTCTTTCCGAAGTCCTTGGGACGGCAGATCAGAAGTGACAGAAGACGCGCAGCGGTGTCGCCCGTGGACCACAGTTCGCGGGACAGATCCTGCTGGATTTTGAGCCTCTTGGCTACAGCACGAAGCTTGCTGAGATTCACCCCGTGATCGTCGCCGTGCTTCTCATTGACCTCGCGGGCCCGGGGATCCTCCAAGGCGGCAAGCTCCGCCAGGACCGCGTCCAGGGAAGATTCGGGCGCCATTGATCCTGCCACTGCTGTCTCCTGTCCTCCGATGGCAGAAACTACTGCTGCTTGCCGTCCTTGAACAGTCCGGCAATCTTAGCGCCGAGGTCCTTCACGTTTTCGGCTACGTCCCCGGCAATTTCCTTTGACTTCTCCGCGACGTCACCGGCCAATTCCTTGGCATTCTCTCCAACGTCACCGGAGAAGAACTCCTTCACGTTCTCTGCGGCTTCACCAGCGAATTCCTTGACATTCTCCACAGCGTCACCAGCGAATTCCTTGGCATTTTCAAGTGCGTCGCCTGCGGCGTTCTTCGCGTTCGATGCCCCGTCATTCACGGCGTCGGCTCCAGTGTTTTCCTCAGTCATGACGAACTCCTCTGTCGGGTTGTGGCTTTGCGCATCAAAGGAGGTTTCCCCCTCTGGCTTCAAACTATTTGCAGCAGCGGAATTCCGCAACGTCAGCGCACCCGTTCGGCTTTCGTGAATCTTGAGCGCGCCCCCGAAACCATGTGCACCAGCACCGGCGTCTTCTGTCCGATGACGAGGTCCAGTGCTTCGACCAGTTGTGAGACCTCCGCAGCCAGGAGGTGGGGTGCCACGCCCTGGCGCGGTTGGATGCGTATCCGCAGACCCGGTTGCCCCTTGAACTCATAGGTTGCCACTGACACCCCGGCAAGGTCGGTTCTTTCCGTCAACGCAGCCCTCAGTGCCTGTTCGGCGACGCCACCGCCAATCCTGACTTCGCCGTCGACATTGCTGTCATCATCACGGGCGACCAGGAGGTTGGCCCGTCCTTTGCCCTGCTGTGACAGCCACGCAATCATGGCGACGATGAGGGCCACCAGGACCACACCCGCCACAATCCACAACCAGCTCTCTTCGCGTCCGGGAAACCGCGTCTGCCGGAAGGCATTCTCAGCTCCGGCCCAGACGCCGGCAGCCCATCCATGCCACCAGGCGGCCACTGCAGGGACAGTCGCCAGCAGCAGGAGCAGAAGACCCACCGCCAGGAGTTTGATCCCGATGATAAAGAGCAAGACGCGGTTGAGTGCCCGGGGTGTTCCGTTCACGCCCCAATCACCCCCGACGACGCCAGGTTGACCCGGACCGTGGGCATGGGAACCGGCGACATCTCCTCAAGTTCAGCCTGCACAGCCGCGAGCACGGCGTCGTGGCTAACGCGGCTCCCGGATGTTGGCCGCACATTGACCACCACTGTCTGTCGGGAAACCACCACCATCACCTGCTCCTGGGTAACGTTCGCTGCCATCCGGGCACGACGGGCAAGTGCGGAGGCCAGGACTTCGTCGTCAACCACGACGGCGGTCCGCGGGTCCCGGAGCAGATGGCGGGCCCGCCTGCCAGGCAGCACTGCGTGGAGCAGGAAGAACAGCCCCAGCATGGCGACCACGGCACCGCTCGCTCCCAGCAGGAGGGGTGAAATGCCCTCAGGTAGGGCGATGATGCGTTCGGCAGCAGTGGTGGGATCAACCAACCAAGGAGGCTGGCCGACCGCCCGGACTCCGGCTTCCAGCAACGCGTATACGCAGAGAATGATGACGAGCACCGCAGCAATGACGGCGGCGCCGGCCCGTGATGAATGGGTCTCGCGACGGAGGATACGGCTCATCGCCGGGTCCTCCCCCGCCACCGGCGCAGCGTCGTTGTCCAGGCCCACGGCCATGAACTTCCCGGTTTCCTGGTCCTGTGTCATTGAACGCGGCCTCCCTCCCTGACCTGGGCCCCACTGATCCTGATATCCACCCTGCTCAGCTGGGAACCACTGAGCCGGGTCACCGTCTCGAGGACTCTGGATTTGGCAGCTACGGTGCGGTCCCAGATGGAGCCACCGAAACCCTGGACACGCCTGGGATCCCGGAGTACTTCCGTCAAAGCCGGAACGCTGATGGGTGCGACAATCGACAAAGCCAGCAGGCCGTCGTCGTCTGCCCAATCCGCGCGGATGTCGCTGGCCTCAACGCCGAGCGCCTCGGCGGCAGCGGCGCGGGCCAGGGAAGTCAAAGCCTGGGTACTGATCCGGTTGTGGCCGACCAGGCTGGTGGTGGTGTACTCCACAGCCTCAGCCACGCTCATGACGAAGAGCGCCGGCCCGTAATGGCGTCAAGGACGCTTCGAAGATCCAGTTTCCCTTCGGCGGCCCGCCCCAACAGCGCTCCGATTCCCATGAAAAGCAGTGAGATGAGGAAACCCCACAGCCCGAACGAGAACGACATGAACGCCACGAAGGCTCCGATCGCGATTCCCACTACGGTCATGCTCACTGGAGTGCCTCCCTTTCCACCACGACGGTCTTGGACCCGGGCTGTTTTGCCGGCGGCGCGATGAAAACGTCGGTAATCTCTATGTTCACTTCGATCACCTGAAGGCCAACCAGTTCTTCGACAGCGCGGTACACCGCCGCCCGGACCTGATTGGCGACGCCATGCAAAGGATGGCCGTAGAGGGCAACCAAGGTGATGTCCACTGCCACTTGGGTTTCGCCCACCTCGGCGCGGACGCCCGCTGCGTGGTCTGAACTGCCGACAGCGTCACGGATCGCGCCAAGAGCGCGGGAAGGACCTGAACCAAGAGAGTAGACACCGGGCACCGTGCGGGCGGCGATACCAGCCACCTTCGCCACCGCGGCCTCGGAGATGATGGTGCGTCCGGTACCGGGAATCTCGCCCCCAGGCACAGGATCCGGCTGCACGTTCTGGACTTCCATGGAGCACTCCCCTTCTCTTGAGTACCACCCTAGCGTCTAGCTACGACGCTTTGGAGACAAGGGGTGCGCGCGGCGGTGCCCTAGGAGCAGTTCTTCTCTGTCCACGTCTGGATGGGCTTCATGAGTTCCTCGAACTGGCCATCGCCGTACTTGCTGAAATCCGACCCCGCGGACTCAGTGAAGGCCCGCAGTTTCTCGAACGACGGCTTCAGCTCTTCCGGCACCTTGCCCTGCATTTTCGACAACTCATCCTTGGCCTTCTGGATGTCTTCAGCATTTCCGCCGGTCATGGCCGCCAGGGGGAGAATGGTGACGCTCAGCATGGTGGCGCTGACAGACAGGCAAGCCTCTGACATCGAGGTGAACTGGCCGTATACACCGTCGGTTCCTGCCGTGCCGTCCGGGCTGGGCGCGCTGGCGGAAGCGGAGCTTGAACCCACTTCCGCGGCGGGGGTTTCGGACGCCGCCGCCGGGGTGTTTTGAGCTGCCGGCGATGGTGAGGAGCAGGCGCTGAGCGTCAGCATTGCGACGAGACCGGCAGCTGCTGCCAGGCGGCCGGAAAAGGACAGGCGTGAACGTTCGATGGCGACCATGAATTCCCCCAAAAAGATGCGTGCGATGACAAGCTGGCAGGCCAAGAATACTTCGGCCATCGCCCCGAGGCCAGAGACGAGTTATCCACAAGGCCCGTTTCCAGACTGGGAGGCGACTGGAAACCCTGCCTAGACTGGCCGACACATCACCTGAAACAGCTGCTGGGGAGCTTCGCCATGCCACGCCTTACGTATGCCGCTTTGTTGCCTCTCCGTGCGCGAACGGCGGCAATCGTCGTTGTTGCAGCGGTGCTTCTCAGCGGCTGCCAGGGCGGGTCACCCACTGCGGGCAACTCGGAAACACACACGACGACGGCGTCGCCCACCTCAAGTGTTTCGTCGCCTGTTGCTTCGGCTGCTCCGCCTTCGTCGGGTGCGTACAAGCCGGCGGATGCTAGCGGGAAGGCGCAGAACGTACCGGTGCCCGTGATGCCCGAGTTGGCGAAGGAGAACTCCAAGGCGGGGCTGGAGGCGTTTATTCGGTACTGGTACGCGACGTACTCTTATGCCACTGAGACCGGTGACCTGGGTCCATGGAGCCTGGCAACTGATACGACTACGGAGTCCGGAGCCGCTTATAAGAAGGCCATCGATGCAAACTACGCCAGCGGCAGCTGGCTGGTGGGAGGGCGGATATCCGTACCTCGGATTGAGGTACTTTGGCAGCCGGGAGTTGGCTCCCAAGTTGCCAAAGTGCAGGTTATCCAGGAAGAAATAGATTATCTGGACGCAAATGCAACAGTCAGACAGCGGACCTCGGAAGCATCAAACACAGCTGAGGCCGTAGAGGTCACCTTCAGAAACGGCGCTTGGCAAGTAGTCGGCAACGGCCTGATCTTGGGCTCATGACGCGAATCCATCGATGCGCTGCGGCCATACTCCTTCTCGGCATCGGGCTGTTTGTCCCGATTTGCCCTACGGCCGCGGTAGCGGCAGATGAGCCGGAAATCCGGGCGAATAGAGGCGAAACGGGGATGACCTTGAGCGCCCACTACATACTTGATGGCAAAACGGGAGCACCCACAGCCGAGCTTGGCAATGATGCCGACGAGGACCCCTACCAATATAAGCCGGACTTTCGCTGCACTCTCGGCGGTCCCGGCGCCCGCGAAATGGGCTGTCTGACCCTTGAATGCCCACCTACAACACCCGACGGTGAGAAGGGCTCACCTGTCATCTGGTTGAAAGCACCGAAAGCCATCACTAACCCGACATTCACCGATTGGCAGCCTGTCGACGGTAAGCCCGCGTGCCTCTATGACGCAGAGCCGCAAAACGTCCTCGCCGACATCGCCGCCCGCATCCTCAACGACTTCCGCCAACTCCCCATCAACCCAGGAAACCTCCAAGCCCAACCCTTCCCCCACACCCTCAAAGGCGGACCCACCAACTTCTACACCACCGCCACCGAACAAACCTTCGACGTCACCATCCTCGGCCAAGCCATCCACCTCACCGCCACCCCCGCCAACCACACCTACACCTTCGGAGACGGCACCACCCTGGGCCCCACCCCCGCCGCCGGCTACCCCCTCCCCGAAGCCGAATGGCTCACCACCGAAACCCGCACCAGCCACAGCTACACCCAAACCGGCAACTACCCCGCCACCATCACCACCAGCTTCACCGGCACCTACTCCGTCAACAACGGCCCACCACTACCCATCAACGGAACCCTGGACCTGACCACACCAGCCACAACCATCCACGTCTGGAAAACACAAAGAGCACTCGTCGCCGACACCTGCCAACAAAACCCCAACTCCTGGGGCTGCCCCGGCACCGAACCAACGCACTAAGGCCTCGGAACAGTAGCTTCCTGACCCGTTTTGAACCCGAAACAGCTCGAAACCGCGGGAAAAGCGCGCTCAACGGCCTCAAACAAGGTCACAAAGCCACACCACCCAGGTGCCGACGTCGAATCTTGCGGAAACCCCTGTACCCCCACCACCCAAGTTGAGGGCGGACAGCCCGGCAACACACCCAAACACGGCGTGTTGGATCCCTCACAGTTTCAAAGTGGGTGGCGGCGGTACGCGGGACGAAGAAGCCGCGTCTTCAACGGAGATCCTGAGCCTTAAAAGAAGAAAAGCACCAGTTCCAAAGAACTGATGCTTCCCAGTGGTGGCTCCGACCGGCGTCGATCCGGTGACCTTTCGATTTTCAGTCGAACGCTCTACCAACTGAGCTACAGAGCCTAGGTGACATGTCACCTTGAGAACCGAATTTCTTCGGCGCTCAGAGCGACCCTGACGGGACTTGAACCCGCGACCTCCGCCGTGACAGGGCGGCGCGCTAACCAACTGCGCTACAGGGCCTTGCGTTTGCAGTATCTCTACCGCGTTTTTTTCAAGGCTTCTAGCTTACCAGACTTTTTCAGTCCGATTTACCACTTCCTTGCGTACCCCCAACGGGATTCGAACCCGTGCCGCCGCCGTGAAAGGGCGGTGTCCTAGGCCGCTAGACGATGGGGGCCTGAACTCAATTCGGATTTTGCAAAGAAAAGGGACGCTTTACGCGTTCTTTCCGTGTCTCGCTCGTCCGAACTGGACTCTAAAACTTTAGAGCATAGATGCCGATATTCCCAAATCGAGGTTGGAGGACCATCCCGCGCCCCCGCTCGCGAGCGCGCCGAGGGGTTGGATCCCACCCTTTTGGGGGCTTCCTAAGAGTCGAAAGGTAACCCCTCGCGAGACCCGAGAAGGGAGGCCCGCGAACATTGGCAGGATCTTGCCCTGACGCGTCCGAAAACCGCCAGCCGTCCCGGCCGATGCCCCGATAGATTTGGCACATGACAACCACTTCCCCGGCCGAACCCGGCCAGCCATCCCCGAGCCTGCCCCCGCGCACCACCCCCGCGTCGGGAGCGGCCATCAGCAAACTGGGCATCGCTGCGGTCATCGTTACCGTTGTCCTGTGGGCATCCGCGTTCGTGGGCATCCGGGCGGTCGGCCCCAGCTTCTCCCCCGGGTCGTTGACGCTCGGGCGTTTGGCGGTTGCCGCCGTCGTTCTTGGCATTGTGGTGCTGCCGACGCTGAAGGTCTGGCCGAAAGGCCGGGAGTGGCTTCCGATCGTGGCCTACGGGGTGATGTGGTTCGGCGGCTACAACGTCGCCCTGAACGCCGCGGAACACATGCTCGACGCCGGCACCAGCGCCATGCTGATCAACGTCTCGCCCATCCTCATCGCCATCCTGGCGGGAATCTTCCTCAAGGAGGGCTTCCCGCGGTGGCTGCTGATCGGCAGCGGGGTGGCTTTCTGCGGTGTGGCGATGATCGCCTTGGGTTCGGGGCAACGTTCGACGGCGGATGTCGCCGGAGTGCTGTTGTGCCTCCTCGCTGCTGTGCTCGCCTCAGTGAGCGCAATCCTGCAAAAGCCCGTGCTCCGGAAATTCTCAGCAGGCCAGGCAACGTGGTTCGGCATCATGGTCGGAGCGCTTTGCTGCCTGCCGTGGGCAGGTCAGTTGGTGACCGAAGTCCAGGCAGCGCCTCTTCCGGCCACGCTCGGCCTGGTGTACTTGGGCATCTTCCCCACCGCCATCGCCTTCACCACGTGGGCGTACGCCCTGTCGCTGATCTCGGCCGGCAAACTGGCTGCCACGACATACCTGGTGCCGGGAACAACGATCCTGATCTCTTGGGCCGTCCTTCAGGAAGTACCAACCATCTGGGGCTTGATCGGTGGAGTGGTGTGCCTGGTGGGCGTTGGGCTCACACGGCGTCGGACCAGCTGAACCTGCCGCTAGCGGGCCATCTCTGCCAGGAGTTCACGGTGCGTGGGCGGGTTGGCCCCCGGACGCCCGACAGTGATGGCGGCTGCCATCGACGCGATGCTGCCGATCCGCTCCAGCACGGTTGGCGCCAGCCCGTCGCTGCCACGCAACAAAAGGCCCATGATGAGCGCCGACATGTAGGAATCGCCCGCGCCAATGGTGTCCGCCACGGTGGACGGCACGGCGCGGACCCGGAGCTGAAAGTGGCGCGTGGCCATCAATGAGCCCTTCGCACCCTCGGTCATGACCGCCAGGGTGGTACCCAGCGTCAGAAGATGGCTCGCGATATCCTCCAATGCCTTCCCCGGGTAGAGCCAGTGGGCGTCCGAGGCACTCATCCTCACGACATCCGTCAGCGGCACAATTTCCTCAAAGAGGGCAAGTGCTTCGTGATGGCTGCCCAGGAGATCGGTGCGGATGTTGGGATCGTAGGTGACCATGCAGCCTCCCTGCGCCTGCTCCAACAAGCTCCGAACCACTCCCGCGCCGGGCTCAAGGAACGTAGCAATGGAACCGGTGTGCAGGATGCGCGGCGCATACGGCAGCGCCAAGGGGGCCAGGGCCCACTCAATGTCGAAGGTGTAAGCGGCCGAACCGTCGGCAGCGATCCTGGCTGTCGCCGTCGCGGTCTTTCCCATGGACTGGGACCCGGGCAGCAGCACCACTCCCGCGCTCTGGAGGTGCGCTGCGATGGCGTCACCCCGGGGGTCCCGGCCGATCGCCGTCAAAAGACCGGCTTTCACGTCCAGCCGGCCCAAACCGTAAGCAACATTGGTCGGCGAACCGCCGGGGTATTCGGCCTGGCCGTCGGGCGACTGCACGATGTCGATCAGCGCCTCGCCCACAACGACGACGTCGAGGGGTTCAGACGTGGGGGAAGCGGTGGAAGTCATGCGGTTCCTGTGTCTATCGGAAAGGGACTGAGATCAGTATCCCTCATGACATGGGGCGCCAATACAGCCGTGGCGGACTAAAGTCGAGTCATGCCCGCGAATCTTCCTGCCGGACTTCCCATCGTTCCCGACGGCGAGCGTCCCTCTTCGCCGCTGCCGGAACGGAACGCGCCGCACGGGCCGCCCTTCCAAATGTCCCCCGAGGAGTTTGAAGAAGCCGTCAGCGACGCCCTGCAGCTGATTCCGGCCAAAGCCGCCCGTGCCATGGACAACGTGGCAATTTTCATTGAGGACGACTACACCCCGCAGCCGGGGGAAAACCCGGACACAGTGTTGTTGGGACTGTACGAGGGCGTGCCGCTGACGGAACGGGATTCCTGGTGGGATGCGGGCTCCCTACCGGACCGCATCACAATCTTCCGCCAGCCCATCCTGGATATCTGCGGCAGCCGCCAGGAAGTCATCGATGAGGTTGCCATCACCGTGGTTCACGAGATCGCACACCACTTCGGGATAGATGACGATCGCTTGCACGAGCTCGGCTGGGGCTAGCCTTGTATGCATGGGGCATGATCACAACCACTCGCACGGCGTTACCGCAACCGGAAAGCACCGCAAACGCCTGATCGCCGTCCTGGGCATCACCTTGGGCGTCGTGGGCATCCAAGTGGTCGGTGCCGTCGTTTCCGGTTCCCTGGCGCTGCTGGCGGATGCCGGGCACATGCTCTCCGACGCTGCAGGTGTCTTCATTGCGCTCATGGCCGCATGGATCGCCACCCGCCCGGCCAGCGATCTGCGGACCTACGGATACCAGCGCGCAGAGGTTTTGGCTGCCTTGGCCAACGCTCTGATCCTCATTGTGATCGCCGTAGTGATCATGATCGAAGCGATCCGTCGGTTCGGCGAAGCCACCGAAATCCAGACCGGCGTAATGCTGTGGGCTGCAGTCCTAGGCGCCGTCGCCAACCTGGTTTCCCTCCTCATCCTGCAGGGAGCGCAAAAGGAAAGCCTCAACGTCCGCGGCGCCTACCTTGAGGTGCTGGGCGACCTCCTGGGCTCCATCGCGGTCATCGTGGCAGCAATCGTGATCATGACCACCGGATTCTCGGCTGCCGACCCCATCGCCTCGGTCCTCATCGCCCTGATGATCATTCCCCGTGCATGGCATCTGCTCCGCGACGTGGTGGACGTACTTCTTGAAGCCACCCCCAAGGGCGTGGACGTGAACATGATCCGCGAGCACATCATGGCCGTGGACGGTGTGGTGGAAGCACACGACATCCACATCTGGACCATCACTTCCGGCGTACCGGTGTTCTCCGCCCACGTGGTGGTGCAGGACGAGGTGCTCAATGCCACTGGCGCGGACAGCATCTTGGACCAGCTGGGCTCCTGCCTTGGCCGGCACTTCGACACCGAGCACTGCACGTTCCAACTGGAGCCCGTCAGCCATTCCGAGCACGAATCGCACCAGCACGCCTGAAAAGCTCAGCCGTCCGGGTCTTCCGTACTGACTGTCCCCGCTGCACCGTCCACGGTGATGCGCTGGCCCGTACGTATCCGGATGGTTGCGTCCGGGACGCCGACGACCGCAGGGATCCCGTACTCGCGTGCCACCACGGCGCCGTGCGAGTTTGGGCCGCCCATCTCCATGACCAGGCCTCCCGCTGTGAGGAACAGCGGAGTCCACCCGGGATCCGTGGACGGAGCCACGAGGATCTCACCCGGCTCCAGATGTGCCCCGACCGGGTCCATGATGACGCGCGCAGGCGCGCTCACCAGACCCGTCGACGCCGGGCTGCCGGACAATGTTCCCGGGCGCGGATCGGCGTCGCCCGCAGCCGTCGCTTCCGGCTCCGTGCCGTCGGAGAGCAGCACCCGGGGAATGTGCCTGCGCCGGAGTTCGTGTTCGTAGGCCGCCCTGTGTTGTGCAATTTCCTCGCGGAAATCCTGCCCCGCAAGCGCATTTTCCACCCCGTCCAGATCCAGGAAGAAGATGTCCTCCGGGCGCTCGATCCGATGTGATGCTGCCAGTTCGCTTCCCACCAAAAGCAGTTGTTGCCGGGCCACGGCGAGGCCCAGCACGAGGTTGTATTTGGGCAACTCGCGCAGACCAGCGAACCTGCGCGTTCGGTCCAGCGCTGCGCGGACCACCACCGCGTGGAGCGGGCTGATGGCCCGGGCCCGGGCGATGAACTTCGCCACCTGTTCTTCGGCCTCTTCAGCTGCCCTGCGGAACTGCTCGTCGGGAGCCCCCGCACCGGGCTGCAGTCTCAGGTAATTGGCCAGGACGCCAAGAATATGGGTGGGATCGTCTCCCCACCGGGGCATGCCAAGGTCGATTTCAGCCACGGCCCGGTGCCCGTAGGCGCGCAGGAACCCATCGAGGCCGGATTGGGCAATGGCAGGCAACCCCTCGTCCCTGTACCGTTCCAGCAGCGCTTCCGCCGTTTGGCCAGCCATGGAGGCAGCGGCGTCGTCATCTTCCCTGATCTGCGAGGCGAGCTGCCACAGGGCCAGGTCCATTTCAGTGGTGACGTTGTTGGGCAGCCCGCGGATCACGGTCTGCAGTTCAGCGTAGGATGCCTGGTCGCCGAGTATCCGGCCTACGAGCGCCAGCAGGGCAAAGCCGAGCGCCGGCAACGGCAGGATTTGCGGGACGGTGGCGAAGAGCTCCGAACCCAGGATTCTTTGCACGTGGGCTACCCGTTGAGGGGCGGTGGCTTCCCCTGGGACGGCTATGGCTTTGCGGAGTTCAGAACTGTTGCGCTCTACCCGTTCCAAGGCCGCCACCGGACGGAACAGACCCCGGAGCAACGACTCGGGGACGCGGTATTTTGCAGCCACTGGAGCCACGTGGCGGATGAGTTTCAGCGGCGTTTTGATGGTCACCGAAAAGCGGGGGTCATCGAACAAACTCCGCATCAGCATGGCGGACCGGGCTTCCATGACATCGAAGACCCGGGGCACGATCTTCCGCCCGACCCGGCTCCGCAATACCGAGGTGAGATCAAAGAAGATGCGCTGGCCGGCCTCGTAATAGGGTGACGGTCCTGACCGGGGATCCGGGACGGCAAAGCCCGCCGTTTTGGCAACACAGGAGGCTATGAGGCGGATCCCGGCCAAACCCATGGGCGTCAGCGGCCGTGTGAGGCCCTGCGCGAGACTGAAATTCAGAAAGGCGTGGATGCCAGGGACCTGTGGGGTGCGGGTGGTTTGCGGGTAAAGGGTGGTGATGGGCCTGGCCTGGGTCAGCCACAGTTTTCCGTTGGGATCCATGGCCCACTCGGTGTCCTGTGGAGCTCCATAGTGTCTCTCCACCAAGCGGCCAAGTTCGGCCAGCTCCTTGATCTGCCGGTCACTGAGACACGGTTGAACAGCTGCATCCCGGGCGCCTTCCGGGTCCCCCGGACTTTCGTTGCGGGACCGTTGGGTCCGTTGCGTGCCGCCGCCCGGCACGGCATGGATCTCCACCCGCCGGTCCCCCAAGGTGCGTTTCACAATGGCACCGCCGGCCATATCAACAACGTACTGATCCGGATTCACGGCGCCGGACACCACGGCCTCCCCCAGACCGGGGCTCGCGTCGATCACTGTCTCGTGCCTCTTGCCCGTCACGGGATTGGCCGTGAACATAACACCGGCAGCCGTCGAATCGACCATCTCCTGGACAACGACAGCCAGGGCGGCACCAGCATGCTCAATGCCGTTGGTAGCCCGGTACGTCACCGCCCTGTCAGTCCACAAGGAAGCCCAGCAGCGGCTCACGGCATCCAGGACAGAGTCCGCGCCCACCACGTTCAGGAAAGTGTCCTGTTGGCCGGCGAAACTCGCGAAGGGAAGGTCTTCGGCTGTTGCCGAGGACCTGACCGCGACAGGGACGTTGCTGCCCAGGGCGTCATAGGCGGACCGCACTGCTTCAGCGATGTCGGCCGGGACCCCGGCGTCGAGGACCAGGGAACGGGCCCGCCCGGCCAACCGGTTCAGCCCTGTAAGGTCAACCGTGCTTGTCGATTCCAGGGCCGCACAAATGTCATCCAGGCCGCTCGATGACAGCGCACGCCGATAAGCATCCGTGGTCAGGCAAAAGCCTGGCGGCACGGGTAGGCCGGCGGCTGCAAGCTCGCCGAGGTTCGCTGCTTTGCCGCCCACCTCGGGAAGCATGGGTCCACGAATATCCGTGAGCTGCAGCGTGAACACCGGCATCCCTTTTCCTGCGCCTTTTCCTACACCGCGCCGAGCATCGGACCAAACTTGTCGCGGTCTGCCAGACGGGGATCCTCGCGGTCCGGAACAACCAACACGGGTCCCTTCGCATGGTGCAGGACGCCATCCGATGTGGATCCCAACAGCATGCCCGCAAACCCGCCGCGGCCACGGGTGCCCAAAACCACCAATTCCACGCTGCGGCTGGTTTCCACCAGAACGTCAACAGGCGAGCCGTCCCTGAGGTCCGTCTCGATGGTCAGTTGCGGGAAATGGCTCTGCAGCCAGGCAACCCCCGCGTCCAGCTGAACCTTGATATCGGCAAACAAGGCGTCCCGGTCCAAGGGAGCGGGGACCCAGGCCAAGGAACCGCTGTATTGCGGGACAGCGCAAATGACGCGGAGCTTGGCTCCCATGCGTTGGGCCTGCTCAGCTGCTTCGAGCACAGCGACCCGCGCCTGCTCCGAGCCGTCCACGCCCACTGCAACCACGTTTTCCACGATGCGGGGGCCGGCCTTGGCGTGCTCGGCCTTGATGTGTTTGTCCTCGGTATTCTCGCCGAGGCGGTCAGCGCAATAGAGCGGGACAGTGACTGTGGGGCACTTGGCATGGGCGGGCAAGGCGCTGCTGACTGAACCCAGCAGACGACCTACGAAACCGCCGCGGCCACGGCTTCCGAAAACCAGCAGCGCTGCCTCTGCGGAAAGATCCAGCAGCACGCCTGCTGCGTCGCCGTTTTCGACGGAAGCATCAACGTCGATGGAGTATCGGGCGACCTTGTCCATGGCCTGCTTGACAATGGCTTCCGCGCCCTCGCGAATGACCGAATCGTCCACGGTGGCGTATCCGCCGTCGAGTCCTGAGGCGGCGAAAATAGGAACCGAGTACGCCGTGACGATGTGCAGCGGAAGCTGCCTGCGTTCGGCCTCACGTGCTGCCCACACCAGGGCGCACTGCCCGTGTTCCGAGCCGTCCACTCCCACGACGATGCCGCCCGGTGCCACTGCCAGGCCCTCGCCGTCCTGTGGCTCTTCACTGTGTCTGCCGTGCTGGTCCATTTGGGGCCCGCCTCTCCACCTACTGCTTGATGTTCCGGCCATTCTGCCAGAGGTTTTCCGCATCGGATTCCTCGAGGGCTCGATTGTCAATGGCCAGGGGCAGGGAAATCCGGAATTTCCCTGTCCAATGCCCACTATTCTCGGTCGGCAGGGCCGAATCAAGGTGGCTCGGCTGTATGTGTATAACGGTCGGGGCTCGGTTTCCGGACCCCGTTTTTGTGCTGCTGATGAACACACGGAACACGCTGTCAGGGAAGGCTATCCATGCGCGAAAAAGTTCGGTAGTGTTCGAGTCACCGAATGGCCGGCGAACGTGTCCTACAGCACACTCCGGCCATTTATTTGCGGCCGCTTGGGGAACTCGGACGCGATCCCACGCGATGCCGCAAGGCACACACGTCAAGGAGGAACCAAGCAGTGTCACACGCGCCTGATTCCGGCACGGAACGCACAACCACCGTGGTCATAGGAACCGGCTTGTCCGGCCTGGCAGTTGCCAGTGAACTCAGCCGCTACGGCGTGGGCTCCATAGTGGTGGATGGTTTCGGTGCCCTGTCAGCCACCGGCCCGGCGGTCCACACAGGCATGCTTCAACGCTGCGAGGTCACCGATCCCGCGTCCATCCAGGAACGCAACGAAATCCTCCGCCACTTACGCAATTACGCGGCCAGCCACCATCTGGACGTACGCAGCACCACCAGGGCCGTCCGCCTGGATTTCCTGGGCGCGGACCCAACCCAGCACATCGGGTACGGGCTCGCCGCAAGCATGACCCGGAGCGGTCTCCATGCCTCTGGCCCCCTCGAATCCGCCCCGCGACAGTGGGCAGTCCACACCGCCAACGGGGTTCTCCTGGCAGACCATATTGTGGTCACACGCTGCGCCCAGAGCCAGCTGCGCCGCATGCTGGCCGAACTTGGAATCGCCGTCGGGCAGAACCTGGTCTCCGCGATGCGGGCAGTGGGAATGCACCTGGTGGGCGTGGGCGAGCTCATTACGCCCAGCCCCAAGGAAGTCCTGCGGCAAGCCAAGGCAGTGGGCCAGGCAATCTCCACCAAAGTGGCGCTCCCGGGCGGCCCGGGTATCGCCATCGCCTAGCCGGCATCATTCACGGCAGCCGCAACACGAAGTTTAAACGCCAAAGGCCGGTGTCCTCGAAGATGATCTTCGGAGACACCGGCCTTTGCGTTGAAGCGTGAGGCTTATGCGCCAGCGCGTACGTACGTGATGGGACCAGTAGCGGTCAACCAGCTGATCGGGTGGATGCCCGTCTGATTGCCGTTGATTCCACCGCTGATTGCCTGGCCGTTGCCGATGTAGATGGCGACGTGGCCGGACTGGACGATCATGTCGCCCGGCTGCGGGTCGCTGACAACCTTGCCGTAGTTCATGAACTGCATGGGGGCGAGGTCGCCAACCGGAATGCCGGCGGAACCGAGGGCCCGCTCAACCATGGCGGTGCAGTCCTGCATGATGCCGATCTGGGCGTAAGCCGAGGCAACCATGGCAGCGTTGACGCCGCCGGCAGCGGGAGCAGCAGCTACAGGAGCAGCAGCAGGTGCAACAGCGGCCGGAGCTGCAACTGCAGCCTGGGCAGCTACGGGAGCCGCAGCTGCGGCAGCGGTAACGGCAGCCGGCTTGGCAGCGGGGGCTTCAACTACAGGAGCCGGCTTTTCGATGACCGGAGCTGCAACGGAAGCAACAGCCGGACGCTCGAAGTTGATGGTAGCCGTAGAAAGAGCGGTAACAACCTTGGTGGGGGCCTCGGAAGCGGTCTCGGCGACCGTGGCGGGGCTGGCATCGCGCTGGACCGGAGCCTCTGCAGCGTGTGCAGCGACAGAGCCGGTCAGAACGAGTCCGGAAGCTGCTGCGATAACAGCTGCCTGGCGGCCAGCGCCGGAAGCGTTGCTCGCAACTGCCTTGGAGATGGAGATGAACGGATTAGGACGTACGCTGTCCGCCTTACGACGGCCGCGAAGAATGCGTGAAGACATGAAAGAGCCTCTCCCGATGCCTGCGAGGTTAGCTGTCGGATTCGGATGGGAGTCACCCGGCCACTATCCCCCGCTGTTCAGCGGAAGCTTCGTGACTTCACCCCAAGGCACGCTCGAAAGCGGCCCAAAATGGGTTCCCCGTCTCTGCCGTAGGTTTGTCTGCGAACGGATTCCGGACTGCGGCAGAGCTAGGCAATCAGGCCGGAAGTGCCCGCTACGTGGAACAGGCACAGGTACTACCGTACGCGATGATCCCGTCGAAGTCACATTTAAGTAACGAGGACTGCGGCTTTGGCGTGTCGCGGTAACCGAACCGAGATATTCGCAGCTACGTAGAAAAGCCCGCTATTCTGCGGCTTCCGGGCGGTTTTCGTCGTCCGATCCGGCAAGTTTCCTGCGGGCTGTAACGGCGAGGAAGATCACGAGCGCAACCGCAACAACCGCAATGACAACAATGCTCCAGGGGAATGGCTGGGACGCATCTGCCGCGGGCGAACTGCTGGCTGTTCCCGGAGGCGCCGTACCCGCGGACGGCACCGTTCCCGAGGTGGCCGAAGCGGACGCCGAGGGGGCGGCCGAGCCGCTTGCCGCCGTCGTGCTTCCCGCTGTGGCCGTGAACTTGAAGGTGCCCTCGATGGGGTGCGAATCGGAGCTGACAACGCGCCACACCACCGTGTACTCCCCCGCCGGCGCGCCGGCCCGGAGCTTCTGCACGGCCTGGCTGTCGATGATCTCGACCGGCCCGTCTGCCCAGTTCTCGCCGCCGGAGGTTACGGAGACGCCCGATCCGATGGCCAGCGGCCGGTTGTTGAACGTAATGGAGACCGACGCCGGCACTTCAGCCACGGTTGCACCGTTCGCCGGCGCTGTGGATTCCGCGACATCGTGCGCGGACGCCGGAGCCGCGGAAAACAGCAGGGCAGACGCGAAGGCAAGGGCGGCGACGACGGCGGCCAGAAGCGGGCGGATGGTACGCATGGGGCGGTTTCTCCTAGTGTTGGCTTCCTTACAGACTAGGGGAATGGTCCGAAGCTCCCACATTCAACGGCATAGGATTTGAGAGCACACTCCCCCCAATACCCGGAGACCTTCATGCTTAAACAAGGTTCTGCAGTGGACCGCTATTTCAAGATTTCCGAACGTGGCTCCACGTACTCAAGGGAAATCCGTGGCGGCTTCGCGACATTCTTCGCCATGAGCTACATCGTTGTGCTGAACCCGCTGATCCTCTCGGGGGCAGACTCCAGCGGAGCTTCCCTGGGCTTCACCGCGGTCGCAGCCACCACGGCGTTCGTCGCCGGCATCCTGACCATCCTCATGGGCGCCTGGGCCAAGCACCCCTTCGCTGTGGCCACCGGGCTGGGCGTGAATGCGTTCGTCGCGGTTACCGTGGCCTCGCACCCGCAGCTGACCTGGCCCGACATGATGGGCCTTGTTGTCCTCTCCGGCGTCACGATGCTCATCCTGGTGCTCACCGGCTTCCGCACCGCGGTTTTCAAGGCTGTGCCGGAGGCGTTGAAGACGGCGATCGTGGTGGGCATCGGCTTGTTCATTGCCCTGATCGGCCTGGTGAACGCCGGTTTCGTCCGGCGCATCCCGGACGCTGCGGGCACGACGGTTCCGCTGGGACTCGGTGTTGACGGGAAGCTCATGGGCTGGCCCACTTTGGTGTTTGCCGTCGGTCTGATCCTGACCATCGCCCTGGTGGTCCGCAAGGTCCGAGGCGCCATCCTGATCGGCATCGTGGTCTCCACCGCTCTGGCTGCGATCCTCGAATTCACGCTCCACATCGGCCCCAGCTTCGATGGCAAGAACGTCAACCCCCGTGGCTGGTCCCTGGTGGCCCCCACTTTGTCGGAGTGGGGCGCTCCGGACCTCTCCCTGATCGGCAAGGCCAACCCCTTCGGGGCCTTCGAACACCTCGGCTTCATCGCCGCGGCGCTGCTGGCATTCGTGATCCTGCTGAGCATCTTCTTCGACGCCATGGGCACCATGGTGGGCCTGGCCAATGAGGCCGGAACGGTGGACAAGGACGGCAACATCCCGAACGTGGACCGCGTGCTGCAGGTGGACGCCCTTGGTGCCATCGTCGGCGGCGGGGCCTCGGTTTCCTCCAACCAGATCTTCGTTGAATCCGGTGCGGGCATCGGCGAGGGTGCCCGCACCGGCCTGGCGTCGATCGTGACCGGCGTTCTCTTCCTTATTGCCATGTTCTTCACACCGCTGATCAACCTGGTGCCATTCGAAGCCGTGGCCCCCGCGCTGGTGGTTGTGGGCTTCATGATGGTGTCCCAGGTGGGGAAGATCGACTGGCAGGACTGGGGAGTCGGGATTCCCGCGTTCCTGACCATCGCCTTGATGCCGTTCACGTACTCCATCGCCAACGGCCTGGGTGCCGGGTTCATCTCGTTCGTGCTGATCCGCACCTTCCAGGGCCGCGCCCGCGAAGTCCACCCCTTGATGTGGGCTGTGGCCGCTGCGTTCCTGCTCTTCTTCGGCATCGGAACCGTTGAGGAACTCCTGGGCGTCAAGTAGGCATTCCGGTATTTCAGACACCCCGGACCCGGAACTGCTGGTATTGGCAGTCCGGGTCCGGTCTGCTTAAAGCATGGAAACACGCGCCGTAACTGTAGATGTCAGCCCCGCCCCGTGGATCGGCCGTTTCGACGGCGACGGCGTTGCGCACCGCCGCTGGTGGCAGGCCGTCACCCCGCACACGCCCGCAGCGGCCAGCACCGCCTCGCGTCCCGCCGTCGTGCTTGGGTTCTGCAGTGACGCCGGCGTTCGACGCAACAAGGGCCGCACGGGTGCCGCCGCGGCGCCGGCCGCCATCCGTTCGGCACTGGGACCGCTGGCTTACCACCTGGAACGGGACGTGTTCGACGCCGGCGATGTGGTTGTGGAGGGCGACTCGCTGGAGGCGGGCCAGGAGCGCGCCGGTCGCACCATCTCGGGATTGCTCGACGCCGGTAACCTCACCGTGGTGCTGGGCGGAGGCCACGAGACCGCGTTTGCCAGCTACTTGGGCGTCGCCGGCTCGGACGTGGTCCAGGGCAAGCGGCTGGGTGTGCTGAATCTTGATGCCCACTTTGACCTAAGGGATGAGCCCACACCGAGCTCGGGCACGCCGTTCCTTCAGATGGCCCGGGCGGAGGCCGCCGCCGGGCGCGAACTGCAGTACGCCGTCGTCGGGATTTCCGAGCCCAACAACACCCGGACCCTTTTTGACACCGCTCAACGCCTGGGCGTGAAGTATCTGCTGGACGAGCAATGCTCACCGGAAGCCGTGGAGGTTTTTGTAGCGGATTTCCTGGCTGGCGTGGATGTCCTGTACCTCACGATCGACCTCGACGTGATGCCGGCCTCGGTGGCACCCGGGGTGAGCGCTCCTGCGGCCTATGGCGTCCCGCTGCCCGTGATCAGCGCGGTTTGCCGGCAGGTTGCCGCCAGCGGGAAGTTGCTGCACGTTGATGTCGCCGAACTGAATCCGGAATTCGACGTTGATTCCCGGACTGCGAAAGTTGCAGCACGTTTGGTGAACACGCTCCTGGGATAGTCGCCCGCCCCTTTTCCCTCCGGCCTCCGCCGCTTAGCCTGTGTGGAGGGAAGGATGGCGATGCGCGCAGTTCCTGTGCAGGACAAGTGGGCCTGGGTCTCCGGGCTGCTGGCCGTCGGCCTGGGACTGGCGGCGCACCTGACGGCGGGCGGCAGCGCTCCGGCCCTTCCCGTTCTTCTTGGCTTCGCCGCACTGTGCTGCCTGGGGGCCCAACTCCTGGCCCGCTGGGTCCACGGGCCATTGATTCTGCTGCTGGTGTCAGGTGTGGCGCAGCAACTGCTGCACTTTGGGTTCGCTGCATTCGGCGGTTACTACCCCGGGAGTGGATGGGTGGAGCACCTCCACAGCGCCGCACCAGGTCCAGGTGATCCGCCGGCAGCGGCTGGCTTCAGCGGTGGTTCGCCACACATCATGCTCTATACGCACATGGCCGCAGCCATCCTGACTCTTGTGGTTGCTGCCGGGGTCAGAGGACTACTCAAACGCGTGTCATTGACGGCAACCAAGGGCAATACTGCGTAGCCGCGCGAAAGCCCGCGTAGCCCTGCGAAAGCCTGCGCAACGAATGTTGTAAGCCCCTGGCCCACGCACCTAGTGTCGACTGCACGTGGTGTACCCAAGAGGCCAGGGAGCTGCCTGCAAAGCAGCGTACGCGGGTTCGAATCCCGCCACCACGTCCAATCGGTCCCGGCGATCGTCCGCCGAGTTGGCAGTTAATGCGGGTGTTTTGTCGGCGTCTTCAGGTGGCTAGTGCAACACCCCTGTAGTTGGAGGGGTGTCATGGTCAAGAAGTTGCCGTGGTCGGTTCGTGCGTGTGCGTATGAGCACTTGCTGGCGGGTGAGGACACGGGACGAAGT